>Ga0209476_10001858_pt1 | contig 14157 bp, 14 predicted proteins | sample KloWWTrecipitate_FD_187179 | JGI IMG/M metagenome (GOLD analysis project Ga0209476, IMG submission 187179) | Active sludge microbial communities from Klosterneuburg, Austria, studying microevolution and ecology of nitrifiers - Klosterneuburg... | ecosystem: Engineered > WWTP > Aerobic digester... | reverse complement strand
TCGTCGCACTGGTGGCCTGCCACTTCGGCCTGCGCGTGCGGCCGAATACGGAAAGCCTGTCGTCGAACACCACCGCCTCGGTGGTGAGCTCGATCACCGTCGTGATCCTGGTCGATGCCGTTTTCGCAATCGCCACGCGCAGCATCGGGATGCCGACATGACGCCCCACCCCCCGCCCCCCGCCCCGAGGGAGGGGATGACGCCCGTTATCGAAGTCGAGCACCTGTCCACGCGTTTCGGCGAGCACTGGGTGCACCGCGACCTGAACCTCGTCATCGAGAAGGGCGAGGTGATGGCGCTGGTGGGCGGTTCGGGCAGCGGCAAGACCACCCTGCTGCGGCAGATGGTCGGCCTGCTCTATCCGACGCAGGGGCAGATCCGGCTCTTCGGCGAGCCGCTGTTCACGGGCAAGGCCGAGCAGGAGCGCAACTTGCGCCGCCGCTTCGGCATGTTGTTCCAGTATGGCGCGCTGTATTCCTCCTTCACTGTCTTCCAGAACATCGCTTTCCCGCTGCGCGAGCTGGGCGTCGTCGACGAAGAACTGATCCACGACCTGGTCATGCTCAAGCTCTCGATGGTGGAACTGCTGCCGCGCCATGCCTGGCTGATGCCGTCCGAGCTCTCCGGCGGCATGATCAAGCGCGTCGCCCTGGCGCGCGCCCTGTCGATGGAGCCGGAGCTGCTGCTGCTCGACGAGCCGACCGCCGGTCTCGATCCGGACCGCAGCGAGTCCTTCGTCCGGCTGATCAGCAGCCTGCACGAGCAGCTCGGGCTGACCGTGGTGCTGGTGACGCACGACCTCGACACGCTGGCCGGCCTGGCGGCGCGCGTTGCGGTGCTGGCCGAACAGCGTATACTCGCGCTGGGATCGGTTCAGGAAATAATGAAAGTAGACCATCCCTTCATCCGCAACTTCTTCTGCTGCGACCGGGCTCAGCGGGCGCTGCAGAGCCGCACGTCCGGGGAGACAGTATAAAAATGGAAAGCCGGGCTCACGCGCTTGCCGCCGGTATCTTCACGCTGCTGCTCGGACTGGCCAGCGCCCTCGCCGTCTTCTGGCTGTCGGGCAAGCGGGAAGCCACCAGCGAATACATCCTCGTGACGCAAAAAAGCGTCAGCGGCCTCAATACCCAGGCCCAGGTACGCTTTCGCGGCCTGCGCGCCGGCAAAGTGCTCGACATCGAGCTCGATCCGAAGAATCCGCTCAACATCCTCATCACCATCAGCCTGGACGCCAGCATGCCCGTGACGAAGGGCACCACGGCGAAACTCAACTACCAGGGCGTCACCGGGCTGGCCTCCGTCCTGCTCGAGGACAAGGGCGAAAATCCCGAACCGCTCACGGGCGCTGACGGCGAGCCGCCGCGCATCGCCCTGCTGCCGAACTTCATGGACAGCCTGGGGGATGACGCCGCCGACCTGATGGCGCAGATGCGCCAGGTGGCCGAGCGCACCACCGCGCTTCTCTCGGAGCAGAATGTCAAACGCATCGGCCAGACGCTGGCCAATGTCGAGACGGCCACGGCCGGACTCTCCGGCAGCATGAAAGACCTGCCGCAGGTGATGGCTTCGCTCAAGCAGGCGCTCAGCGAGGAGAACATGAGGCGCCTGAGCGCGACGATGGCCAATATGGAGAAGGCCAGCGGCGAGGTGGCGCCGCTGATCGCCAACCTGCAGGGCGTCTCGAAAAAACTCGACGCGCTGCTGGGCGAGACGGGCGGGGAAATTACGCAAACCACATTGCCCCGGCTGAATGTCCTGCTGCAGGAACTGTCCGTCAATTCCCGCCAGATGTCGCGCCTGCTCGACCAGATCGAGGAATCTCCCAGCATGCTGATATTCGGCCGCGAAGCGCGTCGCCCCGGCCCGGGCGAAGCGGGATTCGCAGCGAAATGAGGACACCATGAAAAAAACGATGCTGCTTGCCGCCCTGCTGCTCGCCGGTTGCGGGGTCGGGTCCAAGTCGACGTCGAATGTCGCCTATTTCGATCTGGGCGCGGTGCAGGCAGCGCCGAACAACCGCATCGTCGCCAGCCTGCGCAGCATCGACGTGTTCGCGGTTTCCTGGCTGGATTCCTCGGCGATGCAGTACCGACTCCTCTATTCCGCCAACCAGCGACGGCAGAATTACGCCGAGAGCCGTTGGGTGGCGCCGCCGGCGGAACTGGTCGGCCATGCCTTGCGCAAACGCATGCTCTCGGGCGCGGCGGGCGGTGCCTGCCGCCTGCGCGTGGACCTGGACGAGTTCGCCCAGGTCTTCGACTCGGCCAAAGACAGCCGCGCCGTGCTGGAGGCGCGGGTGCAGCTCGTTGCGCCGACCGGCGGCGAGACCCTGGCGCGGCACAGCTTCAGCCTGTCGCGCCCGTCCGCGAACGCCGATGCGGGCGGCGGGGCAGCGGCCCTGGCCGGAGCAGTCGAGGCACTTTCTTCGGAATTGCACGACTGGCTGGGCGGGCTTGACCGGCCCGGCGCCACAGGCTTGAATATCGCTCAGCGCTGCAAGAGTTGAGCCTTCCCCCCGCCCCCTTCCCGAGGAAGGGGGTGACGGAAGTTCGCTTCGCTCCATGCGTTACGCTGCAGCCGGCTTGGGGCGGCCCGGCGCCGGCTGCCCTGCTAATAAACGTGAGAGGCTCCATGCCGGACAATCCCTATGCGATCGGCCTCGACAAGAACGCGGCCAACTACACTCCGCTGTCTCCGCTCTCGTTCATCGAACGGACGGCGGCGGTTTATCCGCAGCGCATCTCGGTTATTCACGGCACACGCCGCTACACCTGGGGCGAGACCTATGACCGCTGCCGCCGGCTGGCTTCCGCCCTGCAGGGGCGCGGCATCGGCAAGAACGATACCGTCGCAGCGATGCTGTCCAATACCCCTGAGATGGTGGAGTGCCATTTCGGCGTGCCGATGAGCGGCGCCGTGCTCAACACCCTGAACACCCGGCTGGATGCCGAGGCCATCGCCTTCATGCTGAATCACGGTGAGGCAAAGGCGCTGATTGTCGACCGCGAGTTTTCGCCGACTGCGGCCAGGGCGCTGGTCCAGGCCGGCCGCGAGCTGCTGGTCATCGACGTGGACGATTCCGAATACGCCGGCCCGGGCGAGCGCGTCGGCAGTCTCGAGTACGAAGCCTTGCTTGCTTCGGGCGATCCCGCCTTCGCCTGGCAGGGCCCGGCCGACGAGTGGGATGCCATCTCGCTCAACTACACCTCCGGCACCACCGGCAACCCGAAGGGCGTGGTCTACCACCACCGCGGCGCCTATCTCAACGCCACCTCGAACATCGTCTCCTGGGGCATGCCGCCGCACGCGGTGTACCTGTGGACGCTGCCGATGTTCCACTGCAACGGCTGGTGCTTTCCGTGGACCATGGCGGCCAACGCCGGCACCAATGTCTGCCTGCGCCGCGTCGAGGCGAAGCCGATCCTCGACGCCATCCGCGAACACAAGGTGACCCACTACTGCGGCGCGCCGATCGTGCACTCGATGCTGATCAACGCGCCGGCGGAATGGCGCGAGGGCATCGGTCACAAAGTCAGTGCCCTGGTGGCGGCGGCGCCGCCGCCGGCCTCGATGATCGAGGGCATGAACAAGATCGGCTTCGACATCACCCACGTCTACGGCCTGACGGAGACCTACGGGCCGGCCGCAGTGTGCGCCAGGCACCCCGAGTGGAGCGAACTGCCGCTGGAGGAGCAGGTGCGCCTGAACGGCCGCCAGGGTGTGCGTTACCACATGCAGGAAGGCATTGCGGTGATGGACCCCGAGACCATGCAGCCGGTGCCGCGCGACGGCGAGACCATGGGCGAGATCATGTTCCGCGGCAACATCACCATGAAGGGCTACCTGAAGAATCCCAAGGCCAGCGAGGAGGCCTTCCGCGGCGGCTGGTACCATTCCGGCGACCTGGCGGTGATGCACGCCGACGGCTACGTCAAGATCAAGGACCGCTCCAAGGATGTCATCATCTCCGGCGGCGAGAACATCTCCTCGGTGGAGGTGGAGGACGTGCTCTACCGCCACGCCGCGGTGCTGGCGGCGGCGGTGGTCGCCAGTCCCGACCCGAAATGGGGCGAGGTGCCCTGCGCCTTCATCGAACTGAAGGAGGGCGCGCAGGCGACGGAGGCGGAGTTCATTGCGTTTTGCCGTGAACGCATGGCGCGCTTCAAGGTGCCGAAGAAGGTGGTCTTCGGCCCGCTACCGAAGACGTCCACCGGCAAGATCCAGAAATTCGTCCTGCGCGAGAAGGTGAAATCGCCGCAGGCCATCTCTTAAGTAAGGAGAAGAGTGATGAGCGCCGCGATGCAATCTCCCAACGAACCGCTTCTGTTGCGCAGCGACGACAACGGCGTGGCCACACTCACGCTGAATCGCGCCAGCCAGTTCAATTCCCTTTCCGACGGCCTGATCGACGCGCTGCAGGCGGCGCTCGACGCCATCGCCGAGGACAAGTCGGTGCGTGTCGTCGTGCTGGCCGGCGCCGGCAAGGCCTTCTGCGCCGGCCACGACCTGAAGGAGATGCGCGCCAGCCCGGACAAGGCCTACCAGCAGGCACTGTTCAAGAAGTGCGGCCGCATGATGATGAAGCTGGTCGAGCTGCCGCAGCCGGTGATCGCCCGGGTGCACGGCATGGCTGTCGCCGCCGGCTGTCAGCTGGTCGCCATGTGCGACCTGGCGGTGGCGGTTGACACGGTGAAGTTTGCCGTCTCCGGCGTGAATCTCGGCTTGTTCTGCAGCACGCCCGCCGTGCCGCTGTCGCGCAACCTGCCGCGCAAGCAGGCTTTCGAAATGCTGGTGACCGGCGAGTTCATGGATGCGGTGACGGCCCTGTCGCGCGGCCTGGTGAATCGCGTGGTGACGGCGGACCAGTTGGACGCTGAAGTAAGGAAGCTGACGGATTCGATCTGTGCCAAGTCGCCGGCGGCGGTGGCAATGGGCAAACAGGCTTTCTACAAACAGGGCGAAATGGGGCTGGATGCCGCCTACCAGCTTGCGGCCGAGACCATGGCCTGCAACATGATGGCGGAGGACGCGCAAGACGGCATCGACGCCTTCATCGCCAAGCAGCCGATGCCGGCGTGGAAGGGAAAGTAGCCGGGCAGGACGATTCCGGCTATCATGAATTTTCAAGAATAAAATATGCCGGCAGGCAGAGAGTGGAGTGGGTGGGGTGGCAGAGGACTACATTCTCGAGACAAGAAACCTGGTCAAGGAATTCAAGGGTTTCATCGCCGTCAACGACGTCAGCCTGAAGGTCAGGCGCGGGCACATCCATGCGCTGATCGGTCCGAACGGCGCCGGCAAGACGACGGTCTTCAACCTGCTCACCAAATTCCTCGGCCCGACCCGCGGCAGCATCCATTTCAACGGCAAGGACATTACGCCGGAGCATTCGGCGCAGATCGCCCGTCGCGGCATCGTCCGCTCCTTCCAGATTTCCGCCGTCTTTCCACACCTGTCCGTGCTGGAGAACGTGCGCATCGCCTTGCAACGCAAGCTCGGCATCTCTTTCCAGTTCTGGCGTTCCGAGCGGACGCTGGAGGCTCTCAATGGCCGTGCCATGGAATTGCTCGCCCAGGTCGGCCTGGAATCCTTCGCCGGCATGGTGGCCGTCGAATTGCCCTACGGCCGCAAGCGCGCGCTGGAGATCGCCACCACGCTGGCGCTGGAGCCCGAACTGATGCTGCTCGACGAGCCGACCCAGGGCATGGGCCACGAGGACGTCGACCTGGTGCGGGACCTCATCAAGAAAGTGTCGGCCAACCGTACCGTGCTGATGGTGGAGCACAACATGGGCGTGGTGGCGGGCATCTCCGACACGATCACCGTGCTGGCGCGCGGCGCCGTGCTGGCGGAAGGACCCTACGCCGAGGTGTCGAAGAATCCGGCGGTGATCGAAGCCTACATGGGCAGCGCGCAATGAGCGCCGTCCGCCGGGCCGCCCCAAGGACGGCGCAGCCATCACACGGAGCCGCGCAGCGGCGAACGACCGTCACCCCCTTCCTCGGGAAGGGGGATGGGGGGTAGGTATGAATGCCACGGAATATCTGCGCGTCACCGACCTGCACGCCTTCTACGGCGAGTCGCACATCCTGCACGGCATGGACTTCCGCGTGAACAGCGGCGAATGCGTTACTCTGCTGGGCCGCAATGGCGCCGGGCGCACCACCACGCTGAAGGCCATCCTCGGACTGACCGGCAGGCGCACCGGCTCGGTCATGCTCAACGGCCGCGAGGTGATCGGCTGGCCGACGCACCGCATCGCCCACCTGGGCGTCGGCTACTGTCCGGAAGAGCGCGGCATCTATGCCAGCCTGTCGACCGAAGAGAACCTGATGCTGCCGCCCCAGGTGGGCAGCGGCGGCATGCCGGTCGAGGAGATCTACCGCATGTTCCCCAACCTGGAGGAGCGCAGGCAGAGCCAGGGCTCGCGGCTGTCCGGCGGCGAACAGCAGATGCTGGCAATGGCGCGCATCCTGCGCTCCGGCGCGCGGCTGCTCCTGCTCGACGAGATTTCCGAAGGCCTGGCGCCGGTCATCGTGCAGAAGCTGGCTGAAGTCATCCGCAGCTTCAAGGAGAAGGGCTTTACCATCATCCTGGTGGAACAGAATTTCCGCTTCGCCGCGCCGCTGGCAGACCGCATGTACATCGTCGAGCACGGGCGCATCGTGGCAGAAATCGGCAAGGACGAACTGGAACAGAAGCAGGCGTTGTTGCATGAGTATCTCGGGGTTTAACCAACGAAGAGGAGAGAGAGATGAAACGCAAATTGATTGGTACTTTGGTCGGCGCCGCCGTGATGTCCCTGACGGCCGGCCAGGCGCTTGCACAGAAGGCGCCGGCAGCGAAGCTGTCGGGCGACATGGTGAAGATCGGCGTCCTCACCGACATGTCCGGCGTGTATTCGGACCTGGGCGGGCAGGGCTCCGTGACGGCCGCGCAGATGGCCATCGACGACTTCAAGGCCCAGGCCAAGCCGTCCTGGAAGATCGATCTGGTGTATGCCGACCATCAGAACAAGGCGGACGTCGGCTCCAACAAGGCGCGCGAGTGGTACGACACGCAAGGTGTCGACATGATCACCGATGCTCTTAACTCGGGGGTTGCGTTGGCCGTCTCCAAGGTGACGCTGGAGAAGAAGCGCATCCTGATCGACACCGGCGCCGCGTCGACGCGACTGACCAACGAGGACTGCTCGCCCAATACAGTGCACTACGTCTACGATACCTACGCCCTTGCGAACGGCCCGGTCTCGGTCATGATCAAGCAGGGCAAGGACACTTGGTATTTCCTGACCGCCGACTACGCTTTCGGTCATTCACTGGAAAAGGACGCGACCGACGTCATCAAGGCGAATGGGGGCAAAATCCTGGGCGGAGTGCGTCATCCGCTCAACGCTTCCGACTTCTCCTCCTTCCTGTTGCAGGCGCAGTCGTCCAAGGCCAAAGTCGTTGCGTTGGCGAATGCCGGCGGCGACACCATCAATTCGATCAAGGCGGCCAATGAGTTCGGCCTGACCAAGAACCAATCCGTGGTCGGACTGCTCACCACCATCGTCGATATCCATGCGGTTGGTCCGCAGGCTACGCAGGGCATGATGTTTACCGAGGGCTTCTACTGGAACTTGAATGCCGAGACGCGCGAATGGAGCCGGCGCTACTTCGCCAAGATGAAGAAGATGCCCTCGATGCTGCAGGCGGGCACCTACTCTGCCGTGATGACCTACCTGAAGGCGGTGCAGGCGACGGGTACCGACGAGGCGGATGCGGTGATGAAGCAGCTCAAGGCGACGACCATCAACGACATGTTCGCCAAGGGCGGCAAGATCCGCGCGGATGGCCGCATGATTCACGACATGTACCTGGTAGAGGTGAAGAAGCCTGCCGAGTCGAAGGAGCCCTGGGATTACTATCACATCAAGAAAGTGATCCCGGCCAATGAGGCCTTCCAGCCGATGTCGCTGTCGCGCTGCCCGCTGGTGAAGAAGTGACGACTGCCCCTCGCCCCCACCCTCTCCCCGCAAGCGGGGCGAGGGAGTCGTTCTCCCTTTCCCGCAGGGCGGGAGAGGGTCGGGGTGAGGGTGGGAATCCGCCATGACTGAGATATTCGGCATCCCCCTCCAGGCCTTCATGGGTCAGCTCATGCTGGGCCTGGTCGGCGGCTCGTTCTACGCCATGCTGAGTCTGGGGCTGGCCGTCATCTTCGGCATGCTCAACATCATCAACTTCGCCCATGGCGCGCTCTACATGGCCGGGGCGATGCTGACCTGGATGGGGCTGAACTACTTCGGCATCGGCTACTGGTGGTCGCTCCTGCTGGCGCCGCTGGGCGTCGGCGCCATCGGCATCCTCATCGAGCGCAGCATGCTGCAGTGGCTGTACAAGCTGGATCACCTCTACGGCCTGCTGCTCACCTTCGGCCTGGCGCTGATCCTCGAGGGCCTGTTCCGCGACCTCTACGGCGTCTCGGGCCTGCCGTATTCGATTCCGGAGGAGTTTGCCGGCGCCTACAACCTCGGCTTCATGTATCTGCCGAAGTACCGCGCCTGGGTGATCCTCGCCTCGCTGCTGGTGTGTTTCGCCACCTGGTTCATCATCGAGAAGACGCGGCTTGGCGCCTACCTGCGCGCGGCGACGGAGAACCCGAAGCTGACCCAGGCCTTCGGCATCAACGTGCCGCTGATGGTGATGCTGACTTACGGCTTCGGCGTGGGGCTGGCCGGCTTTGCCGGCGTGCTGGCGGCGCCGGCCATGCAGGTGAGCCCGCTGATGGGATCGAATCTCATCATCGTCGTGTTCGCCGTGGTGGTGATCGGCGGCATGGGTTCCATCCTCGGCTCCATCGTCACCGGACTGGGGCTCGGCGTGATCGAGGGCCTGACCAAGGTGTTCTACCCCGAGGCTTCCTCGACGGTGGTGTTCATCATCATGGCCATCGTGCTGCTGGTGCGCCCGGCCGGGCTGTTCGGGAGAGAAAAATGACGACCTACCCCCCACCCCCCTTCCCCGGGAAGGGGGTGCGCAGGCGCACCCCCATAGGGGAGTTGACGGCCCACCCCCCTTCCCCCGCCCCGTGGGCGGGGGTGACTGGTCACCTCCCCCGCTCGGCGGGGGAGGAAGGGAGGGGGTGTCGTAACTCCCACCGCGCATGCGCGGGCGGCCCGGCGGAGGCGCCATGAACCGCCAGTTCGTCGGCTACGGCATTTTGCTGGCGCTGATGCTGGCCGCGCCGGCCGTGGTGTACCCGGTGCTGGTGATGAAGATTCTCTGCTTCGCGCTGTTCGCCTGTGCCTTCAACCTGCTGATCGGCTTCACCGGGCTGCTCTCCTTCGGCCATGCCGTCTTCCTCGGCACCGCCGGCTATGCGGCCGGACACAGCATCAAGGTGTGGGGCTTTCCGCCCGAGCTTGGCCTGGTTTTCGCCGCGTTGACGGCCGCCGGACTGGGCTGGGTGATCGGCAGCCTGGCCATCCGCCGCTCGGGCATCTACTTCGCCATGATCACGCTGGCGCTGGCGCAGATGATGTATTTCTTCTTCCTGCAGGCGCCCTTCACCGGCGGCGAGGACGGGCTGCAGGACGTGCCGCGCGGGCACCTGCTCGGCTTCATCGATCTCGCCGACGACCTCAACCTCTATTACTTCGTGCTGGCGATCTTCGTCTTCGCCTTCTGGCTGATCCACCGCACCATCCATTCGCCCTTCGGCCAGGTGCTCAAGGCCATCCGCGAGAACGAGGCGCGCGCCATCTCGCTGGGCTACGACGTGGCGAAGTACAAGCTGCTGGCTTTCGTGCTTTCCGCCGGGCTGGCCGGGCTGGCCGGCGCTACCAAGACCCTGGTGTTCCGCTTCGCCACGCTGACCGACGCCCACTGGCACACTTCGGGCGAGGTGGTGCTGATGACGCTGCTCGGCGGCATGGGGACGGTGTTCGGCCCGGTGGTGGGTGCTGCCACCATCGTCACCCTGCAGAACGAGCTGGCCGACAAGGTCGGCTCGCTCGTCACCGTCATCATGGGCGCGATCTTCGTCGTCTGTGTGCTGGCCTTCCGCCGCGGCATCGTCGGCGAGTTGGGGGCGTTGTACCGGAAAATCGCCGGCTCACGCTGACCTGCGGGTTTGCGCCGCTGTCCGCCGTTGGCAATTGTCGCGAAGGCGACCTTGCGTTCCATTCGAGCGCAGGGCCTTGGTCGAACGCGGCGGCCCTTGAATTCCCTATATAATTCGCACTGGAGAGTTTGTGCTGCGGGCTGGGTCATGGCCGGCGCGGTATTCGTATTGATGTCAAGGAGAAGCAGGCTTTGAAGATTCTCGTTCCGGTCAAGCGCGTCGTTGATTACAACGTCAAGGTGCGCGTCAAGGGCGACGGTTCCGGCGTGGACCTCGCCAACGTCAAGATGTCGATGAACCCCTTCGACGAGATCGCCGTCGAGGAGGCGGTGCGGCTGAGGGAAGCCGGCATCGCCACCGAGGTGATAGCGGTGAGCTGCGGCATTGCCGCCTGCCAGGAGACCCTGCGCACGGCGCTGGCCATCGGCGCCGACCGTGCCATCCTGGTCGAGAGCGACGTCGAGCTGCAGCCGCTGGCGGTGGCCAAGCTTATAAAGGCGGTCGCCGAGAAAGAGGGTCCGCAGGCCGTCATCTTCGGCAAGCAGGCCATCGACGACGACGCCAACCAGACCGGCCAGATGTTCGCCGCCCTGATGGGCTGGCCGCAGGCCACCTTCGCCTCCAAGGTCGTCATCGCCGATGGCAAGGCGACCGTGACGCGCGAGATCGACGGCGGCCTGGAGACCGTCGAGCTGAAGCTGCCGGCGGTGGTCACCACCGACCTGCGCCTGAACGAGCCGCGCTACGCCACGCTGCCCAACATCATGAAGGCCAAGAAGAAGCCGTTCGACACCCTGAAACCGGCCGACCTCGGCGTCGACGTGACGCCGCGCCTGACGACACTGAAGGTCGCCGAACCGCCCAAGCGCGCCGGCGGCGTCAAGGTGGCCGACGTCAAGCAATTGGTCGACAAGCTCAAGAACGAAGCGAAGGTGATCTGATGGCCATTCTCGTTATCGCCGAACACGACAACGCGTCGATCAAAGCTGCGACGCTGAATACCCTCACCGCCGCGAAGAAGCTCGGTGGCGAAATCCACGTGCTGGTGGCAGGTTCCGGCTGTGCCGCCGCTGCCCAGGCCGCGGCGCAGCTCGACGGCGTCGCCAAGGTGCGCGTCGCCGATGCCGCGCCCTACGCCGAGCAGTTGCCGGAGAACCTTGCCGCGTTGGTGCACGCCAATGCCGCCGGCTACACCCACATCCTTGCGCCGGCCTCGACTTTCGGCAAAAATTTTCTGCCCCGCGTGGCGGCGCTGCTTGACGTGGCGCAGATCTCCGACATCATCGCCGTCGAGTCGGCCGACATCTTTGTGCGTCCGATCTACGCCGGCAATGCGCTGGCGACGGTGAAGAGCGCCGATGCGGTGAAAGTCATCACGGTGCGCGGCACCGCTTTCGAGGCCGCCGGCCAGGGCGGCTCGGCAGCGGTGGAACCGGTTGCCGCGGGTGTCGACCTCGGCATGTCCAGGCTCGTCGGCCGCGAGCTGACGAAGAGCGCACGACCCGAGCTGGGCGCAGCGAAGATCATCGTTTCCGGCGGCCGCGGCATGGGCAGCGGCGAGAACTACAACAAGGTGCTCGAGCCGCTCGCCGACAGGCTCGGCGCGGCACTGGGCGCTTCCCGAGCGGCGGTCGATGCCGGCTTCGTGCCGAACGACTACCAGGTCGGCCAGACCGGCAAGATCGTTGCGCCGGACCTTTACATCGCCGTCGGCATCTCGGGCGCCATCCAGCACCTGGCCGGCATGAAGGACAGCAAAGTGATCGTTGCCATCAACAAGGACCCCGAGGCGCCGATCTTCCAGGTGGCCGACTACGGCCTGGTGGCGGACCTGTTCCAGGCCGTACCGGAACTGGTGTCCGAGTTGGGCTGATCGCCGATGGGCCGGCTCCGTGTAGCGGCTGGCTGTCTGGCGACGATCATGCTGCTTGCCGCGCAGCCGGCACCCGCGGTTCCGTCCGCAATGTCGATCGAGCCGGCCATGCAGTTGACGTGGCAACTGTCCGCGCCCGTCGCCAGCGATGACGAGCGCGACCTGCTGCGGCGGGAGTACCGACTGACCCAGGCGACCAGTGATTTCTGGCTCGGTTACGACAGTCTGAATGCGCGCATTCACGGCACGGCGAACCTGCTGCGCAACCTGCGCGATATCGTCGACGGCGTGATTCCGCCTGTTACCCACCCGTTGCCCCTGTTGCTGGGTCCGGGTACTGTATCCGTCGAACCGGCGCCGGTTGCGGCAGCATTGCCGCTGGCGCCGGAAACCCCAGTCAAGCCCGCGGTGGAAGAGGGTGGCATGGCGTGGGCGCTGGCTGTCGCCGTGCTGGGGGGACTGACTTTTCTCCTCGTCAGACGGCGCGCGGCAGAACCGGCGCGCTCGGTTCCGTCAAAACGTGCCCGGCCTCGAGTTGAAACTGCGGCGGTGAAGCCGGCTGTACCGCCGGCGCCCGAAGCGTCGCCGCAAGCCGACGAAGCTGCGGATGGCCTGAAGCGGCACACGGTTCCCGCGCCGAAGGCCGCGCCGCCTCCGTTCGTCGATCCCGTCCGCGAGGAAATGGACCACGCCCTCGATCTCGCCGAAGTGATGCTGAGCTACGGCCGTACGACGGGGGCCATGCAGGCCCTGAAGGATTACCTGCACGACCACCCGACGGTTTCAGTCAGGCCGTGGCTGAAACTGCTCGATCTCCACCGGCAGACCGGCATGCGCGAGGACTTCGAGCGCGCCGCCGAAACGGTGCACCGGCATTTCAACGTCCAGGTGCCGGGCTGGGACGAGGGCGTCTCCGGCGTGCCCCTGCGCTCTTTCTTCGATGAGGAGGAAGGCATCGAGATCCTCGGGTTGGAGCAGCTTCCCCACATCCTGGCGAAGATTCAGGCAACATGGCCCGACGCATCCTGCCTGGAATACCTGCGCCACCTGCTCGTCGACAACCGCGGCGGCGGGCGCATGGGCTTTCCCGTCTCGGTGGTGGCCGAGATATTGCTGCTGGAAGACATTCTGAACGACCGGCTGGCCGGTCGCGCGACAACCCAAGGAGACATGATATGAACCCCCACGCTCGCAAAATCAACTCGCTGCCCCCCAAGGGGGCGTGCACCTCCCTTGGGACGGCCCTGCGGGAGGCGCGATGAGCACCTATTCCGCCCCCCTGCGTGACATGCACTTCGTCCTGCGCGAACTGGCCGGCATCGAGCAGGTCGGCAAGCTGCCCGGCTACGAGGAGGCGACGCCCGACACCATCGATGCCATTCTCGAAGAGGCTGCCAAGTTCGCCACGGGCGTGCTCTCCCCGATCAACAGCACCGGCGACCGCGAGGGCGCCCAATGGAAGGACAGCAACGTCACCATGCCGCAGGGTTTCAAGGAGGCCTACCGCCAGTTCGTCGAGAACGGCTGGAACGGCATCGGCTGCGAGCCGGATTTCGGCGGGCAGGGCATGCCCAAGGTGGTGGTGGCCGCCGTGCAGGAAATGTGGAAGGCCTCCAATATGGCCTTTTCCCTCTGTCCGCTGCTCACCACCGGCGCCATCGAAGCGATCACCCTCAACGGTTCGCCGGAGTTGAAGGCGGCTTACCTGCCGAAGATGATCGAGGGCAACTGGACCGGCACCATGAACCTGACCGAGCCGCAGGCCGGTTCCGACCTGGCGCTGGTGCGCTCGCGCGCCGTGCCGCAGGGCAACGGCACCTACAAGGTCTTCGGCCAGAAGATCTTCATCACCTACGGCGAGCACGACATGACGGACAACATCATCCATCTCGTGCTGGCCCGCACGCCGGACGCGCCGGAGGGCGTCAAGGGCATCTCGCTCTTCGTCGTACCGAAGTTCCTCCTCAACGCCGACGGCACGCCCGGCGCGAGGAACGACGTGCGCTGCGTCTCCATCGAGCACAAGCTGGGCATCCACGCCTCGCCGACTTCCGTGCTCGCTTACGGCGACAACGGCGGCGCGGTCGGCTACCTCGTCGGCAAGGAGAACGAGGGCCTCAAGTACATGTTCGTCATGATGAACGCCGCCCGCTTCGCCGTCGGACTGGAGGGCGTGG
>Ga0209476_10001850_pt1 | contig 14191 bp, 13 predicted proteins | sample KloWWTrecipitate_FD_187179 | JGI IMG/M metagenome (GOLD analysis project Ga0209476, IMG submission 187179) | Active sludge microbial communities from Klosterneuburg, Austria, studying microevolution and ecology of nitrifiers - Klosterneuburg... | ecosystem: Engineered > WWTP > Aerobic digester... | reverse complement strand
ACGCCAGCACGCGCGATGCGCCGACCGCCTTCAACGCGGCCAGGTTGGCGCGATAGTTGATCCGGTGCGGCGGCAGCGAATGACCTTCGCCATGCCGGGCAAGAAAGGCGACGCGCTTGCCGGCAAGACTGCCGATGCGGATCGGCCCCGACGGCACGCCGTACGGCGTGACCGGCTGGTGGCTTTCGACGTCGGCCAGTTCGCCCAGTGCATACACGCCGGTGCCGCCGATCACGGCAAGATCGATGTTCATCGTCATTCGCCCAGCGCGTAGATCGCCGGCAGGTTGCGGCCCTGCTCGTGGTAGTCCATGCCATAGCCGAACACGTAGGCATCCGGCACCTGCACGCCGACGTGATCGGCGCGGATGCCCTCGACGCAGCGGTCGTGGATCTTCTCGGCCAGCACCGCGATCCGCACTTCCGCCGCGCCCTGGTCTTCGCACCAGTGCCTGATCGCCAGCAGGGTATGGCCCTCGTCGAGGATGTCGTCGGCCAGCAGCACCTTGCGGCCGCGCATCGGCGTGGCCGGGCGATGCAACCACGCCAGACCGGAGCCGGTGGTCTGGCCGCGGTAACGGGTGGCGTGCAGGTAATCGAATTCGAGGTCGAGGCCGCGTTCTCCAAGCGCGAAGGCGAGCTGCGCGGCGAACGGCAGCCCGCCGTTCATCACCGTGATGTACAGCGGCACCTCGCCATCGGCATAGGCATCGCGGATCTCGCCGGCCATGCGCTCGATCGCCGTCTCCAGCGTGGTGCGCGCATGCACGACATGCGCATTCGCCAATGCATCCGCAAGTTTCGGTGCGTTCATGCCGCATCCCCCACGTTGATCGCGCCGGACGTCGCGCCGGCATCCACGCTCGATTCGCGCACGCTCGCGAGCCGGGCCTGCACGTTGCCGCGGCGACCACCGGCCAGCAGCGCATCCCAGTGCGTCGCGTCACGCCCGTGCAGGCCTGCGAGCGCGCCCGCATCGGGCGTGCGCCCGTCCATCGCGCTCAACGCTTCATCGACCATCTGCGGATGGCAGACCAGCACGACCTCGCAACCGGCATCGAGATGCGCGTCGATACGCGCCTTCACCCCGCCTGCGGAATGTGCGGCGGCCATGCCGATGTCGTCGGAAAACACCACACCACGGAACTGCATCTCGCCGCGCAGGATGTCCTTGATCCAGCGCGGCGAATAGCCGGCCGGTTCCGCCGCGACCTGCGGATAGGTGATGTGCGCCATCATCACCGCCTCCGCGCCGGCCTCGATGCCGGCGACGAACGGGACCAGGTCGGTCGCGCGCATCTCGTCCAGCGAACGATCGTCGGTCGCGATGTCGAAATGGGTGTCTTCCGGGATCGAACCGTGTCCGGGGAAATGCTTCAGCGTCGCCGGCATGCCGGCTTCGTGCATTCCCGCCACGTAGGCGCGGGCGAACGCGGCGACGATGGCCGGATCCGAGGAAAACGCGCGGTTGCCGATCGCCCGGTTGCCGCGGCCGAGGTCGATCACCGGCGCGAAGCTCATGTCCACGCCGGTGGCGCGGATCTCGCTGGCCATCAACCACGCGTGCTCGCGTGCCAGCGCCAGTGCGGTGCCGGCATCCTCGCGATACAGCGCATCAAAGCCCTGCAAGGCGGGCAACAGGGTGTAGCCGTCCTTGAAGCGCTGCACGCGCCCGCCTTCCTGATCCACGCAGATCAGTTGCGGGCGTGGTGCAGTCTCGCGGATCGCCTGCACCAGTTCGGCGACCTGCGAGCGGCTGGAGAAGTTGCGCGCGAACAGCACCACGCCGGCGCAAGCGTCGTGCTGCAGCCAGTCGCGCTCCCGCGCGGTGAGTTCATGCCCGGAAACGCCGATCTGCAACATCAGGTCACATCCTTCAAATCGATGGCGGCACGCTCGTCCGCGTGCCATCGCGCATACGGGCGCGAGGCCAGGGCGAGATTGTAGTAGCGCTGCGCGTGGGTGGCTTCCGCGCCCAGCCAGTCGGGTCTGGCGAAGACTTCATCGACTGCATCGAGTTCGATCTCGGCGACCACCAGGCCGGCGTTGTCGCCGAGGAATTCGTCGATTTCCCACAGATGCCCCTGGTGTTCGACGTAGTGGCGATGCTTGTCGATGGTGCCGCCCACGCACAGCGCCAGCAGCGCCCGCGCATCGGCCACGGGAATCCCGTAATCGAATTCCTGCCGGCTCGGCCCGGCCTCGCGCGACTTCAGGTTGAGGAAGGCGGCCTCGCCCTCGATGCGCACCCGCACCGAGGCCTGCATCGCGCCGGAATCCACCGTGGCCAGGTCGTTGAGGTAGCCCTGCGCCATCGGCTTCACCGAGTGCGCGGCGTCGCGCCAGGCGTCGCCTTCGACCAGGAACTTGCGTTCGATCTCGATGCCCATGCTTCAGCCCTTCTTCGGCGGATCGAACACCGCGATCGATTCCACGTGCGCGGTATGCGGGAACATGTCCATCACCCCCGCCTCGCGCAGCGACCAACCGGCCTCGTTGACGAGGAAGCCCGCATCGCGGGCCAGCGAACCCGGGTGACAGCTCACGTACACGATGCGCTTCAGGCCCTTGAGCGGAAGCTGCTTCAGCACCTCGATCGCACCGGAACGCGCCGGATCCAGCAACAGCTTGTCGAAGCCTGCCTTGACCCACGGCTGGCCGGCGAGATCCTGCGCCAGGTCGGCGGCATGGAACTGCACGTTGCCAAGCCCGTTATCGGCGGCATTCGCGCGCGCCCGCGCCACCAGTCCGGCATCGCCCTCCACGCCGACCACCGCGCCATCACCGGCCACCCGTGCCAGCGGCAGGGTGAAATTGCCCAGCCCGCAGAACAGGTCGAGTACGCGCTCGCCGGGCTGCACGTCCAGCAGTTCCAGCGCGCGCGCGATCATAGTCTGGTTGAGATTCGCATTGACCTGGATGAAGTCCAGCGGACGGAACTGCAGGTCGATGTCCCACTGCGGCAGCCGGAACGACAACTGCGGTGCGTCGCCTGCAAGCGGATGCACGGAATCGATGCCGCCGGGCTGCAGGAAGATCGCGAAGCCCTGTTCGCGGCCGAACGCATCGAGCTTCGCCTTGTCCGTATCCGACAGCGGCTGCAGGTGGCGGAACACCAGCGCAGTGTGCGCATCGCCGGCGATGAACTCGATCTGCGGAATGTCGCGGCGCGCATCCAGGCCATCGACCAGCGCACCGAGCGCGGCGACCTTGAAGCCCAGCTGCGGCACCACCACGTGGCATTCGGAAATATCGGCGACGAAACGCGGATCCTGTTCGCGGAAGCCGACCAGGGTCTTGTCCTTCTTCTCGACCCGGCGCACCGAGAAGCGTCCCTTGCGCCGATAGCCCCAACTGTCGCCGCGCAACGGCGGCAACGCCGCGCCCGGCGTCACGTGGCCGATGCGTTGCAGATTGTCCAGCAGCACACGCTGCTTGGCCTCGATCTGCCGGTCGGCGGCGAAGTGCTGCAACACGCAGCCACCGCAGGTGCCGAAATGCGGGCATCGCGGTTCGACGCGATCGGGGGAGGCCTCGATCACTTCCAGCGTTTTCGCCTCGTCGAAATGTCGCGACCGCGCGGTCTGCTGCACGCTGACCGTCTCGCCCGGCAGCGCACCGGACACGAACACGGTCTTGCCGGCATTGGCATGGCCGTCCGGCCAGCGCGCAACGCCGCGGCCGTCATGGCCGAGATTGACGATGGACAGGGTCTTGGGGGTTTGATCGAGACGGGCCACGGGATCGGGTGCTGCGGATGGCCGGCCATTGTCGCATCCCGCACACGCAAACGGCCCGCCGAAGCGGGCCGTTGCGCATGACGCGGGAATGCGCCTACTTCTGCTTCCAGCCGCCGCCGCTCTGGTACCACCAGCCGGATTTCGCGCTGTCCACCCATTGCTTCGCGAACACGTCGCGGATCTGGCCCTCCCATTCCGGATGGCCATTGGCCACCGCGACCTCGCGATACACCGCCTTGCGATCGCGGTTGTCGTCGGCCACCGCGGCATTCATCGCCACTCGGTCCTTCAACTCCAGCTTGCCGGCATCGCGCACGCTGATCATGCCGTCGCTGGTGAAGCCCAGCGCACCGCTGTCGAAACCGGCACGCAGGGTGCCGTTGAAGCGCGACTCCATGCGCGACTGGATCGCCTGGATCGCCGGGGTCTTGATGCTGATGTCGGGCGCGCCCTGCGCCTGCGCGGAACCGATGCCGAGCAGCATCCACGGATCGAAATCGGCGCGCACGCGCAGCGCGGCCATGCCGCCACCGGAACTGTCCTTGATCTGCACCTTGTCGGCCTCGTCGATCACCTTTTCGACGAACTCGCGGGCCGCTTCCTTGGCCTCCGCCGCGGGAAAATACACGTTGATGGTCACGCAGGCGCTGAGCAGCAGCGCACCCACGACCGGCATCCCCAACCATTGCTTCATCGCATTGCTCCTTGATTGCGCATCCATCAACCGGATTCCTAGTCGACGACAGGCTTCACCTCGCCCGACCCGACCGCCGCCAGGCGCTCGACAAGGGTGGGCCAATCCACCTGCTTGTTGAAGCCGACCACGCTCAGGCGCGGCAGCCCGGCACCTTCCACGATAGTAAAGGCGTTGCTTGCCTGACTGTCATCTGAATGCTGCAGACCCGACATCGCGCAGACCTCGTTCGCCAACCGGCAACCGATGCCGATCCGGCGGTAGCCGAAGTCGTCGAACAGGCCGATCAGTTGGCCCTGCAGGCTGGTCACGAAGCTGGCATCGCCGACGCTGGAAATGTTCTGCACCGCGCGCTGGCTGATGCGTTGCTTCTCGCCCGGCCGCGCGTCGGTGATGAAGCGCGCATCGAAGGCGACCGGCGTCCAGTCCACCAGGCGCAGGCCTTCGATGCGGCCGTCGAGGCGACCACTGATGCTGCCGAAGCCGAGCACCTCGGTCAGCCGCAGCAGGTCGAGATCATCGAAGGCGATGTCCGCGCTCAGGCTGGGGGCGCTGCCGAACGGACGTTCCAGCGCCAGCGAGGAAAACGCGACGCGGCCGTCGAACAATTGCATCGACAGGCCGCCGTCGAAGTCGATGCGCTCGTTGGCGTAACGCGCGTGCGGGATGCTGCCGCTGAGTCGCCCCTGGAACGCCGGCAAGCCGATGGCCTGCGACACCCGGCCGAAGTCGATATCGTCCAGCACCAGCGCAAAGCGGATGTCGGCACCTGCACCGCCCTGCGGCGGGCGGATGGCCAGGCCGCGGAAGGTCATGCTGCCGCCCATGATCGGCACTGTCGCATCCTCGCGGAATGCCAGTTGGCCGTCGGCGCTGGCGAACGGCAGGCGCGCCGCATCGAACTCGAGCCCGTAGAGTTTTCCGCGCTGCCATTGCAGCTCACTCTGTACCGGCGCACCCGCCGAATAGCGCACGTCGCCGCGCAAGCCATCGAATACGAAGCGTTCGCCCGGATCGCGCAGGTCGACGCCGTGCAGGCGTGCATCCGCCCGCTGCAGGCTGCCGTCGCGCAACTGCACGCGCAGATCCATCGCGCCATGCAGGTCGACCTCGCCCAGGCCGAACAGCCCCAGCCAGCCGGAGAGATAGCGTTGCCGCAACGGCGACATGTCGCGGCTGCGCACGTCGAGATCGAGCGCGCGCAGGCTGGCATCGGTGCCGAGACCGGCGCTGCCCGCGACCTGCAGGACATCGCCGTCGCGCCACTCGATGCGCGGCAATTCCCAGCCGGAGACACCGCGCTGGATCGCATCGATGCGCAACCCGACCGGCGACGCCGGCAGGGCGACATAGGTATTGCCGGCCAGGAATTCGCCGCCGCGCACTTCGCCATCGATCGCCAGCTGCGACAGCGCCGGCGCACTGCGGAAGTCGATCGCGACACGCGCGCCGAGATTCTCGCCGGCAATCGCCGCATCGGCCGTTTCAAGCCCGATCTCGCGCAGTACCAGCGGCCCCGAGACCCGCAACGGCCGGCCTGCAGGCGCTTCGATCGCGAGCGCCGCGTCGAAGTCGCCCGCCTTGAACCTGGCCTCCGGCCACGCCTTCGCCAGCAGCGCCTGCGCCCAGGCGATCGGTACCTGGCGCAAATCGAGGCTGGTCAGATCGGGAGCTGCGGCATTGCGATCGAGCACGATCCGTGTCCGCCCCTGCTGCAGCGTGGCCTGCGTCATGGCCGCATCGAAGCGCACCGCAAGCTGCATCGCTGCCGCTGTACCGGGGCGCGCCCTGCCCTGCAGCAGCGGGCCATCGCAATGCCAGCCGTCCTTGCCCGCGCGGCGCAACGGACAACGCCAGTGCAGGTCGCGGTAGCGGTAACCGAGGTCGGGCGCATCCACGCGTCCCGCCCACAGCTGCAGCTCGCCGCTGTCCGCGTCCGCTGCCCAGTCCAGCCGCACGCGCACCTGCTCCAGCGTGGCCACCGCGGTGGTGATCCTGGCGATCCGCGCCTGCACGCCACGTGCATGCACGGCCGCGGCCGGGAGCATCCCCAGCACCAGTAGGCTTGCGGCTAAGATCGGACGCACCATGCCGCAAGCATACAAAGCCGGGATGCCGATCCGATGAACACCGCCGTTCCACGCCTGCTGCTGGTCGAGGACGACCCGGTCAGCGCGGCGTTCCTGCGCGATGCCGCGGCCGCATTGCCGGCCGATGTCGATGTTGCCGGCCACATCGCCGACGCGCTGGCCTGCGCCGCCACCCATCGCCACGATCTGTACCTGGTCGATGCCAACCTGCCGGATGGTCGTGGCGAAACCCTGCTGCTGCAGCTGCGTGAGCGCGGCATCGATGCGCCGGCGCTGGCGCATACCGCAGCCTGCGATGCAGCGATCCGTGAACGCCTGCTGGCCGCGGGCTTCCTCGACGTGCTGTGCAAGCCGCTGAGCGTGGGGGAGCTGCACGATGCGCTGCGCAGCCACCTCGGCATCGGACCGACACGCGGCAAGCAACCGGTCTGGAACGATGCCGCCGCACTGGCCGCACTCGGCGGCGAGCAGGCGCATGTCGATGCGCTACGCGGGCTGTTCCGCAAGGAGTTGCCGGATCAGCGCCGGCGCATCGAAGCCGCGGCCGGCATCGGCGATGAAGCCGCGATCCGTGCGGAACTGCATCGACTGGCGGCGAGTTGCGGTTTCGTCGGCGCGGCGCGACTGGCGACCGCGGTGCGCGACTTGCAGGCGACACCTCTGGATGCGCATGCCATGCAGCGGTTGTTGTCCGCGATGGACGACCTGCTCGCTTCAGCCTGAGCGCGGCGCCACCACGCGTCCAAGTTCGCCGAGCATGTCCCAGGATTTCAGCCCGTGCCCGCCGAGATGGTGCAGCAACACCGCCCGGAAAGGCAGGCGCAGGCTGGCGACGTCATCGACCGTCGGCATCGCGTCGGCAGCGAGTGCCAGCAGTGCGCTGCCGGTCGTGGATTCGCGCCGTTCGCCGCCACGCTCGCTCAGCACGCGGCGCGGGCCATGCTCGGGATCGAGGCGATAGCGTGCGGCCGGGTCGATCGGCACGTCATCGCCATCGACGTCGAATGCAAAGCCGGAACCCAATGCCTCCAGCAGGTCGCGTTCGAAGCGGCGCAATGTCCATGCCAGCGGTTCTGCGCTGCGCAGGCGTTCGCGCACGAGGCCATACGCGGCATGCAGCTCGGACTGCGGGTCGTGGCGCTGTGCCAGCCGCAGGCACAGTTCGTTGAGGTAGAACGCCGCCATTGCGGCATCACCATGCAGCAGCGGGGCGGCATCCACGGCTTCGGCAGCCGTCAGTTGCGCCAACTCGCCGCGCTGCACGGCATCGAAACGGATCGATTGCAGCGGCTGCAGCGCTGCACGCAGCACATGCTTCTTCGGCCCGTGCACACCGCGCGCGACCAGGCCGATGCGGCCATGTTCGGCGCTCAGCACCTCGACCAGCAGGCTGGTTTCGCGCCAGGCGCGGGCATGCAGGACGAAGGCGGGTTCAGCGGAATAACGCATGACCCATTGTAGGAGCGCCCACCTGGGCGCGACATGCGCAGTGGGCGGGCCTCAATCGTGATAGCCCAGCGCGCGCAGCGCCGCTTCGTCGTCGCTCCAGCCTTCGCGCACGCGCACCCAGGTCTGCAGGAACACCTTGCTGTCGAACAGGCGCTCCATCTGCATGCGCGCACGGCTGCCGATCTCGCGCAGACGCTCGCCGGACTTGCCGATCACGATCGCCTTCTGACCGTCGCGCTCGACCCAGATCACCGCATCGATGCGGTAGATCGGCTGTCGTCCGGTCAGGTCTTCCTCGAATTTCTCGATCTCGACGGTGGTCGCATACGGCAGTTCTTCGCCAAGCTGGCGCATCAACTGCTCGCGCACCAGCTCGCCGGCCAGGAAACGCTGGCTCTTGTCGGTGATCTCGTCCTCGCCGTAGATCGGCTCGGCCTCCGGCATCAGGCCAAGCAGGGTCGCGGTCAGCTGATCCAGCCCGCTGCGCTTGAGCGCGGACAGCGGATGCACGGCGGCAAACTCGCGCCCCTCGGTGACCTTGGCGATGAACGGCAGCAGCGCGCCCTTGTCCTTGATCTTGTCGACCTGGTTGACCACCAGCACCACCGGCAGGCCGGCCTCGTGCAGTGCGTCGAAGGCCAGACCGTCCTCGGCATCCCAGCGACCGGCCTCGATCACCAGCACCGCCGCATCCACGCCTTCCAGTGCGCCGCGGGCCGCACGATTCATCATCCGATTCATCGCCTTGCCGGAACGCTTGCCCTGCTCGCCGTGGATGCCGGGGGTATCCACCAGTTGCAACTGGCCGCCCGGGAACGTGGCGATGCCGAGCAGGCGATGGCGGGTGGTCTGCGGTCGGTTGGAGGTAATGCTGATCTTGGCCCCGACCAGGGCATTGACCAGTGTCGACTTGCCGACGTTCGGACGGCCGATCACGGCGACCGCGCCACTGTGTTGTGCTTCGCTGTTCATGTTTCGGTACTCAGGTTTCAAGCCGCAATAACGCGGCACGTGCCGCCTGCTGTTCCGCGGCGCGGCGCGAACTGCCCTCGCCTTCGCTGCACATTGCCGGTTCGGCCAGCGTGCAACTCACGCGGAAGATGCGCGCGTGGTCGTCGCCGCTTTCCTCGACCAATGCATAGATCGGCAAGGCATGCTGGCGTGCCTGCAACCATTCCTGCAGGCGCGTCTTGGCGTCCTTGCCCAGTTTGTTCGGTGGCGGCAGGGCCGCGATCAAGGGCTCGAACCACGGCAGCATCGCCGCGCGGCAAGCCTCGAAACCGGCATCCAGATAGATTGCCGCGACGACCGCTTCCACCGCATCGGCCAATATCGAATCACGGCGATGCCCGCCGGTCTTCATTTCACCCGGCCCGAGCACCAGCCGACCGCCCAGTTGCAGTTCGCGGGCGATGCCGGCCAGTGCGGACTCGCGCACCAATTCGGCGCGCGCGCGCGTCAATGCGCCCTCGTCCGCCTTCGGCCAGTGCAGGTACAGCACTTCGGCGACGAACTGGTTGACCAGCGCGTCGCCGAGGAATTCCAGACGTTCGTTGTGCGGACTGCCGGCGCTGCGATGGGTCAATGCCTGCGTGAGCAGCGCCGCGTCGCGGAAAGCATGGCCAGCGAAGACCGGCGATTCGGCCAGGTCAGGGCGCAGTACCACGCTTCAATTCCTGCTCCGCGTGGAACTTGCCGACGACGTCGAGGTTCGCCATCAAGTCCTTCCGCAGTTCGTAGTCGACCTTCAGCATGTAGCCCTGCTCGGTGGATTCGATCTTGAGCGCTTCGGGCTTCACGTTCAGGGCATAGCTCATGTCCAGTCGCCGCATGAACAGGTCACGCACCTTTTCCTTGGTGGAATCGGCCAAGCCGGGCTCCTTCGCCATTCCCGCCAGTGCCTTCTTGACCGCGTAGTACTCGGTGTACATCGGAAAAATCTTCATGCCGACGTACAGGAAAAACATGACCACCGCGAGGGTGATCAGGAACCCGAGCATGGTCATGCCGCTTTGCTTGCGATTCATAACGTTCCCCCTCGATGGTGGTTGATGCGGTGGTCGTTCACGGGATCCGGGTGCCGATGCGCGACGTATCCACCTTGTGCTCGGCGCTGCGATCGAAGTTCATCCAGACCAGGATCGCCTTGCCGCGCAGGCTGGCTTCCGGCAGGAAACCCCAGAACCGGCTGTCCTCGCTGTTGTCGCGGTTGTCGCCCATGACGAAATAATGCCCCGCCGGCACCGTCCAGTCACCCTCCCCTTGCGGAGCGAACGGAGATTCCCCGCGCTCGAGGACAAAATGCGGACGTCCGGGCAGGCCCTCGGTCAACTTGTCCGCACCGGTTTCCCGCTCCCCCTGGCCCGTGCCCTGGTACACGCCTTCGAGCCGGTATGGCAGCACCCTGCCGTTCACCGTGACCTGGTTGTCGTGATAGCCGATGCTGTCGCCGGGCAGGCCGACCACCCGCTTGATCCAGTCCTCGCGCGGATGATGCGGCGGCCGGAATACCACCACGTCGCCGCGCTCCGGTTCGCCATTGGCAAGGAATTTCTTGTTGGTGATCGGCCAGCGCAGGCCATAGGCGAACTTGTTGACCAGGATGAAGTCGCCGATCAGCAGGGTCGGCATCATCGAACTGGACGGGATCCGGAACGGCTCGAACACGAAACTGCGCAGCCCCAGCACCAGCGCCAGGATCGGGAAGAAGGACTTGGCATAGTCGACGACTACCGGCTCCTTCGCGGTTTCCAGCACGCCGCTTGCGGCAACGCGCCGCTTGGCGAAGAACAGCTTGTCGAGCAGCCAGATCAGGCCGGTCAGCGCGGTCAGCGTGACCAGGATCGTTTCGAACCACACCATCATGCGAATTTCTCCATGCGCCCCTCATCCGGCCTTTGGCCACCTTCTTCCCGCAAGGCGGGGAGAAGGAAAAGAAATCATTTGCTGTCCACCTGCAGCACGGCGAGAAAGGCCTCCTGCGGGATCTCCACCCGCCCGACCTGCTTCATCCGCTTCTTGCCTTCCTTCTGCTTCTCGAGCAGCTTCTTCTTGCGGGTGGCGTCGCCGCCGTAGCACTTCGCCAGCACGTTCTTGCGCAGCGCCTTGACCGTGGTGCGGGCGATGATCTGCGCGCCGATCGCGGCCTGGATGGCGACATCGAACATCTGCCGCGGGATCAGGTCCTTCATCTTCTCGCACAGCTCGCGGCCGCGGCGATCCGCGTGCGAACGGTGGACGATGATGCTCAGCGCATCGACCTTGTCGCCGTTGATCAGCGTGTCCACGCGCACGAACGGGCCGGCCTCGAAGCGCAGGAAGTGGTAGTCGAGCGAGGCATAGCCGCGCGACACCGACTTCAGCTTGTCGAAGAAGTCCAGCACCACCTCGGCCATCGGCAGTTCGTAGCTGACCTGCACCTGGCTGGCCATGTAGGTGATGCCGACCTGCACGCCGCGCTTGTCCTCGCACAGCTTGATCACGTTGCCGATGTAGTCCGGTGGGGTGAGGATGTTGGCGCGGATGATCGGCTCGCGGATTTCCTGCACCAGGTTGGCCTGCGGCAGCTTGGCCGGGTTGTCCATCGGCACGATGCTGCCGTCGGTCTTCAGCACCTCGTAGATCACCGTCGGCGCGGTGGTGATCAGGTTGAGGTCGTACTCGCGTTCCAGCCGCTCCTGCACGATCTCCATGTGCAGCATGCCGAGGAAGCCGCAGCGGAAGCCGAAGCCCATCGCCTCCGAGCTTTCCGGCTCGAAGCGCAGCGCGGCATCGTTCAGACGCAGCTTGTCCAGCGCCTCGCGCAGGTTCGGGTAATCCTCGGCATCGACCGGGAACAGCCCGGCGAACACCCGCGGCTGCATTTCCTGGAAGCCGGGCAGGGGCTTGGGCGCGGGATCGTTCGCCAGCGTCAGGGTGTCGCCGACCGGCGCGCCGTGCACGTCCTTGATCGAGGCGGTGATCCAGCCCACCTCGCCCGCGGACAGCTTCGGCAGCACCTTGCGCTTGGGGGTGAACACGCCGACCGCATCCACCGGGTGGGCACGACCGGTGCTCATCACCAGCATCTTGTCGCCGGGCTTGAGCTCGCCCTGCATGACGCGCACCAGCGAGACCACGCCGAGGTAGTTGTCGAACCAGGAGTCGATGATCAGCGCCTGCAGCTTGTCGGTGTCGCGCGGTGCCGGCGGCGGGATGCGGGAGACGATGGCTTCCAGCACGTCGCCGACGTTGAGCCCGGTCTTGGCCGAGATCGCCACCGCATCGGCGGCATCGATCCCGATCACCGCCTCGATTTCTTCCTTGACCTTGTCGATGTCGGCGGTCGGCAGGTCGATCTTGTTGAGGATCGGCACCACTTCCAGGCCCTGCTCCACCGCGGTGTAGCAGTTGGCCACCGACTGCGCTTCCACGCCCTGGGCGGCATCCACCACCAGCAGCGCGCCCTCGCAGGCGGCCAGCGAACGCGACACTTCGTAGCTGAAGTCGACGTGGCCGGGGGTGTCGATGAAGTTGAGCTGGTAGGTGACGCCGTCCTTCGCGGTGTACGGCAAGGAGACGGACTGCGCCTTGATGGTGATGCCGCGCTCGCGTTCGATCGGGTTGGAATCGAGCACCTGCGCTTCCATCTCGCGCGCCTGCAGGCCGCCGCAGAGCTGGATGATGCGGTCGGCCAGGGTCGACTTGCCGTGGTCGACGTGGGCGATGATGGAGAAGTTGCGGATGAACCGCATCGGGTCGGAAGCCATGAGGGGCGGTGGCGGGGCCATCGTCGGGGAAACGGGAAATTATCGCACGTCACTGCCGTCATTCCCGCGACAGCGGGAATCCATAGGCGTTGTTCCTCGACCGAAGCAACCGCAGCGTCCCTGGATTCCCGCGTTCGCGGAAATGACGAACAATCCTTATTCGGCGGACGGATCGACGGTGATGTACTGGGTACCGCCGCCGCGCCGCACCAGCAGCATCACCGCCTGGCCCGGCTTCAGTCCGCGCAGCTGCGCGTTGAGCGCACCGGCGCTGGCAACCGTGTTGCGCCCCACTGCCAGCACCACATCGCCCGGGCGCAGGCCGGCCTCGCGCGCAGCGATGCCTTCCACGCGCGCGACCAGCACGCCCTCGCCCGCCTGCAGGCCCAAACGGCTACGCTGCTGCGCATCCATATCCTCGCCGACGATGCCCAGTGGATTGGCCTGCGCTGCGGCGGCGGGACGTGGGGAAGCATCGTCATCGCCATCGCCCGCGTTGGCGACACGTTCGTCGAGGGCATTGAGCGTCGCGGTGACCGTGCGCGGCTTGCCATCGCGGATCAGTTCGACCACGACCTTCGCACCCGGCGCCATCGCGCCGACGATCGGCGGCAGGTCACTGGATTCGTGGATGGTTTGTCCGTTGATGCTGCGGATCACGTCCTGGCGCAGGATGCCGGCGCGTGCGGCGGGGCTGTCCGGCTGCACCTCGGCCACCAGCGCGCCGTTGCCGTCGGCGATACCGAGGGCCTTCGCGGCATCGCGGCCCATCGGCTGGATCACCACACCGAGCTGCCCGCGGGTGACCTTGCCGGTCGCCTTGAGCTGCTGCACCGCGTTCATCGCCACGTCGATCGGGATGGCGAAGCTGACGCCCATGTAGCCGCCGGAATTGCTGAAGATCTGCGAATTGATGCCGACCACCTGGCCGCGCGTGTCCAGCAACGGACCGCCGGAATTGCCGCGATTGATCGCGACATCGGTCTGGATGAAGGGCACGTAGCGCTGGTTGGCGTAGGGATTGGCGCGGCCGACCGCGCTGACGATGCCGGCGGTCACCGAATGATCGAGGCCGAACGGCGAGCCGATCGCGACCACCCATTGCCCGGATTTCAGCGCCTTGGAATCGCCGATGCGCAGGGTGGGCAGGCCGGTCGCCGCGATTTTGAGCAGGGCGACATCGGATTGTTCGTCGCTGCCGATCACTTTTGCGGTGAATTCGCGCCGATCGGACAGCTTGATGCGCACGGTATCCGCGCCTTCGACCACATGATGGTTGGTCAGCACGTAGCCATCGGCGGAAATGATGAAGCCGGTACCCTGCGACACCCCGCGCGGGCGACCGCCGCCATCGGGCATGCCGGGCATCGGCATGCCTTCGGGGCCGAAGAATCGACGGAAGAATTCCGGGATCTGCTCGTCACCCGGCATTTGCGGTTGCTGGCCGCGCTGGGCCGTCGCAGCGGAGGAT
>Ga0209476_10001848_pt1 | contig 14201 bp, 14 predicted proteins | sample KloWWTrecipitate_FD_187179 | JGI IMG/M metagenome (GOLD analysis project Ga0209476, IMG submission 187179) | Active sludge microbial communities from Klosterneuburg, Austria, studying microevolution and ecology of nitrifiers - Klosterneuburg... | ecosystem: Engineered > WWTP > Aerobic digester... | reverse complement strand
CGCCCACCAAGGCACTGAGCACACCCGGGCCTGCGTCACCCAGGCCCAGCACCGTGAACGCGAGGTCGACCACCAGCAGGTCGAGTGCGCCCACCAACGCGTACTGCCCGCCGAGGACCGCGAGCAGGGGAAGCGTCCCTCGCTGCTGTGCCATCGTGCGCATGGCATCCATGAGACGTGATCGTCGGGCGTGGGTAACGCGGGTGGACGCCACGGCGCCAGGACCGACACCCGAGCGGTCACCTAGCCGAAAGGTCAACAACACACCGACCGCGTTGACGGCTGCGCAGGCAGCGAAAACGAGCGCCGGACCATCAGCCACGAGGAGTGCACTTGCGAGCAACGGTCCGGCGAGCACGCTGAAACTGTCGGCGTTGCCGGTGAGCAGGTTGGCGGCGACGAGGTCGCCGGGGGAAACCACCAGGCCGGGTACCACCACGGCAATCGAAGGGCGAATGAACGTGACACCAGTGACCGCCACACCAACTGCAACGATCACCGCCCACGGCGGTGCGCCCGCCATTGCGAGCAACGCCGCAGATGCCAACGATGCGGTCTGTGCGACGTACACGAGGAACAACACCCGGTCCGGCCTGGCGCCGTCGGCGGCGCGCCCCGCAAAGGGCGCCACGACCGACGCCGGGATCAGCAACCCAGCAGACGTGATACCAGCGAGCTTCGACCCTCCCGCTCCGTACGCGTACACGAGAATCGCCACCCAGAGGGCCCACTCGCCGATGACCGACCCGAAATACGCCCCGAGCACTCGTACGAGTCGACGGTTCCCCAGTGCGGCTCGTACTGGGGGTCGGCCCTCCACTGCTGGGTCAGTGCCCGTCGCGAGTGAGAGACGACGCCTGATTCGACGCCGCGCGTCGTGCGGGTAGCACCGCCAGGATGTTCGCGACGGCCAACGTAGTGGCGACGACGATGGTGATAGCGAGCAGCGACACTCGGGCACCCGGGACGATCCCCAATGCGTTGGTGAGGAGCGACACGACCGATCTGCCGGCGACGACACCGACGGGGACGCCCACCATCAGAGCGATCACACCGGCGACGGTGGCGTGCCACCGAACGATCGCTCGTAGCTGGCGGCTCTCCGCGCCGAGCGAACGAAGGATCGAGAAGTCGCGCCGCCGCGCCCTCGTGGATGTCGTGAGCACATATGCCCAACCGACCACCGCAAGAAACACGAATACGATCGCGAGGAGATACGGCGCAGCAGTCACTCGTTCCAGGGCTTGAACGCTGGTCGGAGTGACCAGTGACCCCGGTGGGCTGTACGCGAGTTCGGACACGGCATCGATGGAGCTCGCCGGTGCGCCAACGCGGAAGTTCACAAGGGCGACATTCTTCGTCGCTGTTGGGTTCAGCGCGGCGAACGAACTGAAAATCATGGCGGCGCCGTTGCCCGCGCTGTCGGGAGTGACGACCGTGCCCACGACCGTGAACGGTTGCACTTCGCCCCCGGTGCCCGCGACCTCGACGGTGTCACCGATGCCAGCCCCGATGCGCCGTTGTACCTCGGCACCGATGCCGATCTCACCGTCCACGAGCGGCAGCCGACCGGCGATGACGATCGGAGCGATGCTCCCCTTGACCTGATCGAAGCCGATCGTTGCCGTGTCCGAACCATTGATCGAGACCGACCCGATGTTGATACCTGTCACCGCTTCGACATCCGGGCTGTCAGCGATCGGCTGGATCAGATCGCTCTCGGCGTAGGTGTAGGGGTTGCCGAACAATTTTTCATAGTTGACACCCCAGCGCTGCGGATGGTCGACGATCGCGGTCAGCGACATGCCGACCACGGTCGAGCCCACCAGCCCGGTCACCATCAGCGCGCCGGCCAAGAGCGACGCCCAGGAGGCACGCCCGCGAACGCTCGACGTCGCGAAGCGAGAGCCGACGGTCAGAGGCACCGCCGCCCCGCGAGTGGCCAACATCGTGGCCAGGCCACTGTGCGACTTCACAACCGGCGGACGCGGACGGCTGAACCCGATGGTCACGGCTGTCGCCACCACCACCGTGGTGATGGCTACAAGGCCGACGGACACGGTGGCCCAGTCCATTCGGGCGCCCGGCTCCGGTTCGAACAGGCCGAGAAGGCCAATGGGGAAGAAGCCGGTGATTGCATAGGCCACCGCACCGGCGATCGGGGCGGCGACCACCACAGCAGCCAAACCTTCGAGGCTGCGTTCGGTTGCGAGGTCGCTGCGTCTCCAACCCAGCGCGAGCATCGACTGACGCTCGGAGTCGTCGATACGCAGTGTGCGGGCGACCACCTGGGCGATGATCACGCCTGCAGCGAGGATCGTCAGGGCAGTGACGAACCACAGCGCGTTGGTCTGAAAGCTAACGGCACGCCGGGCGCTACTGCTGACGACCCGCGTGGGAACGGCGAAGGCATCACCGCCCCCGTCCATCTCTCGGACTGATCCCATGATCGCGGCCGGGTCGACGCCGTTACTCAGGTGGATGGCCATCAACGACTGCACCACACCGACGTCGGGGTACACGTCCAAGAACGCCGGCGAGAAGACCAATTGTTGTGACGGTTCGTCGAAGTCGGACGGTATTTCCGTAACTCCCACGAGCGTTGCAGAAAGCGTCGGGCCCTCCGGATTCGACCCAGGATCGAAGTTCTTCTCCACTTGGCGTTGGTCGAACGTCCGGACCGAGAACACATCACCGAGGTGGGTGCCGTACTCGGCGCGCAGCAAGCTCCACAGCTGCCGGTTGACGACGAACTCGTCGGGGTTCGCGGGGTCGGGAAACCTTCCGCTGACCAACCGCGCCCCCAACGCGTCAGCGTCGCCAGCGAACGGGTTGGGATCGAAGATGAGCGACTGGTCCGTCGGCGCCACGAGGAAGGCCGTGACGAACACGAAGCTCTGCAGCGACTTCACCCCTGGGAGCTGTGCGATCTGGCGTTTCAGCGATTGCCCGCTCTGCTGGGTGATCAACAGATCCGGGTCACCACCGTAGGCGGAGGTGTACCGGTCTGGCGCCGACGCCGTTCGCAACGTTCCTGCCGCGAGTCCGGTCGCCACGCCGCCCAGTACCCCGACGATTGCGCCCGCAAGCACAACACGAAGCCAGTTCCGGCGGATCCAAATCCGCACCCTCATCCATATCGCCAGCATCAGGGCACCGTACGCCCCACAGCACCGGAACGAAATGGAGGTAGCTCGATGGGAAACGGAGGACGACCGAGGCGACTCATTCGCCGACCGTGAATTCGGCATACATCCCGAGGAGCGCGTGCGGAGGACCACCAGGAACGTCCGGAGGACCATCGCTGCTGCTCGACGCGTCCAAGTAGGCCTGCGGGTCAACACCCTGTGGGATGAAGCAGACCATCGCGTATCGCCCTGGTTCGGTCAGCGTGCCATCGCCGAGGGCCGGGATGAATTCGTCCGAGCCCGGCATGGACAGCTGCACGATGGCCGGCGGGCCGCTTCCGAAGATCGCATCCACTTCTGCCTCGGGCAAGGCCATCAGCTCTGCGATCGAGCGAGTCTCGGCATCGGGGATGCGGACCACGACCATCTCGTGAAGTTCGTCGGGCGACGAGTTTTTCAACGCCAATCGAGTTCCGGGAGCGATGGACGCCGGGACATCGCCGAACGAGTAGTCGGATGCAACGATCGTGACAGAGGTCTCGCCGGCGCCGGTGTCGATCGGTGTAGTCGTCGCGTCCACGGCGGCGCTCGCAGTCGTTGACGAGATGCCAGGTTGGGTGGAGGCAGCGCCGTCATCGTCGCTTCCGCACGCCGCCAACAGCAGGCAGGCGAGTAGGGGTGCGGACAGGGCAAGGCGTCGGGTGTTGTTGAGTCGCTTCATACTCCTGGTGTACCGCTGTGGTTGCGTTCGGCCAAGGTGGCCAGCACCACTCGACGCCATGGCCAGCCACACTTTGCTCATTGCGCGGGCGGCTCACCATGCTCCCATGACCGTGGCACTCGGGGTTACGACCCCCTTGGCAACCCTCACTGACCTATTCTGATTCGACGATGCTTGCTTCGATCGACACTCTTGATGAACTGACGCGTTGGCTGCGGGGCGATTTTCTGTTGAGCATTCTGCTCATCACCGGAGCAGTTCTCTTCATACGTGGCGCCCGCTCGTTGATGTCGTTCGCCACTCGTCGCGCCGAGAAGGGAGACGCGAACAATGATGCCAAGCCGCCGCTGGGCCATCGGCAACGCGCCGTCGGCCAAGCCCTCGGCTGGGTGATCACTGCGTTCGTCTGGCTGGTGGTCGGAGTCCTCGTCGCCGACCGCTTCGGGCTCCCGCTGGCCACCCTTGTTCCCACGGCGAGCATCATTGGTGTCGCTGTCGGCTTCGGGGCGCAACGCATCGTGCTCGACCTGCTGTCCGGGTTCTTCCTGCTCACCGAACGTCAACTGTCCATCGGCGATCTCGTGAGGGTGTCAGCTCCCGGAACAACCACCGGCGTCACCGGGCACGTGGAGGAGATCACGCTCCGGGCAACCCGGTTACGGACGGCGGAGGGTGACGTCGTGTTCATCTCCAACGGTGAGATCAGACAGCTGACCAACCTTTCGGCCGATTGGTCGCGGGTGCTGATCGACGTCCCACTTCCGCCCGACGGCGACGTCGACAAGGCGTTGTCCACGCTTCGCCAACTGTGCGAGGACATCCGGGAAGCCGACGACCCGGACAACACGTTCCTCGAAGGACCCGATGTCTTGGGCGTGCAGCGCTTTGACGTCGGCGTCATCGAGGTACGAGTAGCGGCGCGGGTCCCTTCTGACCAGCAGTTCCAGGCAGCACGCAACCTTCGCCAACGCATCGCCCTGGCACTCGCCGAGGCCGGCATCGAACTGGCGCGACCGGTCGTCGTGTCTCGTGGCGCTCGATGAGTCGGCCGCAGCCACGCCGCTCAACGCTGATCTTGTCAGCCGTGTTCGCCCTCACCGGCGCTCTGTACATCGTCGTTCGCCCAGAGCCCACGGCACCGCGGTCGCCGTCCCCGATCCCCGTCGTCGTGGTTCCCGCGCCCACGACGACCACCAAGGTGGTCGACACCACCGACCCGCCGCAGACCGATCCGCCACAGCTGAGCACGACGACACAGGCGTCCACGGTGGTCACGGATTCCGTCGCCCCGCCATCGACCGAGCCGACATCGACGACGACCTCCACGACGACGACCTCTACGACGACAACGACCTCTACGACCGAACCGACGACAACGAGCAGCGGCGTCACGAACCCCGCCGCACCGCCATCCTCGACCTGACGAGACCCGATTCGAACGGGCGTCGGTCGGGCGCGAAACCCAGACACAGCTGGCGCCCCGCTCCCCCACGGGCGCGAAACCAGGACTGGAGCGGCCCGGGTCCGCGCCCAGTGCCCCGTGCCACACGGACAGCGGCTCGTAACGACCCGACGTCAGTCGTCAGTACGCGAACGCCGTGAGAGACCCGTCGCGGTTCACGAGGACCACCTGCTGATTTGCCCACGTCGAGGCCCCGCCCCCCATGCCTGGAGAATCCGCTGGCATGCCTGGTAGGGCTAGCCCGGCGACGTCGCTGTGGTCCGTCAACAGTTTCCGGATCGCCTCAGCCGGTACGTGACCCTCGACCGCGTAACCCTCGACGACCGCAGTGTGACACGACGCAGCACTGTCCGGAATACCCCGCGACGCCCGGAAGGCGGCTCTCTCAGGATCCTCCGCCTCGTCGACGGTGGCGCCGCGCGAACGCAGGTACACGACCCACTCGGTGCAACAGCTACAACCGGGATCGCGACGGACCTGAACCGACAGGCCGGCGAGCTCGGCGACCCCAGATGTCTCGGCTGGAGTGGAGGCCTCGCTGGCACCAGTACAACCGGCGAGGGAGGCGCCGACCAACCCGACGATGGCAACACCGAACCCGGCACAGAACTGTCGTCTTGCGATTTCAGTCATAGCTGCGAAGTGTAGCTGCGAACCCTCCGACCGACCCCGGCTCCCAGCCGCGCTCGTTCGACCCCGTGCCCGCAACATGCGTGCTCATCGCCAACGTGGACAACAACACACCAGGTCGAGCCCGACGACTGAGCCCCCGGCTTCGTCACGACGAATGTTTCGTCCTTGCACCTACCGGGTAGTTCGAGGCTGGTGTGCTGCCTGGCTCGCCATCGAGGAGGCGCTCGTGACCAGTATCCGACGACAGATGTCCATTTCGTGTGCACCGGGAAAGGTGTTCGAGGTCCTTGCCGATGTCGAACGTCTCGCGGAGTTCTCGCACATGACCCTTGGAATCAGCAACGGTCCTGGCCGGCCGCTGGCAGTGGGCGACCGCTTCGAACAAGTCGTCAAGGTGCTCCACGTCGAACTCGACACCGAATGGGAGGTGACCGAGATCGTCGCCGACGAGCGGATTCGCGTCGAGGGACGGTCCAAGGCCAACGGTTCGGCCACGATCACTCAGCAGATCGCCGCACAAGGTGACGGATCATTGGTGACCTTCGAGATCGACTACGACCCGCCGTTCGGCATACTCGGCGACATTGCCGACAAGGTCGTATTCGAGAAGCGTCACGAACAAGACGCTGAGCAGATCCTGGTCAGCCTGAAGACGCTGTGCGAGGGCGTCTCAGCCCGGTGATCGACCGGCTCGACGCGCTGTACCGGCGCACCGGCGCAAACATCCCCCACGGTGACCCGCTTCCTTCACACGGTGCACAGATGGAGGGCTACTTCTGGCGGGTGACCGACGTCGCCTCGTCGCGCGTGGTCGTGGTGCTGTGCGGTGTGAACCGTCACCGCGACGGCGATTGGGCAACGGTCGCGATCGCCACCGAACCAGGTGGCTTCGTCCGCTCTGCGGTGCTACCGCGGGCGATTTCGCGACGCGATGTGTTTCTTGTGACCGCCGGTGATGGCGCGTTTCGTGCAACTGCGACCCATGTGCACCTCGACCTCGGCGACGACGCCGTGGTCGACCTTGCGATCGACCGCATCATCGGCTGGCCGCACGCGTTGGGTGGAGGAGGCATCTTCTCGGCGATCCCGTTCCTCGGCCAATACTGGCATCCACACGTGCTCGGTGGAGCCGTGTCCGGCCAGGCGTCGATCGGGATCGAACGATGGGCATTCGATGGCGCCGAGATCTATGCGGAGAAGAACTGGGGAGCCGGCTTCCCCGAGCGCTGGTGGTGGGGCCAGGCACAAGGGTTCGAACGCCCCGACGTCTGTGTGGCCTTCGGCGGCGGCCGACTGACGGCCGGGCGGCTTGCGATCACGGTCGGAGGGGCTGTGGTGCGTGTTGGTGACGACGTGGTTCGCTTCGCTCCACCGTTCTCGACGGTACGCAGTTCGACCGACGGAACCCGGTGGGAAGTCACCGCCCGTGGTCACGGATGCAGACTTCACCTGGTCGGGGTCGGCGTCGGCGAGCCACACGTGCTCCCGGTTCCGCTGCCGGCGGACCGACGCAACGTCGACACCGACTTCGAGTTCCTAGCTGCTCACATGACGATCGAGCTGACCGGTGCTGTCCGCTACTCGGGAGAGACCGAACTCGCGGGGCTCGAGACCGGGTATCGCCCGTGACATCGTGGACCCGGGAAGCATTGACCCACGAGACAGCGATTCGCCAGGGTCTGTCGTCGCGCCGATCCGTGAGGGTCGACGCGCCGATCCGCCGGCTACTCAAGAGAGCCATCTGTCCCATACGGCCGGCACGACGGCCTTTACTTGGAGACAGATCTCGCGATGAAGACGAACTCTCGACCCGGCCGGTCCGGCGCGTCGCGCACGTCCTCGACGGCGAACCCTACGGCTGCGAGTGAGGCGGCGATCTCGTCTCTATCGCGGAACCGCAAGGTCGAGTCGGAGGTGAGGTTGTCACCGCCATCGAGGAAGCTGAACCAAGACTGCGGACCACTCCTCGTCGTCCAGGAAGACCTGCGCGACGTTGCCGGTCATCGTCACCGCATCGACGACCACCGAAGGGAGCATCGTCGCATCGCCCACCAGCCAGGTGATTCGGTCTGCGCCTGGCTTCGTACGAGCCACGGCGAGCGATGCAAGCGCCGGGTCCAGTCCGCTCACCGTGATGCCTCGTCGCGCAAGCCTGCAGGCGAGTGCGCCGGTGCCGCATCCAATGTCCAGCACGCTGTCCGCGCCGAGCTCGTTGACGATGGCCTCGTAGTGTTCCAGGTCGGCTCGGTCACCGTCGATGTCGTCGTAGATCGCGGCGAGTCGCGGGTCGGCAAAGATCTGGTCCGACACGCTCCAAACGATACGCGGACGGAAACCAGGCCCCGCCCGGACTTCGGAGCAGACGGACTGCATTGAGCAGAATCCGTCGGCCGAAGTATCACTGGCCTGAGCGACCTGTTCCAGCGATCGACCAGCAGGCCAGGACAGGCTGGTTACTGCGAATCTAGGATCACCGTCCATGATCGAAATTCGGGGATGGGTGCGGCGCTGGCCGTGGTGGGTGACCGTCGGTCTGGGTGCGGTGTGCGTCGCGCTGGGCGTGTTGCTGATCGGTCGCCCGTTCCGGTCGTTGACGGTGTTGGTGTGGTGGACAGCGGCGGGGTTGCTGTTCGCAGGTGTCAGCGAACTGCTGGCCCTTCGTGCGTCCAGGAGGTGGTCGACGCGTGTCGGTGGCGTTCTGCTCGTGGCCGCTGCAGTGGTGCTGGTGTCGTGGCCGCACATCACCATCTTCGGCTTGGCGATCGCTGCGGGAGTGGCGCTGGTTCTTCGGGGTCTTTTGCGTGTGGTGGAGGGCTGGTCCGAGCGAGGGTTCGACCGGTGGATCGACTGGATGGTCGGTGTCGCCTACATCGGGTTGGGGGTCGTCGCGCTCAGTTGGCCGACGGCGACGGTGCTGGTATTGGCCGTCGTGTTCGGCGTGGCCGTGACGATCGCCGGTGTGCGGACCATCGCGGCAGGCCTGCGCGCCTACCGCAATCCCGACGGGACACACGACTCGGCGACTGGCTGGCCGACGGCCGTGAGGCTCGTCGGGGCGGTGGTCGTGCTTGCTCTCGCCGCTGGCGCCGTCGCCATCAGCGTTGCGGTACGGCGCGCCGGTCCGAGCGAGCCTGATGCCTTCTATACGGCCCCGTCTCCGCTGCCTGACCTGCCGCCAGGCTCGGTCCTGCGCAGTGAGGAGATCAGCAACTTCACTCCTGACGCGACGACCTGGCGTGTTCTCTACATGTCGACCGGGTTCGACGGTGCACCGGCAGCGGTGAGCGGGCTGGTCGTAGTCCCCGACGCGCCGGCTCCTGCGGGTGGACGCAAGATCATCGGATACACCCACGGCACGGTAGGCGTCGCCAGCCGGTGTGCCCCCTCGGCGCAAGGGCTCGAGTGGGGCGACTTCATGCGGTCCGAAGGGATCGCTGCCTTCGTGGACGCCGGGTATGTCGTGGCGGCAACGGACTATCAAGGGCTCGGCACGCGCGGTCCGCATCCGTACCTGGTCGGTACCGCCGAAGGCATGGACGAGTTGGACATGATCCGCGCGGCACAGCAGATCCCGGGTGCCGACGCCAGCAACGATGTCGCCCTGTGGGGGCATTCGCAGGGCGGGCACGCCTCGCTGTTCACTGCGCAACTGTCCGCCTCGTACGCGCCCGAGTTGAATGTCGTTGGTGTGGCAGCGGGGGCCCCTGCTCCGGACGTGGTGGCGTTGTTCGAACAGAACATTGATTCGCCCGTCGGCAAGATCCTCATCTCGATGGCATTGGCGGCGTGGGCCGACGTCTACGACGCGGCAACGCTGGACCAGATCCTCACCGTGACGGCTCGACCAATCGTGCGCAAACTTGCCCGCACCTGTCTGTATTCCGAGCTGGAAGTCGTCGGTGCGTTTCCCGCATCGCTCACCCTCGGCATCTCATTTCTCAGCAACCCGCCGTGGACAACCGAGCCGTGGAAGGGATTCATCGCGACCAACAACCCGGGACGAGTCACGCTCGGTGTGCCTGTGTTGTTGACCCAGGGAGCCGCCGACGAAATCGTTCCGCCGGCGGTCACCGAAGCTCTGCTGCAAAGGCTGTGCGAGAACGGTGACCCGGTAGAACTGCGCCTCCTTGACGGCATCGGCCACCTCGACGGCGGCCCGGCTGCAGTTCCCGACGTCACCAAGTGGATCGCAGCTCGCTTCGCCGGTGGCCCAATGCCGACCAACGACTGCCCGACCGGATCCGGCTGAACACGGGTCGATCTCGCCGAGGGCGATGTCGTCAGCGGGTGGGATTGGTACGAGCAACCGCAACCGGGTCTGGGCGACCGGTTCGTCGCCGCCGTCGGCGCAGCAATCGCATCGGCTTGCCGCTGGCCCAACACCGGCTCACCCACGATCCACGAAGCCCATCATCAAGTTCGCCAGCTTCACCGGGTCGAACAGCTCAGTGATCGTGCGCCCGGTGGCAGCGATGTCATCGATGAAGCCGTTCCGTTCGGAGGATGACAGGTCGTGCAACTCCGGCACATGTCGCTTCGAGATCACCAGGCAATACCCAGGCTGCGATTGGTTGACGCAGAGCCGCACATAGCTCGACGGTGTCTCAGCGATCAGATCGCTCAACGGGTTCGTCGGCAAGCCGCCATCGCGGCACATCGAGCAGTCTTCGCCGTTGAGCATCCGCTGCCACTCGTCCGCCGGCCACCACGTCACGGCGCAAGTGTCGCACGCTTGCGAAGGGCTGGACTGCCTCTATCGCCGGGACCATGACGCTCCCAGCGGTGATGACACCCGGCACCCACTCGAAATGCTCATGAGCAGCGCCGCTCGGCGACGTTCAGGTGACGAGATCGGCGTAGATCATCCATCGGAAGTTGGCGCCCTCGCAGGTCTGCAGCACGAGGCGCGGTGCGAGGTTCCCGCTCAGGTCGGGACGGATGATCGACTCCCAGGTTGCGAGCGCAGTGGGGTTGCCCTTGGCGTCCACGACCTGATCGTTGCGTACCTCCACGTAGGTCCGGCCGACCACTCGATATGTCGCCGTCGCTCCCCCGGCGGTGACCGTGACGAGGGCGCCGTCGGCGAGATCGGGGACATCGGCGAAGGCCGAACCGTTGGAGTTGCGGTGGGCGGCGAGCCAGAGTGTCCCCGCGGCGCCTGGCTGGGTGGCCAACACTGCGTTCGGTCCGACGGCGGTGACGAGTGTGACGAACCCTGCGTCGATCTGCGCTTGCCCTCCGGTGTACACGGGGCATTCGTAGGAGATGTCGGGAATCGTGAGGCTCATCACCGCCCCGGCGACGTCGGTGTTGCACCCCGACTGGTTCGCAACGGCGGTCGGCTGCGCGACGACGGGCGCCATCACGCGAACGGCCGGAGCGAGGCTGGCAGAGGAAGCCGGGGCCATCGCTTCTTGGATCGTCGGGCGGCTCGGCACGGCAACGGCGGCGGAAACAGCCGACGACCCCGGGAGGGTCGCAGCGCCTGCGTCGACATGGCTGGCCACGACGAGGGCGACCATGATTGCCCCAGCGGCGAACAACGAACCGATCGCGATCCGTTGCGCCACAGTGGCGCCCATCAGCAACGCCAGGCGATCGAGCACCTCTGCGGCATCGAGGCCCAGGTAGGTGGCCAGGCGGTCGATGTCGTCGCGTCGCAACGGGATCGCAGGAGCCTTCTTCTCGTCTCGAACCGCTCGGATCAGTTGGAGGTAGCCACTGAGCACCGAGGTCGGGTCGTCGTGTTCGTATGACACCCGTGAGCCATTGATGACCATGACCCCGTCCTCGATCGTCAGCGACACCCGCGACGGGAGGATCGCCCCCAGGTCGACGCCGTACAGCCGGCACACGGCCTCGATCATCGACTCGTCGAGTGAGGCCGACCCTCGCTCGATCCGGCGCAGGCGGCCCGCCCCGAACTGATGACCCGTCGCCGCCGCCAGGTCACGAATCGACCTGCCGTCGCGACGCCGGGTGGCTTCCAACAGGGACCCCAGGTGGGTGGCGAATGCCGGGGAGGTGGTGTCGAACTCGGCCGCCGACGGGCCGAGCTGCTGTGCGCCGATGGCCACCGCTCAGACCGGGCGACGGCGACGCACGACGAGCAGGGCGACGGCGCCCACGGCCAAGAAGGCGGCGCCGGCCAGCGAGGTCGAGGCCGCGAACGCACCGGTCGCCGGCAACGAGCCGGGAGGGCCGAAGGTGCTCGTGGGGTTCGTCGTGTCGTCCACACCGGTGCGGGGCAGGGTGATGTCGGTGGGGTTGAAACTGGTCGTCGTCCCGCCACCGCCCACGGTCGTCGTCCCGCCACCTCCGACGGCGGTCATGGTGGTGGTGCTGCCCGGCACGGTCGACGGCTGACAACTCGGTGCGGTGAACACGTTGTCGTCGAGCGTGACTGCACCATTGCGTGCCAACGCGCGGCCCTGTACGACGGCGCTGCTCTCCACGGTGATCGAGGTGAGCGCGAGGATGCTGCCGACGAACGTCGAGCCGCTGCCGAGCGTGGCAGAACTACCGACCTGCCAGAACACATTGCATTCCGACGCGCCGTTGATGACCGTGATCGAGCTGCCCGAACTGGTGATCAGCGTCGAATCGGTCTGGAAGATGAAGACGGCGTTCGGGTCACCCTGGCCATCGAGCACCAACGCCCCCGACAGCCCCAACGGGGCCTTGGAAGCAGCCGAGTACACCCCGGGGGCGAGTGTCAGACCGACCAGGTCGGCGTTGGTGGTCGGGAACTCGACACTGCGGCCGGCGGCGTCCAGGTAGGCGGTGGTGAGATCGTCCTGAGCCTGGCCGGTGACGGCGTCTGCGCCCTGGATCGTGCCGGGCGCCAGCACGATGCCAGGTGGGAAGCCGACGATCGACGGGCCGGGCGACAGCCCGACGCTCTGCCCGATGACACTCGGGTTGGTGTTTGTCACGGTCGTGGCGCCGAGCACCGAGTAGTTAGCTGCCGTGGCGAGTTGGACGGTGGGAACGATCCCGGCACTGGCGGGCTGGCTCACGACGAGCACAGCCGCTGCGGCGATCACGCCGAGACTGACGAAGCCGGCGACACTGGGTCGACGAACTCGGCCCGTCTGACGTCGGGTGGGTGCGAACTTGGACATGCGGCATCTCCTGATTCTTCGAATCGGTGAACCGGCGGCCCTGCCGCACTCGGCGGTGTAGGCCCATGATCGTGCACCCTGCTCACACAGGGCTGACCGTCAACGAACTCCAGCAGTTTCCCGCTGGAGACAACCGCCCATTATGGCCAGTCGTGCACAAGCACTATCGGCGCCTCAGCCCCGGACTTGAGGGAAAGCCGGATGCAGGGGTCGTGTGGCATGCCAACGTTCGTCCTGCTCAGCGAGCGACTCGCTGAGCGAACGCCAGCCAAGAAATGCCGTCGCCCAAAGCGAAAGATGGACAACTGGACGGACAAGTCAGGGTAATAGTCTGTCAGTTACTACCCATTAACTGGTGTTTTTTGCGCCCCCGGCAGGAATCGAACCTGCGACCTGCGGTTTAGGAAACGCCTTCCGGGCGTTCGCCGCCCAGTTTAGTGCTGTCACAACTCTACGGTTTTTGGTAGAGTTGTGACATTCGCTCGGAGGAGTTCCAGATGCTCGTTGACACCTACAGGCGGCGACTTGCCGCTCACGCCGTAGATCAGTATGGCTACGTGACCACCCGCGACGCCGAATTGGAGATTCCGCCGGTCGAGCTCCCAAAGTTGGCAGCTACGGGCGGACTCTCGCACGTCGCCTATGGATTGTGGCGATTCGACAACCAGCCACGGACCGACCGCGACCAGTTCATGGAGGCCGTATTGCGAGTTGGCGCCGGGGCCTACCTGACCCACGACGCCGTGCTGGCATTCCACGAACTCGCACAGGCGAACCCCCGACGAATCAGAGTCGGCACGCCGCACCGCGCACGTGCACGAGTGCCGGACTTCGTCGAAGTCGTCCGCCAGCAGATCGACCCGGCCGATCTCACCGTCTACGAGGGCGTGCCCTCAACGACAGTTGCGCGGGCGCTCATCGACTGCCGCGACACGATCATGCGCGACCGGCTCTTCGATGCTGTCACAGCAGCCAAGAAGGCAGGGCTCCTCCGAACACGAGAAGTTCAACGGGTACTCGACGCGATCGGTCACAACTGATGAACACCAAACGCGACACACCGCCATCGAACCTTCGGTCGCTGCAAGCCCGGATCGACAACGAAGCAGCCGCCAGGAACCAACCAGTGCGCC
>Ga0209476_10001846_pt1 | contig 14209 bp, 9 predicted proteins | sample KloWWTrecipitate_FD_187179 | JGI IMG/M metagenome (GOLD analysis project Ga0209476, IMG submission 187179) | Active sludge microbial communities from Klosterneuburg, Austria, studying microevolution and ecology of nitrifiers - Klosterneuburg... | ecosystem: Engineered > WWTP > Aerobic digester >... | reverse complement strand
TGGCTCGCGGCGAGTTTCGTTGCCGCCCGCCTCTTCTTCCGCTGGAGCCGCGGCTACTCGGGGTAGGGGGCGAGAGGGAAAGCTTGAGCTGAGGCGCTCCATATTCCAGGTTGTTGGCAACAACCTGGAATATGGAGCGATCGTATTCAAGGTTACGAAGCGCTCGCTGCCCTGGAACGCGCGCTCGCCGCCCGCTGAACGCCGCCCGCTATACTCCCCTCTATCCCGCCTGCAGCGATGCCTCATGCCGAATTCCGGGACTGCGCCCGCAATCACCATCCGGCTGACCCTGTTCGCCGATCTCCGCCGGTTCCTCCCGGCCGGACAGGAAGGGCCGCTCATGCTGGACCTCCCCGCCGGCGCGATCGTCGCCGATCTCATCGCCGCCGCCAACCTCCCCGGCGATGAAGCGATGACCATCGGCGTCAATGGCGAACAAGGCGCGCGCGAAACCGTCCTCAACGATGGCGACGAGGTTGTCTTTTTCAGCCCGATGGAGGGCGGGTGATCCCACCGCCCGCGCATCCCGCCACCCGCTCACGAAAGGCCCCGACCATGGAACGCTTCGGCTACTGGAACAAGATCCTCCACGTCAATCTGACCGCGGGAACGGCCACCATCGAGGAACCCGGAGACGCCTTCTACCGCACGTATGCCGGCGGCCGCGGGTTCACCGGGCACTACCTTCTCAAGCATGTCCCGGATGGCGCCGATCCGCTTGGCCCCAACAACGTCCTGGTTTTCGCAGCCGGCGTCCTGACTGGCGCCCCCGTGCCCGGGGCGGGCCGCCACAGCGTCGGTGCGAAATCGCCCCTCTCCGGTGGGTTCGGAGAAGCCGAAGCCGGCGGGTTCTGGGGCGCCGAGCTCAAACGCGCCGGCTGGGATGCGATCGTCGTCCACGGCGTTTCGCCCGCTCCCGTCTACCTCTCGATCAACCAGGACCACGTCGAAATCCGCGATGCCACCCACATCTGGGGCAAAGTCACCGGCGATGTCCAGGAGATGATCCGCGCAGAACTCGGCGACCCGCGAATCCGCGTCGCCCAGATCGGCCCCGCCGGCGAAAACCTCGTCCGCTTCGCCAACATCGCCAACGACCTCAACGAGTTCGCCGGCCGCAGCGGGATGGGCGCGGTCATGGGCTCGAAGAAGCTCAAGGCCATCGCCGTTCGCGGCAAGACCCCCGTTCCAATCGCCGATCAGCCGGCACTCCTCGCCATCTCCAAATGGGTCAGCAGCACCATCGGCCAGGTCCACCGCGGCTTCCACGAATACGGCACCGGTGGCGGCATGCAGGGCAAGAGCCTCGATGGCGGCATCCCCACCCTCAACTACCGCCTCGGCACCTTCGAAGGCACCGCGAAGGTCGATGGCGTCGCCATCAAAGAGCAGGTCCGCATCGACATGGAGGCCTGCTTCGCCTGCTCCGTCCGCTGCAAAAAGGTCGTCCAGATCGAGATGCGCGAGGAGGATGCGGGGGTCACGCGCAAGGGCGTGAAGGTCGCCGTTGACCCGCGGCACCGTTACCGGGTCGACCCCAGGTACGGCGGCCCCGAGTACGAATCCCTCGCCTCGCTCGGGACCAACCTCGGTGTCGATGACATCGTGGCCGTCTGCAAGTCAAACGAGATCTGCAACATGATGGGCATGGATACGATCTCCGCCGGCTCCACCATCGCCTGGGCGATGGAGGCGTACGAAAAGGGCGTGCTCACCCCCGAAGACACCGATGGCGTGAAGCTCGAGTTCCGCGATGGCGATGCTGTCATCCAGATGCTCCACAAAATCGCCATGCGCGAGGGCATCGGCGACATACTCGCCGAAGGCTCGCAGCGTGCGGCCGCCCGGATCGGCAATGGCTCCGAGGAATACCTGACCACCGTGAAGGGCATGGAAATGGCCATGCACGACCCACGCCACATGCCCGGAATGCGCGCCAGCTACCTCCTTGCACCCACTGGCGGCGACCACATGCGCCAGACCGGTGACAAGAACGGCCTCCGCAACCAGGTGGGCATGTGCCACTTCCTCGCCTACGACGATGAACAAACCCGCCAGGTCCTGAACGCCGTCACCGGCTGGAACGTCGAACTCTCCGAGATGGTTGCCATGGCCCACCGCGGGCTCACCCTCGCCCGCCTCTTTAACATGCGTGAAGGCATGACCCGCGCCGATGACCGCCTCCCGAAGCGCTTCCACGAAGACCTCCCGAAGCACAAGGGCCTCGCGGAAGAGGAACTCCAGAAGCTCGTGACGGACTACTACGTGGAGCAGGGCTGGGACCCTGAAACCGGCCGCCCCACTCCGGAAACGGTCCGCACCCTCGGCCTCGAGCTCGACGCGGTTGGGCTGGTATGACAGCCACGGTCACCCCCGCGCCCTGGCGCCCCGTGTAAGATCCGCCCCGGTCGGTAGTCCCATGCGTACAACGATTGTGGAGGTACCCCATCATGCCGTTCAACGCATTCACGCGGCCGCTCGCTCTCGGCGCACTCGGCCTCTCCCTCTTTGTCTCTGCCGCCTGCGGCGGCGACGATGATGCGCCCGCCAATGGTGATTCCGGTAGCTCCGAAGGGTCCGGTTCCTCCGGCGCCGGCGCCGGTGCCAAAGGCGGAAAGTACGATGCCTGCAAGCTCCTGACCGCCGAGGAACTCCAGGCCGCAACCGGCGAAAAGATGGACGAGGGCGATTCCGACTACGTTGAGTTCCCGATGGGCCAGGCGATCTGCACCTGGGGCTCCACCGGCGAAACCTCGCTCACCATCGCCCAGGTATCCGTCCTGCGCGATTCTGGCCTCTCCGATTCGATCAGGAAGCAGAACTACTCCGTCGAACGCCTCTTCAAAGAGGGCAAAGCCCTCTATAGCGACCCGATCGAACCGGTCTCCGGCATCGGCAACGAGGCCCACCGCATCGGCAATTCCCTCAACGTCCTCTTCGATGGCATGTCCATCTCCGTCAGCATCGGCCGCCCAAACGTCCAGACCGCCGAACTGGTCACCATGGCGAAGCTCGCCTCGGGGCGTGTTCCGAAGTAGGCCCCGCCCCGCACCCGACCCGGCGCCGGGGGAACCCGGCGCTCGCGGTATTCAGGCGAACTTCCGCAACGCATCCGCATCAACGAGTGTGATCGCCCCGCGCCCCAGGCTGATCCAGCCATCCCGCGCGAACTGGTTCAGCTGCTTGTTCACGCTTTCCCGGCTCACACCGAGCATCGAGGCAAGCTCCGCCTGCGTCACCTGGATGCGCTGTTTACGGCGCCCTTCACCTTCCGGGAGCGATCCCCCGAGCGTTGCCAGCTGCTTCGCCAGCCGGTGCGCGAGATCCAGGAAAACCAGGTCGGTCAACGATTCGTCTGTTCGCCGCAGCCGTAGCGAAAGCGTCTCCAGCAGAGCGAGCGATGCCCCGGGCCGCTCCTGGACCCACCCGACGAAGTCATCGCGCGAGACCACGAAGGTTCGCGTCACCGTTGTCGCCGTTGCCGTCGCCGAACGCGGCCGCCCATCGAACAGCGAAAGCTCGCCAAAGCAATCACCCGGGCCGATCAGTGCCAGCGTCGCCTCATCGCCCGAACCCGAGATGCGGCTGATCCGGATCCTTCCCTCGATCGTCACATACAGCGAATCCCCGGGGTCGCCTTCGTGGAACACCGCCGCCCCCGGCGCAAAGCGGCGCACCCGCCCACGCGCCGCCAGCGCTTTCAGGTCCTCATCGGGCAGCCGCGCCAGCAGCGGCAGATCCCGGATGTACGCATCGTTGGATGTGGATTCCGCGCGTGCCATCGTAACTCCCGGCGTCATGGGGATAGCTGTGCTGCGATAAACCTATCACCTTTTCCCTATGCGTCATCATCCTTGCGCGGCAATGATTGCCCGCCCTCGCTCCCTCTCCCCCGGCGGCCGCCGGAGCCGCTTGTGCAGTTCGATGGCCAGGAGGATCGATGAGGCGGCCAGCGCTATCCGCAGCCACGATTCCAGGCTGATAGGCTCCACCCGCAGTACGTACTGCGTCGCCGGCAGATAGAGCGCACCCACGTGAAGTGAGACCGCCGCCACCGTGGCCAGCACCAGCAGGCCGTTCGAAAAAACACTCTTCCGGAACGCCGAGACGTACTCCGAGCGCGCGTTTCCGACGTGGAACGCTTCGAATGCCACCAGCCCCGTGAGCGCCACCGAGCGCGCATACTCCAGCGTGTGGCCGCTATCAAGCTCGCGCCGGAAGAGGATGAGGATCCCTCCCCCCATCACCAGGCTCGTCAGCAGCACGCGCTCCCACAACAGCCGCGAAAGGATGCCTTCATCGCGCTCCCGCGGCGGCCGCTCCACGTTGTCCCGATCGCCCGGTTCGAAGGCCAGTGCGATGTGCTGGATGCCATCGGTCACCAGGTTCAGCCACAGAAGCTGGGCCGCCAGCAACGGCAAATCCCAACCAAGCACCAGCGCCCCCAGGATGACCGCGATCTCCGCCCCGCTCGTCGAAAGGAGAAAGAACGTCACGTTCCGGATGTTGTCGAACGTGGTCCGCCCCTCCCGCACGGCCGCGTAAATGCTCACGAAGTTGTCATCCGCGAGCACCATATCCGCTGCCTCCCTCGCCACATCCGTCCCCGAAACCCCCATCGCGATGCCCAGGTCCGCCACCCGCAGCGCCGGTGCGTCGTTCACGCCATCGCCCGTTACCGCGACCACCCCGCCATCCTGCTGCAGTGCCCGCACCACCCGTAGCTTGTGCTCGGGAGACATCCGCGCGCAGACCGTGGCCGTCCGCATGCGCTGGCGTAGCTCATCGTCCGTCATCGCCTCGATTTCACGGCCTTCCACCACCACCCCATCCGCCCCCGCGATCCCGAGCTGGCGGGCGATTGCCAGCGCAGTCGAGCCGTGGTCCCCCGTGATCATCACCACCCGGATGCCTGCCCGGCGGCACCCCCGGATCGCCTCGATCACCCCTTCGCGCGGCGGATCCATCATCGCTTCGAAGCCCAGGTAGTGGAGGCCCGATGGCTCGCGCGGCGGGTCCTCGTCCGGCGCCAGCTCTCCACACGCCATCGCGATCACCCGCAACCCCCGCCCCGCCGCCGCCGCCGCCGCTTCCCGCGCATGTTCCCGCCACCTGGGCGCCGGCGTGCCGCCATCGGCCAGCGCGACGCACATCTCCAGTACCCGCTCAGGAGCGCCCTTCACAAAGAACAGGCGCCGGCCGCCGCGCACCCGCACCGCCCCCGAATAACGTAGCTCTGGCTCGAACGGCACCTCGCCGGCCGGGGCATAGTCTGCCCTCACCGCCTCGTACCCCAGCCCAAACGCTTCGGCCGCCACCAGCAGCGCAGTCTCCGTCGGGTCGCCCTCGGGCCCCCGCCCGCTCTCCCCCCGCCCCAGCGTCGCCTCATTCGCTACCACTCCCGCCACCAGCACCAGCTCCAGGGCGCTTCCCGGCGCCGCCCGTTCCTCCCCCGCGATGTGCGTCCCCGCGGCTGTCCAGGCTTCCATCACCGTCATCTCGTTCCGCGTCAGCGTCCCCGTTTTGTCCGATCCGATAACCGTCGTGCTCCCCAGCGTCTCGACTGCCGGGAGATGCCGGATGATCGCCTTCCGCCGGGCCATCCGCCGCACACCGATCGCGAGCGTGATCGTGAAGGCCATCGGCAACCCTTCCGGCGTCGCCGAAACGGCCAGCGCCACCGCGACCTTCAGCATCTCCGTCGCCTCGTTCCCGCGTGCCACTCCCACCGCGAACGACACCATCGAGAGCGCCACCACGATCAGACCAATGAACTTCGCCAGCCTGGCCTGCCTCACCTGCAGGGGCGTAGCGGGCGATCTTTCCCGGCGCATGGATTGCGCGATCCGGCCCACCGCCGTCTCCTCGCCTGTGGCTACGACCATCCCTCCGCCACGACCGCTCCGCACGATCGTTCCCGCCCATGCCATGTTGAACCGATCACCCTGCGGTGCATCTGCTTCCACCAGCCCGGGGTGCTTCTCCGCGGCGGCGGCCTCACCGGTCAGCACCGCCTCATCGATCAACAGGTTGCTCGCGCTCGCAAGCCGGATATCGGCCGGCACGCGCACGCCCGATTCCAGGAACACCCGGTCGCCCGGCACCAGCTCGCGGCTCGCAACCTGCAGCCGTGCCCCTCCGCGCTGCACCAGCGCCCGGTGGCTCAGCAGGCCGGTCAACGATCGCACCGCCCGTTCGGCGCCCGATTCCTGCGCCATCCCGATCAGGGCGTTCAGCACCACCACCACGAAGATCACGCCCGTATCGATCCACTCGCCGAGCCAGGCAGTCACCGCCGCCGCCCCGACCAGCACATAGATGAGCGGGCTCAGGAATTGCCGCGCCAGGATGGTCAGTGCCCCGGGAGGCGCCGGTTCGGGCAGGGCGTTGGCGCCGAACCGGGCGAGCCGATCCGCCGCTTCCTGTTCCGTCAGCCCTTCGGGGGGCGAGTCCAGGGCCGCCGCCACCGCCTCCTCGCCGATCGCATGCCATGCCTCGCCCCTGCTTCCCTGCCTCTCGCCGCCCATCGCCCGGCTCATTGCCCGCAGAGGATCACCGGCAGGTCCGAACGCTCAACCGTCCCCAGGGCCACGCTCCCCAGGAACAGGTGGAGGCTCCGCCCCCGGCCGTGCGTGCCCATCGCGATCGCGCTCGCGCCAATTTCGTGCGCGGCCCGGATGATTGCATGTTCCGTGCGCTCGTACTCCTCGGCCCGCACCACCCCCACGGACGGCGTGATACACGCGGGCAACATCGCCGCCGCTGCCCGGCAGGTCGCTTCCCGCCGTTCCAGTTCGATCGTCAGCGGCGCATCGGCCAGCTCGGGCACATACACGCCCACCACCGAAACAGGCATGCACGATGCTTCGAGCAGCGGCCCCAGCTTCACGAAAGCCGCCCGCGATGCAGGGCTGCCATCCGTCGTGATCGCCAACCGGTAGCCATCCGCCTTTGCCGCCGGACCCGTCCCGGGGCCGGTCACAAAGACCGGCAAGCGGCTGCCCCTCAGTACATCGATTGCCGTGCTCCCCGCAATCGCGTGGCGCATCGCCCCAACCCCCCGGGTATCCATCGCGATCATTGTCGCGCCCGCATTGGCCGCCGCCCGCGCGATTGCTCCGGCCGTGCTCTCTCCCGTGCCGCGCCCCTCCTCGATTACCCGGCCGCCGGCCCCGCATTCGGCCAGCGCCGCGTGCAACGCCTCGCGCCGCACATCGTGGTCCGGCCACCCCTCGCCTTCCTCGTAGACCCGGGCCAGCGCGATCTCCATCCCGGCCGCCCGGGCGAAGGCCGCCGCGTGCGGCAGCACATGGAGCGATTGATGGGAGCCGTCCGTCGTGCAGAGCATCAGCATCGTGTTCACCCTGGAGTCTCGTGGCAGCTTCCTTGAAGGCCACGCAGGGCCGGGACATGGTCCCGGCTGGCCGTTTCGGCGAGGCCCGGGCCCGGCCCTCGCCGCCTGGTCTCCACCTTTCGCGAGACCGGGAATCCCCGCGTAGCGCCACGCCACACCCGGGGGTAGTCTAACCGGTATGCCATCCTCGGGCGGTGGGCCCCACTTCACACCCGCAACCGATAAACAGGGGCGCGTCTCGCGCTACCGCGTTGAGCTCCCCAAAGCTGGCATCGTCGAGACCGAATCCGGCCATTTTGAAGCCACCGAGTTCGCCGAGCGCCGAACCGGCTGGCGGGGCCGCTTCCGCGATCTGAAAGACTCGCTCATCGGCACCTCGATGAACAGCAAGCGCCTCTCCGAAGAGCGCCTGAGCAAGAAGGTCGCCCTCGCCATCTTCTCCTCCGATGCACTCTCTTCCACCGCCTACGCCACCCAGGAGATCCTCCTGGTCCTCGTGCTTGCGGGCACCTCGGCGATTCACCTCTCGCTGCCGATTGCCCTCGCCATCACCGCCCTCCTCGGCATCGTCGTCGTCTCCTACAGCCAGCTCATCAAGGCCTACCCCTCCGGCGGGGGCGCCTACACCGTCGCACTCGAAAACCTCGGCGTCACCGCCGGGCTTATCGCAGCCGCCTCCCTCCTCATCGATTACACCCTCACTGCCGCCGTGAGCATTGCCGCCTGTGTCGAAGCCCTCGTATCCGCGGCGCCGGATGTCGATGGCATTCGGGTCCCCCTCGCTATCGTGTTGATCGCGCTCATTGCCCTGGGCAACCTCCGCGGCATCCGCGAATCGGGAACGCTCTTTTCAATCCCCACCTACGGCTTCGTCGTGATTCTCACGGGGACCATCGTCATGGGAATGGTCAAGGTCTTCACCAGCGATGACCCGAACATCCTTGCGACCGGCGAACCGAAAGAAGCCGCCGAACACGCCACCCACGCGCTCACGCTCTTCCTCGTCCTCCGGGCGTTCTCGGCCGGGTGCGCCGCACTCACCGGTGTCGAAGCCATCTCCAACGGCGTCTCCGCCTTCAAGCCCCCCGAATGGAAGAACGCCATCATCACCATGGCATCGATGGCCGTCCTGCTCGGTTTCCTCTTCCTCGGCACCACCCTGCTCGCCCGCCATTTCGGCATCATCTACGAACACGGCGATAAAGAGACCGTCATGTCTCAGGTCGGCGAGGAGGTCTTTGGCCGCGGCTTCGTCTATTACCTCCTCCAGGGCTTCACCGCGGGCATCCTCTTCCTCGCCGCCAATACCGCCTACAACGGCTTCCCCATCCTCACCGCCATCCTCTCCCGCGATGGCTACATGCCCCGCGTCTTCCACGCGCGCGGCAACCGCCTTGTCTTCAGCTACGGCATCGCCGCGCTTACCGGCTTCGCCATCCTGCTGCTGCTTGCCTTCAACGCCACTACCACCCAGCTCATCCCGCTCTACGCCCTCGGCGTCTTCCTCTGCTTCACTCTCGCACAGGCCGGCATGGTCGCCCTCTGGTTCAGCAGGAAGAGCCCCGGCTGGAAGCGCTCCGCTCTCATCAACGGTTTCGGCGGGATCGTCACTGGCGTTGTCTTCCTCATCATCATGGTCACCAAGTTCTCCGAAGGCGGCTGGATCGTCGTCATCGCCATCCCGCTCCTCTCCCTCGGCCTCTGGTCCATCGGCAGCTTCTACAAGCACCTCCGCCGCACCCTCTTCGTCGCTCCCGAAGCCCAGCTCGATATCCGCCCCCGCGGCGAATCCCGCGTCCCCGTCATCGTCCCCGTCGAAGAGGTCAACCTCGCCACCGTTATGACCCTTGGCGCCGCCTGCGAACGCTCGCGCGATGTCACCGCCGTCCACGTCGTCGTCGATCCCGATGCCCCCTCCACTGTCGAACGCCGCTTCCGCGCCCAGTTCCCCGATATTCCCCTCGTCGTCATCGATTCCCCCTTCCGTACCGTCTCCGAACCCATCGAACGCTACGTTGACGATCGCCTGAAGCGCGCGCCCCACGAAGTCGCCGTCATGGTCCCCGTCCTCGAAGGCCAGCGCTGGTTCCAGCGCCCGCTCGTCAACCAGAGCCTGAAACGCGTCACCCAGAGCCTTTCCCGCCGCCGCCATGTCACCGTGACCAGTGTCCCCTTCAGCATCGGCAGCCGTGGCCGCCGGCGCTGGAGTTGGCGCCGCCCGATCCCGCGCCGCGATCCCCTCAATCGCTCCAACCGCAAACGCTGAGCCCGTGGCCGAGATCTACCACATGCTCCGCGCCGAAGAATGGTCCGGTCTCCCGCCCGGCGCCGATTACGCCCCCGCCTCCCTCGCCACCGAAGGGTTCATCCACTGCACCGCCGGCGAAGCCAACCTCATCGATGTAGCTGGCCGCTACTACCCCGCCGACCCCGCCCCCTGGCTCGTCCTCGTCATCGATCCCGCCCGCCTCACCGCCACCATCCGCTGGGAAGTCCAGCCCGATGGCCTCGCCTACCCCCACATCCACGGCCCGATCGACGCCGGCGCGGTCACCGCTGTCCTGCCCTTCCCGCGCGATCCTGCCGGGGCCTTTCTCCCGTTCCGCTTCTCCCGCCAGGCTCCGTAGCATCCCATCCGTATTCGGAATGCCTACGCACTATTCTAGGGTTTTTGCCTAGAGATTTCCGATATGCGGGTTCGTACGATCGCTCTTGCCCTGGCCAGCGGTGACGCTGCGGTCCCGCCCCGGCCATGCGCCAGAGGAGCCTCTGTGCAAGTTCTAATCCTCGCAGCATCGAGCGCCAACCCCGCCAGGATTGCCGAATCGGTCAACCGGCGCGGCTTCCCGGCGATCGCCTGCGAGACGCCCGCCGAGGCCGCTGAAACCCTCGATGGTTCAACCGCTGCCGCCGTCGTGCTCGCCGGCCTCTGCCCCGGCGAAATCGCCCGCCACGCCCGCGTTCTCCGCGCTGCTGCCCACGGCCACGTCGCCATCCTCGCCAGCGCCCCCACTCCCGCGCTCGCCCAGGAAGCCCTGCGCGCCGGCGCCGATGACGTCTACGATCCCCGCGTCTCCGGCTCGCTTGCCGCCCGCCTCGCCGTCATCGAGCACAACGCCCACCGCCATTCCTTCGTCGCCAACGCCGCCGATGCCATCTTCACCGTCTCCCCGGAGGGCCTGTTCACCGAGGCCAACGCCGAAGCCGTCCGCCTGACTGGCTACGCCCGCAAAGACATCCTCGGCATGCACTACTCGCGCCTCGCCGCCGCGGAATACATCGAACCGCTCCAGGCCCAGCTCGAAGAAAAGCTCCTGCAATCGTCGAGCCCCGCCGCCGAGCCCGGCTTCATCGTCCTCGATATCGTCCGCGCCGATGGCGAGCGCATCCCCGTCGAGATCTCCACCCGCCCCCTCTTCCGCCGCGGCAGGGCTGCCGGCCTCCAGGGTATCGCCCGCGACCTGCGCCCGCGCCGCCAGCTCGAACGGGAGATCGCCTTCCGCGCCGATTTCCTCGATCGTGTCGATGCCTCCGCCCACGCCGTCGACCCCTCTGGCCGGGTCGTCTACTGGAACGCCGCCGCCGAACGCCTCTTCGGCTATCCGCGGCACGAGGCAACGGGCAGGCTCATCCGCGATCTCATCCTGCCGCCGGCAGAGCGCCCCGCATCGGATGGCCACGTCGCCCACCTCCTCGCCGGCAACGGCCTCTCCGGCGAATTCCAACTCCGCAAGAAAGACGGCGCCACCTTCCCCGCCGAAGTCGCCGCCACCCCCCTCACCGGCCCCGATGGCCAGGTCGCGGCCGTCGTCGCCATCACCTTCGATCTCACCCAGCGCCGCGCCCAGGAAGAGAGGCTCGCCCACTACGCAGCCATCATCGAATCCTCGAACGACGCCGTCATCGAGCACGACATCGATGGAATCATCGTCGGCTGGAACGCCGCCGCGCACGAAATCTTCGGCTACACCTCAGCCGAAGTCCTCGGCCGCCATATGGATTTCCTCGCCCGCGAAAAGGATCGCGAGCGCGTCGAAGCAGTCCGCCTGCGCGCCGTCGGCGGCATCCCCTGGGCGGGGCGCGTCCGCCGGGTCCATCGCGATGGCTCCATCATCTCCCTGAACATCTCGTTCTTCCCCGTGCGCGGCCCCGGTGGAGCCGTCCAGGGTACGGCCACGGTCGCCCGCGACGTCACCGAACAGAGCCGGCTCCTCGAAGCACGCGCGCGGCTCGCCGCCATCGTCGAATCCACGAGCGACGCCATCGTCGAGAGAGACCTGGCCGGCCGCATCATCACATGGAACGCCGCCGCCGAACGCATCTACGGCGCGACCGCAAAGGATGCCCTCTCCCGTCCCCCCGAGGAACTCTTCGCCCCCGCCGATGTGGAAGCCGGCGGGCGGATCCGTGAGCGCGTCATCCGCGGCGAGGCGATCGATGACGAGCGCCTCGAGCGCATCGGCCCCGATGGCCAGCCGCAGGTTCTCGCCTTTGCCGCGTTCCCCGTTCGCGGTACCTCTGGCGACCTGATCGGTACCGCCACGGTCGCACGCGATGTCACCGCCCAGGCGCGTGCCGAGGAAGAACGCCTCCGCAGCCTCGAAACTGCCGCCCGCCTTGCCCGGATCATCGAGTCCGCCAACGAAGCGATCGTCAGCAGCGATGCCGAGGGCCGCATCGTCTACGCCAACCCGGCCGTCGAACGGCTCTTCGGCTACTCCAGCGAGGAAATGAGCGGCCACCGCTGGACCGATACCGTCCCCCCAAACCTCCTCGAACGCGACCTCGCCTCAATCCGCCAGTCGATCGCCGGCCAGCTTCCATCGGGATTTGTCACCCACCGGCTCCGCAAGGATGGCAGCGTCGCCGCCGTTCACGTCTCCACGGTCGCCCTTACCGATGATGCGGGGACGTTCACCGGCTCGGCCAGCTTCGTCTCCGACATCACCGAGCAGGTGCGCCAGGAACGCCAGGCCGCCGAGCGCGTCGCCGACATCAAGGCGGTATTCGCCAACGCTTCCGAAGGCATCGTCCTGATCGACCCCGACCAGCGCGTCCGCAGCTTCAACGAAGCTGCCCGCCAGCTCATCCGGCGCCTCCAGGGCGGTGACCTCCAGGCTGGCGATCAAGCTCTCAAGTGGGTGCTCCCCGCCGATCACGAAGCCTTCGAGAAGGACTGGCGCGCCGCCCTTGCCGGCCGCACCTCCCGCATCGCCCGGCCTGTCACCGGCGCCGCCGGCGATTTCTGGTGGGAGTTCTCCTTCTCCCCCATCGTCCTGTCCGATGGCTCCACCAGCGGCGTCGCCCTCCGCATGCGCGATATCACCGAGGAAAAGCACACCGCCGATGCCCTCGTCCAGGCGCAAAAGACCGAATCCCTCGCCGTTCTCGCCGGCGGCATCGCCCACGATTTCAACAACCTGCTCGTTGGCATCCTCCTCAATGCCGGGCTCGTCCTTGCCGAACTCCCCCCGGGCTCTCCTGCCTGCAAGACCATCCAGGCCATCGAAACCTCCGGCCAGCGCGCCGCCGACCTCGCCCGCCAGATGCTCGCCTACTCCGGCAAGGGCTCCTTCGTCATCCGCAATATCAACCTCAATCCCGTCGTCACCGAAATGACCGAACTTCTCCAGTCCTCCATCGGCAAGGGCGTCCACCTCGATCTCAACCTCGATTTCGCCCTGCCGCGCATCGAAGCCGATGTCACCCAGCTCCGCCAGGTCATCATGAACCTCGTCATCAACGCCTCCGATGCCATCGGCGCCGGCGATGGCTCCATCTCCATCACCACCCGGCCGGTCGAAATGACGAAGGCCGCCCTCCGCCAGGTCTATCTCGCCCCCGGCCTCGCCCCCGGCGCCTACGTCTCCCTCGAAGTCACCGATACCGGCTCAGGCATGGACCGCGAAACGCTCGCCCGCATCTTCGATCCCTTCTTCACCACCAAGTTCACCGGGCGCGGCCTCGGCCTTGCCGCCGTCCTCGGCATCATGCGCGGCCACCACGGCGCCATCAAAGTCGAAAGCACCCCCGGCCAGGGCTCCACCTTCCGCCTCCTCTTCCCCGTGGCCCCATCCCGCGAAGATCAGCTCCCCGCCAGCTCGCGGGAACAATCACCCGCCAACGGCACCATCCTCGTCGTCGATGATGAGCCAACCGTCCGCGCCGTCACCAGCCGCGCCCTCCGCTCGTTCGGGTTCGAAGTCATCGAAGCTTCTGATGGCGCCGCCGGGGCCGAAGCGTTCGCCACCAACAGCCGCCGCATCGATTGCGTCCTGCTCGATCTCACCATGCCCCGCATGGGCGGCGAAGATGCCTTCCTCGCCATGCGCGCTGCCGACCCCGATGTCCCCATCCTCCTCATGAGCGGCTTTACCGAGGACGATAGCCGCCGCCGGTTCGGCAGCCTGGGGATCGCCGGCTTCATCGAAAAACCCTTTGCCCTCGCAACCCTGCACGATGCCATCCACGCCGCCATCGCCACGCGCCGCCCGGCCCCCGCACCCCGCTAGAACATCTGTGCGCTATACTCCCCACGTGAGTGAGGAGCGCCTCGTCGCCGCCAACCTGATCGTCGAAGACGAATCCGAGCGCTCCCTCCGCCCGCGCGCGCTCGTTGAGTTCCCCGGCCAGGACCGGACCCGCGCCAACATCGGCATCGCCATCGAGGCGGCAAAACAGCGCGATGAAGCCCTCGATCACCTCCTCCTCTACGGTCCCCCCGGCCTCGGCAAAACCACCCTCGCCAATATCGTCGCCCACGAAATGGGCGTCGCCATCCGCACCACCTCCGGCCCCGCCATCGAACGCCCGGGCGATCTCGCCGCGATCCTGACCAACCTCACGGAGCGCGAC
>Ga0209476_10001844_pt1 | contig 14213 bp, 8 predicted proteins | sample KloWWTrecipitate_FD_187179 | JGI IMG/M metagenome (GOLD analysis project Ga0209476, IMG submission 187179) | Active sludge microbial communities from Klosterneuburg, Austria, studying microevolution and ecology of nitrifiers - Klosterneuburg... | ecosystem: Engineered > WWTP > Aerobic digester >... | reverse complement strand
GAGCATGGACCCGCCCAGCGGCGGCATCATGTCCAAGCCCAGCGCCGATGTGTGGAGTGGCACCAACTTGGCCACCGGCACGGCCACGTTCTACCGCCATGTGGGTGCTGCTGACACGGGCGCGGCATCGACCACCCAGCCCCGCCTGCAGGGAACCATCGGCGTGGCCGGCGCCGACATCAACCTCGCCAGCGTGGCCCTGGTGTCGGCTGCGACACAGCCACTGGACACCTACCACATCGTCTTCCCGACGCTGTAAGGGGTAGGGCGTGCCCATCTACATCCGCGACACCTTTGCCACGGGCTCCGGGACCATCGTGGGCCGCGCGCCCACGACCATGACCGGCGTGAGCGGGTTGACCTGGGCGCACGATGGCACGCATGAAGTGTTCGAGCCGGCGCCGACCATCAACACGGACGACCCCATGGACCCGTATCAGGAGTACGCCGGCAAGCACTGGCTGTACCTGGATGGTGGAGTTCTCAAGCACACCATTGAGTACGCGAGTATTGGCTGGCCCCAGCAGGTCAGCACCTTTGGTGGGGCCTGATCCATGGCAGCAATAGCAGGCGTCCCCATCAGCGGCGACCACGATGTTTTCATCAGCATCGACGTGGATTTCAATGGCCGGGCGATTTCAAACTCGCAACTGCTGGTGGCGCTGACCGTCACCGGGACGGGGTTCAGCTTCAGCGGCGGCCTGATCGGTGGGCGCTACCTGACCGGCAGCACCACAACCCAGCAGCGCAAGAACAACTTTGCGTTCCTGGCGAGTCCCAAGAACAACTCGCCGGCCATCAGCAGCCCGAACCTCTACGACTTTGGCGAGCCCGTCCCGCAAAACTCTTTTGTCGGCAAGGTGGGCCTGATCTGGCGCCGCGACGGCACGCTGGAATACAACCCTTACGAGGAAGCGGAGCCTGTTCTTTCGCTGAATATGGGCACGCCCATGGCGGCGGGCACCTACACCTTTGGCCTCACTGTCTGGGGCGACGGCGGCTCCGAAATGCTGCCCTTCATGTCGCCCGAACTGACCAACTTCACCATCTCCGAGTTGGAGGGCGAAGAACCCGAAGGCCCTGGCCCTGCGTTCTGGACCGGCTACGTCAACTGCACGGAGTCCTGACCCATGGACCCCAAGGTCTTTGGCCCCGACATCGGCATCCCCCGCATCGTCGGGGAGGCGAAGCTACGCCAACTGCGTGACGTGGACATGCCCTATGCCTGGGCATCCGGCCCCGGCTTCTTCGCTGAAAAGAAGGTCGGCGCCGAGCGCGTGGTGACTGAGGCCGATGACGACACCCAGCCCGAGCGCCCCTACTTCCGCGCATCTGGCCGGGTCAGCGTCAACGCTGTGCCTGATGGCGAGCCCACCGAGGTGCAGACCCGCCCCGATGACAGCCCAACCAATGTTGAAGCGCGCCCAGGTCCGAACGCCGACGAAGAACAGACCGGGCCACTGAAGGTGCGCGCGGCGTCTGCGCTGAACCGCAACTTCCAGATCGGCCGGCGCTCCTTCGGCGCCTACAAGCAGGCGCACAACGCCACATGGGCGGGCGGTAACGCTTGGCCGCTGCCCAACAAGTTTCAGATTCGGTGGGGTTCGTACTTCGGCAACCACCGCGACTTGGTGGTGCAAGAGCTGATGCACCCTCTGGACTTGAACCCGGCAAACAACAACGGGTTTGCGCCGCTCAAGGGCGTGGCCTTCTACGACACTAATTTCGCCCGGTGGTGGACCGCGCTGACCTTCACGCAGATTGTGGCCGTCGGCTTCGGGCGGCTGGGGCGCACGTCACCCAAAGTGGTTTTCACGGTGCCGGTCCACTCGGTTTTCTGGGCGGGGCACAACAGCTCACAGTACCCCGGCAGCACATCGTTCGTCACCAAGACCTTCACCGAGTTCCAAAACCTTCTTGTTGGCTCCGGCAGCGGGGAGGCTGTTTACAACAGCTCCATGATGCAGCCCGTGGCCATGGTTCGGCCGGCTGCAGCCACCAACAACGAAGACGTTGTTGCAGGCAAGGCGCCCGGCATCCTGGTGGCGCACACCGCGCGCATGTTCGAGTACCAACTGGGCTACCACACGCGCCCGGCAGTGTCCTACTTCGTCGAGAACAAGGGCGACGGCACGCCATACCTGCGAACCCAGACCTTGGACATTTTCAGCGAGGCGATTCCCTACGAGGTGGACCGCACCTGGATTCCTTACGCGATGGAAACAGGCGGCGACGGGCGCACCTACGTGTTTGCCTCCTACAGCGCACCTCGCTCTGCTGCTGGCCTGACTAACTGGGGTCAGATAACAAGCAACAGCGACCGAAACGCTGGCATCGTCATGTGGTGGACCCGCAACCGTGGCGCATCCTGGGAGCGCCACCGCTGCACAGAGTTCCGGGACATGGGGTTCCCGTCTGGATATGGGAATGGCGACGGAGGCGCCACGCGCCCTGCGTCCGGGGAGCCAGTGACCTCGCCTTACCTCTGGGATCGGTACATCAGCGAATCTTTTGAAGGTGCCTCATTCCCATTCACGGTGCTGACCTGTCCGGTAGAAGGAGGCATCCTCATTACCTTCACCGCGCTCAAGCCCGATCCTGACACCTTTGCCTCTGAATTCCCGCGTTTCCTGCGCCACCCGTCCACACCCGGCTGGGTTGACATGCTGCAGTTCAACTGGGGAACGGGCGTTGCCCGCACGCAAATCTTCAAGGTGGCGGGCAGCGTCATCACGCTGATTCACGACACGGACAACTCCGCACTGGCCCAGCCGCATTCGCGTAAGTTCTTGGACATGATCTACCTGGGTCACGACACGCTGCTGGCCAAGGTAGGGCCGACGATCCAGGGCAATACGCCCATCATCAATTACTACCAGGGCAACGGGGTTTACGGTGCGACCACAGATCGGGTTTTGACATCTGGCCTGGGCGACGGCAACTCCTACAACAACTGGAACCGCCCAATCAATTCCGGCTGTGATATCTGGCGGTCGGAAGACGGTGGCGCCACTTGGGAAGTGCTTGGTGCTGCTGGCTTTCCTGGCTCCGACATCATGTGCGCTCAGGTGACGGCTTCGTACTGGGCCGGGTACGACCCGCAGGTCATCTACCCCGCCACGCCGCGCCCCGTCCAGATGTCGGGCCACTTCACCTGTGTGGTTCCACGCCTGCCCAAGCGCAATGAGCCCGACGAGTTCGATCACGCCACCGTGACCGTGCCCGGCTACGACCCGGACGAGAAAGCCTACTTCGCCTACGTGAGCAAGGACAGCGGTGCCACCTGGGAGCGCCAAGGCCGCATCACCACGACCAACCGCTTTCACCACATGGGGGACGTTGGCCCCAATGACATTGGCCGCAACTTCGCCAAGATCGAATACATCGGCACCCGGCGCAACCCGAGCCCCTACAACCCGGCGCTGCCCACCATGCTTGACCCGGAGCCTGAGACATGAACACCCTGACCAAGAACACCGGGACCATCGTGACCATCCCAGGCTCGCCGGGCATCCCTGGGAGCCCTGGCCGTCCAGCGGTGCCCGCTCGATGCTGGAACGAGACGTACACCGAGACGGTCTACAGCGTCACATCCAATGCTCCCGCTGTCGAGTACGCCGATCTGGACGGCGATGGCTTTCCCGAGCTGCTGCCCGACGGCAACTCGATCACCGTTGTGTCGTCGCCGGTCATCACATCGTCGGTGGTCACGCGCACGCGCCAAGTGTGCAGTCCAGCGATCCCGCCTGTGCCAGCCACCCCACCGCGCCCTGCGACGCCTGCCCAGTCCATCGAGACGGGCGGTATCGGCTGGAACGCCCGCGCCCGGTCGGTGGCCAGCAGCTTCGGCAGCTTCAATATCCGGTTTGAGGTTCCGGTGGGCAGCCTGGGCGTAGTTGTTGGCGTGACCAGCCAGCCCGACGCGACCAGCGGTTACGCCGACATCGAGTTTGGTCTGTTCGTCCAGCGCGGACAGGCGCAGATCATCCGCAGCGGCTCGCTCGGTCTGACGGTCCCCTATGGCGTCTTCAACCTGCGCATGCTCAACGGGCGCTACCAAGTGCTCGTTGACGGCGTGGTGGAGTTCGACCAAAACCTTTCCTACAACCCCAACGCGCAATACTGGATGGCAGCGGCTTTGTACGCGGGTGGCGATCAGGTGCTCAATGCCGAGTTCCTGACCACTGGCGGATCGCCCGACCCTGAGCCCTACGTCGAGGGCGGCGACAACTTTGGCCAGCTCGCGCCGCTGACTGGCATCGGCTACGAAGACGGCGCAGAAGTGCAGGGCGGCACGTCGCTCCTGCAGCCGCTTCAAGTCATCGCCCGCATGTTCTCGGGCGGCGAAAGCAGGCTGGCCCCGTTGGAATCGTTCGGCGGGAACGTCCCCTATGGCTTCGGGCAGAGCGAGCTTCTTCCCTTGGCTGGCGGCGGCTCTGGCCCAGGCTTCCTCACGCCGGCCTACGCCTTCGGCATCACCTACCTCACGCCCCTGACAGGCGGCGGCACTGGCTCCATGGGCAACACCGGCAACGGCGAATCGCGCCTGCTGCCGCTGACTGGCCTGGGCGGGCAAGGCCCATACGGGCAGGGCCGGTCCCTGTTGGCGCCACTCTATGGCGGAGGCGCTGCCATCCCAGCCGACGAGGCCCACCTATTCAGCGTCATGCCTATGGGTGCCCCGGCATCCGGTGATCTGGTGGTGTACGTGGCTTTCACGTCCAGCCTGGAGCTGGCCGGCACCGTGGTGGCGACCATCACCCAGGACGGCGCCGTGGTGTCGAGCCTGTCTGTGGACGACTCCCTGGCCAGCGCCGCCGACATTGAGGCCCTGCTGCTGTCTGTGCTGGGCCTGCCCACCTTCAACGCACTGGAGCAGGCCGAGGCCTGGGCCATCACCGATGGCAAGCAGGTCAGCCGCTACACCAGCTACGGCTTCAACAGCTTCGCCACCATCAACGGCAAGCACTACGGCGCCAAGGGCGACGGCATCTACTTGCTGGGGGGCGCGACCGACGCAGGCACCGACATCGACGTAGGCATGGTGCTGGGCAAACTGGACTTCGGCACAGCCAAGCACAAGCGCGTGGAGAACGTCTATGTGGGTGTGTCCACCACCAAGGCGCTGTATCTCAAGGTCACAGCCGAGGGGCAGACCTACACCTATCAGGCGCGCAACGTGTCGGCGCAGTTGCAGCAGCAGCGGTTCGACCCAGGCAAGGGCCTGCGCGCCAACTTCTTCGAGTTCGAGCTGATCGGCAAAGGTCAGGTCGAGATTTCAGGCGTGGAGTTCCGCGCCGTCCCACTGAGCAGGAGAATCTGACATGGCAACGCCTGCAGAGATTGTGTCGGAAATGTTCGGCAAGATTGAGGAAGTCATTTCTGGGCAAAACGATGCTTTCAGGACATTAAAAACGTCCAAGGCTACCCAGATCGCCGCGTTGGATGGCGTTACGATGAAGCCACGGGAGGCTGCGGTTCGGCGTATTGCTCAGTTGCTCCCCACATCGGCAAAAGAGGTCGGCGCAGTTGGCGAAACAATGGTTACAGCCATCAGCCCTGCGGAGTACAAGCGCAGAGTCGATGAGCTTCAAGACCTTGTGACCGAGCGCACGCTTGAAATCTTCCGCGCTCTGATGCCGGAAACAGACAGCTTCAGCATTGACGAGGGCGATCTGCGCGACTTGTTGGAGGACGAGCTTGGTAAGACGGGGGTTGCTGTGGCGGTGGAGCCGCAGATATGGGCTCGTGCAGCACAGCGCATTGACGACGAGCTGGTCAGGTCGGCACGTGATGTGGCTGCCATGCTTGCAGGCCGGCGCTTCGCATTGCCTGCTGCGGTGCAGTCGAATCTGGCAACGCTGACCGCGCAGCACAGCCAAGACATGCGCGCCGAGTCAAGGGCCGACGAAATCACGAAGAAGACCGACATGGAACTGGAGCACCGCAAGTTCGTGCTGGGTCAAATGGTGCGCCTGCGCACTGCCGTCATTGGCGCCGCCGTCAACCTCATGCGTACCGTGGTCAGGCTGGCCACCCAAAGCGGCGAGGATGTGCTGGCTGTCGAGCGCTACAACACTGACGTGCACAACCTGCGCGTGGCCTACAGCGACCAGTGGCAGGAACAATGGCGCTGGATTACGCACGAAGGGGCAAAAGATCGTAGAGAGGCCAAGGCCGAACAGAAGAAGGCGCAGTACGACGTGGCGGTGCGCGCCGCGGAGGCAACCGTCAAGAACTTTGCTGACGAGGTGAAGTTGCTTGCTACGCAAACCGCAGCCGTGATGAATGCACTGCATGGCTCTGCCTCCGTCAGCGGCCGAAGCGGCATGTCGGTCGGCTACAACTACTCGAACGACACTACCGACCCAGCTCCGACAACCACCATCATTTAAGGATTTGACATGGCCACAGCAATGTCACCTATTCAAATTGTCACGGCGCTTTTTAACAACGCAAGTGAGATAGCGCAGAAGCGCGTGGAAGAATACACAGAGTCGCGTTCAAATACCGATGCCAAACTTGCAAGCCTGACGGGAAAAGTCCCCACCAGAGAAGACAGCATTCCGTGGGGACTTCCAGCAAACTCAATTGACCCAAACAACGCCTATGTCAGCGCGCCAGACGACGCAAAAATAACACCGCTAAAGTTCGACACCTACAAGGACCGCTTGGCAGAAGCGCACGCGATCACGGTCGAGCGCATCCTGGCCATCTACCAAGAGTTCATGCCCGAGGGCGGGCTGCTTGACGAGGGACCGCTCAAGGGGCTGCTGCTGGAGCAACTGAACGGCACCGGCATTGATCCGTCCACGGAGGCGGCACGCACCGCCAAGGCGCGCAACCAGATCATCAGCGAGGGGCAGGCGACCCAGCGCGAGGTCATGGCCTCATTCGCTGCGCGGCGCTTTCCTATTCCACCGGGCGCCATGGTGGCGGCGTTGCACCAGTCGCAGATCGGGATGCAAGCGCGCATTGCCGACCTGAGCGACAAGGTGGCGGCCGAGCGCGCCCAGGCCGAAGCGCAGCACCGCCGCGATATGTTTGACCTGCTGGTGCAACTGCGGCTGGCGGTGATTCAGGCGGCCGGCGACCTCATGCAAACCGTCGTCGGACTGATGCAGACCGGCACCGCCGACATACTGGGTGCCGAGAAGTACAACGCCGACGTTCATAAGCTCCGCATGGCTTGGGTCAAGCGCAACCACGAGGAACAAAAGTTCTCTATGTTCGGGAGGGAAGAAGACACAAATCGAAAGTCTTTTGAGTATCAACGCCGCATGGATTTGAACCAGGAATTGGTTATCTCGAAGAAGATTGAGCTACTGACCGCCCAAGCGCAGGCCATTTCTGCCCAGCTTGCATCGGTACTCAACTCGCTCCATGGTTCTGTCAGCATTGGTGCTGGCGCAAGCACCACGGTGGGCTACAACTACTCGAACGACACGGAAGGGCCGGCGCCCACTGTGTCCGCGATCTGATGGTGGCTGCCTACACCGGGTTCAGTTGACCCCAGGTTGGCTTTGAAAAAACACAGCACGCAAGCAAACTTCACTCGATAGGAGCATCACATCATGACCGTCTACAACTGGAATTTTTACACGCCGCCCGATCCGCGCGGCTACAACCACAACGACGTGATGATCCTGCCCGATGGCTCGCGCTGGATTTTGAGCCAGGGAGAGGGGTGGACGCGCACGTTCCTGAACATCGACCCCACCACAGGCTCAGTAGTGGGGCTGGTGGGGCCGGATGGGGTTACGGTGCAGCCATTTCAGGGGCAATCTTCATACCCTGCAAAAAATGGGATTGATGAACTGGTCATTGCGGCATCTCGCCCGGTCCAAAGTGGCGGTAAAATGCTTTGCCGATTTAAGGCATCAGAATGGACAGCCCAAGGCGGTGCGACACTTGCGGATCATTCCGGGTTTGACGCGAACGGTGTGATTACTGGAGTTGTGCCACGCAGCGGCATCCCGACAATGCTGAAGATTACGTCTGCCTCAGACTCTGGACAGGGCGTATCGGCTAATGGCACAGCATTGAACACAATCCTACCGAGCGGGAAGCGTTTGGTGAACGGTTGGTTTGGTTTGCTCGTCTATGTTGAGACTCAGCCAGGGTTTCAACCCGGTGGTACGCTTGCCGGAACGTTGCTTGTTCAGCTTTCAACAAACACCAGCACGGGCAATGGGGTTTACTTTTCATTCAATACCAACCAGAGCAAAGAGGGTTGGAATTTCCTTGTGTTCAGGATGCGAAACACGGCTGCATACGTATCAGGCAGCGGGCAGTCGGAGTTTCATCCTTTCGGGATGACGGTTGGTTCTTACGGCACAGGAGCAACGTCCGATGTCGTGAACAACGACATTCAGCGGATTGATGTTCTTTACTCTGGAACTGGAATCACTGGGACAAATATTTACCTTGACTCATTGTGGACTGATTTGAACATGCAGTCTCAATTTGTTATTGGGTTTGACTCGTCGCACAGTTCTGTTATCAATTACGCACTACCAGCTTTTAATGAACGCGGGTGGAAGGGGTATGCGACAATTAACGCTAACTACTGGAACGGTTCATCGTCAAGAATTTGGTATGACTACTCAGGGACGTTCCCAAATCATCGTATTTTGTATAACGCTGGGTGGGAAATTGTGAATCATGGCCTCCAACATCTTCCGGGTGATGTTGCTACGCCGAAGATGGGCACGCTCACTGACGCTGGCGAGATTCTTTATGAAGTTGTCGCGTTGGATGCTATTCAGCGCGGCAATGGATTCTTGCGCGGTGCCGAGTTCTATGTTTCTCCACATTCATCCACATCGAGACTTGCTGAAAAAGTCATTGCAGAAGCCGGGTTTAAATTACAGCGTCACGCGCGCAAACACAATAACTACGTCCTGCCTTGGGGAATTGAAAATCCGCGCCACCTTGGAGCGGCAGAGATCGGGTATACGGGCGGTGGTGTTGCGCAAACGACTGGCGGCGTAGCGTCTACTGTCACCGGCACCGAAACGATTACAAAACTGCGGCGCTGGGTTGATGTGATGATCGACTATCAAGCAAGTGCATTCCCGTTCAGCCATGAAATCCAGACTTCTGGCGATGATGGGGCTGGCGGCGTTACGCCATCTGCAAACAACATCATGCGCTCGACGTTTGAGCTTTTTGCAACCTATGTTGCAGAAAAGGAAGCCGCAGGGCTTTGCCGAGTGCGTGACGGGTTCTCTGGTTTTTACTATGGCACTGGCCGCTAACCCCACCCCCAAGCCCGCCAAGTGCGGGCTTTTTCATTTCTGAGACATGCCAACCCGAACCACTCCACCAGCCGCAGGCGCCGCAGCCAGGTCTGACCCCCACCTTGTCTTTGTGATGTGGCCCATGGCGGGCAGACTGCGTGCGATTCCCTCGCACAAGGTCACGCCATGGCAACCACCCTTGACGAGCGCCGCCAGAAACCCACTCCACGGCCTGCAGCGGCCATGGACTTGGGTATGGTCGATGGCGCCGCCCAACTGAACTTGACGCGACCTGGCACCATGAGCCCGGACGCGCCCAAGCCTGTTCCTACCCAGCCTGCACCGCAGTTCGACCGCACGAACGCCGGGCCGATGCTGCGCCAGCCGCCAGCACCTGTCCCGCCAGCGCCCGCTGTTGACCTCAATCAGCAGCGCATGGCTAACCAGTCAGCCATGTACGTGCAAGGTGCTCAGGCCGCAGCCGCCGCGCGCCCGCCGAGCCCGGTGCAGCAGATGGTGGACTCGCCCATGAGCGCCCCGGTGCGCAACAGCATCAACGCCGCCGTGGCGAACCCTCAGCCGACGCTTGGCGCTGCGATCGACACCAGCCCGCGCTTGTTTGACCCGGCTACGGCCCGCCCATCGGCTACGGCTGGTTTGGTTTCTGTAGCCAATGCCGCCACCGCCCAGCCTGCCGCAGCAGCGCCAGCGCAGCCGGGTGAATACAGCCGCCAAATGGGCAATGTTGCCCAGTTCTTTGGAGATGCCGTCAAGACCCTGGTGAGCGCACCCGGGTATGGCATGAGCAAGGACAATCCCACCGCCGCGCCAGCGATCCCGCCCGCACCCAACTATGGAAACGATGGCCGCCGCACGCCGATGGCAGCAGCCAGCCCGTCCGGCCCGCGCGGCACCAACGAAGCCCAGGCCAAGAACCCGGCCGCCGATCAGGGGCAAGTGCCCGGCGCTGCCAAGCCCATGCCGCAAGGCGCACAGCCGGAAGTCGGCCCGCCCGACGGCTACACCAACACCCGCGTGGATGGCGTCTACCGCAAGGGCAACGCCTTCACCGACGAGGCCGGCACGCGCGACACGGCGTTTCAAAACCGTGGCGCCATCACGCCGCAGAACCAGAACGCAGCCGAGCAACTGGCCGCCAACTACAACTCGAACCAGCAAGCGCTCGCCCGGCTGCAAGCCAACAACGCCGCCGCCCAGCCGGCGCCCGCCGCCGCACCGCGCCAGTTCGACCGCGCAGCCTCGATTCGCGCGCTGTCCGACCTGCGCAGTCCCGAGGCCATCGCTTTGCGCAACCTGCGCATTGACGCCCAGGAAGAAGCCCGCGACAGCGCCCGCATGGGCCGAGCAGGCCGTGGCAACAACGCAGCCGGCCAGGCCTACGCCGCCCTCGTCGGGGAGCTGACCACCGGCACCCGGCAAGGCCAAACCGCTGAGATGCAGGACGCCACGAACCGCTACACCGCCGACGCCCGAGAAGCCGGTGCAACCCAACGCGCGCTCATGGGCGAAGAAGGCGCAACCCGCCGCGCCGGCATGACCAACGAGGTGCAGCAGGGCGAATTGGGCCTCAAGCGCGAGGCGCAGAACATCACCAGGGAGAGGGACCAGCGGCTGCGCAAGGCAGAGGACGATTTCCAGAACGAAACCGACCCCGCCAAACGCGAAGCCAAGGCCCGCACGCTGCAGGCGCTCATGGGCAAGGGCGATGGCACGCCGGCCGGCAAGGACCGCTACATCACGATGGGTGGTGGACAGGCGCCCGGTCCCGAGGGTCGAATCATCACCTTGCCCCAGGAGGTGTTCGACACCGTGACCGGGCAACGTGTTGGCGCCGCCAAGGGCGGCACTGGCGACATTGCCACTGACCCGATGGCCCTGGCCATCAAGAACGACACCAAGTTGACCCGCGAGCAGAAAGCCGCACAGCTCCAGCAACTGGGCTACTGAGGAAACACATGAGCCAAATTGACGACTTCCTTGATGGCAAGGCGGCGCCTTCTGCTGCGCCCAAAGTCTCTGCAATTGATGCGTTTCTGGGCGAGGACAAGCCAAAGGCGCCCGGCCTGGCCCGTGGCGCTGCTGATACCGCGATTGCCGGCGCCACCGGCCTTGTGTCTGGTGTGCAAATGCTGTCCAACGTGGCCGGCGCAGACAACCCGGTATCGCGTGGCCTGGGCAAAGCCAACGAGTTCCTGGCCGACTTTGAATCGCCGTACCGCAAGGCCGAGAAGCAGGAGCGTGCCAAGAAGATCAAGGCCGCAGAGGAATCGGGCAGCACCTGGGAAGAAGTGAAGGCCTACGCGGGTGCGTTTGGCGAGGCGCCGTTGGACACCACGCTCAACGCGCTTGGCACCAGCGTGCCGACCCTGGCCGCCGCTTTCCTGACTGGTGGCGCCAGCGTGCCGGCACAAGTTGCCGCTCGCGCGCTGCCTGCTGTGATCGGCGCTGCACAAGGCACTGGTGCTGTAAAGGGTCAGATTTACGAGGCTGTTGAGCAGGAGCACCTGAAGGCCGGCAAGACCCCCGAAGAAGCCGCCGCCCGCGCGGCCGAAGCGCAGGCCTACGACAGCAAGAACGCAGGCCAGATCGCCCTGGGCGCCGGACTGGGTGTGCTGGCAGGCACAACGGGTGCTGAAGCTGCCGTGCGTCGCCTGGTGGGTGGCACCGTGGCCAAAGAAGCTGGCAAAGACGCCGCCATGGGCATCGGCAAGGCCGCTGGCCTGGGTGTGCTCAAGGAAACCCCGGCGGAAATGCTGCAGGGTGGCCAAGAACGTGTCGCATCGAACTTGGCGCTGCAGAACGAAGGCTTTGACACCCCGACATGGCAGGGCGTGGCCGGGCAGGCTGTGCTGGAAGGCCTGGCCAGCGCCCCCATGGGTGCAGGCTTCGGGATGCTGGCCGCGCGTGGTGGGCCCACGGTCAACCCGAACACGGCAGCGGAGCCGCCCGCACAACCCCCCGCGCCGCAGCCGCCCAACTACGACGCCAACGCCCTGCAGGCTCTGCAACAAACAAGGCTTGATGCGCTGGCCAGCGAAGAAGCCGGCGCACCTGATGTGCCGCAAGTTCCGCCTCCAGATGGGGCCGCCGCTTTGGCTGCACAGACCGAGCGCGCCAACCGAGCCCGTCAGGCCATGATTGACCTGTCGCGCGCAACAGAGAGTCCTGACGACGAAATTCTGCAGAGCACCGGCATGGGCACGCCCCCCATGAAGCCGTCTGTCTCGATGGGCATTGACCCGAATGCCGGGGTGATTTCCAAGGTGGCCGCCGAAGCCGTGGATGGCCCGGCCTCGATGGAGGCCGCTGTGCTGCAGGCCGAGCGCGACATGGCCGCCATTGCTGCCGAGGACAACCCCGATGCCGGCGCCGACCCGCTGACCGCCGCACCTGACCCGCTGATTTCCCAAGTGGCCGCCTACGTGGCCGAGATGGGCGCAGCCAGCCCGCAGATGGTGGCCGCCAAGTTCGGCGTGACGATCCCGCGTGCCACTGAACTGCTGGCCCAGGCAGACCCTACCGTTGACGACCTGTTTCCCCCGCCACAAGGAGCCGCCAATGTCAGCAACACCGATGCCGCTGGAGCCCTGGCTGCAGGAGTTGGTGGAGCAGTGGGTGTTGACGCCGCTGGAGGCCAGCCAGATGCAGGACTTCTGGGGGCTGATGCCGGACAACGCCCCACAGGAACTGCCGGAGCACCTGCACCCAGCGTTCAGGAAGGTGACGCTGCACCAGTACCTGGACGAGACAGCGACAAGGCACTGACGAAGGGGCCGATCAATACGAAGGCCAAGGTCAAGGGCCTGAAGGACGTGATCGCCCGCAACAAAGCCGCCAAAGCCAATGTCCAAGACCAACCGCAAGGAACCGCCCCCGCAGCAGCGCCAACCCCGGCCCCTGCAGTCCAAGCGCCGCAAACAGTGGGAAGCGATGGAGCTGCCCAACCTGGAGCCGCGCCCGCTGGACGTGCCGGTGTGGAAGGTGCTGGGGTAGCCGTCAAGAAGCAAGAGTTCAAGGTCGAAGGCTCTGACCCGCACACTGTTTCTTATGCCCAACGCCCCGATGGCCGTTTGTTGCGCACCATCAACTACCCAGATGGGCAGTCATCCACCGAAACATTGGTGACGGACAAAAAAGGGGATGAAGCCTGGGTGAGCGACGACCGCTACGCCAAGGGCGAGTTCTACCCCAAGCAGCTTTCACCCACTGACGCCGAGCAGGTTATTCGGGAAGACATGGCTGGAAAGCCTGTAGCGCCAGCCCCATCCCCCACCACCACGGAGCCCACCAATGGCACTCAAGCCGCTCAAGCCGTCGAAACAGCGCCGCAAGGACGAGAAGAAGCAGCCCTGCTTTCCGATTCGGTAAGCACGGACAACGCCGACCTGCGCGACCAGTTGCGCAAGGTCGAGGAGCAGATTCTTCAAGCCGTGCCGGGCTACATGGCGCAAGGCGGTGGCGACATTGAGGCGGCCATGAAGTCGCGCAAGGTGCCGGCCAACTTGAAGATGAAGCGCAACGCCATCAAGAAGAAGTTGCAGGAGCAGCGTGCCGAGGCAACTTCTGCGCCAGCAGTGGCGCCCACCGTGGCAAAAAAGCTGTTCACCGACCCGCGCACAGGGATGCCGGTTGTGGTGTCCAACAAAGCCACGGCAGACGCCTTTGCGCGATCCAAGCAACTGGCCGGCAAGGCAACCGTTCGCAAGGCAACACCCGAAGAACTGGCCGACGAGCGCAATGCGTTTGCCGGCTACGGCCCCGGCGAGGCAAGGCGCATTGGGTACGTTCTAGAGGTGGCCGAGGCTCCAGCCGCACCAGCAGTGGCAGCACCAGCCCCCGACAAAGACACGCGCGAAAACCTCACAAGCACCTCGCAGCGCGAGCGTGACCTGCGCGCCTTGTCGCATGAGAAAGAGCAGCCCGGCGACGTGATGCTGGGCAACGACCGCT
>Ga0209476_10001839_pt1 | contig 14252 bp, 13 predicted proteins | sample KloWWTrecipitate_FD_187179 | JGI IMG/M metagenome (GOLD analysis project Ga0209476, IMG submission 187179) | Active sludge microbial communities from Klosterneuburg, Austria, studying microevolution and ecology of nitrifiers - Klosterneuburg... | ecosystem: Engineered > WWTP > Aerobic digester... | reverse complement strand
CCGCGATTTCCTGCTGCCGGCCTTGCGCCGTCTGGGCTTCCGCATCGCCGCCGCACCCCGCGGCGCCTTTTACCTGTATGCCGATTGTGCGTCGATTGCCGATGACAGCGAGGCCCTGGCGCGCGAACTGATCGAACAGGCCGGCGTGGCGATCACGCCCGGACTCGACTTCGGGGACAACGCCCCGCATCGCCACGTGCGCTTCGCCTACACGGTGACGCGGGACAAGCTGGAAGAAGGCGTGGCGCGCCTGGCGCGCCACCTGGGAACCTGATACTCAGGCGCCGGTCTGGCTGATGCGCCGTACGGCGGATTCGATCCGCTGCCTTTCCGCCAGGACCTTGGCAGCATACAAGGCATCGCCGTCGCTGGCCGCCCCGGCATATTGCTGCAGTCCGGCCTCCAGCGAACCCGTGAGCCGAATGTATTCCTTCAGCACCAGCGCACCGACATGGATGTTCGCAATGGGATCGAGCAGGCTGCTGCCCGATACCGCATCCAGCTTGTCCTGATGGAAGCGCGGGATCACCTGCATCAGCCCCTGGGCGCCCATCGGACTCTCGGCGATCGGGTTGAATCCCGATTCGATCGCCATGACGGCAACGATCAGCATGGGATCGAGATCTGCGCGCTCGCCTGCGGCGAGGGCGGCCAGCACTATCGGCTCGATTGCCGATGCCGCCACGCGATACTTGCGCGACAGGTAGTCCACGGTGGCGCGCGTCGTCGACGTCGCGGCAACCGAGTCAGTCGCCGGGGCTGCCGTCTTTACGGCGCGGCCGGCGGCGATCATGCTGCCGATTTCCTGCAAGCCGCGTTCATGGCTTTCGGCCGAGCGGACATGGGAAAACAGGAGGGCCGTGACAATCATGCCTGCCACCAGGAGTCCGCCGTGAGCGAAGTGCATCGCGAACGCGGCCGCCTCCCTCATGAACTTCTTCAAAGTTGCTGGGTTATTCATGCTTGCTCCTTTCATGATCCGGATCAGCATCCCGTGCCAAATCCCTGTTTCAGGGTGTCGTGGCGTGATACCTGGGGATGAAATGCGGCGCGGAAAGTTCGCGCACTGGATTTCGGTAACCGGATGTACCGAAGTGCAACGCTGCCTATTCTAGGTTGCCCGCCCCATGAAACCTAGGCGGTTACCTCTAAAATTGCGCAGCGCAATTTACAATATTGTATTGATTAAATGAATTATTGTCAATAATCATTAAAAATTATTGTGCATTGCACACAATATTTCCAGTAGCCCGTCTGCCTGACGGCAGGTGGAAAAGCTCAGGGGGGAGGATAAGCCGCGGATGGGCAGCCTGGTCACGGTAAAGTGACCGGGCCGCCCATCCGGGCGGTCCGCACGAACTCAGGAAGGACGCGAGCCGGTCGGAAATGGCCAGGCAGCCGCCGGGTTGAGCGACGACTTCAGGCCGGGAGCTGCAGCGGTCGAAGGTGCCGCAGCGGCTGGCGCCGGGGCTGCCGCCGGTTTCGCAGCAGGCTTCGCAGCTTTCTTTGCCGCGGGCTTTTTCTTGGCTGCAGGCTTCTTCTTGGCCGCTTTCTTTGCCGCAGGCTTTTTCGCGGCTTTTTTCTTTGCCGCAGGCTTCTTTTTCGCAGCCTTTTTCTTTGCCGCAGGCTTCCGTTTCGCAGCCTTTTTCTTTGCCGCAGGCTTCCGCTTCGCAGCCTTCTTGGCAGCCGGCTTCTTCTTCGCTACTTTCTTCGCAGCCGGCTTCTTCTTCGCAGCAGGCTTCTTCTTCGCCGCCGGCTTCTTGGCGGCAGCCTTCTTCACCGCCGGCTTCTTGGCGGCAGCCTTCTTCGCCGCCGGCTTCTTGGCGGCAGCCTTCTTCGCCGCCGGCTTCTTGGCGGCAGCCTTCTTCACCGCCGGTTTCTTGGCGGCCGGTTTCTTCTTGGCAGCGGGTTTCTTAGCAGTAGCCATTTCAAACCTCCTATATGAAGTAACAGGAAACAAACACCATCAACTACAGCCCGGCCCGAATAGACCGGACTATCCAACGGCACGGCAATGCCGCGCCGATTGAATTCCAAATGCCTTCCCCGTCCGCCGCACCCGGCATGGATGCAGGCCGGCCACGACGCATGCCGCGCACCGGCTGCTGTTCGACTTTTGGGGCTTGGGCGCCGGCAGCGATGCCGCTGCGGCTGAAAATGGGGAAAGGGAAGAAGAAGGAAAGGAATAGAGGAGCGCTGGAACTGGAGGGAGGTCGCGGCCTGTGGCCGACGAGTATCGCAATCTGCATCAAGCTGTCTCCGTCTATCTCCTGCTGCCTGGCTCGTTGGACTGCCTCATTTGTCTTGCGGCCTGCCGCTGCCGCCACCTTCCGGGCACGCATCCTAACCTACTAGATCTAGTGCCCCGGCAAACATTTCGACCTAATTCTAGTAGCTTGACTTTTCGGATGCAAGTGTTTTTTGCATTTTTTGTCATACCCCGAAAATCAGTGTCGCAAAAAATCACGCGCGCCGCCGCATGCGCATCCGCCAACACGCCCGAGCGGTAATTTTTCACGCCTCGCCGCGAGCGAGGAGACGATGGAGTTGCGCCCAATCGAATTGCGGACCCGGATCCGTCTTGCGGCCCGGTGCGATGTCGGCATGGCCGGCGATGTCCTCGATGGGATGCTGTTGCCGCAGGAGGCGGATGAGCCGGGCCAGGGCCGGATATTGCGGCGGGGCGAAAGGAATGTCGTCGCAGCCTTCGAGTTCGATGCCGATCGAGAAGTCGTTGCAGCATCCGGCGCCGCGCCAGCAGGATTCGCCGGCGTGCCAGGCGCGCAGGCGGCAAGGCACGAATTGCACGAGCCCGCCGTCGCGCCGGACCAGGAAGTGGGCGGAGACGCGCAGCGACTGGATTTCCCGGTAGTAGGGATGCGCGTCGGGATCCAGGGTGTTGGTGAACAAGCGCTCGATGCCGTCGCCGCCGAACTCGCCAGGGGGCAGGGAAATGGCGTGCACCACGATCAGCCGCACGGGCTGCCCGGCGGGACGCTCATCGCAATTGGGGGACGGGACGCGCCGTATGCCGGCCAGCCAGCCTTCGGCGTCGAACCCGCTAGTCATTCAGCCCAAGCCGCTCCATGCGGTAGCGCAGGGAGCGGAAGGTGACGCCAAGCAGCTTGGCGGCCGCCGTCCGGTTGAAGCGGGTTTTCTGCAGGGCCTCGAGTATCGCCTGTTTCTCGACGCGGTCGAGATGATCCTGCAGCGAGGCCCCGGCTTCGGCGTGGGCGGCGGCGCCGGACCCCGAATGCGCCAGCGGCGCCAGATGGAGGTCGTCGACGCCGATCTCGCTGCCGCCGATCAAGGCCAGGGCGCGCTCGAGGATGTTCTCCAACTCGCGCACATTGCCGGGAAACGGGTATTCCCCCAGCGCCTTCAGCGCCGCGTCGGCCAGGCGGGGCAACGGCAGGCCCGCCTCCCGCGCCAGTCGCGCCAGGATGCTTTCGGCGAGAAGCGGGATGTCCTCGCGGCACTCATGCAATGAAGGCATCTTCAGCTCGATCACGTCCAGGCGGTAGAACAGGTCCTGGCGAAACCGGCCCGCCGCCACCAGCGCCTTCAGGTCCTGGTGCGTGGCGCTGATGATGCGGACATCGACCGGATCCTCTGCGGGCGCGCCCACCTTGCGCACGCGCTTTTCCTGTATGGCGCGCAACAGCTTGACCTGCATCGTCAGCGGCAGGTCGGCCACCTCGTCGAGGAACAGGGTGCCGCCGTGCGCCGCCTGGAAGAAGCCTTCGCGATCGTTGTCGGCGCCGGTGAAGGCGCCTTTCCGGTAGCCGAAGAATTCGCTCTCCATCAGGTTCTCCGGAATGGCGCCGCAATTGACGGCGACGAAGGATTGGCCGCGACGCGCACCCAGTTCGTGGATGAGCCGGGCCGCCAGCTCCTTGCCGCTGCCCGATTCGCCGCTGATATAGACAGGCGCCTGGCTGCGCGCCACCTTCTCGATCATGCTGCGGGCCTGGCGGATGGCCTGCGACTCGCCGAGCAGGGTGCGCTCACCCGCCTCGGCCCGGCCGGCATCCCGGCTCGGCAGGTTGAGCACGGACTTCACCAGGGCGCGCAGCTGCTCCAGCGAGACCGGCTTCGGCACGTAGTCGAAGGCGCCCGCCTTGAGCGCCGACACGGCATTCTCCATGCTGCCGTGGGCGGTGATCACCGCCACCGGCAGGTCGCGGCATTGCTCGCCGATGAAGCGCACCAGCTCCAGGCCGTCGCCGTCGGGCAGGCGCATGTCGGTCAGGCAGAGCTCGTAGGTTTTCTCCGCGAGCAGCCGGCGCGCCTCCGCCACATTCGCGGCGCAATCGGCATCCAGCCCCATGCGCGACAGGGTCATGTCAAGCAGCTCGCGGATGTCGTCCTCGTCATCGACGACGAGCACCCGGCCTAGTCCAGGCTGTCCTCTGCGTTCTGGTTTTCCTGCCACCGCTGGTTTCTCCCGATTATGCGGAAATGCGCGCCGGGCTGATTGTCGACCCACTCGAGCAGCGCATCGTTCGCCTCGCAGAGTTCTCGGGCGATATACAGGCCGAGCCCCGTCCCCCTGCTGTGCGTGGTAAAAAAAGGCTCGAAGATCTTGCCCCGCGCCTCCTCGCCGACCCCGGCGCCGTCGTCCATGATATGCAATTCGACGCGTTCCGAGGACGGCAGGTCACGTACCTCGATTCTGACCGCACCCGGCCTGCCGCTGCAATAGCGCAGGGCATTGGAGAGCAGGTTCCACAGTACCTGATTCAGGTGGGTGCGGTCGAACAGGAGGGCCGGATCGGAGTCGAGCGAAAGCGAAAAGACCGATCGGTCAACCTGCTCGTGCATGGCCATTTCATCCAGAAAGCTCTCGAGGAAGCCGGCCAGACGCAGCTGCTCCTGCGAAGTCTTGTCGCGCCGCCCCAGTTCCAGCACATCGCGCACCAGGCGCTCGAGGCGCTGGGCGTTGTCGTTGATGATGCGCGACAGGCGCTGCTGTCCTTCGGTTCGCTTTTCCTCGCGCAGCAGTTCGGCGGCGTGGCTGATGGCCGAGAGCGGGTTGCGTATCTCGTGGGCGATATTCGCGGTCAGCCGGCCGAGCGCCGCGAGCTTCATTTGCTGGGCCTGCTGCTGGATGCGGCCCATGTCCTCGAGATAAATCAGGACGTCGCCGCTGGCCCCGGCATGGACGAAGCGCGCCCGCAGCAATGCGCCGCTGCCCGGCACGCGCAAGGTCGCCACCCGCTCCTTCGTGCCGTTCCTGAAGTTGCGGCAGTGCCCGGCCAGCGCCACCGAAAACGCGGCCAGGTCCGGCCGGGGCGGCGGATGCGCCCCGAGCAGCGCCTCGGCCTGCGGGTTCCATTGCCGCACCTGCTCGCCCGAATCCACCACCATCACGCCGTCCTGCATGTCGCGGATCACCCGCTCGCTGACGGACAACTGGTTGGCCAGATCGATGCCGCGCTGGCGCGCCAGGTCCTCGTTGGCAATCACGCGCCGGGCAAGCAGGCGGGCGGAAATCGCCGTGGCAAAAAAGCCGATGCAAAGGATGCCGGTCTGCACCAGGTCGGCAAAGTCCGCGCCGGAGTCGAGCACGCGCCAGGACTGCTCGAACAGCACCGCCACCGTCGCCAGCGCCGCGTAGAACAGCGTCAGCCGGCCCTGGCCGACGAGTCCGGCGCCGGCCAGCACCACCAGCAGCATGACGGCCAGTCCGCTGCGGGTGCCACCGCTGGCATGCATCATGAGGGTGATGGCCAGGACGTCGCCCATGACCTGGAGCGACAGTAGCCGGTTGAAGCCCATGCGCAACTTCTTCAGCGCCCCATAGAAGAAGGCGGCCAGCAGCCAATAGCCGATGCTGGTCCAGACGAACAGCCGGAGATGCTCCGAGCCAAAGCCGCTGGTGCGCGGATAGATGAAAATGGCGAGCAGGAACACGCTCGCCACGATCAGGCGGTAGATATTGAAGTAGTGGAGCGAAGTCCAGACCGACACCGGCCGGCCGGCCGTATAGGGCAGTTCCGGTCGGCCTTCGGTCATGCGGCGCCGAGCCGGCGGTGTTCTTCGCTGCAGAAGCGCCCGCCAGCGTCCCCTTCGAGGGATTCGCTCTCGGGAAGATGCACCCCGCAGCGGGCGCAGGCCACCATGCGCTCCGGCGGCGCCGGCGGCTGCGCCTTCCCCTGGCGACGCGCAGCCGCACGCTGGAGACCCTTGAACAGGAGATAGGCGAGGAATCCGAGAAAGAGCAGCAGGATCAGCTTGGACATGCCCGGCTCCGTCGCCGCCCGGCATCGGCAGGCGATATTAGGATTGGTCGGGGTGAGAGGATTTGAACCTCCGACTCCTGCGTCCCGAACGCAGTACTCTACCAGGCTGAGCTACACCCCGACGTCTTGGCCGGCGCAATGGACAACTGCGCCCGCCGAAACGAATGCAGCCGCGACCGCGCCTTCAAATCAGAAGTCACGTGCGACTGCGAACGACGCCAATTGTACCAGAGAATCCCGGAATGTCGAAGGCGGCAGCGGGGCAATCGCCTCGAGTGCGAGCCTCGCCTCGGCTTCGGCATGGCGGCGCGTCTCGTCCAGCGCGCCGCTGGCGCGGATCGCCGCCAGCACCCCCGGCAGGGCATCACGCCCGCCGGCCTCGATGGCGTGGCGCACGCATGCCGCATGCTCGGCGCTGCCATGCTTCATGGCGTGAATCAGCGGCAGCGTCGGCTTGCCCTCGGCCAGATCGTCACCGAGGTGCTTGCCGGTGGCCGCCTCGTCGCCGGAATAGTCGAGCACGTCGTCGACCAGCTGGAAGGCCGTGCCCAGGTGCATGCCGTAACGCGCCAGGCCCTCCTCGATGTCCGCCGGGGCGCCGGAGAGGATGGCGCCCAGCCGCATCGCCGCCTCGAACAGCTTGGCCGTCTTGTAGCGGATCACGCGCAGGTATTGTGGGACATCGACATCGGCGTTGTGGCAGTTGAGCAACTGCAGCACCTCGCCCTCGGCGATGGTGTTGGTGGCGTCGGCCAGCACCTGCTGGATGCGCATGCTGCCGACCGACACCATCATCTGGAAGGCGCGCGAATAGAGAAAATCGCCGACCAGCACCGAGGCGGCGTTGCCGAACAGGGCGTTGGCGGTCTGGTTGCCGCGGCGCAGGTCGGACTCGTCCACCACGTCGTCGTGCAGCAAGGTGGCGGTGTGGATGAACTCCACCACCGCCGCCAGCTCCCGGTGGTCGCTGCCGCGGTAGCCGAGCGCGCCCGCGGAAAACAGCACCAGCGCCGGGCGCAGGCGCTTGCCGCCGGCGCCGATGATGTACTCGGCGACCTGGCGGATCAGCACCACGTCGGAATGCAGGCGGTCACGAATGACGGCGTCCACCGCCTGCATGTCGGCGGCGATCGGCGCGTAAAGGGCGGCGAGGCTCAAGGGGTGAATACCGGGGCAAATTGCGTAAATGCGGCATGGTAGGGGGGTCGCCGGAGGCCGTCAAGAAGGCTTTGACCGAATGGGGGTTTTTGTATAAAATGCGCGGTTCTGTTGCAACACGAACCACGGAGTCCATCATGTATGCGGTCATAAAAACCGGCGGCAAGCAGTATCGCGTCGCAGCCGGCGAAAAACTGAAAATAGAACAGATACCGGCAGAAGTGGGCGCTGAAATCACCCTCGACCAGGTTCTCATGGTCGGCGATGGCGAGTCGGTGAAAATCGGCGCGCCGCTGGTGCAAGGCGCTTCTGTCCAGGCCAAGGTCCTCTCCCAGGGCCGGCACGATAAAGTGAAGATCTTCAAGATGCGCCGGCGCAAGCACTACCAGAAGCACCAGGGCCACCGGCAGAACTTCACCGAAATCCAGATTTCCGGCATTTCGGCGTAAGCAAGGAGCAGACACATGGCACATAAAAAGGCAGGCGGCAGCTCGCGCAACGGACGCGACTCGCAATCGAAGCGCCTCGGCGTGAAGCGCTACGGCGGCCAGGTCATCAACGCCGGCAGCATCATCGTGCGCCAGCGCGGCACCCAGTTCCACGCCGGCGACAACGTCGGCATGGGCCGCGACCACACGCTGTTCGCCAAGGTCACCGGCACGGTCGAATTCACCGTCAAGGGCGCCGAGAAGCGCAGGACGGTGAACATCGTCCCGGCCGCCTAAGGCGCTCAATCCGCCAAGAAGGCCCTGCCACTTGGCAGGGCCTTTTTATTTACTGCGATGAAATTCTTCGACGAAGCCAAGATCGAGGTCATTGCCGGCGACGGCGGCAATGGCGCGGCCACCTTCCGGCGCGAGAAATACGTGCCGAAGGGCGGGCCGTCGGGCGGCGACGGCGGCCGCGGCGGCAGCATCTGGGCCGTCGCCGACCGCAACCTCAACACGCTCATCGATTTCCGCTACACACGCATCTTCCGCGCCGAGCGCGGCGAGAACGGCATGAGCGCCGACTGCTACGGCCGCGGCGGCGAAGACATGCTCCTGCGGATGCCGGTCGGCACCGTCATCAGCGACCTCGAAACCGGCGAGCTCATCGCCGACCTCGACCGGGACGGCAAGCAGGCGCTGATCGCCAAGGGCGGCCAGGGCGGCCTCGGCAACATCCACTTCAAGTCGAGCACCAACCGCGCGCCGAAGCAATGCACGCCGGGCACGCCGGGCGAGCGCCGCGACCTCAAGCTGGAGCTCAGGGTGCTGGCCGACGTCGGCCTGCTCGGCCTGCCCAACGCCGGCAAGTCCACCTTCATCCGCGCCGTCTCCTCGGCGCGGCCGAAGGTCGCCGACTACCCGTTTACCACCCTCCACCCGAACCTCGGCGTGGTGCGCGTCGACGCCAGCCGCAGCTTCGTCGTCGCCGACATTCCCGGCCTGATCGAGGGCGCGGCGGACGGTGCCGGCCTCGGCCACCAGTTCCTGCGCCACCTGCAGCGCACCCGCCTGCTGCTGCACATCGTCGACATCGCCCCCTTCGATCCGGCCGCCGACCCGGTGCGCGACGCCCGCGCCATCCTCGACGAACTGAAGAAGTACGATCCGGCGCTCCACGACAAGCCGCGCTGGCTGGTCGCCAACAAGATCGACCTGCTGCCGGAAGGCGAGCGCGCGGCGCGCCTTGCCGCCCTGCTCGCCGGCTACGGCCCGGTGGAACGGCACTTCGCCATCTCCGCCATCGACGGCGGCGGCTGCCGCGAGCTGACTTTCGCTATCATGGCGCACATCGAAAACCAGAAGCGCGAGGCGCAGGACGATGAGACGGAAGATTAGCCAGGCGCGCCGGCTGGTGGTCAAGGTCGGCAGCGCACTGGTCACCAATGACGGCACCGGTCTGGCCATCGACTACCTCGGCGAGCTGGCGCGGCAGATCGCCCGCCTGCGCGAGGATGGCCGCGAGGTGCTGCTGGTCTCCAGCGGCGCCATCGCCGCCGGCATGCAGCGCCTTGGCTGGGCAAGCCGCCCGCATGCCATGCACGAGCTGCAGGCCGCCGCCGCAGTCGGCCAGATGGGCCTGGCCCAGGCCTACGAGACCTGTTTCACCCAATACGGCCTGAAGACCGCGCAGATCCTGCTGACGCACGAAGACCTTGCCGACCGGCTGCGCTACCTCAACGCCCGCTCGACGCTCACCGCCCTGCTCGAGCTTGGCGTCGTCCCCGTCATCAACGAGAACGACACCGTCGTCACCGACGAGATCCGCTTCGGCGACAACGACACGCTGGGGGCGCTGGTCGCCAACCTGGTCGAGGCCGAGGCCCTCATCATCCTCACCGACCAGGCCGGGCTGTTCACCGCCGATCCGCGCCGGGACCCGGCGGCAACGCTGGTCGCCGAGCACCGCGCCGACGACACGGCGCTGGAAGCCATGGCCGGCGGCGCCGGCTCGGGCATTTCCAGGGGCGGCATGATCACCAAGGTACGGGCAGCCCAGCGCGCCGCCCGCAGCGGCGCCCACACCCTGATCGCCAGCGGCCGCGAGGTCGACGTGCTGCCGCGGCTGGCGCAGGGCGAAGCGCTCGGCACCCTCCTCGTCGCCTCCTCCACGCCGCTGGCGGCACGCAAGCAGTGGCTGGCCGACCATCTCCAGTTGGCCGGCAGCCTGATTCTCGATGCAGGCGCAGCGAAGGCCCTGGCTTCAGGCAAGAGCCTGCTGCCGATTGGCGTCACCGCCGTGGAAGGGGAATTCGAACGCGGTGCGGCCGTCGCCTGCCGCACGGCGGACGGCCGCGAAATCGCCCGCGGCCTGGTGAACTACTCCAGCTCGGAATCGCGCCGCATCGCCCGCCAGCCGAGTTCGGAAATCGAGGCCGTCCTCGGCTATCTTGACGCGCCGGAGATCATCCACCGCGACAACCTCGTGCTGCTCTAGCAGACAGGGCACCCTGACAGCCAAAGAAAACGGCCGCCCTCGGGCGGCCGTTTCAAGTCTACTGAAAGACTCTGGGAGTCGATCAGAAGCTGTGTGCCATGCCGATGTACCACTGGCGGGCATCCGCACCCAGGCCCGTGGTGCCGGCGCCACCCGCGCCAATCGCGGTGGCGCCACTCCCGCCAACGGACTTGAGGTTGTAGTTGCCGCCGGACTTGTTGCTGAGGGCGGTGTAGTAGATGCCCATCGAGGTGCGCTTCGAGAAGGCGTAGTCGTAGCCGATGTTCCAGGCGCTGGCGCCGGTGTCGAGGCCCATGTCGTTGCTGGTGTCGCCGGCACGGGCATACTGCGCGTAGATCGCATGCGGGCCCCAGCTGTAGCTGACCGGCAGGTACCAGGCACCGCGCTTCTGGTTGGTCGTGGTCAGAGCTCCAGCTGCAGCATTGTCGTTCCTGCTCCAGTCATAGGCAAAACCGAGCTTCAGGCCCATGGCGAAGGTGTAGCCGAGCCAGATGCGGTCGCCGGTCAGGTTGTTGACCGCGGCAACATTCGCACCGGTAGCGGCAACATTCTGCTGGTTTTCGGACTCTGAAGCATAGTGCGAGTAGCCGGCCGTCCAGGGGCCATTGTTGTAGCGCAGGGCCGCGCTCCAGGCGTAGCCGCCGCCGGCGTTGCCGCTGTTCACGGCGGAAGTCACGCCAGTGCCTTCGTTGGCGGTCGGGTTGGTGGAGTAGCCGAGGCGGCCGGTGAAGCCGTTCCAGTTCGGGCTGTCCCACATCAGCAGGTTGGCGGTGCGGCTGGCGAAACCGACGGTCTGGGCAGTGGTAGCGCCGCCGGCGGTGGTGGCCACCTGCGACATCAGGCCGTCGCCGAGGTTGGTTTGCTGCGAACCGGCGCGGTTGCCGCCGATGTACTTCCAGATCTCGTCATAGTGCATGTCCCAGCGGCCGAGGGTGACCTTGCCCCAGGAGGCATGCATCAGGCCCATGCCGGTGTTGCCGGCCGCCCACTGGTTGCTGCCGGCGGCGTTGCTGCCGCCCGTGTCGACTTGAAAGCGGGAGTCGAGCTGGCCCCAGGCCTTCAGGCCGCCGCCAAGGTCCTCGACGATGTTGAAGATGATGCGCGAGCTCTGGTCGGAAAAACGCGACTCGGAGCGGCAGTCGGAAGCGACCTGGCAGTCCTTGACGCTGTAGTTGTCATAACCGCCCACGAACTTGCCGGAAATGGTGACATTGGTCTGCGCCAGTGCCGGCACGGCGAAGAGGCCGGCAACGGCCAGGGCAATGAGCTTTTTTTGCATGTCGATGCTCCGTGTGAAAATGCTTGAAGTTTATGTTATCCAAAGATCCGCGGGCGAATCAAGATAAATCCTGACGCGCGCGTATTTTTGCAGGGTTTTGTTGCATGGATGTGACAGTCCCGTGACAAGCGGAGGAATCGGGCTGCAAGATCAAAAAAAACGGCCGCCCGAAGGCGGCCGTTTGAAGTCTGCTGAAAGACTCTGGGAGTCGATCAGAAGCTGTGCGCCATGCCGATGTACCACTGGCGGGCATCCGCGCCCAGGCCCGTGGTGCCGGCGCCGCCCGCGCCAATCGCGGTGCCGCCGTTGCCGGCGGTGGAGAACAGGTTGTAGTTGCCGCCGCTCTTGTTGCTGAGGGAGGTGTAGTAGATGCCCATCGAGGTGCGCTTCGAGAAGGCATAGTCGTAGCCGATGTTCCAGGCGCTGGCGCCGGTGCTCAGGCCCATGTCGTTGCTGGTGTCGCCGGCGCGGGCGTAGGAGGCATAGACCGCATGCGGGCCCCAGCTGTAGCTGACCGGCAGGTACCAGGCCGAGCGCTTCTGGTTGGTCGTGGTCAGTGCTCCAGCTGCAGCATTGTCGTTCCTGCTCCAGTCATAGCCGAAGCCGAGCTTCAGGCCCATGGCGAAGCTGTAGCCGAGCCAGATGCGGTCGCCGCGCAGGTTGTTGACCGCGGCAACATTCGCACCGGTAGCGGCAACATTCAGCTGGTTCTCGGACTCCGAGGACCAGTGGGCGTAGCCGGCAGCCCAGGGGCCGTTGTTGTAGCGGATGGCCGCGGTCCAGGCATAGCCGCCGCCGCCGTTGCCGCTGTTGACGGCGGAGGTCACGCCCGAGCCTTCGTTGGCGCCGTTGGCCGGGTTGGTGGAATAGGCGAGGGAGCCGGTGAAGCCGTTCCAGTTCGGGCTGTCCCACATCAGCAGGTTGGCGGTGCGGGTGCCGACACCGACGGTCTGCGCGCTTGCAGCGCCGCCGGCGGTGGTGGCCACCTGCGACATGATGCCGAGGCCGAGGTTGTACTGCAGCGGCTGGGCGCGCGGCAGGCCAAGGTTGCGCTCGAATTCGTTGTAGTAGACATCCCAGTGGCCGAGGGTGACCTTGCCCCAGGAGGCATGCATCAGGCCCATGCCAGTGTTGCCGTGGGCCCACCAGTTGATCAGGCCGTTGGCGGACTGGCCGCCGTTGTCCACGGTGAAGCGGGAATCCAGCTGGCCCCAGGCCTTCAGGCCGCCGCCGAGGTCCTCGACGATGTTGAAGATGATGCGCGAGTTCTGGTCGGAGAACTTCGACTCGGAACGGCAGTCGGAAAGAACCTGGCAGTCCTTGACGCTGTAGTTGTCATAGCCGGCACGGAGGTGGCCGGAAATCGTGACGTTGGTCTGCGCCAGGGCCGGCACGGCGACGAGGCCGGCGATGGCAGCAGCGATGAGTTTCTTTTGCATTGTGTGAATCTCCTCTTTGTTTGAAAGTCCGGCAGGTCGTCCCGGCGCCATGTGCACATCACGTACTGCACCGTTACTCCCCGCCTGCCTTGCTTCCCGAGAAACTGAATCTGAGAAGTTGGATTGATTCTGCCTTTCTTCATAGGCGCAAGGCAATGGAAATCGGGGTTTGATTCCTGACAAGAGCAAAAAATGTTGTTTTTATGCAACTAAGAAAAGTCCCTGTTTTCAAAAGAATTAATTAATTGCTCCAGAGGTTCTTTCCAGTCATTCCTGTATTTCTGGCGAAAAATCGAAAAATTCCTATACCAGGGCGACTCTTCGCCTTGGGCCATCCAGCGCCATTCCGGCGGCAAAGGCACCAGCACATGCGCCTGCGGACGCACCCCTGCACGCAGGTGCATGTTTGTATTTGATACGCCGACATAGTCGTCCAGGCAGGCCATCAGCGCGAGGGCATCCTCCAGGTCGGCATTCACGTCGCTGAAATCACCCACAGGGCGGCCTGCCAGCGTTGCCAGTTGCGCCACCTCGTCCGCTTCGGGATTGCGTTGGACGGCCACGAGCGTCCCTGGCAAGCGTGCTGCGGCACGCGCAAAGTCCTCAAGGGGAATGTCCTTGATTAATTGATAGCGTTGCGGCCCGGTCTTCAGTCCGGCACGCCAGGTCAGGCCAATGTAGGGCGCCGGACCGCAGTCCGCCAGGCGCCGCCGCATCGTTTCCAGACGCTCCTGAAGCGGCTTCAGCCGCAACGGTTCTGGCGTTTCATCACCGCTTGCGAGCATGAATGGCAGGTCTCCGAGCAGCACCGATTCCCGACTCAAACCTGCGCCATCCGATAGTTCGCTTACCTCATCGACACATTCGGCCCTCCTGACGATCCCGACAAGCCGTCTCGGCAAATACAAAACCGTTCTGGCCCCCAGGCGCCGCACTCTTTCCGAGAAGCGCAAGAAAAACAGGATGTCGCCCAGCCCCTGTTCCGGCCACATTGCCACCCGCTGGCCATCGAGCCGCCCGCTCCAGGGCGTTTCGCGCCAGGTCCAGAAGGGCAATTTGGCGCCTGCCAGCTCGTTGCGGCGACTGCTGCGCCATTGATACTCAGCCCATCCCTCGGCGAAGCGCCCCTGCTTGAGAAGGAGCAGGCTCAGAAAAAAATGCAAATCCTCCGGTCTGGGCAACTGC
>Ga0209476_10001838_pt1 | contig 14252 bp, 16 predicted proteins | sample KloWWTrecipitate_FD_187179 | JGI IMG/M metagenome (GOLD analysis project Ga0209476, IMG submission 187179) | Active sludge microbial communities from Klosterneuburg, Austria, studying microevolution and ecology of nitrifiers - Klosterneuburg... | ecosystem: Engineered > WWTP > Aerobic digester... | reverse complement strand
GACGGTCACCCGTGAGGAGATGCACCTGGCTCGCAGCTGGGTGCAGACCGAGATCGACCGGGCCGTGAAGGGCTTGAAGAACAAGCCCCACGTCACCATCGGCACCATGATCGAGACGCCGCGTGCAGCAATTCGCGCCGACGAGATCGCCAAGGAGGCCGACTTCTTCAGCTTCGGCACCAACGACCTCACACAGCTCACGTTCGGTTTCAGCCGCGACGATGTCGAGAGCAAGATGATGCCCGCCTATCTTGAGCAGGGGCTGCTCAAGCGGAACCCGTTCGAGACCGTCGACGTCGGTGGCGTCGGTGAGCTGGTCAAGATGGGTGCCCAACGTGGCCGCTCTGTCAAGAAGGGCCTCAAGCTCGGCGTATGCGGCGAGCACGGTGGAGACCCGGAGAGCATCGCGTTGTTCTACGACGCCGGTCTCGACTACGTCAGCTGCAGCCCCTTCCGCGTGCCGATCGCTCGCCTTGCGTCAGCGCAGGCCGTCATCGGTGGCTCGAAGGCAGAGACGAAGTAAGCAGAGGTGCTCGTCGCCTCAGATTCGAAGAGTCGCTTCGTCGACATCGACGTGTCCGCAGGTGCTTGGGTAATTGCGCTCTCGATCATCGCAGTTCTGCTGCTGGTCGACATCCTGGTCTTGCACCGCAAGCCGAAGGTACCCACGGTTCGTCGCGCCTCGCTGGAGACGATCTCGTGGGTGCTGGTTGGCTGCGCGTTCGGTCTCGGCGTCATTCTCACGTGGGGTGGCTCGGCAGGTGGCGAGTGGTTCTCCGGGTATCTCATCGAGTACAGCCTCTCGATCGACAACGTGTTCGTGTGGGCCATCATCCTCACCCACTTCGCCGTACCGGCGAACTATCAACACCGAGTGCTGTTCTGGGGTGTGTTCGGCGCGTTGATCCTGCGGGCAGGGTTCATCTTCGCCGGGCTGGCACTGGTCGAGAAGTTCGAGATCACGCTCGTCTTCTTCGGTGTCTTCCTGCTCTACACGGCTGTCAAGTTGGTGGTGTCGGGCGACGACGACCACTCGAACCCCGCCGACAACCGGTTCATGCGATTCGTGCAGCGGGTGATCCCCAGCACCAGCCAGATGGATGGCCAGAAGCTTTTCACTCGCATCAACGGCAAGCGCCTGGCGACACCGCTGTTCGCGGTGCTGGTGTTGGTCGAGCTCACCGATGTGTTGTTCGCTGTCGACTCGGTGCCGGCAGTGCTCGCCGTCAGTAACCATCAGTTCATCGTGTTCACGTCCAACGCATTCGCCATCATGGGTTTGCGGTCGCTGTACTTCCTGCTCGCAGACATGCGGGCTCGTTTCGGCTATCTGCAACAGGGCCTGGCCATCATCCTCGCCTTCGTTGGTTCGAAGATGATTCTCAGTTTCTTCGGTGTGCATATCGCCACTTGGCTGTCGCTGATGGTCATTGGGCTCGTGCTTCTCGCGTCGGTCGGTTTCTCTCTGCGCCAGACCCGTGGCGTCACCCTTTCGATCGCCGAAGAGCCTCCTCCGACCGACGAGCGCTGAGCCGAATCTCGCTGCGCGTGCGCCCGGTAGGGTGCAACGAATGGCCATTGTCGACGAGGACCTAGAGCGACTGCGGGCTTCGCTCGTGCTGTCCGACGTCGTCCAGCAGTACGTCGCACTGCGTCGTGTGGGGCGCAACTGGGTGGGCCTGTGCCCCTTCCATGCCGAACGGTCAGGCTCGTTCAACGTGCGCGACGAAACCAGTCGGTACCGCTGCTTCGGTTGCGGCGCCGCTGGTGATGTGTTCAAGTTCGTACAGGAGATCGACCATGTCGACTTCGTCACGGCGGTCGAGTCGCTGGCGTCGAAGGCGGGCATCCAACTCAGCTACACCACGGGTGAGGCGGGTGACCGTACACGACAAAAGCGCAAGCAGCTGGTCGACGCAATGGGCAAGGCCGTCGAGTGGTATCACGATCGTCTGCTGCACAGCCCCGACGCGCGAGCGGCCCGCGACTACCTGCGCAAGCGCGGCTTGGCAGGTGAGACGGCGCGTACCTTCAAGATCGGTTGGGCACCCGATGAATGGGATGCGCTCAGCAAAAGCCTTGGGGTGCAGGCGGACGTGCTGCGCGACACGGGTCTCGGTTTCACCAACAAGGCCGGTCGTATGCAGGACTCGTTTCGTGGGCGCGTGCTCTTCCCCATCCTCACCGAGAACGGCGACCCGGTGGCGTTCGGCGGGCGCATCCTGCCGGGCAGTACCGACCCGGCCAAGTACAAGAACTCGTCCGAGACGGGCATCTACGCCAAGTCCAAGACGCTCTACGGTCTCAACTGGGCCAAGGGCGACATCGTCGCTGCCGATCAGGTGATCGTGTGCGAGGGCTACACCGACGTCATCGGCTTCCACCGTGCGGGCGTGAAGCGGGCGGTCGCCACCTGTGGCACCGCGCTCACCGAGGACCACGTGCGGCTGCTGAAGCGCTACGCCACGCAGGTGGTGCTGGCGTTCGATGCGGATGCCGCCGGCCAAGGTGCTGCGCAACGTTTCTACGAGTGGGAAGAGAAGTACCAGGTGCGGGTCAGCGTCGCCCGCTTCCCCGACGGCAAGGACCCCGGTGAGCTGAGTCTCAGCGACCCTGAGGGCCTGCGACATGCGATCGAGCAGGCGTTGCCGTTCCTCGGGTTCCGCGTCAACCGCGTGCTCAACAGCCGCAAGCTGCGCTCGCCGGAAGACAGGGCGCAGATCGCCGGTGAGGCAATGGCGCTCGTCAACGAGCACCCCAACGAGGAAGTCCGCAAGCTGTACGCGGCGCAGGTCGCCACCCACGTAGGAATTCCGCCGGCAGACCTGGTGGCCATTGCCGCGCGGCGGGTGAAGTCGCCCACAATTCGCGTCGCTCCGGTGCGTCGCATCGGCGCCGCCGAGAACGCCGAGTTCGTCTGTATCGCGATGCTGCTGCAGCGCTGGGACGACATCGCGCCCTGGCTGATGGAAGCACTCTTCGCCGACGAGGTGGCACGCCGAGCATTCCTGGCGGTGGCCGAATCGGGTGGAGCCATCGAGCCGGCGCTCGAACTGGCCGACCCCGAGGCGCGCGAGTTCTTGGAGCGCGCGGCAGTAGCCGATGTCGATGCCGACCCGCTGCTGGAGGCGCGCAACCTCATCGCCGCAGCGACCCGTCGTCGCCTGGGGCAGATGGTCGTGGACATCGCTCCCGATCAGCTTTCGGGGATTCGCGACGCGCGGCTGCAGTTGGATGAAATGGAGGATCCTGAGCGAGCCGATGTGGCAGCGGAAGCGTTGCTAGGGTGGCTGCAACGGGCACATGAAGGGGAGGAGTGACCGACGCCGTGACCAACACCACAGCTGACGCGTCTGCCGCGCTGCCCCCGTACGAGGGCGTCGAGGCAGGGGAGTGGCGGGCGATGGTCGCGCGCGGTTCAGTCGTCGGTGTGCTGCACGCCGACGACATCACTCGCGTGCTGCGCCACATCGAACTGACAGCGGATGTATTGGTCGATGTGCATGCAACCCTCGACCGCCTGGGAATTGCTGTCGACGATGGAATGGCCGAACTGCATGACGAAACTCCGGCTGCCGGTGTCGAGCGGTTGCGGTCCGTCGAGGTCGAAGACACCGAGGGGTTGCTTGCCCGGCGGGTCCGTCGTCGAAGCGAGCGGATGAACGCTGATCGCAGCGACGTCGGTAACACGGCTGACACTGTGCGGCTGTACCTCAAGGAAATCGGTCGCGTCGACCTGCTGACCAGCGACGACGAACGTCGCTTGGCGCAGGCGATCGACGAAGGGAATCGGGCTGCCATCACGCTCGACTCCGAGCACGAGGGTGCCATCATCGACCCGGTCGAATACCGACGGATGATGCGCACGGTCACCGCCGGCCAGCGGGCGAAGAGCGAGCTGATCCAGGCCAACCTGCGCCTGGTGGTCAGTATCGCCAAGCGCTACAGCGGTCGCGGTATGCAGTTCCTCGACCTCATCCAGGAAGGCAACCTGGGTCTGATGCGTGCCGTCGACAAGTTCGACCACACCAAGGGCTTCAAGTTCTCCACGTACGCCACCTGGTGGATTCGCCAGGCCATCACTCGCAGCATTGCCGACCAGGCGCGAACCATTCGTATACCGGTGCACATGGTGGAGAGCATGAATCGCGTGCTGCGCATGCAGCGCCAGATGCACCAGGAACTCGAGCGCGAACCCACGCTCGAAGAACTGGCCGAGCGGTGCGGCTTGACCGGCGAACGCATCCGCGAGATTCTGCGCATCTCCCAGGATCCGTTGTCGCTCGACTCGCCAGTAGGCGAGGAAGACGACAGCAATCTGGCTGATTTCATCGAAGATCTCACCGCCGAGGCGCCCGCCGACATGGCGACCAAGCGGATGCTGACGCAGGCCGTCGAACTGGCGCTGGGGGAACTGACCGAGCGCGAGCAGGAGATCGTACGGATGCGCTTCGGTCTCGATGACGGCCAGGCGCGCACCTTGGAAGACGTCGGGAAGGAGTTCGGTGTCACTCGCGAGCGAATCCGTCAGATCGAGGCCAAGACGCTGGCCAAGTTGCGTCACCCGATGCGCAGCCAACGCTTGAAGGAGTTTTTGGAGGAGGAGTAGCAGGCACCGTTTGCTATCCTCAACACGTCTTTCCGAGATAGCTCAGCTGGCAGAGCGGCTGACTGTTAATCAGCATGTCGCAGGTTCGAGCCCTGCTCTCGGAGCACTGTGCAGCCGGCCCGCGAAAGCGGGCCGGCTGCCGTTTTCGGCCACGCACCTGCTCCTCGCCGTCGACATCGCGTGCAGTCAAGTGCGCCCAGCACCCTTCACTGCACGCGACGTCGTTGGAAGTGGGGCGAGTGGGGTGTCCGGTCGCTACCGTGGTGCCGTTCGGGGCGGTAGCTCAGTGGTTAGAGCACGGGACTCATAATCCCTCGGTCGTGGGTTCGATACCCACCCGCCCCACACAGGTCTAGCTGGGATGATTCGCAGTTTCCGGCAGGTTGCCGGAGATCTCCATCCAGGAATTTCAGGACAAATTCAAGTTTGTGGCGTACGTTTGTCCCATGGTCACGCTGCGCAGTGTGCCGGGGATGAGGGAGCGAGCGCCCAGCGTGTGGGAGCTCGTGGTCCAAGCCGGCTGTGATCCTGTCACTGGCAAGCCTCGTCAGGTCAGTCGTACCTTTCGCGGGAATCTACGCGATGCCAAGAAGGCGCGCGCAGAGCTCATCGTCGAGGTGACCAAGGGTCGACACACCGGGTCGCGGGCGACGGTGGAGGATTTGTTCGCCGATTGGATCGTGGAGCTGCAGCGCAAGGGCCGCTCGCCAAACACCGTCCGCAGGTACGAGCTGGTCTACGGCGCAACATCCAGCCCACGCTGGGAACCAAGCCGGTGACGAAGGTGACGATGAAGATGCTGACCGACCTCTACGGCGCGCACCAGCGGCGCGGGTTGTCGCCGCGCAGCGTGTACCAGATCCACGCGTGCCTCTCCTCGATGTTCACCCAGGCGTGCCGGTGGAGTTGGCGCGATTCCAACCCGGCGCAGTGGGCCGAGCCGCCTTCGATCCCGAAGGTCGAACCGGTGGTTCCAACGCCCGACGAGGTGCGTGCGCTGATCGATGAAGCCGAGCGCGGTAAGCGCCCAGAGGTGGCGCGGGCGATCTTGGTCGCAGCGACGACCGGGTTGCGGCGCGCCGAGCTGTGTGCGCTGCGTCGTGCGCGCGGTGTCGACTTCGAGAGAGGGCTGCTGCGCGTGTCGGCGTCGGTCGTGAACCTACCCGGCCAGCCGCTCGGCGAGATCCCGACGAAGAACCGCCGCGCGCGGGTGTTGGCGATCGACGACCTGACCGCTGCAATCCTGCGGGCACAGCTCAACGACGTCGAACGGCGAGCTTTCTTCGCCAGAGTGGCATTGGTCGACGATCCGGACATCTTCACCGACGCTGCTGATGGTTTGATGCCGTGGAAGCCCGACGCGGTGTCGCAGTACTTCGGCAGGATGCGCAAGTGGATCGGCCTCGACCACCTGGACTTCCACTACTTGCCAAAGTTCATGGAGACCTACGGCCAGGAGATGGGCTTCAGCATCACCCAAGTCGCGATGCGAGCCGGCCACGATCCCAGCATCGCGGCGAAGCACTACAGCGGCCGAGTGAGCGAGACGGACCGAGCCTTGGCGACCGCGGTGGCGTCGTTGATCGCGCCGCCCTCGCTCGCTGGCCAGGGATAGTGTGGGGCCGTGAGCGCGAAGTCTGCCGCCCTTCGGACCGAGGTTCTGGCCCTTACCACTGAAGAACGCGCCGTGCTTGCGGTCGAGTTGCTCGCCAGCCTCGACGACGACATCGCCGAGGACGATCCAGCCGAGGTCGACCGAGCCTGGGGTGAGGAGATGGCCCGCCGCTCCCAGCAGATCGCCGCTGGTGAGGTCAGGGCCTTGAGCTGGAGCGAGGTGCTCGAGCAGGTCGCTGCAAGCCGTAGCTCGCGGTGAGCTTCGGAGTCGAGTACCACCCGCTCGCTGCGACTGAGCTTGTCGACGCACAGGCCTGGTACGAAGAGCAGAACACCGGACTCAGCGACCGCTTCCTCACGTCCTTCGAGGCGACGATGAAGCGGGTCAGCAGTTGGCCCAACGCCGGCACGCCGGTCGCGCTGGACGACGGTGGAGCAGTCGTCAACCGGAAGGCCGTCATCGGCGGATTTCCGTGGTCGGTCGGGTACGAAGTGAAGGACAACACCGTGACCGTGCTCGCCGTCTTCCACCAGCACCGTCGCCCCGACTACTGGACGACTCGCCAGCACTGATCCGAAGTGCATCATCGCCGGTGACCGATCCGCCTCGGGTGCCGAAACTCGAGGGTGTACTCGACATTGGATTGGTTGTGTCTATGGTTGCCGTGTGCCATCTGTCGCCGCACGGAACGCTGTCGGGTTCAGCACCGCACGTGAGATCGGGGAGAACTGATGAGTCGAAGTCTGGAGTGCTCCCGGGCGCTTGCTGCGGCGTTCGAGTCATGGGCAGGACGATGATGCCGAGGCGCACCGTTGAAGACCACAGTCTGCATAAGCATTCCTCCCTCCGCTGGACGAGGATGACAACGATGCTCGTGGTGCTCGGCACCACTGCACTCGTTGGCTGTGGCGATCCTTCGGAGACGTCATCCCCGGTGTCGGGTGCAAGCTCGACCGTGTCGGACTCGTCCTCCGTGTCGCCGACCTCGGCGCCGGCCACGACGGTCGACGTCACAACGACGAGCGCGGCCGCGCCGTCTAGCGCAGCGACTGACGCATCGGTACCGCGACACCTTGACCACGCCGGGCTGGCGGCGGCACTACCGATCTCGGCCCAATTCCCTTGGCTGCCGGCCACAACGGTCCAGGACGACGACACCGATCTCACCAGCCGGCTCATGATCGGTGACTGCTCGGGCCAGAGCACGGTCATGCTGACTCGGGAGGAGTCGGCGACGAATAGGCTCTTCTCGGCCGATCAAGACGCCCTAGCTGAAGTCACGTTCTACGACGTTGAGACCGTCGAGGACGCTGGACAGTACCTGGCGGCGCTTGACGCGTTCGTCGGCTGCCCGAGTTCACCAAGTCCCGAGGTTTCGTTCGACGTGATCGCGCTTGCGGCGTCGACATCCTGTGACGAGGCTTTCGGGATCCGGACTCACCAGCCGGTGAGCGAGACGATCGACGAGTGGTGCCGCGTGGGCAATCTGATCGCATGGATTCGGTTGTACCCAACTGGAGTGACTGCGCCCGAGATGGACAGCAGTGCGCCGCCGCCGGTGGCGCCGACAGACGACCAGGCCAATGCGGCACTCGTGGCAGTCGGTCAGAACTTGCGGATGGCCTGGGACGCATCTGGCTGAGGTCAGAAACCGGCAGAAGGGGATGTGTGATCGCTTGGTGTTCGTGGCGCGTGACGGGTCTTGATCAGGCCAGGCGGCTGGACAAGAGCACTAGCGTGATCTGTGGAGTCCGCAACGCGTTTCGGGCGGCGCTGGCGTTCGCCGCAATGCGTGAGCACCGTCTGGCCGCTCCGGCGCGAAGTTATTCAAGGTCTAGCGGTGATGGCTGCTGGTCTCGATTGCGGAGACCTACGGATCGATCTCGATGGGGTCCGTGCAACCGTCGAGAGCGAAGCCTTGGGTAGCGTCCGGTCGGAGCCCGCTACACACGTAGTGGCGCCATGGGCCGTCGGATTCGCGGCCGAGATTCGGCAGGAACACCTCGACGCTGCGATCTGCATTGGTTCGATAGACGATGAAATCCGGCGGGCCCGGAGTTGCGCCCGCCTGGTAGGCGGAGAGCTCCGCGGCGCGTCCACCGGCATTGGCCTCTGCGAAGCAGGTGCGCCCTTGGCCAGGGACGTCCCCGACCATCTCGAGTGAGAAGTCGAGACCACAGTCTTCGTACGGCTCTCGGAACGCGAATAGGTCTGGGACTGGAGACCGCAGCGCCGTTTCGGTCTGTGCGATGGAGCAGCCCTCGCCAGGAGCGAATGACGCAGTGAGGAAGACCTCGGCCCCCGCAGCGACGTCGATCTGCACGTTGCATTGGTCGGTCACGGCATCGAGGGAGCCGCAGTTTCCATCGCAGGGCCGCTGATACGAATCGACGTTGTAGCTGCCAATCGAGAGCCAGAGATCGACAACCGGCAGGATCGGATCGATCGCGTTGAACTCCCGATTGGCCACCTCGAGGCCGCTCGCATCCCGCACAGTGAGGAACGAAACCTGGCCCTCGGTGTAGCAGCATGACGTCTGATGCTGGGTGATCCGCAGGTGCCCAGTCAGTGCGGTGGTCGTTGTGGTCGGCGGCTCGGTCAAGGGACTCGACACCGTGGCGCTCGACTGGGGCGCAGCTACTGAAGAACTCGGCGAACCGCAGCCGGCGAGAGCCAGCAGGACAACCGTGATTGACCAGACCAATCCTTTGCGCATTCGACTGCCTCCACATTGTCGCAACCAAGACGGCAGCGACGTCCATTCACATTCCGACCCTATATCTCGCTGCGGTCAAGGCTCGCTCGAGTGTCGCTGCCACACGCTGACCGCCAGCACTCACCGGCGGTGAGCACCGCTGACACCGGCGTCACTTCGGTGAGCACCGACGGCGCGGACACGACGAGCACTGTGAGGTCGACACCGGCACCGTCGACCACTGAGCCGCGTCCGACGGTCCCGGTCCCGCAGACTGCGATGCCGACGACGACGCTTGCTCCCACCATTGCCGCTGCTGATCTTCGGCCGCGGTTGCTCGACGTGTTCATAGGGATCTCCGGAGATGCAACGGCGGCGGGCTGCCTGACCGACGCTGTGTTCGCCGGGGTCGCAGATGGCAGCATCACTTCTGTGGACGTGGACACCGACGTACGCAATGTCATCACCGCGCCGATGAAGACTCTGCTCGACACGATCGAGGCCGACAGGCGTTGCGCGTGAACACCTCGCGGCGTCTGGAAGACTGACCACTATGACGCCGCTGGGCATTCATCACGTGTCGATCAATGTCACCGACACGGCTGCTGCTGTCGAGTTCTACACGTCGGTGCTCGGGTTCACGGTCCGCCACGATCGGCCCAAGTTCCCGTTCGCGGGCGCGTGGCTGAATCTGGGGGGCCAGCAAGTGCACCTGTTGGAGATCGACATGCCCGACGACCGGGGTCAGCACTTCGCCGTCGCTGTTGCCGACATCGAGTCCGCCGTGGACGAGATTCGTGCATGGGGCATCACCGTCAGCGATCCGAAGCCGGTCGGCAGTGCGCTGCAGTCGTTCCTGCATGACCCGTCGGGCAACCTGGTCGAACTGAGCCAGGCTTCACGCGCGATCGAGTAGCGGTCAGACAGCGCTGAGGCAGTTCTGCTCGAGCGTGCGCAGCTCCTCGTAGAAGTCGAGCGTTTCGTCCATCGTTGCGTTGTCGTGGCTTCCGTAGAAGGAGACGGCCACGCATTCCGCCAGTCCCACGCCTCGACCACCGGACGCGCGACGTTGCAGCACCTGCGCACGGGCCAGGTACTGCTGCACGGCCGTCGCCGTGGGTGTTGACTGCCCGACCTCGACCCCGGGGTCGCAGGCGGTGGCGTACAGATCGAGACCGTCGCGGCCGATCAACACATCCGCTTCCTCCGGACGTGCTCGTGCCCAGCCATCGAGCCCCGCCTCCAACAGATCGCCAGCGTGGGGACTGTCGGCGACGACGTGGACGTCGACGCAGACTCGGCCGTCCAGCGTGTAGGCGGTGTACCGGTCGTTGCCCCAGCCGTCGGAGGCGGTCAACGCGACATCGAGCGGCATTCCGGTGGAGAACAGTAGGTACAGCGCGAACGGACCCATCTGATTGCTGGAATGAACGTCGGCGCCTGCCGGCCCGGGTGGGCGAGTGACGTGCTCGGTGGCGTCAGGTCGCAGGTACTTGCGTGCTGGCAGGCTGATCTGGTCGAGCGCGACCGGCACCGACGTGGACAGCGCGCGGGCCACCTGTGTACGGCCCGTCTGGGCGAGTGCCTCGACGAACATCGGGCCGATCTGCTGGGGGATGGCGCGAATTGCGCGATATGCGAGCGGTACGTCTGCCATCGCCTCGGCCCAGCTCACGTCGCCGTCCTCGCTGTCTGCGGAGTACCTGGTGCGTTCGTCCTCTGCAAGGTTGTCGACGTACAGGTCGTGCACCCAGAGCGCATGGCCGATGCTGATGGCCACCAATGCTTGATACTCCTGCGAGGTCGGTGCGCGTCGGATCTGCTCGATGGTGCGGAACAGCTGGTTGTCGAGGGCTTGCGTCAAGCGCACGGACAGCTCGGCGCGCAACAGCGGCGACAGCTCCGAACCGCTCTGTGCATTGATCGCGATGGTGTCGGTGTCGGCGAACCACGTCACCGGAAGTGGATCGGCAGAGGCGTACGCGGCGCGGAACTCGATGACCGATCCATCCCCGGCCCACAGGCCGAGAGCGCGTGCGACGCCTTCGTCGGCGGCGGCCGTGGCGCGCTCCTCGTCCGTGGGGTCGCCTGTTCCCGGCTGCACCAGCGTTCGATACTGGTCGCTGTCGGCGATGTACTCGATCGTGACCTGTCGGACGAACCGTTGGCCGGTGGCGCCTTCGACGAACTCGACGACGGGCCGAACGTTGTCGGGCCAGTCCGCTACGGCGTCAGCGAACGGCGCCCACCGCTGTAACCCCCACGCGCCGGCACCGATGGCGACGAGCGACGTCGTCAGCGCGACCCCTGTCCACGCGCGCCGAAGCGCTGTCTGACGTGCCATCAGCCTCGGTCAGTCGTCTTGGTGTTCGATGGCATCGAGGAATGCCTCGACGTCTTCGTCTTCGCCTCCGACGAGCCAGATCACCATTTCTTCGTCGTTGCCCTCTTCGTCTTCGTCACGCCACGGCAGCATGCCCTCGACGCTGTACCGGTCGACAGTGATGTCTTCGTCAGAGTCGTCGCCAACGGGGGCTACGACCGCCAGTTCGACCTCCGCGTCGGGCGGCTGGTCCTTCAACATGTCGATCAGTTCGCTCACTCGCATGTGGTGTGCCTTTCGTGGAGGTCGTTGGAGTGCATGTGGAAGGTAATCAGTCGTCGCCCAGCCACCGGCTGGCGCAGTCGAGAAGGAACAGGCTGACGTCGCGACATTTGTCGAGCGTGTCGCAGAACACCTTGTCGTCGGCCAGGTACACCTCGGCGAGATCGACGGGAATGCGCGCCAGGATGGACAGGCTGCGCTCGGGGGCGTCGGTGACACTGGCGAACGAGTCGATGGCCGACACTTCGAGCGGCAGCGAGATGCCACCGACACCGGCGAGCTCGGTGGCCAGCACCAGCAGGTCGGGCGGGTGCGGCAGCGGCGGCAACGTCCAGGTGAAGATCAGCGGGAACATGAACCCGGTGGGCGGGTCGCCATCGGGGTCGTCGAGCTTGACGACCTCATCCTCGAACCCGAGCAGCGCCCTCGGGTCGACTTCCAGCGACAGGTGCAGGTCGATGGGGCCGCTGCAGGCTTCCTCGGGGTGCAGGTCCACCTCCCAGAGCTGGCGCAACGAGTACGTCTCGACGAAGTGACGCTCGTCGTGCACATGGAACCCGTGGTCGACCGCGTGGCCCTTCAGATCGGCGACGAAACCGGCGACATCGATGACGGCCACGACGATCCTTTCAGTGAAGTGCGGTGGGGTGGTGCGCTGAAGCTGCCCCGACACTACCGTGCGGAGCCGATGAACCCTGATCCTTTGAACCTGCTGCACGAGGTGGCCGACGCGGTTGCTGCCGCCTTCGCCGAGGTCCGCGACTTCGGGCCGTCGGGCGACCGCGATGGGCAGTACGCGCTCGATGTCGTCGCGAATGACGCGGCACTGACGGTGCTCCGCCGGGCCGGTATGGGGGTGCTGTCGGAGGAGAGTGAGTTCGAAGCGGGCACGAGCGGCTCGGTGGTGGTCATCGACCCCATCGACGGCAGCACCAACGCCAGCCGCGGGGTGCGCTACTTCGCGACCGCAATGTGTGTGGTCGATGCCGACGGGCCTGCAGCAGCACTCGTCGCCAACCAGGCCACCGGTGAGCGCTACTGGGCGACGCGTGGCGGGGGAGCGTGGTGCGACGGCATTCGTATCGGTCCGACCGACTGTGTCGACGTGAGCGATTCGATCATCGGCATGAACGGGTTGCCGCCACACCCGCTGGGCTACCGCCAGAGCCGTGTGTTGGGTGCCGTCGCGCTCGACCTGTGCCACGTCGCCGCCGGCGTTTTCGACGGCTACGTCGACTGCGTCACCGAGGCGCATGGTGTGTGGGACTATCTGGCGTCGGTGATGATCTGCCGCGAGGCCGGTGCCCACGTCGTCGACCTGCACGGGCGCGACCTGGTCGTGCTCGACCACGATGCTCGTCGCACACCCATCGCCGCGGCCACACCCGAGCTGCTCGCCGCGCTCGTGGCCGCCAGGCGTGGTGCACAGTCAGATACGCTGCAAGTCCCGTTCACGGGCGCATAGCTCAGTTGGTAGAGCGCTTCCCTTACAAGGAAGTGGTCGGGGGTTCGAGTCCCTCTGCGCCCACCAAACACGAAGACGACGATCTACCTTCCCGATGATCTGCGCGATTCGGTCAAGTCGGAGGCCACACGGCGTGGATGCTGCGAAGCCCGGGTCATTCGAGATGCCATCAGCAACGCGGTGGTTCGGTAGCGACCCCGAGCAGGCCTGCTGGATGCTGAGCCCATTTCAAACTCGTCGACCCCTGAGCGACTGCTACCAGGCGTACGCCTCGGGTGCGGTGCCGCCGGGGCCCGGGAAGATGCCGTCGATCGCTGTCAGCGTGTCGGGAGCAAGCGTGATCTCGAGGGAGCGCAGCGATGCGCCGTCGAGCTGGCCCACCGTGCGTGGGCCGATGATGGGGCAGGTGACGCCATCTTGGGCGAGGAGCCATGCCAAGGCCACAGCTGCCGGCTCCTCACCGAGCTCAGCGCACAGCCTCTCCCACTGCTCCAGTTGTGGGCGCAGCTTGTCGATCCGCTTCAGCGATTGGGGGGACTGGCGACGAGCGCGGTCCGAGTCGCCCAGCACGCCGCCGAGCAACCCGCCCGATAGCGGGCTCCACGGAATGACGCCGACGCCGTACTCGCGACACGCCGGGAGCACCTCGAGTTCGACGGTGCGAACCAGGAGGTTGTAGTGGCTCTGCTCGCTGACCAGTCCCAGCGTGTGGAGGCGGGCAGCAGCCTCGTTGGCTCGAGCGATGTGCCAACCGGCGAAGTTGCTGCTGCCGACATACGTGATCTTGCCCTGCTGGATCAAGGTTTCCATTGCCTGCCAGACCTCCTCCCACGGCGCCGTCCGGTCGACGTGGTGCATCTGGTAGAGGTCGATGTGGTCGGTCTGCATCCGCCGCAGGCTCGCTTCACATGCCATACGAATGTGGCGCGCGGAGAGCCGGCCATCATTCGGCCACTCGGACATTGCGCCGTACAGCTTTGTCGCCAGGACGATCTTGTCCCGACGGCCGCCGCCCTGGGCGAACCAGCGTCCGATGATCGACTCGGTGGCCCCGGCGCCCATGTCGCCGCCGTAACGGTTCGCGGTGTCGAAGAAGTTGATCCCGAGCTCAACCGCACGGTCCATGATCGCGAATGACTCTTCCTCAGGCGTCTGCGGCCCAAAGTTCATCGTGCCCAGGCACAGTTCGCTGACCTGGAGAGCGGTACGGCCCAATCGTCGATAGCGCATCGCCGTAGCCTCGCAGATTCGGTCCAGACTCGG
>Ga0209476_10001837_pt1 | contig 14255 bp, 10 predicted proteins | sample KloWWTrecipitate_FD_187179 | JGI IMG/M metagenome (GOLD analysis project Ga0209476, IMG submission 187179) | Active sludge microbial communities from Klosterneuburg, Austria, studying microevolution and ecology of nitrifiers - Klosterneuburg... | ecosystem: Engineered > WWTP > Aerobic digester... | reverse complement strand
GGGGGGGGGGGGCGTTCATCGCGTCATTATAATTTCGCTCCATGTCTTCCCGGCAGCGCACCGTGTCGCGGCCCGCGACGCTCCTGCGACCGTTGCCGCCGCTGCGATTCCCCGAGGCGCTGCCCGTGTCGGCGCGCCGCGACGAGATCGCCGACGCGATCCGCCGCCACCCGGTTGTCATCGTCTGCGGAGAGACCGGTTCGGGCAAGACCACGCAGCTGCCGAAGATCTGCGCGATGGCCGGAGGCGGCCGCGCGGGGCTGATCGGCCACACCCAGCCGCGCCGCCTTGCCGCCACGACCGTGGCGCGCCGCATCGCCGAGGAACTCGGCTCGCCGCCCGGCATGCACGTCGGCCACAAGATCCGCTTCGACGAGACGCTTTCGCCCGGCGCCACGATCAAGCTGATGACCGACGGCATCCTGCTGGCCGAGACGATGTCGGATCCGCTGCTGTCGCAGTACGACACGCTGATCGTCGACGAGGCGCACGAGCGCAGCCTGAACATTGACTTCCTGCTCGGCTACCTGAAGCAGCTGCTCGAAGGGCCGAGACGCGACGACCTGAAGCTAGTCGTCACGTCGGCGACGATCGACGCCGAGCGCTTCGCGATGCATTTCGGCCGACGCAGCGGCCGCGTCGGCGACGACGGCCGTGAACGGGTCGAACCGGCGCCGGTGATCGAGGTGTCGGGCCGGCTGTACCCGGTCGAGATCCGCTACCAGGGCTTCGACGACACGCATCGTGACGACGACGACGAGTCCGACCTGCCGTCGCGCATCGACGAGGCGATCGAAACGCTGTGGCGCGAGGCGCCCGGCGACGCGCTGGTGTTCCTGCCCGGCGAGCGCGAGATCCGCGACGTGGCCGAACACTTGCGTCGACTGCACTCGCGCGAGAGCGCCGCGCGCAGCGGCTCGCCGTGGGCACGCGGCGCGATCGAGATCCTGCCCTTGTACTCGCGCCTGTCGGCAGCGGAACAGCAGCGGGTGTTTGCCGGCTCCGGCGGGCGGCGAATCGTGCTGGCGACGAACGTCGCCGAGACCTCGCTGACCGTGCCGGGCATCCGTTACGTGGTCGATCCGGGGCTCGCGCGCGTCAAGCGCTACCGTTATCGAAGCAAGGTCGAGCAGCTGCAGGTCGAGCCGATCTCGCAGGCTGCCGCCAACCAGCGCGCCGGGCGCTGCGGGCGCGTGGCCGACGGCGTGTGCATCCGGCTCTACGACGAGGGCGATTTCGCGAAGCGACCCCGCTTCACCGATCCGGAGATCCTTCGCTCGTCGCTGGCCTCGGTGATCCTGCGCATGAAGGCGCTGCGGCTGGTGGACATCGAGCAGTTCCCGTTTCTGGATCCGCCGCCGCGCAAGGCAATCGCCGACGGCTACGCGCTGCTGCACGAGCTGGGCGCCGTCGACGAGGCACAGCAGCTCACCGACACGGGGCGGCAGCTGTCGCGGCTGCCCGTCGATCCGCGCGTCGGCCGGATGCTGCTCGCCGCGCACCAGCTCGATTGCCTTCGCGAGGTCACGTTGATCGCGGCGGCGCTGTCGTCGCAGGATCCGCGCGAGCGCCCGATGGAAGCGCAGCAGGCGGCCGACCAGTCGCATCGTCGCTTCGTCGACGAGAAGTCCGACTTCGTGGCGTACGTCAAGCTGTGGGACTACTGGGCGCAGGCGCAGGCCGACAAGGAGTCGAATCGCAAGCTCGCGCAGCGGCTCGAGCGCGAGTTCCTGTCGACGCGCAGGCTGCGCGAGTGGGCCGACGTGCACGCGCAGCTCGCCGACGCCGTGCGCGGTCTGAAGTGGCGAACCAACTCGCGCCCGGCGACTCACGAGCCGATCCACCAGGCGCTGTTGACCGGGCTTCTCGGCAACCTCGGCTTCAAGGCGCCCGACGACGCACATTACACCGGCACGCACCAGACGAAGTTCGTCATCCACCCCGGTTCGGCGCTCGCGAGGAAGGCGCCGCGCTGGCTGATGGCGGCCGAGATGGTCGAGACCGGGCGCTTGTACGCACGCACGGTGGCGCGCATCGAGCCGGCCTGGATCGAGCGCGCAGGCGCCCACCTGCTCCGGCGCAGCTGGTCCGATCCGGCATGGTCGAAGAGCGCCGGCCAGGTCGTCGCGAACGAGCGTGGCGTGCTGTACGGGCTCACCGTGTATGCGCAGCGGCGTGTCGACTACGGGCCCATCGACCCGCCCCTGGCGCGCGAGGTGATGATCCGCGCCGCGCTGGTCGGCGGTGACTGGGACAGCCGGCTGCCGTTCTTCGTGCACAACAGGCGACTGGTCGCCGAGATCGAGGCGCTCGAGCAGCGCATCCGCCGCCCCGAACTGCTGGTGGACGAGCGCGACCTGTACGACTGGTACGACGCGCGGATTCCGCTGGACGTGTGCTCGGGCCAGGCGCTCGAGCGCTGGTGGCGCGATGCGTCGCGCAGCGACCCGAAGCTGCTGCACCTGTCGCGCGACGCGCTTCTCAGGAAGGGCGCCGACGGCATCGGTGCCGATGCGTTCCCCCGACGCCTGTCGATGCGCGGTCTCGACTTCGATCTCGATTACCGGTTCGACCCGGGTGCTGGCGACGACGGCGTCACGATGACGGTGCCGCTGGCGATGCTGAACCAGGTCGACGCAGCGCGCTGCGAGTGGCTGGTGCCCGGGATGCTGAAGGACAAGGTGCAGGCGCTGGCGAAGTCGCTCCCGCAGAGGTCGCGCAGGCACCTTGTCCCGTTGGCCGCGTGGGCCGACGGCTTCGTCGAACGCTGGCGCGGCCGCGAGGGAAGCTGCGCGCTGGTCGACGCCCTGATCGAGGACCTGCGCGAGGAGCGTGGCATGCGTGTCGGTGCGGCGGATTTCCGGCCCGAGACGCTCTCGCCGCACCTGTCGATGAATTTCCGGGTCGTCGACGCGCACGGCGGCGTCCTGGCGACGTCACGACAGCTGGCCGCACTTCGCGCGGACCACGGGCCGCGCGCGCAGGGCGCTTTCCAGGCGGCCTTCGCGGCGCTTGGCGCACCGATCGCCGCCGCGCCGCCAGCCGTGGCGGCAGCGTCCGCCCACGATGGGGCGGCGCCGTCGGGCGCAGTCGTCCCGGCTCCTGCCGCCACGCCCGCCGACCACCTTCCCGGCGCGGGACGGCGCTACACCGACTGGTCCTTCGGAACGCTGCCGGAATTGATGGAACTCACGCAACGCGTGGGCGGCCGCGAGCAGACCGCGATCGGGTACCCGGCGCTGGTCGACGCCGGCGACGCGGTCGAACTGCAGCTGTTCGACGATCCGGAACAGGCGGCAGGCAGGCATCGCGCCGGCCTCGCGAGGTTGTTCGCGATCGCGCTGCGCGAGCCGCTGAAGTACTTCGAGAAACACATTCCGGACTTCCAGCGGATGTCGTTGCTGTTCGCCGGCTTCGGCGGCGCCGAGGACCTGCGCCGCGAACTGGTCGCCGCGTTGCTCGAGCGTACCTGCCTCGTCGAGCCACTCCCCGCGGATCCGGCCTCGTTCGCCGCGCGTGTCTCCGATGTGCGCTCACGGCTGAACCTGGTCGGACAGGAGCTGTCGCGCACCGTCGCCGAGATCCTCGTCGGGTACGCGGCGGTCGTGCGCAAGCTCGGCGCGGCTCGTTCCTTCGCGGCAGCGGCCGCCGACCTCGAGGCGCAGCTCCAGGCAATGATGACGAAACACTTCGTCACCGCAACGCCTGCCCCGCAGCTGCGCCACCTGCCGCGCTACCTGAAGGCGATCGAACTCAGGCTCGACAAGCTGCGCGGCGATCCGTCGCGGGACGCCCGGAAGCTGGCCGAGTTCGCGCCGCTGCAGCAAGCCTGGCGGCGGTTGGCCGCGCAGCGGCGAGGGCAGCAGGACCCGCGGCTCGACGAACTGCGCTGGCTGCTCGAGGAATTGCGCGTGTCGATGTTTGCGCAGGAATTGCGCACGCCGACGCCGGTATCGGTGAAGCGGCTGCAGAAGGCGCTCGACGCGCTGCGCGATTGACCGATCAGCCTGCCATGACGAGGACGGGCTGCCGCGGCGACTCGCCGGGGAGGGGCTCGGCCGGCACGCGCATCGACTCGAACAGGTCGGCGAACTCGGGCGCGCTCAGCTGGATCAGGCTCAGCAGCTTCGGCGTGATCCCGACCTGCTGCCTGCCGACCTGGCCTGCCAGCCGCAACAGCGTTTCGAGCGTGCGAGCGGTAAAACCGGGTCCCTGGTGGTGCGTATCGGGTCGCGCCAGCACCGCCTGGACGATCGCCGCGCGTACGGCAAAGCTGCCGCCGCGCGCCTGAACCAGCAGGTTGCGCAACGACTGCAGCCCCCAGCGCATGTCGGTCAGGCATACCAGCAGCTGGTCGCCCTCCTGGTCCACGACCCGACCGCCGCTGTCGCGCACGCGCTCGGCATAGTCGAGCATGGCTTGCGCAGCCGGACCGGTCGACCGGTCGAGGTCTTCGAATCGAAGCAGGACGAGGAGATTGACCATGTTCGCGAGTGCCGCAGAAGGTTGCGCGTCGCGGCATCCTCCGGGCACACGACTGCAGTATCCAGCCTAGCGGCGACGGGACACGCTCGTGACGATCGCGCGACGGGCGGCGCCGCCCGGCCGACCGCGAGCGCCGCCGTGCGTTGTTCTGCCGCCCGGTATCATTGCGCGATGCAAAGAGTCCTCGCCGCGTTCGGCCGCGCCGCAGCCAGCCAGCTTCATCCAAAGATGCTGTCGCTGCTGGTGGTTCCGTTCGTCCTCGCCATCGTCTTCTGGGTGCTGACCGCATACCTGGTCTGGACGCCGCTCACCGAATGGTTGCAGGGCTGGTTGTTCGGCGGCGGCTTCATGGCAAGCGTCGCCGAGTGGGCCGCGGGCTACGGACTGAAGGGGCTGCGCGAGTGGATCCCGGCGCTGATCGCGCTGCTTCTGGTCGTGCCGGTGATGTTCGCGACGGCAGTGGTGCTGATCGCCGTCTTCGCGATGCCGGTCGTGATTCGCCACCTCGGTGGCGGCGCGTATCGCGACGTCGAGCGGATCGGCTCGCTGTCGGTCGCCGCCAGCGGCTGGAACGCGGCGTCGGCCTCGCTGTTGTTCGTCGCCGGCTATCTGCTGACGCTGCCACTCTGGCTGATCCCGCCGCTGGCGCTGGTCGTGCCCTGGCTGTGGTGGAGCTGGCTCACGGCGCGCGTGATGCGCTTCGACAGCCTCGTCGAGCACGCCGACGTCCGCGAACGCAAGGCGGCGATCGCATCCCGACGCCGCGAATACTTCGTGCTGGCGCTGCTGGTGACCGCGCTGAACTACATTCCGCCGCTCTTCCTGATCACGCCCGTACTGTCGGCGCTCGCCTTCAGTCACTACTCGCTAGCGCTGTTGCGCGAGCAACGCGCCGCACCGCCGGCGGCCAGCGCATGAACTTCGGCCTGATCGTCGTCGGCGACGAGATCCTGTCCGGCAAGCGACAGGACAAGCATTTCGCGCGCGTGGTCGAGATGCTCGGCGGACGCGGACTGCGGCTGACGTGGGCGAGCTACCTCGGCGACGATCGCGAACGGCTCACCGCTGCGCTGGTGCGCAGCTTCGATACCGGCGACACGGTGTTCTGCTGCGGTGGCATCGGCGCCACGCCCGACGACCACACGCGGCAGGCGGCTGCGGCCGCGCTCGGACTCGAGTTGGCGCTGCACCCCGAGGCGGCGGCGATGATCGCCGAGCGAACCGCGGAAATGGCGCGCGAAGGACGGGGCAGCGCCGACATGTCGCTGCCCGAGAACCGCCAGCGCCTGAAGATGGGCGAGTTCCCGGTGGGCGCAGAGATCGTGCCGAATCCATTCAACAGGATCCCGGGCTTCGCGATCCGGAATCACTTCTTCGTGCCCGGCTTTCCGGTGATGGCCTGGCCGATGATCGAGTCGGTGCTCGACGCGCGTTTCGCGCACCTGTTCCACCGCAACCGGGAACTCGAGCGTTCGTTCCTGGTCTTCGGGCTGGCCGAGTCGACTGCCACGCCGCTGATGGAGGCGATCGAGGGCGCGTTCCCGGGGATCAAGGTGTTCAGCCTGCCGTCGATGGGCGAAGACGGCGTGAGGCGACACATCGAGCTTGGGGTCAGGGGGCCGCAGGACCGGATCGACGAAGCGTTCGCGCGTCTCGAGGCCGGTGCGCGCGAACTGGGCGGGGAAGTCCGCCGATGAGGAAGCGAGCATGAACGCGCCGGCCGACCCGGCCCTGCGACAGGTTTCGCTCGACGATCGCTACGACGCGACCGACGGCACCGTGTACCTGACCGGCACGCAGGCGCTGGTGCGCCTGCCGCTGATGCAGCGCCAGCGCGACGCCGCCGCCGGATTGAACACGGCAGGCTACATCTCCGGCTATCGCGGCTCGCCGGTCGGCGGCTACGACCAGGCGCTCTGGCGGGCGAAGCGAGTGCTCGACGCGCACCACGTGCGCTTCGTGCCGGGCCTGAACGAGGACCTCGCTGCCACGGCGATCTGGGGCACCCAGCAGCTCGGCGTGTTCCCCGGTGCCCGCTACGACGGGGTCTTCGGCATCTGGTACGGCAAGGGGCCGGGCGTCGACCGCAGCGGCGACGCGCTTCGCCATGCCAACCAGGCCGGCAGCGCCAGGCATGGCGGCGTGCTCGCGGTCGCCGGCGACGACCACGGCGCCAAGTCGTCGACGATGGCGGCGCAGACGGATTTCGTCTTCCAGGCGGTGGGGATCCCCGTGCTTGCCCCCGCCACGGTGCAGGACTACCTCGACCTCGGACTGCACGGCTTCGCGATGTCGCGCTTCTCGGGCCTGTGGATCGGACTCAAGGCGGTGACCGACACGATCGAGGTGGCGGGCATCGTCGACGTTTCCTCCGGCCGCCTGCGTATCGCCGTGCCCGGAGACTTCACGCTGCCGCCCGGCGGCCTGAACCTGCGCTGGCCCGAAGAGTCGTTCCTGAAGCTGGAGGAGCGCCTGGCGCGCTGGAAACTCCCGGCGGCGCTCGCGTATGCACGCGCGAACCGGCTCGACCGTCATGCGTTCGGCCGCCGTGACGGGGAGCCGGCGCGGCTCGGCATCGTCAGCACCGGCAAGAGCTGGCTCGACGTCATGCAGGCGCTGGCCGACCTCGGGATCGACGAGGCGGGGGCACGCGCCGCCGGCATCAAGGTGTGGAAGGTCGCGATGCCGTGGCCCATCGAGCCCGAGGGCCTGCGCGCCTTCGCGGCCGGCTGCGAAGAGCTGCTGGTGATCGAGGAGAAGCGATCGCTGATCGAATCGCAACTCAAGGAGGCGCTCTATCCGCTCGCCGATCGCCCCCGCGTGGTCGGCAAGGCCGACGAGCACGGCGCGCCGCTGGTGCCCGAGTTCGGCGAGATTTCCCCATCGCTGTGCGCGCGCATCGTGGCGGCGCGCCTGCGGCAGTGGTCGGGCCGGCCCGACGACGCGCGCGGCGCGCTCTCCGGCGAACTCGTGGCGCGCGTCGACGCGCGGCTTGCGCGGCTCGACGCGAAAGAGCAGGCCGCGCCGAGTCCGCCGCAGTCGATCGAGCGCATCCCTTACTTCTGCTCCGGCTGTCCGCACAACACGTCGACGCGCGTTCCCGAAGGCTCGCGCGCGCTGGCCGGCATCGGCTGCCATACGATGGCGATGTGGATGGGACGTTCGACCGCGACCTTCACGCACATGGGCGGCGAGGGGATGACCTGGGTCGGCCAGGCGCCGTTCAGCGAAACGAAGCACGTGTTCCAGAACCTCGGCGACGGCACGTACTTCCATTCGGGCTCGCTGGCGATCCGCCACGCGGTCGCGACGAAGACGCCGATCACGTACAAGATCCTGTTCAACGACGCGGTGGCGATGACCGGCGGCCAGAAGCACGATGGCCAGCTCACGCCGCGGATGATCGCCCGGCAGGTGCGCGCGGAGGGCGTCGAAAAGGTCGTGGTGGTCACCGACGAGCCCGGAAAGTACCCGTCGGGCTACTTCGACGTCGACGTCGCGGTTCACCATCGCAGCCGGCTCGACGAAGTGCAGCGCGAGTTGCGCGAATTCCCCGACGTGTCGGTGCTGATCTACGACCAGACCTGCGCGGCCGAGAAGCGGCGCCGGCGAAAGCGCGGCGAGTTTCCCGATCCGCCGCGGCGCGCGTTCATCAACGAGGCCGTCTGCGAAGGCTGCGGCGATTGCGGCATCAAGTCGAACTGCGTGTCGATCGAGCCGATCGACACCGAGTTCGGCCGCAAGCGCACGATCAACCAGTCGTCGTGCAACAAGGACTTCTCCTGCGTCGAAGGGTTCTGCCCGAGTTTCGTGACCGTGCACGGCGGGCGGCTGCGTCGCAAGCCGCCGCCGGCGACGACGCCGTCGTCGTCGCCTGCGGACGGGCTGCCTTCGCCGGTGCTGCCCCCCATCCGCGGCAGCTACGGGCTGCTGGTGACCGGCATCGGCGGGACTGGCGTGGTCACGATCGGCCAGCTGCTCGGCATGGCCGCGCACCTCGAAGGCAAGGGCGTGACCGTGCTCGACGTCACCGGCCTCGCCCAGAAGAACGGCGCGGTGATGAGCTTCGTGCGCTTCGCCGAGCCGGGCGAGCCGCTTTACGCGCCGCGCATCGGCACTGCCGAGGCCGATGCGGTGCTCGGCTGCGACGTCGTCGTCACCGCGGGGCGCGAGGCGCTGGCGCGGATGGGCGAGGGCCGAACGCGCGTGGTGGCCAACGTCGCGAGCACGCCCACTGCCGATTTCACCCGCAACCCCGACTGGACGTTCCCGCTCGGCGGCATGGCGTCCGCGATCGTCGGCGCGGTCGGCGGGGACAGCGCGTGGTTCGTCGACGGTACCCGCTTCGCCACGGCGCTGCTCGGCGACGCGATCGCGGCCAATCCGTTCATGCTGGGCTACGCGTGGCAGCGCGGGCTGGTGCCGCTGTCGGCCGCGGCCATCGAGCGCGCAATCGAGCTGAACGACGTCGCGGTCGAACAGAACAAGGCGGCGTTTGCCTGGGGGCGGGTCGCGGCGTTCGACCCGGCGCGCGTCGAGGCGGTCGTCGAGCCCGCGGACACGCCGCCGGCGTCGCGGCGCCTGTCCGGCTCGCTCGACGAAATCGTCGCGCGGCGCGTCGACGAGCTGGTCGACTACCAGGACGAGCGCTACGCGCGCCGCTATGCCGCTGCCGTCGAGCGCGTCAAGGCCGCCGAGCGCGCGCTGGTCGGCGACGGGCCCCTGGCGCTCACCGAGGCGGTCGCGCGCAACCTGTACAAGCTGATGGCCTACAAGGACGAATACGAGGTGGCTCGGCTGTACACCAGCGGCCAGTTCCTCGAGCGGCTCGCCGGTCGTTTCGAAGGCGACTATCGTCTCGGTTTCCACCTCGCACCCCCGCTGTTCGCGCGACGCAATGCGAGTGGCGAACCCGTCAAGCGTGAGTACGGACCGTGGGTCTTCAAGATGTTCGGACTGCTGGCGCGGCTACGGCGGCTGCGCGGCACCCCGCTCGATCCATTCGGCCGAAGCGAGGAGCGCCGCACGGAGCGGCGGCTGGTCGCCGACTACGAGGCCGACATCGAACGGCTGCTCGCGGCGCTCGACCGCGAGCGCCTGCCGCTGGCGACGCGCATCGCCTCGATCCCCGAGGAGATTCGCGGCTTCGGACACGTCAAGGCACGCAGGCTCGAAGCGGCGCTCTTGCGTCGGCAGCAGCTGTTCGACGAATATTTCGCTATCGCTCGCGAGCCCGCCGCCGCGCACTGACGGGGCCGTCGATCCGGCGCACCAACGGGCATCAGCCCGAAAAGAAAAAAGGCCCGGTCTTTCGACCGGGCCTGGGCCCGTGGCAGCGAGGAGGAAGCTGCCGGCGGGCCGCGCCAGATGCGAGCTTCGCTCAGGCGGCCTTGCGGGCGCGCGCGGCGGTCGTCGTCTTGGCAGCCGCAGCCATGTTGGCTTCGGCGACTTCCACGGCCTGCTTGGTCGCCTTGCTGACCTGGTCGAACGCGGTGTTCGCGGCCGAGACGGCCTGCTTGACCAGCGTGACCATGCCTTCGCTGCCGGCCGGTGCATTCTTGGCCATCGCGTCGATCGCCGCGTACAGCTGCCTGTTGCCCTCGGCGAACTGCTTCTCGAACAGCTTTGCGAGTTCGCTGCCGGTTTCGTTGGCGATCTCGTAAACGTGCTTGTAGTACGCCGTGACCTTGTCGGTCGCGGGCTGCACCGAGGTGGTCGCCATCTCGGCAAGCTGCTTGGCGTCTTTGACGTCGGTCATCGACTTCAGTGCATCGGTCGACTCGTCGATCGATGCCTTGGCGGCCTGGACGTTGAGCGCGGCGAGCTTCTCGAGGCCTTCGATCGACGTGAGCGTGGCGCTCTGGAAGACTTCGAGGGCGGCTTTCTGGATCTGCATGAACTGTTCGGGCGTATTGACCATTTCGACTCTCCGTGACCGTGTGGGGTACTGGGCTGGGAAGGCTCTGCGCATTGGTTTGTGCATTGCAACAATCTGGATTTTAACGATCACTGCCGGTATGTCAAGAACTTTTTGATGCGATGCAACAAAACCTCCTGCCGGGCGCTGCCGGATCTCGTAACTCATTGAAATATAAATTAATTTATCGTTTCCCAGGCGATCGTGATTGACGGATGCCGCAAGGATGCGGCGCTGGGCGGTCCCGTCTCGTATCATTGGCCGCCTGCCGGACGCCCGGCACGGCGAAGACAGGGAGACGAGGGGCGTGACCACTACGGGACCACTGCAGGACGGCGTCGCGGGTACCGGCGTGGGCGGCGGCGGCGCGGGCTACGCCGTCGAACCGACGCGGCCGACGCCGCTCGTTCGCACCGACTTCCGGCACTTGCTGCCGATCACCACGCGCTGGATGGACAACGACGTCTACGGGCACGTGAACAACGTCGTCTACTACTCGTACTTCGATACGGTGGTCAATCGTTACCTGATCGAGCGCGGCGTGCTGGACATCCACCGCGGCACGGTGATCGGACTGGTGGTGGAAACCGGTTGCCATTTCTTCGCGCCGCTCGCGTTCCCGGAAACCGTGCATGCGGGCCTGCGGGTCACGCGGCTGGGTACGAGCAGCGTGCGCTACGAAGTCGCGCTGTTCGGAGGCGAGTCGACGCTCGCGGCCGCGCAGGGGCACTTCGTGCACGTCTACGTCGATCGCGAGAGCCGGCGGCCGACGGCGCTGCCGTCGCCACTGCGGGCTGCGCTGCAGGCGCTGTCGGCGTAGCGGCGATGCGCTACCCGCACGCCTACCGCCACGTCGACGATGCGATCGTGTCGCGTCGCTCGACCCGCGCCTTCCTGGATCGCCCGGTGCCGCGCGAGGTCGTCGAGGACATCCTCGACGTGGCCCGCCGCGCACCGTCGGGTACCAACACCCAGCCCTGGAAGGTCGTCGTGCTCGCCGGGGAAGCTCGGCAGCGGCTGAGCCGGAGCATTCTCGAGGCGTTCGACGATCCGGCGCGCAGCGCGCAGCACGTCCCCGAGTACCAGTACTACCCGCAGCGTTGGGCCTCGCCGTACCTGGAGCGCCGCCGCAAGGTGGGCTGGGACCTCTATGGCCTCCTCGGCATCGGTCGCGACGAGAAGGCGCGGATGCACGCGCAGCACGGACGCAACTTCGCGTTCTTCGACGCGCCGGTCGGGATGATCTTCACGATCGACCGGTCGCTCGAGCGCGGCAGCTGGCTGGACTACGGGATGTTCCTTCAGAACGTCATGCTTGCAGCCCGTGCGCGAGGCCTGGATACGTGTCCGCAGGCCGCGTTCGTGCCGTACCACCGGATCATCGCGGATGTGCTGAAGCTGCCCGACGGCGACATGGTGGTCTGCGGCATGGCGCTCGGCTATGCCGATCCCGCGGCGCTCGAGAACCGACTTCGGACCATCCGCGAGCCGGTCGCCGGCTTCGCCCGATTCGAAGGCTGGCAATAGCCGTTTCCCGCCGCCTGTCGCAGAATCGCGACCGATCATCGAGAATTCGCGTTAACGACAACACGTAAGCGCTTCAATTTTCGCGATATTTCGTTACTATCCGTGGCAGTCTGCCAATCATTGCCGCTCGCGGGGGGAATGCGACGATGTCTTGCCTTGGTTCTGTCGGGTTTGCGCGCTGGGGCGCGACGCTCGTCCTTGCGTGGGCTTCGGTTGCCGCGCTGTTGTGGCCCAGTGCCGATGTCCAGGCGCGCGAGGCGTCGAAGCAGGGCAAGCAGGGCGTCGCCGCGGCCAAGGCCAAGGCCAAGGCGAAGCCGGTTGCGGCGTCCCGGGCGACCGCGAAATCGCCGGCGCGTGCCAGCGCGACCCGCGGCAAGGCGGTCGTGCGCGCGAGCTCGAAGCGTTCGCGCGGCAATGCGACCGCGGCGCGCGGCACCGGGCGCGGCGCCGCGGCTGTCGCCAGGGCACGCCCGGCGGAACCGCCGAAACCCTCTCTCGGCCATGCGATCGGCCTGCACGCGGTCGACGACCCGCTGTCGCTGCAGTCGGCGGTCGCTCTCGTCGTCGACCAGCGCAGCGGCGAGGTGCTGTTCGAAAAGAACGCGCAGGCCGTCCTGCCGATCGCGTCGATCAGCAAGCTGATGACGGCGATGGTCGTGCTCGACGCGCAACTGCCCTTGTCGGAGATGCTCGACATCTCGCAGGACGACGTCGACACCGAGCGCAATACCCGGTCGCGGCTGCGCACGGGCACGCGGCTTTCGCGTGGCGAGTTGATGCAGCTGGCGCTGATGTCCTCCGAGAACCGAGCCGCGCATGCGCTGGGCCGGCACTATCCCGGCGGCATGGCGAGCTTCGTCGAGCAGATGAACCGGAAGGCGCGCGAGATCGGCATGTCGAACTCGCACTTCGTCGAGCCGACCGGGCTATCGAGCGACAACGTTTCGAATGCCCGCGACCTGGCGACGCTGGTGCGCACGGCGTCGCACTACCCGCTGATCCGCGAGTACTCCACGGCGAGCGAGCTCACTGTCGACACCGGCTACCGGTCGGTCAGCTACCGGAACACCAACCGGCTGGTCGGCAAGCCAGACTGGGACATCGGGCTGCAAAAGACGGGCTACATCTCGGAAGCCGGGAATTGCGTGGTGATGCAGACCCGCATCGAGGGGCGGGCGGTCGTGATGGTGCTGCTCGATGCCCGGGCGCGGGTGGCCCGGATGGGCGACGCGCAACGCATTCGCAACTGGCTCGAGCGGACCCCGCGTACCGGGATCGAGGCCGAAGCGCGCGGCCTGCGCACGATCAGCGACCAGCGCGCGGTTCAGGTCTCGCGCGACTCGTGACCGAGTGCCGCCGAGATCTCGGCGGCGGTCTTGCACAGCTGGTCGATCCACTCGTCCTGCACGAAGTCGGCTGGCGCCGAGATCGACAGCCCCGCAACCAGCTTGCCGGTGTCGTCGCGAATGCCGGCGGCGATGCAGCGCACGCCCAATTCGAGTTCCTCGTTGTCGCGCGCGTAGCCGCGCGCCCGCACCAGCGCGAGTTCGCGCTCCAGGCGCGACGGATCGGTGATGCTGTTCTTCGTGTGGCCCGCGAGGCCCGTACGCGCGGCATAGGCGCGCACGTTGCGCGGGTCGTCGACTGCGAGGAACAGTTTGCCGACCGAGGTCAGGTGCAGCGGTGCACGTCCGCCGACCGCGCGCACGACCTGCATCCCCGAGCGCTCGGATACGGCGCGCTCGATGTAGACGATCTCGTCGCCCTGGCGGATCGACAGGTTGACCGGCTGGCCGGTCGCCCGGTGCAGTTCCCGCATCGGCCCGAGCGCCGCGTCACGGACGTTCAGCCGCGCCTTGACCAGGTTGCCGAGTTCGAGCAAGCGGATGCCGAGCTGATACGCGCCTGGCTCGGCGCGATCGACGAAGCGCGCGGTAACCAGGTCGTTCAGGATGCGGTGCGCCGTCGACGGATGCAGGCCGGTGCGGCCGGACAGTTCCTTCAGGCTCACCGGGTCGGGCTGCTCGGCCAGGGCGTCGAGCAACGACACCATCCGGTCGATCACCTGGATCGCGGTGCGGCCGTCTTCGTTCTTCGAAAGTCGGGGGCGTGGCATCGTCGGTGGGTCGCGCATCGCTGCGCGATGTGGCGAGGGCGTGGGATCTTATACCACCTTGTGAAAATACCTGCCAGGCCTAGGTGTGAAGCGTCAAGACGTTGTTTCCTGACGTGGCGTTGAGTCTGGACATTGGGGGCCTGCCGCCGATACCGGCATGGGGGCGGTGCCAGTTGTAGTGGTGCTGCCACTTGGCCAGCATGGCGGTTC
>Ga0209476_10001835_pt1 | contig 14259 bp, 12 predicted proteins | sample KloWWTrecipitate_FD_187179 | JGI IMG/M metagenome (GOLD analysis project Ga0209476, IMG submission 187179) | Active sludge microbial communities from Klosterneuburg, Austria, studying microevolution and ecology of nitrifiers - Klosterneuburg... | ecosystem: Engineered > WWTP > Aerobic digester... | reverse complement strand
CTCGAGGCGGAGCGTGTCCAACGCTGGTTTACGACCCACCGCCACGAGAAGCTGATCGGCCACCAGATCCTCCTCACGGCCGTCCCGGGCATGGATGTGAATGCGCTTGCCGCGCGCGTCCGCCTCACCGCAGCGCATCTCAGCGCCGAGTTCAATCCGGATGCCCTCGGCGGCAAGCTGCGCGCACAGCGCCAGCGCCAGCGCGTTGTCTTCGCGCGGCAAGGGGTGCGGGCCGCGGTCGAGGACGACGACTTTCGTGCCGAAGCGGCTGAACATCTGGGCAAACTCAAGACCAATCGGGCCGGCCCCAATCACCACCAGGCGCTTTGGCAACTCGGGCAACGCGACTGCCTCCACGTTGGTGATGTAGCCCATCTCGGCCAGCCCTTCGATGTCGGGAATAAAAGGCGTCGTGCCGGTCGCGATGACAAATCGCTCGCCGCGCAGCGTGTCGCCGTTCACCCGAACCTCATGGGGGGACACGAACACCGCCTCGCCTAAATGCAGATCGACACCCTGGGCGGCGATCCCCGCCCGAGCCTGTTCAAGCGTGCCGCCCCGAATGGTCTCCTGCACGCTCCGGACATGGGCTTGCACGGCCGGCCAATCGGCCTCCGCCAGCGGGAAGCGCAAACCCAGATTGGAGGCGTGACGGGCATGGAAAAACAGGTGCGCGGTGTTCAAAAGGGTTTTCGTCGGGTCGCAGCCGTAGTTGAGACAGGTGCCGCCCAGCTTGTCGCGCTCGATCAGGGCGACGCGCTTGCCCATCCCGGCCGCGGTCGTGGCCGCCGTGCTGCCGGCGCCGCCTGAGCCAATGACGATCAAGTCATGGGTATCGTGGATCATGGACTCCTTGCGTTGTAGAACTCAATTTGCCACCGCCATTCGCTTCCGTCGGCCGCGTTCCACCATTGGGTCAGGACGCCAACCTCGCCCCCAGGCAGAATCACCAGCTCACCCAAATCCGCCCCGGTCGGCCAGCAATCCTGGCGGGTCACCGTGGCGCCGCGGCGGATCAGGCGGGCCATCGGCCGATCGGCGGTCTGCGCCAGGTCCTGGGCATAGGCCAATCGCCGGCCCCCGTCACTTCGGATTTCGACGGTGAGCGAGGGCGGCGGAGCGTGGACGAAAAGTATCGTCGTGGCTGCCAACCGGCCGCGCGCAAAGGACACTCCCGTTGATCCCGCCTGGGGGTACCACAAGTCCCAAAGTTGAAGAGCCACGGCTATCCCCCAAGCGTAATGTCCTGCTTTGAATACCACTTCAGCGCCGCGGCGAGCTGCGCGGATGAATCCGTGTTTCCAACAACCAGCCAATCCGCGTCTTCCTTGGAGAGAATCCGCACGGCCTGGACACACGCGTCAACAAAGGCATTGCGTTGTATCAACGGCCTTTTGACATTCTCCATGGTATAGCCGTAATACGTGACCTCTTCAATTCCCGCTTTCTGGACCAGCTTGAAGAGATCGTAGCCCGGATCTATCCCCTTGTCGTATCCCCTGGCCTTGGGCATTCCTTTTGAAACCGCCCACCTCCGGTTTCCATCCGGAATAATGCCGATATGTCGTGGTAGTCGCATGTCAGCACCTCCGTTGAATCACTTCTCGGTCGTCTTCCCATCAAAGTGCTCGGTATCCTTCTCCGCGTCGGCGCGGGTGCGGTGGACGACGCCGTCCTGATGATTCGGCGGCGAATAGAGAGTATAGAGCTTAAGGGCAGCGCTGCCCGTGTTGACAATGTTGTGCTCCGTCCCCGCTGGAACGAGCACGGCGAAGCCCGCTTTAATGGGCGTGTGGTCGCCATCCAGAACCGCCTCGCCTGTTCCTTCCTCCACCCGAAAGAACTGATCGAGCTTGTGTTTTTCCATCCCGATTTCTTCCCCGGGCTTCAATGACATGACGACGAGCTGCGTGTGGTTCGCGGTATACAACACCTCGCGAAAGTTTTTGTTCTTGACCGAGATGTCTTCGATGTTCTTTACGAAACCTTTCATGTTTGTATCTCCAGTTAGTTGGGGAGGGATGTCCCCTGGATCCGCCCGAGGGATTGCCCTCCGATCACCGCAGTTTGATAACCGCCCTTATGTCCCGAGGAATGCCAGCAGGTCAGCGTTGAGCTGATCTTTGTGGGTGTAGGCAAGGCCGTGGGGGGCGCCGGCATAGACTTTCAGGGTTGCGTTCTTGACCAGCTTGGCCGTCCGGCGAGACGTGGACTCGATTGGCACAATCTGGTCATCATCGCCATGAATGATCAAGGTCGGCACGTCGATCTTCTTGAGGTCTTCGGTGAAATCGGTCTCTGAGAAGGCCTTGATGCAGTCATAGGTATTCTTGGCGCCAGCCTGCATCCCTTGCAGCCAGAACGAATCGATCGTGCCTTGACTGACCTTGGCGCCGGGCCGATTGGCTCCAAAGAATGGGCCGCTGGCGATGTCCTTGTAGAACTGCGACCGGTCAGCCGTCGATCCGGCTCGGCTCTTGTCAAATTTCTCAATCGGCTCGCCTTCGGGATTGGACGCCGTTTTCAGTCTGAACGGCGGGACGGCGCCAATCAGGGCGATCCTGGCCAGCCGCTTTGTGCCATGCCGGCCGACATAGCGGGCCACCTCGCCGCCGCCTGCCGAAAAGCCGATCAGGAACACGCCTTTCAAATCGAGCTTTTCGATGAGCTCAGAGAGGTCGTCGGCATAGGTGTCCATGTCGTTGCCGTTCCAAGGCTGGCCGGACCGGCCATGGCCGCGACGATCGTGAGCAACACAGCGATAGCCGTTGGCGGCCAGGAACATCATCTGAGATTCCCAGCTGTCGGAATTGAGGGGCCAGCCGTGGCAAAACACCACCGGTTGTCCCGCGCCCCAGTCTTTGTAGTAAATCTGCGTACCGTCTTTCGTCGTTAATATGCCCATAGTTGACCCTCTTCCTGTCGCGCGCAGCAAGGACGAGAAGCACGAACAAGACAACAGTTGCAAGGCTCACACTACTCTCGGCGCGACGCTTCCGCATCCATCGCCCGGGGAAACTCCGTCTCGGCCACTTGGGGGAGTGTGGCCCTCTTTGCGGTCATCCAGAAAACATTCGGCGAGATCACACTCTCCGCGCTTCGCGCGGAGAGTGTGATCTCGCCGAATGTTTTCTGGATAGCCTCTAGTGAAAAATCATCCGACGCAGGCGATCCAGGTCGCCGGCCGCTTCGAGACCGGCATTCCGCCCTTCATCCTCAAAGATGCAGCGCCCGTTGGGACCCGTCTCGCTCAGGCGAACCGCGACCTTGGCATCCAGCGTCTCCGCAATGCGGCGATCCATCCCCGTGGGGGTGGGCGCCACCAGCAGGGCGCCCTGCGCCCGGGCGGCGAGCATCTCCAGCGTGTGCTGCCGATTGGCCACCACCCAGCGCACGTGGTCGGGGCTGATGTCGAGCACGCGGGTGCGCGCGCCGGTGTAGGTGGCAAAGCGATACAGCCGATCGTTATGCCGCAGTCCAACGATAAAACCCGGAAAGGCGGTTCCGCGCCAGGGAATGATGGCGATCGAAGCGCTCAGGCAGGTTTCGGCGCGGGCGAAATGATTGGTCTGGGCCCAAATCCAGGCCGCCGGAAAAGAGCGGCCCCAATCCTTCTCGATGTATCCGCGCCCGCCGCTGAAGTCGCGCCGTTGCTCGCCAAGGGTGAGTTCCCCGTCCAGCCCGTGGTTGAAACTGAGCACCCCGTGATAGCACTCCATAAAGGGCGCCCAGGCATACCAGCCCATGATGCCGGGCGATGCCAGCGTTACCGGCCAGGGCACGGGCAGCGGGTCGCGAAAGCGCAACGCGCCGCACAACGTTTGTTGCCTATCAGCGATGTCGAGGGTCAAGCCTGTCTGGCTGAAGCGATTCGGGCCAATCTGAATTTCGAATCCGGACTCGGCGGCCTGGAACGCCTCGACCGGATAGCGATGGTAGGTCGCCTGGCCGGTCGCGCCATCCAGGACCTGAACAAAGGCGTGGGATTCCGCGGGGTCCTGGCCATGAAAAACCCCGGGGATGACCGCCAGGCGGGTGGCTTCACGGGCGTCGACCAGTTTGAAATACCAGCCCTCGAAGAATGGCAGCGCCGGGCGATAGCGCCCGCGCGGGCCGTGATAGCCGGCCGGGTTCAGGGTGGCGCGAACAAATCCGAACATGCTGGCGGCCGAGTATACGGGCTGACGCCAATCGCTTGTCCACAGATTGCGCAGATTTCCGCTGATTGGGACATGTCTTGCGCGGACAAGGAAAAGGAATCGGCGGAAATCCGCATAATCTGTGGACGAATCGCGCATTTCATGCGCGCGAATATGCGTTGGGTGGGTCTAGACCGGCGGCCGGCGCGCGTGCCAGGCCGTCGCCTGCTGATACGCATGCCCGGCCCGCAGGATCAACGCCTCATCGAGGTGACGCCCAACGATCTGGAAGCCGAGGGGCAGGCCCTCCGCCGTCACGCCGCCGGGCAGGGTGAGGGAGGGGCTGCCGGTGAAGTCGAAGGGGGCGGTGAAGCGGATCCGGGCGTGCCGGAGATCGGGATTGCCCGCCGCGGCCGCCATCCAGGCCAGGCTTGGCGCGGACACATTCATCGCGGGGAGGAGCAGCAGGTCAATCTCCCGGAACAAGGCGGCCAGCGCGCCACCAAATACCGTTCTGCGTTGGACAATCGCGGCAATGGCCAGCCCGTCAGCCTTGCGCCCGATTTCGATGTGGCCGGCCAGGACCGGGCCATATTCGGCGGCCCGGGCGGGATACGTCTCAGCATGGGCGAGGGCCGTCTCGGCCGCGCACAACAGCACCGCGTCGCGGGTCGCCTGATCAAGCGATGGCACGACGATGTCCCGCAGCTCAGCCCCAAGCCCGGCAAACACCGCGGCGGACTCCATGGTGACGCGGGCCATGTCGGCGTCGGCGCAGGCCGCGACTAAAGCACGGTCGATCCCGATCCGCAGACCGCGCGCGCCGCCATCGATGCCCGCCAGGTAGTCGGGCGGCGCATCCTGCAGCGCGGTCGGGTCGTCCGGATCGGGCCCGGCGATGGCGCCGAGCACGGCCGCGGCATCGGCGGCGCTGCGGGCCATCGGGCCGATATGGTCCAGCGTGTCGGCCAGGGCAAATACCCCCGCCCGGCTCACCCGGCCCCAGGTCGGCTTGAGGCCGGTGAGGCCATTCATCGTCGACGGAAAGCGGATCGAGCCGAGGGTGTCGGACCCGAGCGAGGCGTAGCACAGCCCGGCCGCGGTGGCGACGCCCGAGCCGCTGGACGACACGCCGGTCCAATGCGCGGCGCTCCACGGATTAAGCGGGGCCTTGATGGCCGGGTGGTGAGCCGAGAGCGCGCCCTCGGTCATCTGGAGCTTGCCGAGCAGGACGGAGCCGGCGGCCTCGAGCCGGGCAACAACGGTCGCGTCCCGCTGAGGGATGAAGTCCTTGTAGATCGTCATCCCGGCCGCCGTGCGGATGCCTTTGGTGTGGCACAAGTCCTTGACCGCGACCGGCACGCCATGCAGCGGTCCGCGGACGATGCCCTGGCCGATCTCGCGGTCGGCGGTCTCAGCCTCGGCGAGGGCGAGCTCGGGGGTGAGGGTGGCGTAGCTGCCCAAATGGCCGTCAAGCCGGGCGATGCGTTCAAGCATCGCCCGGGTCACCTCGACCGAGGAGAGCTCGCGCGATTGGATCAGTCGGCCAACATCGATGAGGCTGAGGTAGTGCAGGTCGGAGGGGGTCATGGGTCAATTATGCGGGCGCCTGGCCCACCCAATTCAGGTCGATGCCGGCCCGCGACCCGAGCCGCTCCATCAACTCGCCGGTGTGCTGCTGGATATGGCGGATGGTGTAGAACTGCAGCTCGAGCTTGCCAAACGGAAGCCACTCAAAACCGGATGGGCCGTCCAGATCGAGCTGGCTCGTGCGCGCGTCCGCCTGCTGCCGGCATACGTCGAGGTATTCGAGCACCTCATCCTGGGTGTAAGGCGCGCCGATCTGGGGGATCTGATCCGGCGCCCAGGGCGGCGGACCCATCAGCTCATAGTCCTTGCGGTGTTTGGCCCAGGCGACGAAATCCTTCTCGGTGGGCTGCAGGTAGAGATGGGTGAAGAAGAGGGCGTGATAGGCGATCCGCCAGAAAGCGACCTTGTCGGCCGGGTCATCCCACAGCGCGTCGGGGCATGTGGCGATGGCCTGCCTGAGCATCTCGAGCGCGGCCTGGTATTGGGAGCGGATGACATCGCGATGGTCCATTAATTGCTGTCTCCAACGGCATGTTCGTAGAGCCGCGCCGTGGCGCGGCTCCCGCCGTGTGCCCGATCCGACGCGCAACGACGCCCATTCGGCGCAAAAAGATCTTCGCCGTTCTGATTATCCATCCGGGCTATTTGTGTAAATCACGGATGAAGAGGATCACACGGATGTCACGGATAAGGCGTATGCATCCATGAGAGTCGGGGCGCGCTCGATGACAAGTCCGCTGTTGCGCAGCGGGGAATGGATTAGGAAGTCCGCCAGGTTTCGCGTCGGTGTGGCGCGCTTCCGATAGTGGGCAACGGTCATTACCACGACCGCCTCAATGCCGTGGCGGGTGATGATCTGCGGGCCATCCGCCAGCGCCTGATCGATCAATTGGGAAAGGTTCTTCTTCGCTTCTTGGAGTTGCCACTTCGCCATGATCCACCTCCGCTCTGTCAGGGATGTCCAGATCTTAGTGCAGTCGCAGATTGCGCCTCTCCCCCTCGCGTGTCACCCTGAGTTGCCGACCGCTTTTAGCGGAAAGGGCGGACAGAAACGGCGTGTGCGCGACTAAGCGCATTGCGCCGCCAGGCCGGACTCAAACCAAGCGCGCTCACGCCAAGACCTCGCGGGTCTTGAAGACCCGCGAGGTCTCAGTTAAAACCGTTAGACCGCCTCGATCTTCCCCGCATTCACCGCCGACGACTTGGCCCCGCGGGCGAGGCCCTTGTTGACCGCCGCCAGATACGCCCGGCCGGTCGCCACCAGCGTGTCCGTGTCGGCGCTGCGCCCGCTGAAGACATACTTCTTCTTGTCGTCGGCCGTCATCTCAACCCGGATCGTGACGTTGGCGATGGCGTCGATGCCCTCCGTCACCGCATGCACGTGGAACTCGAGCAGCTTGGCGTCCGCACCGGTGATCCGGTTGATGCAGTTGCAGACCGCGTTGATCGGCCCGTTCCCGAGCGCGGCGTCCTCGCGCAACTCGCCGCCTTCGTCGATCAGCCGCACGCTGGCCACGGGTGTGTTGCCCGTCCCCGTTGTCACGTTGATGTGGTCGAGCTTGAAGACCTCATTGAGCTGCTCGAGCTGGTCGGCAAGAAGCGCCTCCAGGTCGGCGTCCATCACGACCTTCTTCTTGTCGCACAACGCCTTGAAACGCTGGAAGGCCTTGTCCAGCTCCTCGCGCGGCAGCTCGTAGCCCATCTGCTTGAGCCGGTCGGCCAGGGCCGCCCGCCCGCTATGCTTGCCCAGGACAAGATTCGTGCTCGTCCAGCCCACGCTCTCCGGGCGCATGATCTCGTAAGTCAGCGCGTTCTTGAGCATCCCGTCCTGGTGAATCCCCGCCTCGTGGGCGAAGGCGTTCACCCCGACGATGGCCTTATTCGGTTGGACCGGGATCGACGTCATCGCGCTGACCATCTTGCTCGTCCGCACAATCTGGGTGGCGTCGATGCGGGTGTCCAGACCCTTGAAAAACTGCGGGCGGGTCTTGAGCGCCATCACCACCTCTTCCAGGCTGGTGTTGCCGGCCCGCTCGCCGATGCCGTTGATGGTGACCTCGGCCTGCCGCGCGCCGGCCATGATCCCGGCCAGGGTGTTGGCCGTCGCCAGCCCGAGATCATCATGGCAGTGCACCGAAATGATCACACCCTTAGCGGTGATGCTCGGCACGTTCTTGAGAATCCCGGCGATCAATGCGCCGTATTCGTCGGGGGCGCAATACCCGACCGTGTCGGGGATGTTCAGTGTCGTCGCTCCGGCGGCGACGGCGACATCCAGCACCTGATACAGAAACTCCGGATCGCTCCGCCCGGCGTCCTCGGGCGAGAACTCGACATCGGCGCACAGCCCGCGGGCATACGCAACCAGATCGCCGACCTGCTCGATGCAGTCGTTGCGGCTGAGCTTGAGCTTGTGCTGCAAATGAATATCGCTGGTGGCCAGGAAGGTGTGAATGCGCGGCTTGCGGGCCGCCTGCACCGCCCCCCAGGCCCGGTCGATGTCGGTCTTGTTGCAGCGGGCGAGGCTGGTGATGATCGGCCCGTTCTCATGCTGGCCCACGTCCTGGGCGATCCGGCTTACCGCCTCAAAATCGCCGGGCGAAGCAATGGCAAACCCGGCCTCGATGATGTCCACCCCGAGCCGGGCAAGCTGCCGGGCGATCTCGAGCTTCTCCGGCAGGTTCAACGTCGCGCCCGGGGATTGCTCCCCATCGCGCAGGGTGGTATCGAAGATCAACACTTTGTTTTCCATGTTTGTTGCCTCTATATGTTTGATCAGGTGGGTAAGGTTTGATCAGGTTTGGTCAGGTGGGTACGGTGTGGTCAAGTTTGGTCAGGTGTATCAGGTTTGATCAGGTGCGCTCATGCCCACTTGATCAAACCTGATCCACCTGATCACACCTTACCTACCTGATCAAACCTTACCTACCTGATCAAACCTGATCAAACCCTCTTCACTGCCACAAACCTCAGCCTGCGATAGTCCGCCACCCATCGCCCATTTGCATACAGCGTGTCACGCAGGCGGCGCTCGGCCAGGCGGATGGCCTCGGGAATCACGCCCTCGGGGACGCCCGGAAACAACCCGCCGCCGAACATCTTGAACCAGTTGAGCATGCCCTCTTCGCCTTCAAGGGGCGTGGGCCGGTCGAAGTGCCAGGCCATCCGCACCTCGAAGCCGTGCCGCTCGAGCAACGGGGCGTACTCGCCGATAGACGGGAAGTACCACTGATGGGTCACGTCCACATGCAGCAGCTCGTGGATCGCCTCGCGCGCGGCCGTGGCGATACTATTGATATTGCCCTTGCCGCCCATCTCGGCCACAAAGCGCCCGCCCGGGCGCAGGGCTGCAGCCACCCGTTCGATGACCCGCTCGGGTTGCGTCATCCAGTGCAGCGCGGCATTCGAGAACACCGCGTCAACGGGAGCCTCGACCGTGAACGCGGCCCCGTCGGCGACTCGAAAATCCAGGTCGGGATACGCCTGCCGCGCGGCCGCGATCATATCGGCGGCGCCGTCGATGCCGGCCGCATGCGCGCCGCGATCGGCCAATTGCCGGACGTGGTGGCCGGTCCCGCAGCCGAGGTCGAGGATGCGCTCGCCGGGCTGCGGATCGAGCAGGTCGATCAGGGCCTGCCCGGCCACGGTCACAAAGTTGTGGCGCGCGTCGTAGAGCGCGGCGTCCCAGGTGTTTTCAATCATGCGCTGACTCGATGTTCCTGGCGCGCAACGCGCCCGCCGCGCAACCACAGCCGGTGGGTGATGCACGGCAGCGTGTCGGCCTCGTGATGGCTGATCAGAATGAGCCCGGCCCCGTCCGCGGCGACGCCCTCGAGCAGGGCCGTCATCTCGGCCCGGGCATGCCCGTCCAACCCGTCAAAGGGCTCGTCCAACGCCAAGAGCTCAGGCTTGGTCACCAGGGCCCGGGCGATGAGCGCGCGGCGAGCCTGGCCAAACGACATGCGCTGCAGACTGCGCCCGGCCAGCGGGCGCAACCCGCACCGATCGATGACGTCCTCGACGATCGCGGCCTGGGCGGGCGTCACGGCGTCGGTCCAGCCGATGCTCGAGGTGAAACCCGAGGCGATCACCCGCCGGGCTGTCCAGTCTGCGCTGTAGCGCACCTGCAGCTCGTGGGCCACCCAGCCGATGCGACGCTTGACCTCCCACACATTCGACGGGCGTTCCGCGCCAAAGCGGTGGATCGCCCCGCCCTCGGCCGGCCACAGCTCGCCCAGGATGAGCTTGAGCAGGCTGCTCTTGCCTGAGCCGTTTGGGCCCAGGATCATCCAGTGCTCGCCCCGGTTCACCCGCCAGGTCACGTCGCGCAGGGCGATGGCATGCCGCGCCCCGCCCGGCTCGCCGCGGGCCACCGTCGCGCCGGTCAGCCGGACGAGATACGGGGCCGTCTCGCGATTGCCGTTCGGATGAAAGCGGGCAAAAGCGGCCGCATGCGCGGCCCGCGTCCGTCCAGACCGAACGCGGGTGATGCCCGAGTCGACCACCCGCCCCTCGCGCAGGGTGAGGGTCCGGTTGATCGCCCGGGGCATGTCCTCGACCCGATGGGTGGTCATGACCAGATGCGTGCCGCCCGCGGCGGCCCGCTCGAGCAGGGCCAGCATGTCGCGCCGCGCGGCGGCGTCCAGCCCGACGGTGACTTCATCCAGCAGCAGCACGTCCGGCTTTCGGATCAGCGCTCTGGCAATGAGCGTTTTGCGCAGCTCGCCCTGGGACAGGCTGCGGAAGTCGCGGGTTGCCAGGTCGGCGATCCCGAGCGCGGCCAGCGTCTTTGCCACCTGCTTCTCTTGGGCCGGCGTCGGCCGGGCGAGCGCCAGGCTGTTATCAAACAACCCGCTCAGCACGACCGCGGCGACATCGAGGCGCCAGTCCTCGTTACGGGCATAGCGCAGATGCTGCTCGCCCGAGACCAGGGCCATGCGCTTGCGCGCGCCGATGACGCTGGCTGTCAGAGCGCCGCCAAAGCCATAGCGGCGTTCGCCGCCATCCTCGGCCGCCGGCCACAGCTCGCCCAGAATCAGCCTCAGTAACGTGCTCTTGCCCGCCCCGTTCCCGCCCAGGATCGCCCAGTGCTCGCCGCGGCGCAACTCCCAGCTCACCTCGCGCAGGACGCGGGTGGTGTGGAAGTCGACACTGGCGCGGGTGAGCTGGATGAGAATCATTCAGTAACAGAACTTTTCTCGGAGACGGTATCCCCAGCAAAGCCGGGGATACCGTCTCCGAGAAAAGGGGGTGTTGCTGGTTCTACGCGCCGCCCGATCCGGGCTTGACCTCGCGCGGATTCAGCCAGGGCATCATCCGGCGCAGTTTGAGGCCGACCTTCTCGATCGGGTGATTGATGTCGCGCGTGCGCATGGCGTTGAAGCGCGGCCGACCGGTCTGGTTTTCCTTGATCCATTCCTTGGCGAATTTGCCGTTCTGGATCTCGGTCAGGATCTTCTTCATCTCGGCCTTGGTCTTGTCGGTGACGATGCGCGGGCCGCTCACGTAGTCGCCCCACTCGGCAGTGTCGCTGACGCTGTAGCGCATGTAGTTCAGGCCGCCCTGATAGAACAGATCGACGATGAGCTTGAGCTCGTGCATGCACTCGAAGTAGGCGGCCTCGGGCTGATAGCCGGCCTCGGTCAGGGTCTCAAAGGCGGCCTTGACCAGGTGGCTGACACCGCCGCACAGGACGACCTGCTCGCCGAACAGATCGGTTTCGGTCTCCTCGGTGAAGGTGGTCTTGATCACGCCAGCGCGGGTGCCGCCGATGCCCTTGGCGTAGGCCAGGGCGTTCTTGAGCGCGCGCGCGCCGCCCTGGTGCACGGCGACCAGGCAGGGCGTGCCGCCGCCATCCGCGTATGTCCCACGCACACGATGGCCAGGCGCCTTGGGGGCGACCATGCTCACATCGACGCCGGGCGGCGGGACGATCTGCTCGTAGCGGATATTGAAGCCGTGAGCGAACATCAGGGTCTTGCCCTTGCTCAGATGCGGGGCGACCTGGTCGCGATAGATGGCCGCGCAGGGCACATCCGGCACCAGCATCATGATGAAGTCGGCGGCGGCCGCGGCCTCGGGGATGCTCTTGACCGTCAGGCCATAGTCCTTCGCCTTTTGCACGCTCTTGCTGGTCTCGGGCAGGCCCACGATAACGTTCACCCCGCTATCGCGCAGGTTGAGCGCATGCGCGTGGCCCTGGCTGCCAAAGCCAATAATCGCCACTGTCTTGTCCTTGAGCAAGTCAAGGTTCGCGTCGTTGTCGTAATAGATTTTTGCCACGGTTTTTTGGTTTTCCTTTTTCAAATTCGACACCCCGGCTCCGCCGGGGTGTCGAATTTGACAATCACGGTTTAGCCCCGCGTCATCGCGATCCGGCCGGTCCGCACGACTTCGAGAATGCCATAGTCGCGGAGCACCTGCAGGATCGAATCGACCTTGGTTTCCTCGCCGACAACCTCGACAATGAGCGCGTCGCGGGCGACATCGACGACCCGGCTCTGGAACATGTCGGCCACCTGTTTGATCTCGCCGCGCTTGATCGTGTCGCTGACCCGGACCTTGATCAGGGCCAGCTCGCGGGCGATCGAAGGCACGCCGGTGAGGTCCTGGACGTCAATAACATTGACGACCTTGAAAAGATTGCGCTCGACGAGCGCGGCGCTGGTCTTGCTGGTGTCCACCACGATCGTCATCCGCGACACGGCGGGATCGTCGGTGGTGCCCACGGCCAGGCTGTCGATGTTGAAATTTCGGCGCCGGAACAGCGACGCGACGCGATTCAGGACCCCGGGCTTGTTCTCGACGAGCACGACCAGGGTGTGTTTGGTTGGGTTCAGCCGCGCGGCGGCATGGTCTATGAGCATTTTGTCTCTTTGTCGTTTCGAGAGCTACCCCCCGCCTCCGGCGGGGGGTAGCTCTCGAAAAACTACTTCACTTCGTCCATTCCCCCGCCCAGGGCGGCGGGCTGGCGGCGGGTCATTTCATCCAGGCTCTTGCCCGGCTGAATCATCGGAAAGACGTTGGTCTCCGACTCGACCCGGAATTCCATCAGCACCGGGCCGTCGTGCTCGCGGGCGCGGGCGATGATCTCGTGGGCCTCGGCCTGGTTCGTTGCGCGCATCCCGCAGATGCCATACGCCTGGGCCAGCTTCACGAAGTCGGGGCTCCACATCTGGGTCGACGAGTAGCGCTTTTCGTGCATCAGCTCCTGCCACTGGCGGACCATGCCGAGGAAGCTGTTGTTGATCACGGCGATTTTGATGTTCAGCCCCTCCTGCACAACGGTCGCAAGCTCTGGGATGCTCATCTGGAAGCCGCCGTCGCCGGCGATCGCCCATACCTCATCGGTGGGGCGGCCGAACTTGGCCCCGATCGCGGCCGGCAGGGCGAAGCCCATCGTGCCCAATCCGCCGCTCGTGATGAGCTGGTTGCGGCGGGTGTGCTGGAAGTACTGGGTCTCCCACATCTGGTGCTGCCCGACATCGGTGCAGATCGTGACATTGCCGCCGGTCGCCTCCCAGATCGCCCGGATGACGTGCGGCGCCAGAAGCATGCCATCGGGCAGCTTGCTGCCCAGCACGTCGCGCTCCTTGGTGTCCTTGCGCCACAGGTTGATCTGCTTGAACCACTCGGGATACGAGCGCTTCTCGATCAGCTCGGTGAGCGGCGGGAGCAGGTCCTTGACGCTGCCGACCACGCCCACATCGGCGGGCACGTTCTTGTCGATCTCGGCCGGGTCGATGTCGAAGTGGATGACCTTGGCGTTCTTGGCATATGTCTTGAGATTTCCCGTCACGCGGTCATCAAAGCGCATGCCCAGGGCGATTAGCAGGTCGGCCCCGGCGATAGCCTGGTTGACGTAGGCCTCGCCGTGCATGCCCATCATGCGCAGGTTCTGGGGGTGATCCTCGTCGAGCACGCCGATGCCCAGCAGGGTGGTCGTGACCGGGATGCCGCTCTTGTCGACGAAAGCCCGAAATTCCTCATGGGCGTTGCCGTGCTTGATGCCTTGCCCGGCCAGGATGACCGGCCGCTGGGCCTGGGAAATGAGTTGGGCGGCCTGGGCGAGCATGCGGGGCGCGTCCTGGCGGGCCTGGGGCTTGATGGCCATGTAGCCGCGGAGCTGCACGCTCGTCACCGGGACGTACTCGCACATCTTCTGCTGGGCGTCCTTGCAAATGTCGACCAGCACCGGGCCCGGCCGGCCGCTGCGGGCGACAAAGAAGGCCTCGGCGATGGTCTGGGCGATGTCCTCAACCTCGGTGACCAGGTAGTTGTGCTTGGTGACCGGCAGCGTCACCCCGGTCACGTCGGTCTCCTGGAAGGCATCCGAGCCGACCAGGGCCGAGGAAACCTGGCCGGTGATGGCGACAAGGGCCGACGAATCCATCATCGCGTTGGCCAGGCCGGTGACCAGGTTTGTGGCGCCCGGGCCGCTGGTGGCCATGCACACCCCGACCTTGCCGGTAGCCCGGTAGTACGAGTCGGCGGCGAGGGCGGCGTTCTCCTCATGCCGCACCAGGACGTG
>Ga0209476_10001834_pt1 | contig 14261 bp, 28 predicted proteins | sample KloWWTrecipitate_FD_187179 | JGI IMG/M metagenome (GOLD analysis project Ga0209476, IMG submission 187179) | Active sludge microbial communities from Klosterneuburg, Austria, studying microevolution and ecology of nitrifiers - Klosterneuburg... | ecosystem: Engineered > WWTP > Aerobic digester... | reverse complement strand
CGCAGCCGCTGAGCCCCGCCCAGGCGGCAAGGCGGGCCATCCCCGCGTGGTCCCTCGGCAGGCCCCGCAGGACCGCCGAGAGCCAGCCCACGGCCTCGCGGCGTGAGCGCCTCCGCGCCGGCGTCACGAGATGCCCCCGAGCGCGAGCTGCCGCCGGGGAGGCGCGGCGAACTCCGCGGCCTGCACCGCGCAGCGGCACGGGGTGAACCTGCACGGCAGCGCACAGGCCCCGGCGAGCTCCGCCCAGATGATCGCCTCGCGCTCGCAGCGGTCGCAGCAGACCACGCCGAGGCTCGGCGCGTGCCCGCAGCCCGGCGCGCTCACTGCGGCCCCCTGCGCCCGAGCGCGTAGAGCACCGAGGCGTGATCCATCCCGACCATGCGCGCCGTCTCGCTCGCCGAGAGCGCCCAGGTGTCGCGCAGCACGCGGATCCACTCGTACCGCGCTGCGAGCGCCGGGGCCGTGCGCCTCGAGCGTGCAGCCTCGGGGGTGACCCCGTGCCGAGCCGCGCAGCGGGCAAGAAGGCCGTCGACGAGCGCGAGCGTCGCGGGCGAGTACTGGTCGCGCGGGCTCGGCTCGCGGGGCGGCACGACCCGGATGCCGCTCTCGCGGTCGGCGTCCACCTCGCGGCGGAGCCCAGCGGTCGGCAGCCACGGCGCGAGACCGCCGAGCATCGTCAGCGGGCGGCTCACGAGCGCCCCCGTCGGCTACGGGGCGCGTCCTCGGCCGGGCGCCGCCGCTGCTCGCGGTCGAGCTGCTCGAGCGCCTCGCACGACGAGCAGAGCCCCGCCGCGTTCACGAGCACCGTTCGGCCCTCCGGCCCCTCGCGCACGATGTCCGCCGTTGGCACGAGGCCGCCGTGCTGCACGCGTCCGCCCTCGCGCAGCGCTCCGGGGCAGTGGCTCGGCCGCCCTGGGTAGGTGTGCCGCTCGCCGCTCATTGGCCGCCCCGGAGGTGCAGGGTTTCGCCGTTGTCCGTGAGGCGGCGAACGAGCCCGGACCCATAGCGGGCGGCGAGGCCCGCGCCCGTGTGCGGTGTGGTGATCCACACGTCGCGCCGAAGGTCGTGCCGATCCATCACCACGTCAGCGACCGACGCCCCGAACCGGTCTGCCTCGGTGCCGAGCTCGTCGACGACGAGCAGCCCAGCGCCCCGGGCGGCAGCGAGGGCGGGCGGCTCCTCGCCCAGCTTGGCGTACGCGCTCGCGGTCGCAAGGGCGCGCGCCGTGGTCCACACGACATCGCGGCGCGCGCGCTCGCGCACCATCGCGGCCACGAGCGACGTCTTCCCCGCCCCCGAGCGCGGCGAGTAGGCCGTCACCCACCCGCGGCCGAGGGCGATCGCGCGCGCCTTCTCGAGGTTCGCCGAACCGACGAGGCGGGCCAGCCACGGAGCGTCAAGGGACGCTTCGCGGAACGCCTCGGGGATCTGCTCGGCGACCATCCGCTCGCGGTGCGCGCGCGCCTGCTCGGCGAGCTGCTCGGCGACGTGGGCGCGGCAGCTCGTGCCGTCGACGGCGAGCTTGCCGCAGCCGGGCGAGGAGCACGCCAGCCGGCCGCAGCGGTCGCAGAGCGGCAGCGTGCACGCGGCAGCGTGGGCGGCGCGCTCGCGCTCGGCCTGGGCCGCGGCGTCGAAGTCGTGGCGCATGTTCTCGGGCAACATTGAGCGAAAATCGAACATCACATCCCCGCGTTTCTGCGCTCGCGTTCGACGCGGCGCCGGTCGTTGGCTTCCTCGGAAAAGTCGAATCGGTCGGCCTGCTCGGGCAGCGGCACTTGGATCAGCCGGCCACCGGAGCCGGGGCGCTGCGGGCCGCCGCTCGGGGCGCGCACGCCGTCCTTGCGGACCCACACGCGGAAGGTCGCGTCCCAGTCCAGTTTGGCGGCCCCTGCCCCGGACCGCGCCGTCCAGTAGTCCTTGAAGCTCGGCAGGCAAGCCACGGGGTCGGCGATGCCCTCAGCCCGAAGAGCGGCAAGGGTGGCCTCGCTCGGCGTGAAGCCCTCGGGGATGCGGGAGCCCCTGGCTGCTGCCTTGGCCTTCACCTTGGGCGGGGCCGGCGCTTGCGCCGCCTCTCCCTCAGGGTCTCTTGCTTCTGCTTCTGCTTCTGCTTCTGCTTCTGCTTCTGCTTCTGCTTCTGATGGCGTTACAATAACGTAACGTGACGTAGGTAACGCGTTACGTAACGCGCCGTCACGTGACGTCACGTCCGCTGCGTGACGCTTTCGCCATGCCTCTTGACGCTTCGCGGCGAGCGCCCGGCGATGCTCGAGGCCCTGCAATTCCCTGTACTTCGCGTGATTTAGCAGTTGAAAACCGCCGTCCACGCGCTCGAGGCGCCGCCCCTCGTTCTCCTCGGTTCGGCTGTAGGGGTCGGGCGAGGTGAAGACCTCGATCGCCCTCGCCGCCACACCAAGGTCAACGCGCGCAGTGTGCGCCAGCCCCGGGATGCTGGTCGAGACGAGCCCGTCCTGGTCGGCCATGACGAGCAGGGTGATCCAAACGATGCGCTCCTCGGCGGAGAGCATCCAGACGGTAGAGGTCAGAATGACCGAGTGCAGTTTGACGAAACTCATAGCGTGACCCTACCCCGTTATTGCGTAACGCGCAAACGTTACGAATCAGCAGCCATCGGCCAGACTTCGACCTCGACCGCGTGTTCGCCGGGCACCCCGCGCCGCTGCGCATAGGTCCACCGCACCCGCGCGTCGCGGTCGCTCGCGAGCCCGAGCGCGTCGGCGATCCCGTCGACGATCGACTTGAGGCTCGCCGGCAGGCTGTCGTGCGGGTCGAGCCCTGACGACGGCGCCACGCGGCGCACGAGCACCACGCACGGCAGCAGCGCGCGCCCGCGCAGCGCCCCGCGCACGACCAGCGCAGCAAGCCCGCGCTGCTTCTTCCGGGTCCGCGAGAGCGCGATGCGGGAGCCCGCCCCGATGCCGTTCAGCGGGTTGGGCGTGCGCACGTCGAGCCGAGCGACCGCGAGCGCGCCGAGCGCGAGGGCTGACGCCTGGAGCTCGCAGAGCTTCGCCATCGCGGCAAGGCGGTGCTTCTCCGTGGCTGGCGTGACCGGGCGCACCTTGCGGGGCGTCATCGCGGCCTCCACTGCACTCGAGCTGCCGTCTGTCGCCAGGCATGCAGAGCCGTGGTTAGCGGCCCTGCGCTCGTTCTGCCGCCGTCATAGAATCCGCACACGCGGCACGCCCAACTACAGTTCGTGTCGTAAAAGCTCGGCCGATGGCACGACGCGCACATCATGAGAGGTGCTGGGCTCAACCCTTCGCGCGACAGCCCTAGAGCGGGTCCGTCCGGCATTCCCCAATGCACATCAGACTCGTCAAACAGGCATGCACCGACAACGATCGCATCACGCTCAGCATCCCACCCGCTCGCGTCGATCTTTGCCATGTGCTGCCCGAGCGCGGCGAACTCCATCTCTGGCTTCACCTCGATCAGAACGGGCCGGTGAAGCCGAAGGATAAAGTCAGGGATGTACCCGTGCAGGTCGAATGGTTCGTATTCCCACGGCCACCCGAGCGCGTCGAAGAAGCAGGCCCAGTGAGCCTCAAGACGCGAGCGGAAACTCTGCCCGCCGTACTCGGTACGAATGGCAGCGATGCCGGGCTTCGCCGGGCTAGCCACGAGGCACCAGCCCCGCGCGCACGCGCTCAGCAAGCCGCGCCGTCACCGGCCCGGAATGCCGCACCTGGTCGAGCGCCGTGTCGGCGATGCCGAGCGCGCGCGCTACCGGCTCCGCCCCGACGAGCCCGATCCACACCTCGAGCGCCTTGGCCTCGCCATCGGTGAGGAAGGCGTTTCTCTTTCGCGATGGGCCGCTCATGAGCGCACCTCGTCGCGGTAGTGGGCTTCGCATCGTGCCGAGGCCATCCCGCCAGCCTCGGCCTGCACGGCGAGCCCAGCGGGCAACCCGCACGCAGCGAGCCCGATGCCGGGGTAGTACACGCGACGCTGGCAGCGTGCGCCACCACGATCGACCGCGAGCCGCAGCTCCTCGCCCTTCGCGGGCTTCATTGCCCACCGCCGAACATGCGCCGCCGGAGCGCGTCCCGGTCCCGCGAGATGCGCCCCGCGACCACCGAGCCGCACGGCGCGCCCGCGTAGGCTGCCATGGGTTGCGCAGGGCAGAGCCGCGCACTCGCCCGGAACGCGTGCAGAGCGAGCCGCGTGCAGAGCGCCGCATCCGTGAGGACCGCCCGGGGCGCGCCCTGGAGTTGGTACGCGCAGAGCGAGCGCCCGTGGTCCCCGACCGCGCGTAGCCTGTAGGAGCTCTCCCGGTAGGCGATGGCCGCGAGCCAGGTAGCTTCCTCCCAGGTGGCGTCACTGGCCGCGATGGCCTCGGCGAGCGCGCGCACGTCTCCGCCCGTGCCGAGCCGCATCATCGCGGCGAGAAGGATCGCGAGCCTCATAGCCACCTCCGGAGCTCGTAGAGCCCGAGCGAAACGAGAAGCCCCGCTGCGAAGAGGGCGATCACTGCGGCCTCCCGCGAGAGAGAGCACCCGCCCGCCGCGAGCCGCGGAGCGCGCTCTCGCGGTACCGCGCCGAGCTCGTGTCCGGCGAGTAGGACCGGCGCCGCCCGTCCCTCGCACGCGCCACGCCCCAGCCGTCCAAGTCGCGACGAGCCCAGGCGTGCAGCTCGGCGACGACGCGCCGGGCTTCGCGACGGATCTGCTCGAGGTTCAAGACACCACCTCCACGCGCTGCCCATCCGCTGCCCACGCGGCGACGTGCTCCGCAGCCCGTGCCGCAGCCACGTCGGCGCGCATGCGCCAGGACCACTGCTTGCCCGTGTCCAGGTCGCGGAAGGTGATCCGCACGTAGGCGCTCACGGCTTCACCAGCCGGTAGGGAATGGGCTTCTCCATTGCTTCGAGGCGGGAGATCTCGCGGTCGAGGTACCAACGGCTCTTCCGCAGGTCTTCGATGGTCCGCTCCGCCCGCTCCCCCGAGCGCCAGATGTACTTGACCGCGTTGCCGAGACAGAACCCGAGGTGCTCGGTCACCGTGATGCACTCCACGCCCGAGGGGTGCGAGCGGTAGTGCGCGGGGTTCGTCGGGTCCGGCTGCCGCGGGTCCGGCGCGGTAGGTTGCCGGCGCGTCTGAGCCTTCTTTTTCGGGGTATTCATGCTGCTTTTCTCCTCTTGAGCTTCGGTCCGGCGCCCGTGGCGAGCCATTCAGCATGGCACCCCAGGGCGACGGCGAGCGCGTCAATCGTCGTTCGTTTCGGGTTTGTCTCGCCGCGCTCGATGAGCGCGACGATGCGCGTGGAAAGGCCAGCTGCCGCACCGAGAGCACGGCCCGAGAGCCCCACCTCCGCGCGCCGCTCGGCGAGTCGTTTGGATAGCATGCCTTTTCCTAGCAGTGAGAAGGTTTTTTCGCAAGGTGAGAAAAAACAGTTTGACGCGCGCACGGCGGAAGGGCATAACGAGCGGCAGAGAGGCGGTGGAGAGCATGAGATACAGAATCGAGTACGCGGACGGGGTCTACCGGGAGCGCGTGACCTGCGACAGCTGCGGAGGCAAGGGGGCCATCGTCCCCGTGTACTTCGGCGAGCGCGAGGCACCGGACAACCGGGAGAACGAGCCGTGCGAGGCCTGCGACGGCGCGGGGTACACCATCCTGGAGCTCCACGACGCGGAGGCCGAAGCGGCGGCGCTGTACGAGGGGATTCTCACCTCCCGGGGTGCAGCGTGACCCCGGCGCAGTGCTACGCAGCGGCGCGGGGCGCCCTTCGCGACGCTCGCGCGCTGGGCCGCATCATGACTCCGCCGAGGCTCCGCACCGGCCGCGCGGAGTTCGAGTCTGCGCGCCTCCTCGGGGTGTGCGCGCTCTACACCGAGGCGGCCGAGCTGCGCGACGCAGCGCGGGCGGGGCGCTCGTGAGCGGCGCGGTGGAAGGGTGGGCGCTCTCCGACGGCGGGCACGCCTCCGAGGCCGTGCGCGGGGACGTTCGCGTCGTGGTGGAGCCTACGTGGGTCACCGTCGAGGTGGACACGAAGGACGCGGGGACCATCAGCGCGATGATCCCCCGCGCTGTGCTCGTGGAGCTTTTCCGAAGGGTGGTGCAGCGATGAAAGTGTATGCAGTCATCACGCGTGTTGTGGGTGCCCTCGCCAAGGAGGGAATCGGCAAGGGCCGCAAAAACGAGCAGCAGGGCTTCCGCTTCCGCGGAATCGACGACCTCTACAATGCGCTCGCGGGCATTGTGGCGCGCGAGGGTCTTTGCATCCTGCCTCGGGTGCTCGCCCGCACGGTCGTCGAGCGACCGACGAAAAGCGGAGGCGTGTCGACGTTCGCGCTCGTCGATGTCGAGTTCGATCTCGTCGCTGCCGAGGACGGATCGAAACACACGATCCGCACGATGGGCGAGGCCATGGACACCGCCGACAAGGCGACCAACAAGGCCATGTCCGCGGCGATGAAATACGCGTGCCTCATGGCGTTTCAGATCCCGACCGAGGGCGACAACGACGCGGATGCGCATACACCGGAGCCTGTTCGGAGGGAGCCCGCTCCCCAGACGGAGACCTCGAAGCAGGTCAACGGCGAGATCCTCCGCTCGGTGCTCGCGGACATCCGCGCGGCCTCGACCATCGAGGACCTTCGGGCCATCGCCGCCCGCGTGGGCAAGTCGCCGCCGCCCGACGTGCTCGCCGCCTACAACGACCGCAAGGCCGCGCTCGCGGGTGCCGCGTGAGGCTCACGGCGAGCAAGGTCGGCCTCGCCCGCGAGTGCGGATACTGGCTCGATTTGGCGGTGGAGCTTCCGCCGCGCTCGGAGAGCGAGGCGAGCGCCGAGGGCACCCGCGTTCACGCGCTCATCGAGGCGGACATCGGCCGCCCCATCGAGGGCGAGGAGGTGGATCCCGCCGTCGCGACCGCGCGACGGTACATCTCCACCCACGTGGGCAACCGGCCGATGGATCGCGAGGCGGCCTACGGCTGGGACGGCGTCCGCGCCGACTTCCTCGGTCACGGGCGCGATGCGTACGGGACCCGGGCCGGCCTCGTCGTGGCGGGCACGGTCGATCTCGTCGCGATGATGGGCCGCCGTCACTGGCGCGTGACCGACTGGAAAAACGGCGAGCGCGGGACGACTCACGCAGGCGAGCAGCTCCGCACGCTCGCGGCGCTCGTGCTCGACACGACCGGGGGCGACGAGTGCGAGATGCACGCGGTGTGGCTCCAGGGCGACGGGAGCCCAGTGGACTACGGGACCCTGTCGGCCATGGAGGCTGACGCGCACCTCTCGGAGATTCGCGCGCTCGGGCCGACGGAGCCCCGCCCGGGCGACCACTGCGCGGGGATGTACTGCCCGCTGAACGGCACGTGCCCCGCGTTCGTGGAGGCCGCTGCGCTGGTGCCGGTGACGTCGCTCACGTCGCGGAACCCGCTGGTGAGCGGCGTGAAGACCGCCGAGGATGCCGCCGTTGCCGTCGAGCTTCTCGGGCTCGTCGAGGCGCGCGTGGAGGCGGTGAAAAAGGAGCTTCGGAGCTACGTGCTGACCGAGCATGCGGGGCGCCTCGCTCTGCCGGATGGCCGCGCCTACGGGCCCGTATCGGTCACGCGCAAGGGCGGAGTCGACGGGGACGGCGCCTATGCGCTCGCGGAGAAGCTGGGAGCCTCGCCAGAGGATCTCTCGCGGTTGCAAAAGCCGAGTGGCACTTACGAACGATGGTCAGTGACCGGAAAGAGGACAGCATGATTCAGGCATTTTTCGCGGGCAATCTGGGCAAGGACGCGGAGACGCGGGAGGCCGGTGGCACGACGGTCACTAAGTTCTCCGTCGCCTGCAAGACGGGGAAGAAGGACGAAACGCAGTGGGTGGAGTGCTCGATGTGGGACGAGCGCGGGGCGAAGCTCGCGCCCTTCCTCGCGAAGGGCAAGACGGTTGCGATCGTCGGCCGCGTGAGCGCGCGCGCGTACGACTCGAAGGGCGAGGCGCGCGCGTCCCTCGAGGTCCGCGTGGATCAGCTGACGCTTCTCGGTGGCGGCAGCGAGCGGCGCGAGGAGCGCGCCCCCGCGGCTCACCCGACGGACGACTGGACCTGACACGACAGGGCCGCCGTGGTGTGCGCGGTTCGATTCCGCGCCGGCCCCCGAAGGGAGTGGAGAACATGAGAAAAGAGCACAAAAACTACGCCCACCACATCGGTCTCACGCAGGTGGGGAATCGCCTGGTGAGCACCGTCAACCTGAGCTTGCGCGCTCAGGATGCGATCGATGCGGGCCAGCCCGCCTCGCTCGTCGCAGCCATCGGCACCGGGTACGAGACGCACGTCTACGCGTGCAAGGAGACCGGCGAGCCGGAGCGCGAGGAGGGCAAGGACTGGGTGCCGCTCATCGAAGAGCGCTACGACCTGCCCGGGGCCGCGTGGCAGGGCCACGAGCGCCACGTGCTCCGCTTGGAGCTCGCTGAGGCGGTCGCCATCTCGGAGCAACTCGGCACGCCGGAGAGCCTGCGAGAGATTGAGCGGCTCGAAGCTCGGGGGCTGTCGTGACCGCCCGCGAGATCCTCGCCTACGCCATCACGCACGCGCCGAAGGGCGTGAAGGGCGGGCCGTACGAGGCGGAGAGCGGGCCGCCCGGGGAGGAGTGCGACAGCCTCCGCGACGCGTGCCGATGGCCCACGACCGAGGCTGACGCTCGCGAGTGCGCGGTCATGTACCTCGAGGACCATCTCTCGTGGTGCGGCGACGCCCGCGTGATCCGCATCGTGCGGGCGCGGCCCAGCGAGGCCAGCGCCACGCTGGAGACCGCGCGCCGGCGTCTGGCGGCCGTCGCCGAGAGCATGACCGAGCACGCCTACCAGGAGATGGCGAGCGCGCTCGAGGTGGACGCGTGCCGCGCGGGGCCCAGTGAGGCCAGCGCCGTGGACCACGGTGCTTGCGGCCGTGCGGGGGCTGTCGTGACCGCCCGCGAGATCCTCGCCTACGCCATCACGCACGCGCCGAAGGGCGTGAAGGGCGGGCCGTATGTTGCGGACATGGGCTACATGCCGACGCCCGACCTGGCGCATGCGTGGCGCTCAGGCGCGTCAGAACTGGAACGGGCTCGAAGGGAGTCGAAAAAGCGACGTGGCACTCGCGTGATCCGCATCGTGCGGGCACGGCCCTTCAAGGAGACGATCCCGGTGTGCGGCACGTGCGGATACGACGCGCACGGCGGACGCGACGAGGAGAGCGAGCCCGCCCCCTCGCCCTCGGAGGCGAGCGCCGTGGAGGTGCTGCGGGAGCTGCTGCGAGTGGGCGCCACGCTGGCCGGCAAGACGCCTTTGCCGAAGGAGGATATCCGGGTCTCGCTCGAGTGCTTCGCCGACGAGGTCCGCGACGTGCGCGCGGCCCTCGACCGCGCCCGCCGCGTCCTCGCCGCCTCCGGCCCCGACCCATCGGAGGTGGTGCGGGACCTCGTCATGCTCGTCGCGGGCGAGTTGGACTACGACCTGGCGAAGTCGCTCGAGCCCGCGACGGCGGAGGAGTCAAGGGAGGCCGAGCGAACCATGCGCGATGCGGTGAAGTGCGTGACCGAGCGATTCGTCGTCGAGCGAAAGGCTGGTGGGAAGTGACCATCATCATCGAGACCCCCGCACCGCCGACGCGCGAGCGCCTTGTGTTGGTGCCACCCGGCACGTGTACGGACTACGTGGACAAGCCGGGCCTCGTGCGCCTGGTCACCACCGACGCCCGCGACGCCACGGCCGCCGACCTGGAGCGCGCGGGGTATGTGACGGGGGAGATGCTCGCAGAGCATGTGCGTATCGTCTGGGCCGCCGGGCAGGAGGCCGAGCCGGCGGGCGTGGCGATGCTCCGCAGGCTGAAGGACCGCGCCGAGAAGGCGGAGCGGGAGCGGGACGAGGAGAAGCGTCACGCCGGTGACGCGGCCGACGCGCTCGCCCGACTGATGCGGGAGCGCGACACCCTCCGCGCCGAGCTCGCCCGCCTCACGCTGGTGGACGAGGAGGAGCCGACTGACGCCGCGTTGCGTGACGCGTTCGCGGAGGGCGAGCGGAAGCGCGACGCCAGGCACGTCGCGTCACCGCTGCGGATAGTCTACCGCCTCGGCGTGGCCCACGAGCGGGCGAGGCAGCCCGAGCGCGTCCCCCACGCCCGCGTGATCCGCATCGTGCGGGCGGGGCCCAGCGAGGCCAGCGCCACGCTGGAGACCGCGCGGCGGCGCTTGGCGGCCGTCGCCGAGAGCATGACCGAGCACGCCTACCAGGAGATGGCGAGCGCGCTCGAGGTGGACGCGTGCCGCGTGGAGCCCAGCGAGGCCAGCGCCGTGGCGGGGGCGCTCGAGGCCATCGCGCACCTCCGCGCCGACCTGCGGGACGCGGTGAATGAGCGGGACGACCTGCGCCACCACTACGACGCGGCCGGCCCCGAGCACAACCTGCTGGCCCTCCTCGACTCGTACGAGTCCGACGCCGACACGGCGCGCGCGCAGGCCAGCGCGGCCTACGCGATGGTCGTCGCGGCCATCGGCAGCGTTGGCGCGGAGACCATCGAGGCGGCCGTCGCGCGACTCGTGGCGGACCGTGGCGCGTTGGTGGCCCGCGCCGAGAAGGCGGAGCGGGAGCGGGACGAGGCGCTACTGCGCGCGCACACTGGAGTGGTGCACTACGAGATCCTTCGGCAGTCCGGCGAGGAGTCCGCACGCCAACGTGACGAGGCCCGCGCCGAGCTCGCCCGCCTCACCGCGCCGGGGGAGGGGTCGGAGGGGGAGCCGACGGACAACGACTTGCGGGACGTGTGGGGCCCCGAGTCGACCATGGCGAATGCCCGTCGCGCTATCTACCGCCTCGGCGTGGCCCACGAGCGGGCGAGGCATGCAGCTCCCGTCAGTTCGACTCCCGTCACTTCGGACCGCGCGACGGAGGATGAGTTGGAGGAGCTATATGCGACCGCCTACGCGCGCGCGCATGGTCGGGCCGACGAAGAGACACTCGACAAAGGCGAATACGCTGGACTGCGCGCCGTCGCCGCCCGCGTGCGGCAGGAGTGCCTCGTCGCGCAGGCGGTGGCGCGGAATGCGGACTTCCACGTCACGGAGTGCATGGGCGGCCGCTGGCGCGTCGTTGTCACCGACCGCGACGTCAACAGCAAGACGGAGTTGTGTGCGCCCTCCGACGTCCCCGCGACCCTGGCCCGCCTGCTCGGGGAGGTGTCGCGTGGCTGACATGAAGACGACGCAGGAGCGGCGCGACCGGTTTCGCGAGTGGCTGCACGACGACACACGAGACCACCTCAGCATCCGCGCGTGGTGCGTGGCCGAGGACGCGTGCGACGACGTCGACACCCTCCTCGCCGAGGTCGCCCGCCTTCGGGCGGTCGCGGAGGCGGCGAGGGATTATCGCGAGATGTGCGCGCCCGGCCTGGAGATGTGCCGCGACGTGGCGCGTGACGACCTCGACGCCGCCCTCGAAGCCCTGGGGGAGCCGTGATTTACGTCGTCGAGAGCATGGCGAGCAACACGCCCGTGCGACTGGCCCGCGGCCCCTCTCTCGCCGCGTACCCGACTCGCGAGGCTGCCAAGCGCGCGGCGAGATCGCTTGGCGGCATCGTCCGCGAGTACGCCGTGGCTCAGGCGGCCACGGGTGACACCGCGGAGCACCTCGCCCGCGTCGTGGACGACCTCCAGGCCGAGTGCGTGGGGCTGCGCATGGAGATCGCAGACCAGCGCGATGGGCATGCCGCGCACCGAGCCAGGTACGGTGCGCGCGAGGGCGAGACCATGGGTCAGTGGCTCGGCCGCCTGCACCGCGGCTACCAGGCGCTGCAGACGATCCGCCAGGCGCTTGTTGGACCCGGCATCCTCCGCGACGATGACCAGGAGTGGCAGCAATGAAGACCCTCGACGAATTGGACCGGCTGTACGTGGCTGCGACGGCGGGGGAGTGGGAGTCGGTGCTCTGCGATGCGCCGCACGTGAATGACGAAGTGCGCATGATCGAGGGCCCGGTGACTCGCGCGAACGGCAAGAAGTTCGTGCCGGTCATCTCGCGCATCTCGCCGACCGCGGACGCGGACTTCATCGCGGCGGCAAAGAACACCTGGCCCGCCATCTCCGCGCGGCTCCGGGCTGCGGAGGCGGCACTCGCGAGTGAGCGGACGCGGTGGGCAGTGGAAGAGGAGGAGTGGCGTAAGGCGCCGATCTTTTGGGCGCTCGCCGCGCGGAAGAACGAGCGCCTCGCTGCGGAGGCCATGCGCGTCGGCCTCGCCGAGTGCGAGCGGCTGCGCGAGGCGCTGTACCCCATCGCCACGGGCCGGTTCGCCTCCGTGCGCGAGGCGTGCGACATCGCCGAGGCCGCGCTTGGGGCCGAGGCGGTCGCCGCCTGGAACGCAGCGGAGAACGCCCGCGCCGCACTGGGGGAGCCGTGACCGCCCCCGACCCCCGGCCCTACGCGGCCCCCACGGACCTCGTCACGGCGGAGGATGTGGCGCGGTGGCTGCGCGAGTGGCGGAGTACCGCGACTGACCGCGAGCTGATTGCGGCCGTCGACTGGATCCACGCCTACGAGGTGCAGGACCTACGGAACGCACACGACCTCGCGCAGGAGCTAGCCTCCCAAGCCCTAGACGCCCGCCTCGACCGCGAGCGCCGGCAGGCGTGCCGAAGGGGGTGCTTTGCGCACTTTCGCGATGCGTGCGTGCACCGCCAAAACGAGCGCGCACTGTTCCCGATGCTCGAGCCCGAGTGGGCCACCACGGCCGGTGAGTGCCGCCGCGAGAGCATCCACCGCGCCCTCGCCTTCCGCGCCGCCGCGAGGCAGCCGTGACGTGGCAGGATCTGCAATTCGGGATTCTCGAAGAGTTCACCGAAGCTGCATATAACAGCGCAGAGCCCGGACTTCGATTCGAGGTGCGGATGGCCGAGTGGGCGCGACATCGCACGGACCGAAAGGAACAGCGAAGATGGCCAACGGAAGCAAGGAAACAGCGGGCGTGGTCGCGGGCGTGGAAAGCCAAAAACAAGGACAGAGTCGCCGCCTACGCCGCGGCGTATCGCAACAGCGAGAAGGCTCGAGCGAGGAGACGCGAGCGCGATGCGGATCCGGAGCGTCGTGCCAAGTCGGTTGCGAGGGTCAAGGCTGCGCGGGCCGCGGGGAGGCACAAGTGAGCGAGCCCGAACTGTGGCGAGAGGAGCGCCTGTCCGCCATCGAGAGTAGGCGATGTAGAGACTCTGACGTCATGGCGCTCGTCGCAGAGATCCGACGCATGCGGCAACACCATCGCATGCTGGCTCAGGTCATCCGGTCAGCTGTCGCCACAGAGGCCGAGTCGTGGCGTAGTGAAGTGGAGACTCTCGAGGGCGAACTCGAGGCTGCGAAGTCGGCCATCGCGCCGCCTGTCACGAGCAAGCGGCGTTCGCCCAGAGGATGCGTTCAGGGCGTTGCCGGCCTATTCGATGACGGACGCGCCGCCGCGAGGGCGAAGTGAGGCGCGAAGCAGAGGCGGAGGTGTCGGCGCTGCCGAGCGATGACGACGCGGTGCACATCGTCGACGGGGCCGACTACCCTGCGGAGGCGCTTGTTTGGCGCGCGCTCTGCGGGGCTGCGTGTGTGGCATGGGACGACGGGTCCCTCGTGCCAGCAGGCTTCGACTTCTACACGCTCGGCAATGGGCACGAGAGGGCCACATGCGCACCGTGCCGCGCCGCCGCGAGGGCGAAGTGAGACAGCTCGCCCTCGCGCTCCCGCGCCCCGAGGTGCGCATCGTCCCCCTCCCGCCGCTCGGCCCGCACTGGGCGCTTAGCGGGCGTCGGTGCCCCTCGGCGGGCGGGTGGCGCATTCCCTACGCGCCCGCCGTGCTGCTCGCGGAGTGGCGTTCTCCGGAGGGCGGCCGCGTGTCTCTGCCCTGCGAGCCGCGCGAAGGCTGCGAGGACTGCGCAGCGTGCCGCGAGCACCGGTGCACGCTGTGAACCTCGCCACCATCGCAACGATCCTTCTCGGAGCCCTCGAACGATGCGAGCCCTCGGATACGTGGCCTAGCCAGGCGGAAGGCCGAACCAGTCGCGAAGGTCTTCTTCGGAGCCCTTGAACAGGTTGCGATCGCAATCGACAGGGATTCCGGGGACACGAAAGCCGTGGTCTCCGGAGTACTGAAGAACCTTCCACGGGTAGCCGCGCGGCATGTCCGCCTCCGAGGAGGGCGCCCACGGGCTGGTCACGCTGCGGTACTGCGCGAGCCAGAGCGGGTAGGCGCGGGCGAGCACATGCGCCGCGGGGCCCATGCGGGCCAGGAAGCTCGTGT
>Ga0209476_10001833_pt1 | contig 14273 bp, 10 predicted proteins | sample KloWWTrecipitate_FD_187179 | JGI IMG/M metagenome (GOLD analysis project Ga0209476, IMG submission 187179) | Active sludge microbial communities from Klosterneuburg, Austria, studying microevolution and ecology of nitrifiers - Klosterneuburg... | ecosystem: Engineered > WWTP > Aerobic digester... | reverse complement strand
CCGAGGATGTGGATGCTGATGACGAAGCCGATGACCTCGAGGTCGGCGCCGCCGTGGTTCATGTGCAGCGGGGTCATGACCATGACGCTCACCATGACGACGTGCCCCAGCGCCAGGGTGAGGATGCCGAGGCGCGCGTTGGGGATGCCGGCCGCCACCCTCAGGCCCCGCGTCACCGAGCCGTGGGTCGCGCCGGAGTCGTCGCCGTCGGCCACCCGTCGCTGCCGGGCCTCGATGAGCGGGTCGGGCCGTAGCCGCCAGAGCAGGACCGCGATGGCGAGCAGGAGCCCGAGCAGCGAGAACAGGAACGGGCCGGTGAGCAGTGGGAGACCGAGGGCTCGCGCGACCGGCGCGCTCGGGCCGACGAGGTTGGGGCCGACGACGCTGCCGATGGTGGTCGCCCACACGACGATGCTGAGGTCACGCGCACGGTGCTGCGGGTGCGCGAGGTCGGCACCGGCATACCTCGCCTGGCTGTTGGACGCCGTGGCGCCGCCGAACAGCACGCTCGCGACGAGGAGCAGCGGGAAGTTGCGGATCACCCCGGCTGTGATGAGGCCGATCGCGCCGGTCGCGGCCAGCAGGTAACCGAACACCAGACCCGGTCGGCGGCCGTGCGCGGCCATGACGCGGGACATCGGGATGGCGATGAGGGCGGCGCCCAGGACCTGGAAGGTGCCACCGAGACCGGCGAACTGTGCGGAGCCCGAGACGTCCTCGGCGAGCAGGGCGCCGACGGCCACTCCGGCGGACAGGCCGACTCCGCCGAGCACCTGGGTGCCGGCGAGGGTACGCACCACCCGCTGCTGGATGGGGTCGTGCGTGGGCGCCGTGGTCACTCGGGGAAGTATGCCCGGTACCCTGTGGTGGCTCGCGGCCGTGGTCGCGTGCGCCCTCGTAGCTCAGGGGAAGAGCACTTCTCTCCTAAAGAAGGTGTCGCAGGTTCGAATCCTGCCGGGGGCACCAGCCGCAGCGAAGCAAGGCTGCGTGCCCCCGGCAGGATGACGGGAGCCGGAGCAGACCGCGACGAAGGAGCGGACTGCGACGGCGGCACCTGCCGAGGGCGGCACCTGCCGGTCGCACCAGGTAGTGGGCACCAGGTGGTGGGCGCCACGCGGATCCCGACACCGGGGCCGGCCGACGGCTACCTGTGGTGACCTGGCGGCGGTCAGGGGGTGAGGATCAGGCAGGTCGTGGTGGCGTGCGCGAGCATCCGCCCGCTGGCGTCGAGCAGCTTGCCTTCGGCGGTGCTCTGCGTCCGCCCCCGGTGCAGCACGGTGCCGACGGCCCGGACACGGCCCATGCCGGGCCGCATCGGGCGGAGGTAGTGCACGTTGAGCTGGGCGGTGGTGTAGCCCGTGCCGGGCGGCAGGGTGGTGTGGACGGCACAGCCCATGCAGGAGTCGAGCAGGGTCGCGGCGATTCCGCCGTGCACCGATCCGAGCGGGTTGAGCATCCGCGCGTCCGGGTTGAGGGCGAACTGCGCGAAACCGTCGCCGACCTCTTCCATGTCCATCCCGAGCAGGTCGGCGATCCCCGGGGGCGGCAGTTGCCCCGAGACGACGCGCTGCATCAGCTCTAGGCCGGTCAGGCTCGCGAGGTCGCGCTGGGCGTTCACTGTGGGGCTCCTGCCACGACCGGGACGGCGACCGCCCGGACCGCCGGTTGCCGCCGCGGAAGCGAGACCGCGGAAACCGAGGTCAGCACGCCACAGATGACGAGCATCGCCCACACGCCGCCGAATGCGTCTGCCGCGATGGTCGGCGTGACGGTGCCCAGCACGGCCACGATGAGGGCCACGCCGAACGTGGCACCCAGCTGCCGGATCGCCTGGTTCACGGCGGCGCCCGCGCCGAACTCATCAGGCGGCAGGCCCTGCACGGCGGCGCTGGTCAGCTGGGGGATCACCATGGCGACGCCGAGCCCGGAGAGCAGGGAAGCCGGAAGCAGCTGGGTGACGTACGCCGGGTCGTCACCGAGCCTGGTGAGCAGGAACACCCCACTCGCGGCGATCAGGGCGAAGAACATGGCGGTGAACCCGATCGTGAAAGCAGCCGTGGCGATGTTCGCCCAGCGCACCGACGGTCTGGCGAAGATCCGCAGGTCCAGGGCTGGGTGCGGCACCGACAGCGTCCGCCGCACGAAGGCGGCGAGCACCAGGAGACCACCCGCCAGGGCAGCCAGCGTTGCCGGGGCCGTCCATCCCCACTGGTCGCTCTGCACGATGCCCAGGGCCAACAGGGTCAGCGAGCCCGCAAGCAGCGCGATGCCGAGGGGGTCGGGAAAGCGCGCCCGGTCGGCCTCGCGCGACTCCGGCAGGAGGCGGATGCCGAGGACGAGCGCGATCGCCCCGACCGGGACGTTGGCCAGGAAGACGGCCCGCCAGTCCCAGGCCTCCACCAGCAGGGCGCCTGCGGTGGGCCCCACCGCGGCGGCGAGCGCGGCGATCGCGCCCCACACGGCAACGGCCACCGGCACTCGCGCGGGCGGGAAGACCGACAGCACCAGCGCGAGCGAGGCCGGCACCAAGGCAGCAGCGCCGAGCGCCTGGATGACCCGGAACGCCACGAGCAAACCCGCCGAAGGGGCAACCGCGCACAGCACCGAGGCGAGGGTGAAGGCGACCAGGCCGATCAGGAAGACCCGGCGGCGCCCGTAGCGGTCCGCCATCCGACCCGCCGGCACCAGGGCGGCAGCCAAAGCGATCGTGTAGGCGGACAGCGTCCAGGACATCGTGGCGAACGACACCGACGGGAAGCTCGAACGGATGTCGTCGAAGGCCACGAACAGCACCTGCGCGTCGAGGAAGACCATGAACGCAGACAGGCTGCCGACCACCAGGACCACCCACGGGTTGACCGTGGGGCGGGGCAGCGCCGGCTGGTCGTCCATGACGGAGAACCGTAGCCCCGTTAGTTTACAAAATCAACGTATTGGTATCAGATCTCAACCATCGTACGATGACGGCGTGTCGAAGAAGAGCTACGACCAGTACTGCGGAATCGCCGCCGCGCTCGACGTCGTCGGCGACCGCTGGACCCTGCTCATCCTGCGCGAGCTCTCCTTCGGGCGCCGTCGCTTCACCGACCTGCGCACCGACCTGCCCGGCATTGCCTCCAACCTGCTGACCGACCGGTTGCGCGACCTCGAGCAGGCCGGCCTGGTGGAGCAGCAGGAGCTGCCACCACCCGCTGCCCGCACGGTCTACGCGCTCAGCACGGCCGGCAAGCGGGTCGGACCCGTGCTGCGCGAGCTGGCCCGGTTCGGGCTGCCCCTCCTCACCGAGCCGGTGGAGGGTCAGGTGCGACCCCGCACAGCGGTCCACGGAGCCCTTGCCCCGCACCTCGACACCTCGGGTGCAGCAGGTCGAGACCTGCTGCTCCGCTTCGACCTCGACGGCGAACAGCACTGGCTCCACGTCCGCGGCGGCCGCCTCGAACGGCCCGACCGGGAGGCAGAGCCGGACCTCGTCTTCACCGGCTCCGCCGCCGCCCTCATCGAGCTCTGCCGCGGCACCCGCGACCTCGAGCAGCTGGGTCCACTGCTGTCTGCGCACGGGAGCCAAACGGCGAAGCGGGCTTTCACCGAGATGTTCCCCGTGGGCGCGGTGGCGGCCGGCTGACGTCCGGCACCCTCGACACAGAGCCGAATCGGTGCGCTGCGCCGCACGGCCTCGGCACGGCTGGAACCGACCGCGACTCTGCGACCCTTGAGGACATGCGCCGCGACGTCTCGATGTCCCTGTTCTGGCGGGTCTGCCTCATCAACGGGTCCGTCTTCGCCCTGGGCACCACCGCCTTGGTGCTCTCCCCCGCCACGGTGTCCACCCGCCCCGTGATGTCAGAACTCGTGGTCCTCGTCGTCGGCCTGACCGTCACCGTCGTCGTCAACGCCCTCCTCCTGCGCACCGTGCTGGCACCGCTGGACCGGCTGGCCGGCGCCATGGACAGCGTCGACCTGCGCGAACCCGGAACCCGCCTCGACGAGGCCGGCTCCGGCCCGGCCCGCCGGCTCGTCACCGGCTTCAACGCCATGCTCGAGCGTCTCGAGAACGAGCGGGCCACGAGCACGGCCAGGGCGCTGCGGGCCCAGGAGGCCGAGCGGCAGCGCATCGCCCAGGAGCTGCACGACGAGGTCGGCCAGAGCCTCACCGCCGTGCTGCTCGACCTGCGCCACACCGGCGACGCCGAACCCAGCGAGGTCGCCGAGGCGATGGAGCGGGCCCGCAGCACCACGCGCACCTGCCTCGAGGAGGTCCGCCGCATCTCCCAGCGGCTGCGACCCGGGGTGCTTGCCGACCTGGGCCTGCTCAACTCGCTCAGCAGCCTCGCGAGCGACCACACGGCACGCACGGGGATGCCGGTGACGCGCGGCTTCGTGCCCGGCTTGCCACCGCTGACCCCCGAGTCCGAGCTCGTCGTCTACCGGGTGGCTCAGGAGGCCCTGACCAACGTCGTCCGTCACGCCCGGGCGACCTCGGTGTCCCTCGGCCTGGCCCGGGTGGGTGACAACGTCGTGCTCACGGTGACCGACGACGGAACGGGAGGCGCCGACGTCAGGCGGGGCACCGGCATCCACGGCATGCACGAACGCGCCCAGATGGTCGGGGGGTCACTCACCGTCGCCACCCCTGACGGCGGCGGCACCACGGTCCGGCTCTCGGTTCCAGCGGCGGGCACCCCGTGACCGTGCGCATCCTGCTCGCCGATGACCACTCGCTGGTGCGCGCCGGGCTGCGGCGCATCCTCGAGGCGGAGGACGACGTCGAGGTGGTGGCCGAGGCGGCCGACGGTGTCGAGGCGGTCAGCGCAGCGCGTACGACGCCGTTCGACCTCGCGGTGCTCGATGTGTCCATGCCGACGATGACGGGTCTGCAGGCCGCGCGCGAGATCACCCGCCGCGTCCCCGACGCGAAGGTGCTCATGCTCTCGATGCACGAGAACGAGCAGTACTTCTTCTCGGCGCTGCAGGCGGGGGCGAGTGGCTACGTGCTGAAGTCCGCCGCCGACGAGGACCTCGTGGAGGCGTGCCGGGCGGCCGTGCGCGGCGAGCCGTTCCTGTACGCCGGGGTGGCGAGCACACTGGTGCGTGACTTCCTGGACCGGATGCGGCGCGGTGAGCGGGTGCCGCGCAGCGTGCTCACCCCGCGCGAGGACGAGGTCGTGAAACTCATCGCGGAGGGCTACACCTCGCGCGAGATCGCCGCCGCGCTGGTCATCTCCGTCAAGACCGTCGACCGCCACCGGGCGAACGTGCTGGCCAAGCTCGGGATGCGCGACCGCACTGAGCTCACCCGGTACGCGATCAGGGCGGGCCTCATCGAGCCCTGAGGGCTACAGCACCTAGACGGGAGGGGCGTCGCGAAGGCGCGTCGCGGCATCCCGAAGGATCTCCGCCACCCGCGAGCCGAAGCGCTCCCCCGGCGTGGGCGCGGCCGGATCGTCGTGGGCGGCGAACCACGCACGCACCGCCCGCGCCTCGACCTCGGCGGCCGCGCGAACCTGCGGGTCCTCGCTCACCAGCCGCGCGACGAGGTCGGCGGCGTCACGACCGGATGCCGTGAGCGCGGCCACCAGCGCCACGTGGTCCTCCAGCAACTCCTCCACCCGGCGGCCCGAGCGCTGCGCCAGCCACTGCACACCCGGCCCGGGATCCGAGGTGCTCATCGGTACTCCTTCGCCAGCCAGGCCTCGGCCCGGGTCACGTCACGCAGCGGGATCGCCGCGAAGTCGGCGCCCAAGCGGACCAGCGCCTCGCGCACTCCCGGGCTGACGACGGCGATCTGCTGGGCCATCGCCGGGTGCCACGCCCAACCCTCCCCCGGCGGGATGTCGGCGGCAGGTTGCAGGCTGTACCTCGCCGGGACCCCGACGCTGATGCCGCCGATCACGGCTGGTTCCCGCCCGCAGACCGCGCACCCGCCCCGCCCCGCGGACCCGCCGACCAGTTGCCGGGTGGGCACCAGAAGTCGCACTCCTGCCGAGCCGTCCACCGTGAACACCTCGACCCCCTCGGTGAGCCCTTCCTCCGCCAACGCCCCGGCGACGTCAGCGGTCACCACGACGAATCCCTCTCGGGTGCAGGCCAGTCCGGGCACGGGCGACCTGCCCGTCAAGCGGGGCTCCGCGACGATCACCCCAGCCAACGGGAGTCCACACGCGCAGGCCGTGCTGCGGTTCTGCGCACCCTTCACCGTCGTGGCGAGCACCTTCGATGGCAACAGCACGCACCATCGGCCCTCACCCACTTCGGTGCCGGGCCGGGGGCTGGTTGACCCGTTCTCGGTGACGACCTCCCCGCCGAGTTCAGCGACATCAGCCCTCAGGTCGGGGATGCCGGCCACGTCGTCGTCCGCGACCGTCACCTCGAGCAGCCCCGCAGCCTCTCGGGCGGGCCGCTTGAGAGTGGCGCCGTCGGGCAGTCGGATGGTCATCACATAGCTCATGGCGTTCCTGTTCCGGGATAGGTGCGCTGGCACTCGGAGACGAAGACGGCAACTGCGGCGGCCCCGGGCGCGCCCATGCCCGAGAACACCGTGGCGTAGGCGGACGCGAGCAGGCCGGCCACCGTGGCCCGCGCCGTCGGGTGGGTCGCGGCGTAGGCCAGCCATCGGCCCGGGTCATTGACCACCGGCCTCTGGTCGGCAGCCTCGTGGGCGAAGGCAGCGGTGAAGGCGTCGTTGAACACCTGGTGGAAACCGCCGGGGAAACCCTTCAGCCCGTCGAAGTTGTGCAGGGCGCGGGGAATGAAGATCTCGGTCTGTTCGAAGGCCCCGCCGAGCCATTGGGGCCACGCGTGGTGGAACTCGTCCTGGAGGACATGGCCCTGCCACCATCGCAACATGTCCTGCTGGTCGGCGCCGTAGGAGGCGTCTGCCGCTTCCTGGGCGAGGTAGGTCTCGATGTCCGCCCTGGTCTGGGCGGAGACCCGGATGTAGATCGCCGCCCCCACGGCACTGGGATTGTCCAACGACCCCGCCGCCAACAACTGCCAGATGCGTTCGCGTACCTTGCTCGGCAGGTCGGGCCCGGCGGGACCACTGCCACGGATGGCGACCCGCGCCTGCATGGCCGCACGGATCGCGGCCGACGCTCCGGGCTGCGCGGACCGTTGCCAGGCCGTGTCGGCCGACAGGGTCACGGGGGCCGCGCCGAACGGGTCCTCCTGAGCGTGCAACTGCGCCTTGTAGCGGACGAGGTAGTCGCGCCCGTGCGCGATCCCGGGTCGGGCCGTCCACGAGAGGCCGAGATCGGCCAGGTTCTTGCCCACCGCCTTGCGCACCGCCGAGTCCGGCTCGCCCCGCTGCGCGGCCTGCGCCGCCTGCAGTCCCCGCATCGTCGCCTCCGAGGCCCACTCGTGGGCGAACGCAGAACCGAAGGTGTGGCTCTGGTTCAGGGGCGTCTGCTTCATCGGCAGTGCCCGCGGATCCGTCTCCGCCCGGGCACGCACCGTGCCCCACGAGGCACCCGCAGCAATGGGCGCAGCCCGCAGGGCCTCCACGATGTCGGCGCGTGCCTGGGGGTGAACCATGGCGAGCTGCGTGCGGAACATGATCTCAGGATCGCGGGTCTCCCCGAAGATCGTGAACAGGCGGTCCAGCATCCCCGCCATGGCCCGCTCCCGATTCTCCAGGGCGTCGTCCGAGGGCGGTTCGATGGTGTCGTCGCTGCTGTGTGATGCCTCGAGGAACGCGTGCGCCAGCTGCGCCGCCTCGGTGTTTGCCTCGTCCGCGACGGTCGCCAGCGAACCGCACAGCCCGCTGGCCTCGGTGCGCAGCGCATCGTCCGCCGGCTCACCGTCGTCGATCTTTGCCCTCCATCCGGCGATCTTCGTGGCAATCGGCTCCGGGACCGAGGCGACCATGACCTCGGCGGTGTCGCCGGACTGCTGCACGTACACCCGGTGGCTCTCACCACCGGCCGAGAAGCGCACCGTGGTGCCCAGCTCGTCGTCGCCGTTGCCGTCGGCGCCGTCCTCGGGGTTCTCCGAGCCGATGCCGAGTCGCGCCAGCAGGGCCCGCGCCCGGGTGACGAGGAAGACGACGATCCGCTCGACGATGCCGAGCACGTAGGTCTGCATCCGCACGATGACGGCGGCCACCTCGTCGGGCAGCCCACCCAGGCTGAGCAGCCCCGCGATGAAGTCGATCGCGACGACCATCATCGACGCCAGCGCCTTCTCGACCACCCCGGCGAGCCCGCTGATGTTGCCGGAGATGACGTTGGCGATCCCCCCGACGACCGCCTGCACGAAGGCGAAGATCCGAGCCGCGTTGCGGAAGATCCACGAACACACGACGTAGATCAGCCGCACCGCCTGGGCCACCGCACCGGCCGGGTTGAGCAGGCTGAAGATGTACTGCGCGGCCTGCACGACCAGGGTCTCCACGAGGTACTCGATCGCCGCGTCGAGGATCATCCCGACGATGTTCTCCGGGGTCAGCTGCTCCTTGACGAGGTCCACCAGCCCCTGCGGCCCGCGGGCGACGAGCACCGAGATCAGCTCCCACGCGGCCTCGAGCACGTCGACCGCGGTCGGGCCCAGGTGACGCACGAGGATCTCGCGCACGTTGGGCCAGGTGATCCCCATGAGCTGGAGGGCGAAGGTGAACAGCGCGGGGGCGTCGAAGCTCGTCGGCATCGGGATCGGCGTCTTCAGCCCGGAGAACAGCCACCGCCAGAACGCTCCCAGCAGGTGGGTACCGAAGTTGTCGAAGAACTGCGAGAACCCCTGCTTGACCCCGGCGACGAGGTTGTTGAGGAATCCCTCGGGGTTGGCCGCGATGTCGGCGACGACCGACTCGATCTGGGCGATGAGTGCCCAGAACGCCGCGGGCGGGATGTTCACCAGGCGCAGCAGCCCGTTGATGATCGCCCGCGCCGGGTCCTCGATGAACTCCTCGATGGCCCGCACCACCGCGCCGATGAGCCCGCCGGCCTCGAGCCGGCGAGCCTCCACCGCGGCGTGCGCCTCGTTGACGGCCGTCACCGCGGCCCGGGACACGTCGCGCACGAAGCTCGTCTGGGCGGCGGTCGCCTGCTGCGACAGCCCGTCGAGCAGGCCCTCGAACCGGGCGCGCTCGGCCGCCGCGAACTCGGGGAACTCGGCCTCCATCTGGTCGAACAGCGCCCCGATGTCGGTGCGGGCGCGCACGATGATCGCCTGCGCCGCCGCGATCACCCCGTTGACCTCGCTGGAGATGTCGAGCAGCAGCTCGCCGATGTCGTTGCCGAACTGGTTCTCGGCCCGGTTGTACTCGCCGGTGACCCACGACGGCAGGCCCGCGATGTAGTCGCCGACCGCGACGATCGTGCCGACCACCCCGCTGTGCCGCTCCTCGATCCAGCGCTGCACCCGATCCAGGCAGTCGTGGAACTCGCGGGAGTGCCGCGCCAGCCCGGCCTCCCACCGCCCCATCGCCGTGCGCCCGAGCGGGGTGAGCAGCCCGGTCACCTGGCGTTCGGCCGCGTCGTAGATGGCCTGCGCCCGCTGCGAGACGTTCTCGCGGGTGACCTCCTCCTGCCCGGTCATCCCCTCCTGGCGTTCGGCGACACCCCCGATCGTGCCGGTGCGGGCCGCGCGCAGCGCCGCGACCGCCTCCTGCTGAAGGCGCGCCATGTCGGCCTGCGCGCTGTCGATGGCGACCTGTTCCTCGGCCGCGATCTCCGCCGGAGTGCGCTGGGCGAGCTCCCCCAGCTCACCACGGGCCGCGCGGGCCTCACCGAAGGGGCCGTCCGGGATCTCGGCGGTCACCCGGGTCTCCATCCCGGCGTCGGCGATCCGCTGGTCGGTCGCCGCGACGTCGGCGTCCAGCGACGTGTTCTCCGGCGGCAGCGGGTCGGGCGCCGCGCTCGCGGCGTCGACGCCCATCCCGGGGCTCGCGGCGGGCGGGGTCGCCACCGGGCTCGGCGACAGCGCCGGGCTCCCCGCGGGGGGAGTCGACATCGCGTCGTACTCCCCGCTCGCCTCGCTGACCTGCCCGTCGACCGTCCCCGAGACGGTCTCGCCCGCGGACTGCGCCTCCTGCGTCGGGTCGGTCGCCAGCAGCTGGTCCTCGTCCTCGGGCCGGTTGTTCCTGATCGCGTCGCGGATCCGCTGGACGAGCTCGACGATCTCCGGGCTCGGCGCGGGGCGCTCCCCCAGCTCGGCCGCCAGCTCCTCCCGCGCCCGGGCCGCGGTCTCGGCGACCGGCTCGGTCACCGCCCCCCGGGCGTCTGCGGTGTTCTGATCGGCACTCGGAAGCTCCCTCGCTGTCCGCGCCGCCCCACCCGCACCGCCCGCGACCGCACCCCCACGAGCGGCCGCCGCGGGGCCGGGTGCCGTGGGCGCCTCGGGCATGAGCACCGGGGCAGTGGGCGCCGCCCCGCCGCCCTCACCGGCGGCGCCCGGCTCGGCGGCCACGGCCTCACCCGCCGCCCCGCCCACCCCCTCAGGCTGACCCGCAGCACCATCCATCCCGGCGTCGGATGCCGTCGGCGCACCTCCCGCTGCCGCCTCACCGGCGCTCGCCGCGCCCCCACCCGCCACGGCACCGCCGGCATCGACGACGGGCCCCGGCACGGGTGGGTCGACCACCGGCACCGCCGCTCCCACCCCACCGGCCGGCGGGTTCTCGGGCAGCACCGGCGGGGTCGCACCGTCGAGCACCGGCCCGACGACCCCGGCGATCGCGGCCCGCACCGCGGCGTCCAGCACGGCCAGGGTCTGCGGGGCGTCGACGCCGTACACGCCCGGCGCGAAGAACAGGTCGCGGTTGCTCACGAACGCGGGGCCGTCGACCACCGGGGCCTCGCGGTGCACGACGAGCGACGACAGGTCGACCCCGAGCAGGCCCCGGTAGAGCTCGGCGATGCGTGGGCTGATCGGCTCACCGAGCGGGACGGCGTCGCCCGGGAGCTCGAGCGTCACGCCGCCGTCGATCGTGGTCGCGGCGATGCCCGCGGATGCCGTGAGCGTCACCTCGGGCGGCAGCGCCGCCAGGTCGACGCGCAGCGCCGTGCCGCGGATCTCGGCCGCGGGCAGGGCGAGCTCCGCCGAGGGCTCCCACCCGTGCACCACCCACGTGGCGGAGCCGAGCGCAAGCCCCAGCACCTGGAGGTCGGCGCGCAGCTCGACCCGGCCGTCGAGCACCCCGTCGGGGCCGAATCCGGCGCTGCCGGTGACGTCGACGAAGGCCCGCCGCCCCGAGAGCACCACCGAACCTCCGCCCTGCCCCCACCGGGCCGCGACCGCCTCGAGCCCCCCGGCGAGCAGGCCCTCGAGCACCACGACGGGATCGTCGGACACCGGACCCGGGACGCGGTCGAGCACCGGTGCGCGCTCGGTAGCCACGCCGAGCGGCCCGAGCACGGCTGCCGAGCGCTCGGCGGCCTCGGGCCCGGACCCCGCGGCCCGCCCCGCAGCCGCCGGCGCGCGGCTCGCGACGGCCGTCACGGTGGGGCCGATCGACCCGCCTTCTCGTACTGCCGACGGATCGCCGTCACGAGAAGGTCCTGGCTGACGACCCCGTCGCCGGCCGCGGCGAGGTACGCGGCATCCACCGCGGCGTCGCGCACCTGGGCCCCGGTGATCGCGAAGCGCTCCGCGAGCGCCACGACGTCCAGGTCATCGGCGACGGGCAGGTCGGGAGGCAGGGCCCGCCGCCAGAGCTGCTCACGCTCGGGGGCGCCGGGCGCAGGGAACTCGACCATCACGTGGATGCGGCGCTGGAACGCGGGATCGATGTTGCCGAGCAGGTTGGTCGTGAGGATGACGACCCCCTGGTGGGTCTCGATCCGCGAGAGCAGGTAGGAGACCTCCTGGTTCGCGTAGCGGTCGTGGGCGTCGGAGACCTCGGTGCGCTGGCCGAAGATCGCGTCGGCCTCGTCGAAGACGAGGATGCAGCGCTCACGCTCGGCCCGCTCGAAGACGGCCGCCAGGGCCTTCTCGGTCTCGCCGATGTACTTCGACACCAGCGCCGACAGGTCGATGACATAGGCGGTCAGGCCCGCCGAGGCCGCGATCGCAGCGGCCGTCATGGACTTGCCCGTGCCCGGCGGCCCGTGCAGCAGGGCGAGCAACCCGCCGACGTTGTCGTGGTGCCGCCCGAAACCCCAGGTGTGCACGACGCGTTCGCGGTGGGCGATCCGTCGCTCGATGTCGGCGACCTTGGCGCGGGCCCGTGCCGGCAGGACGACATCGGCCAGGGTGTGCACCGTCGTGAGCGGGCGGGCCGGGAACCCCGAGGACACCCGTGGCGGTGGTGGCGGCTGCCCGAGCAGCCAGGCGAGCAGAGGCGGGTCGGGCGCCAGCGTGCCGCTGAGGTCGTCGGGTGGGTCGAGGGTGAGCAGGCCGGTGGCGCGCAGGGTGCCGGCCTCGCTGAGCAGGGCGGTCACGTCGAGCCGGCCCGCCAGGGTGCGGGCCGCGAGGGTGCGGGCGACCTCGCCGGTGAGGCCGGTGACCCCGGGCCGGTCGGTGAGCGTGGCGTACGCGGCCGCGAAGCGCTCGTCGACGAACGGGGCCACCGCCGCGACCAGCACGAGGGCCTCGGCCGGCCCGAGCCCGGCCATGGCGATCGTCGCGGCGAGCGGGCCGCCGCCGTCGTACCGCTCGAGCGGGGGGATGCCCTCGTCCGCAGCCGCTGCCCCCTCCAGCCCGCCGCTACCCTCGACCAGCGAGGGCGCCAGCGGGCGCCCGGCCGGGCCACCCCTGCGCTCCTCGGCCCGGACCCGGATGACGGCATCGAGCATCTCCAGCGCTGCACCGAGTTCGGCCACCGGGGTGGCGACCGTCGGGCGGGTGCTCACCGCTGCCACCGCACGCTGATCGGGCGCGACCACGGCAGCGCCAGCAGCCCGAGGGGGTAGGGCAGCGCGCCCAGCACGACGTCGAGCGGTCGCGCCGCCACGCTCAGCCGCACGTGGTCGGAGCGCTCGTCGAGCAGCCCGGCGCGCATCACCCACTCAGCTCGCACGAAGTCGGCCGTCGACCCCGCGAACCCGGGCAGCAGCGCGGCGAAGTTCCGCAGCACCTCCTGCGCCGACTGCTCGACCTCGTCGCGGCGTCGCAGGTTCACCGCGCCCGAGACCGGCAGGGGGAGCCCGGCCTCCCCTGGGCTCCCGGCGAGGAGGCGCACGAGCGGGTCGTCGCGCGGCGGGTCCTGCGCGCTGACGAGCAGCGCCAGCGCCGCGGCGCGCACCGGGGCAGCAGGCAGGCCCGGGTGCAGCGCCACGGCGGACCGGCAGTGATCGGCCAGCCACGGATAGAGCAGCACCAGCCCTGCGGCGGTCGTCAGGTGCGCGGTGTCGATCACCGCCGAACTGGTCTCGTCGACGAGGTCGCCCACGGTCGACACCAGCGCGAGGTCGGCCGCCGCACGTGCCCGCTCCCCCGGGGCCCCCGGCGAGCCCGGCGACGTCACGGGGTCCCCGACGGGATCGGATGCCGGGTGCCCGGGTCGCGCTGCACCCTCACCGCCCGCTTCGGTCGCGTCCACCTCCGCCGGGGTGACCGCACCCCCCGCACCGCGCAGACCGTCCCGGTCCGGCTCGTCCTCGGGGGCGCGAGCCACCACCGGCGCCCCGCCCTGACTCACCACACGAGCCAAGGCGCCGACCACCTCGCCCCAGCGGCCGGCCAGCAGCCGACGGCACTCGTCGACGCGGAGCGGGTCGGCGACCCTCCACGCCTGCCGGGGCACGGCATCCGGTCGGGCACCACCCGCCACCCACGCCAGGGCCGCGCGAACGGCATCCGCCGCGGTCGGCGAGCTCCGGTCGGTGACCTGGTCGGGCTCCGCCGTCGAGACCCGACCCCGCGCGCCCGCGGCGAGCGTGTCGTGCACCGCGGCCCGGATCGCCTCGGCCCACAACGCCGCGAGCGTGCTGTCGTCGAGACCGGCGTCCACCGGGAAGGGCACCGAGACCACGTCCACCCGGCCGTCGGGGTAGCCGTCGAGCGCCGCGTCGAGTGCTGCGGGCAGCGTCGTCGCCGCGACCCGGGCCAGCCGGCTAGCGTGCGGTCCACGCAGCCGCAGCGTCCCGATCACGACGTCGCTCACCGGATGAGCCCCTCCAGCGCGGCGACCTGCTCGTCGAGCCGGGCCCCCAGGGCCGCGTCGGTGCCGGCCGACTTCACCATCGTGCGCATCGTGTCGAGCACCTGGAGGGTGGCCGGGCCGAGCGCGTCGACCTCGCCGGCGGTGACGAGCCGGGCGAGTTCGCCCCGGGCCTTCTCGGCCACCGCGATCGACTTGGTGAGGGCACGGTTGTCCGGCTGGTCGATGGTGCGCATCG
>Ga0209476_10001832_pt1 | contig 14275 bp, 10 predicted proteins | sample KloWWTrecipitate_FD_187179 | JGI IMG/M metagenome (GOLD analysis project Ga0209476, IMG submission 187179) | Active sludge microbial communities from Klosterneuburg, Austria, studying microevolution and ecology of nitrifiers - Klosterneuburg... | ecosystem: Engineered > WWTP > Aerobic digester... | reverse complement strand
TCGCGTTCTTGTAACGCTCCAGCACGTCCCGTACCTGGTCGGATGGGAAGGGATGCAGAAGCTCGATACGGACGACCGCGATCTCCTCGTTGGTATCGTGCTGCTCGTGGGTCAGATCCACGTAGACCTTCCCAGTGCAGAATATGACCCGACGGACCGCTTCGGGCTTCTCGCTGGCAATCGGATCGTCGATGACCATCTGGAACTTGCCGTCGGTCAGGTCGCGCAGGCTCGACCCGGCGCGCGGGTGGCGCAGCAGGCTCTTTGGCGTCATGACGACGAGCGGGCGCGGGTCGGGTTCGAGCAGTAGCGCCTGGCGGCGAAGCAGGTGAAAATACTGGGCAGCCGTGGTGCAGTTCGCGACACGCATGTTGCGATCCGCGCACAGCTGCAGATATCGTTCGAGGCGACCGCTGGAATGCTCTGGCCCCTGACCCTCATAGCCGTGCGGCAGTAGCAGGACCATGCCCGACGTCTGCCGCCACTTGGCCTGGCCGGCTGCGATGAACTGATCGATGATGACCTGGCCACCATTGGCGAAGTCGCCGAACTGCCCCTCCCAGAGGATGAGTGTCTCCGGCGCATAGACGCTGTAGCCGTATTCGTAGCCGAGCGCGGCGGATTCCGACAGCGGGCTGTTCCAGACGGCGAACGCGGCCGCGTCTGGCAGCGACTGGAGCGCGGTAAACGTCGAGCCGTGGTCGGGATCGTGGAGAACGAGGTGGCGCTGCGAGAACGTGCCGCGCTGGGCGTCCTGGCCGGTTAGCCGGATCGGCGTGCCCTCCATCAGGATCGAGCCGAAGGCGAGAGACTCGGCCAGTGCCCAGTCGATTGCGCCGTCGGTGTCGAGCGCCGCCTTGCGCCGTTCGAGCTGTCGCTTCAGCTTTGGATTCAGGGTGAAGTTCTCGGGGAACGTGTGCAGCGCGTTGTTGATCTGGTGGAGGACGCCCGACGACACGGCAGTCTCGATATCAGCCGGCTGCAACGAGGTCAGCGCGTGGTGGTCGTCGGCTGTTGGCTTCTCCCGGGACGCTCCCTCGCGGATTTGCTGGAGGCGATCGATCGCGGCGGCGAGGACCTGGTCACCCTCCCCAGCGCCGATGACGCCGCTATCCTCCAGCTCTTGCGCCCAGATTGCGCGGGCGGTCGGGTGTTGGGTGATTCGGGCATACATCTCGGGCTGGGTGAATGTGGGTTCGTCACCTTCGTTGTGACCCCAGCGTCGGTAGCCGATCAGGTCGATCAGAAAGTCGTGCTTGAATCGATTGCGGTAGGCGATCGCCAGCCGGGCAACCTCGAGACAGGCGGCGGCGTCATCGGCATTGACGTGGACGATCGGGATTTCGAACCCCTTGGCCAGATCGCTGGCATACAGGGTCGAGCGTGAATCGTCCGGCAACGTCGTATAGCCGATCTGGTTATTGGTGATGATGTGGATCGTGCCGCCGGTTGTGTAGCCAGTGAGCCCGGACAGGTTCAGTGTCTCGGCGACGATGCCCTGGCCGGGGAACGCCGCGTCGCCGTGAATCAGAATCGGCAGCGCCCCCATCGGGTCATGGGTCGGCAAGCCCGGATTGTCGCGTCCTTCCTGGGAGGCGCGCGCCATGCCTTCGACAACCGGATCGACGAACTCCAGGTGACTCGGGTTTGGCGCCATGATGACCGGCACGTCGACCCGGGTTCCCGAACCTGGCCCGGCCTCGCGACGCAGGCCGAGGTGGTATTTCACGTCGCCGGTCCAGCCGACGTCGCTGGTGTCAGTCTGAGACACACCGCTCCGTGGCCCATGCTCGAACTCGGAGAAGATTGCCTCGTACGGCTTGCCGAGAACGTGGGCGAGAACATTGAGGCGACCGCGGTGCGCCATGCCGATGAAGATCTCGTGGATCCCGTTGCGCGCGGCGTCGCCCGCAACGACGTCAAGCATCGGCACGACGGCATCGGTCCCTTCGACCGAGAACCGCTTCGCGCCGAGGTAGGTCGTGTGGAGGAATTTCTCGAACGCCTCAACTTCGGTGAGGCGGTTGAGCAGGGCCTTCTTCTGCTCGGCGTCCAGCGGCTGGTGAAACGCGCCCGATTCGGCGGCGTCGCGAAGCCAGTTGCGCTGCTCGACATCCTGGACATGGTCGAACTCGTAACCGATCGCGCCGGAGTAGATCTCGCGTAACTGCTCGATCGCCTCGCGCGCGTTGCGCGACTGTGAGACGAGCGGTCCATCAACGACCTGGGCCGGCAATCGTTCGAGATCGGCGTCGGTCAGCCCGTAGCGCTGCTGATTCAGCTCGGCGGCCGGCGGGCGTGGGGGGGCGACCGGGGCAATGCTGGCCGCCAGATGCCCGTAGATCCGGATATTCTGCGCATAGTTGGCTGCGGCGAGGATCTTCGAGACGTCCGCCGCTGGCGCAGCAGCCGGCGCAGCCGTTGCCGCGCCGTTGCCGCCGATTGGCGGTGGCGTCCATTCGGCGAAGAACGCGCGGGTCTCGGCATCGACCGACGCGGGGTCGGACAGGTACCGATCGTAGAGCTCGAGAATGTAGCCTGCGTTCGGACCGTGGAACGCGAAGCGTGCCGACTGTCGCGCCGGGGTGATTTCCTGTGCCATGTCGGTCACCTATCGTTTATGGACGATGCCCGCCATTGGGCGGTCCCTCTGCCCTCGCCCCTTCGGCTGGTGTGGAATGGCGGCCGCGAATGAGCCGTCTGACCAGCCACTTTTCCCTGATGATAGTACAAATGTCGTTACGATGCTTCCACAGGGGAGCGCAATTCGCGGGGGGATTCTATGATCGAGTGGCGAAGCGATGTCGAGCAAGCAAAGACGGACGCGCTGAGGCTGCGGCGACCCATCGTGATCGACGTTTTCAAGTCGCCCTGACGAGGCTGTGATCGGCTGGATGCCGATACGTATGCGGACGCTGAGGTCTCCCGACAGATCGGAGAGCGGTTCGTTCCGCTCAAGCTACACCTGTTCGATGGCCCACGCGATGTCGTCCGCCCGCTGGGCGTCATCTGGACGCCAACGATCCTCTTCGCCGATCGCCGGTTGGCAGTCCACTACCGTTCGCTCAACTTCCTGCCGCCCCGCGAGTTCATGACAGTGCTCGATATCGGCGAAGCCGAGGTTGCCCTGCGCTGGAACCAGACCCAACGGGCGATCGACCTGCTCCGCGGCGCCTGGCAAGCTGATCCCGACGGCGCCCTGGCCGACGAGGCACTTTACCGGTTGGGGATCGCCACCTTCTTGCTGACACACTCCGACGCGGCGATGTACGAGGTTTGGGACCTGCTTCGCGAGCGCTATCCTGCCAGCATCTGGTCGCGGCGCATCCCATAGCATGGCGGCTGGGATGCTTGTGGGGAAGATGTCCTCATCGGGACCGGTACTGGCCGGCCGCGAGCGTCAGCATCGCCCACGCGCTGGCATCATGCCGGGTCGTTATTGTCGCGGTCGAGTATCCTGCGCGAGCATGATAGTCGCGCGGATCGGAGGATGGTGGACGGCCAGTGGTGCGTCTGACGAGGGCTAAGGGACGGGATGCAATCGTCGCGCGCTATGGCAGCGTGCGTTCGTTTGTCCTGCGCGCGCTCTACACCTGGTTGACACTGACGATTCTCTACCTCGGCCTCTGGCCGATGCTGGTGATCTACGCGGGCGCGCCGGGTGTCAACCCTCAGGACACGCCGCTCGAGTGGTTCCAGCTGCGGTTGCTGGCGCCGTTGCTGACGGCAGTTGTTGCAGGCTGGCTCTGGCGGGTGTCGCCGGTTCCGACCGACACTGCTGACCGCGAGCGTATCGTTGCGCTGGCGAGGCGAGGGCGGCTCTGGCCGCAGGTGCTGCTGTTTCTGGCCGGCACGATCGTCGTCATCGCCGTGTTCATGCTGGCTGCGAACTTTTCCGGCGGATCGCGCCTGCTGCTGGTGACGCTGGCTGAGGCGGCCGTCATGGTCATCATCGTCTCTGGCTACCTTCACGGCGCGCTTGATCTCGTCTTGAAGCCGCATCAGGCCACGCTGGCGGTGGGTGGGCTCTATGCGCTGACGTTCGCGATGCGCGCGATGCTGTCTGCCGCCTCGCAGGAGTCGGGCGGAGACACGCTGGTCGCGCTGGTGGCGGGGCTTATCGCCGGGCTGTTGATCGGTCTGGCGGCGGCCGGCCTGCGCGCGGCGAGCGGCAGCATCATTCCTGGTATCTTCTCCCTCTGGCTCCTGTTCCTGCTCCTCGGCCTCTCCAGCTTCTACGCGACGTAGCGACAGCCCGACGCCCCTTGACGTGACCACGACGAGCCAATAGTATTCCGCAGGAATATTCAAGCACTGACTAAGAACGTCAACAGCAATCGTCGCGCAATCCATGCCGTGTCCCGGCGGCGGTTGTGTCGTGAAGTGAGGCAGGGCGTGGAACGATCGCGTCGGATCATCGCAGCCAGTATGGCGCTCGTGCTGATTCTCGCCACGGGTGGCTGCGGCGGCAACTCAGCTGACAATACAGCAATCGCGTCGAGTATCGCCGCCAGTCCCACCGGCGCGCCAGCGGTGTTGCCAACAACCTCCGGAACCGGGTCTCCGACTTCGTCGCCGACGAGCGCGCCGCTCTCCGGGTCCCTGACAGTCTTTGCCGCCGCGTCGTTGACCGATGCGTTCACCGAGATCGGCAACCGGCTCACGGCGGAGAATCCCGGCCTTCGGATCTCGTTCAACTTCGCGGGTTCGCAGGCGCTCGTCACCCAACTGCAACAGGGCGCGCGGGCGGACGTGTTTGCGTCGGCAGACCTGAAGCAGATGACGGCTGCTCAGGGCGCGAACCTGATCGACGGTAACCCGATAGTCTTTACCCACAACCGACTGACGATCATCGTTCCCGCCAGCAATCCGGGTGGCATCAACGCCCCGGTCGACCTGGCCCGGCCCGGGCTGAAGCTCGTCATCGCCAACAAGGATGTGCCGGCCGGTCGCTATACACGACAGTCGCTCGACCTGATGAGCGCCGACCCGGCCTTCGGCGCGGACTTCCGGGCGCGCGTCGAGGCGAATGTCGTCTCCGAGGAGAATAACGTCAAGCAGGTGGTCACCAAGGTACAGCTCGGCGAGGCAGACGCCGGGATCGTCTATGCGTCCGACGTAACGGCGGCAGTGCAGGGCGATGTCGCGACAATCGGGATCCCGGATTCCATGAACGTGATCGCGGAATATCCGATTGCGCGTGTTGCTGGTGGTAACGCGGCGCTCGGCCAGGCGTTCATTGACGCGGTCCTGTCCGCGGCCGGGCAGCAGACGCTACAAGCGCACGGATTTCACTAGCATCGTCCGCAAAGCTGCAACCTTGTGCCCGGTATCTTCCGCACGGCGATGGTGTGGCCTATGATAGCAGTGGTGGCCTGCGCCTTGCAGGTCTGATGATGCTCGGTGCTGGCAGGTGGCGCGAATGTCGCGACACAGCCGCCGGCCGGGCTCTCAGCCCGGAAGGGGGATATGCATGAGCTCTATTTACGACCCACATCGACCCCAGGAAGGGTGGGGCCGTGGCTGGGAGATTGGCATGGGGGTCGTCGTTGGGTTTCTGATCCTCCTGGCGATTCTGACGCTGATTTTCTAACCAGCAAGTGTTCAGGCAGCGGAGAGATATCTCGCCGCTGCTCAATCTGACCATGCTAACTGGGGTCTGCCGACCCGATTGGCTCAGCGTGATCGTTCAGGCAGGGTCGTCGATCCGGGAACGGCTACCGAGCAGCGCTACTTGCGAACGGAGCGCAGCAGGATAACTGGCTGGCGAACATGGTCGAGGATCTTCGCGGCGACGCTGCCGGTGAAGAAGCCCTCCAACCCCGCCTTGCCATGCGTGCTGAGCAGCACGAGACGGCAATCCGTCTCATTCACCGCCGCCGCGATCTCGTCGGCGACATCGCCACGCCGGACGAGCGCGACGATCGACGGATCGCCGATCTCGTCACGGACCCCGACGAGATAGCGGGCAGCTTCCCGGACCTGCATTTCGAGCAACGCCGCTGTGGCCGTTGGCAACATCGTCGCTGGAACAGTCCGCTCGCCACGAATTGCGCCAAGGGTCGGCACGACACGAATGAGCGTCAGCTCCGCGCCGAGCGCCGTCGCCAGGTCGCGGGCCAGCGGCAGCGCTTGAGCGGCGTCGGCGGTGCCATCCAGCGTGACGGCGATGCGCGGGCATTCAAACTGTCGCGCCGACTGTTGCTTCGGCCGGACGACCAGCACTGGCCGGTCGGTCTGCTGTAGCACCTGCTGGGCGATGCGCCCGAAGACGAACCCGCGGATTCCGCCCCCACCGTGTGTCGTGATCGCGATCAGATCCGCGTCGAGCTCGCTTGCGTGCTGAGCGATGCTGGCTGCGATGTCGTGCTCCGGGTTAGGGTGGACGTGCTGGGCGAAGGTTGTCGAGCCGCCCCAGCGGCGGACGACATCGGCCAGGTAGGCCGAGGATTCATCTTCCTCGCTCAGATGCAGCTCGCCGTGGACGCTCTCGGGCGCGTCGTGCTCGAGGACATGGAGCAGCGTCACTGTCGCGCCGGTCACTCGTGCGAGTGTCAGGACCGGCGGGAGTGATGACTCGGCCAGTGCCGAGCCGTCGAGTGGGACGAGGATGTTGCGGATCTCCGATGTCGTCATCGTCATCATCCAAAGAACGTCTCGTAGAGCAGAAACAGATTGAGCCCAATGATAAGCGCGGCGACGATGCTGGCGAGGATCGTCGTCACCTTCAGGTTCGTGAGGTCACCCATCAGGTCGCGACGATGGGTAAAGCGCACGAGCGGAATCAACGCGAAGGGAATGCCGAATGAGAGGACAACCTGGCTGATAACCAGCGTCTTCGTCGCCTCGATGCCGAGGGCGATGACAATCAGCGCCGGGATCATGGTGATCGATCGCCGGAACCAGAGCGGCACCTGCCAGCCGAGGAACCCGCGCATGATGACCTGGCCAGACATGGTGCCGACGGTCGATGACGACAGGCCGGCCGCCAGCAATGAGATGCCGAAGATCGTGCTGGCCGAGCCACCGAGCAGCGGGGTGAGAGTCTCGTAGGCGCGCAGTATGAGATCGTCCCCCTCGGAGATCACGTTGGTGCCGTGGAAGGTGACGGCTGCCATCAGCAGCATGGCTGCATTGACGAACCCTGCCACCCCCATTGCGATGAAGACATCCACCAGCTCGAAACGGAAGAGTCTCCGACGCTGGTTGGCGTCCTGGGCGACGATGCGATCCTGCGTCAATGCTGAGTGCAGATAGATGACGTGCGGCATGACTGTCGCGCCGAGGATGCCCGACGCGAGCAGAATGCTCTGGGCGCCGGCGAGCTGTGGCCGGGCGATCGCCGACATCGTGGCGCCGAAGTCCGGCTTGCCCAGGAAGAGCTCGACGATGTAGCAGGCTGCGATGATGCTGACGAAGCCGGTGATGACCGCCTCCAGCGGCCGGAAGCCGTAATGCTGCATGCCCAGGATGGCAAACGTGACGATGCCGGTCAGGATGCCGGCCGGCAGCAGCGGGATGCCGAACAGCAGATTCAACCCGACTGCCGCGCCGAGGAACTCGGCGAGGTCAGTCGCCATCGCGACAACCTCGGCCAGCCCCCACAGGCCGTAGACGACCGGTCGGGGATATTCGCGGCCGATTAGCTCGGCAAGATTGTGGCCAGTGGCGATGCCCAACTTCGCCGAGAGTGACTGGATCAGCATCGCCATCAGGTTGGAGACGACGACGACCCAGATGAGCATGTAGCCATAGGATGCGCCAGCGTCGATGTTCGTTGCGAAGTTACCGGGATCGACATAGGCGATGGCAGCGATGAAGGCCGGCCCGAGGAACGGGAGGATCCGTCTCCATTGTGAATGACTGCTGGCTCCGGACAACACATCGCCGGCAGTGGCAATCGTCGCAGTGTCCGCTTTTCCGCCGATGACCTCGCCGGCATAGCGGCGTCTTACATGATGCTTGTCGGCGCCGTTCTGGCTCGTCGTGCCGTTGGCAGGCTGGCCTGTTCCTGGTTGCTCGTCCGGCATTGAGTAATGGTGTCACCGATCCTATGGCATCCCGCACGTCAGTATTAGTCTAGCCTCATCCTACGCCCACGCTGGCAAGTGCGCAATACTGGCTGATCGAGCGGGACGCTTGAGGCTACGATCGATTGCAGGAAGGGGGTGACCATGGCAGCGCGCGGGAAGGGGGTCGGCGTCCTGACCCGACGCGACTTCTTCGGCGACCTGGCTGACGCCGCCCGCCGCCAGCTGCCCGTGGAGCGACAGGAGTTTGAGACGCGTCAGACGATGAACCTGCTCAAGGTGCATTACGGCGCGAACTACCGCATCCACTACGAGATCTGGATCAATGCGGAGAAGCAGCAAATCGAGGTTGGCCTGCACTTCGAGGATGGGCCGGCCAGCACCGCGCGGCTGCTGACGCACTTCGACGCCGCGATTCTCGAGATCAAGCACGAGCTCGGCGCGCAGGTCGAGCTGGAGCGCTGGACACTCTCCTGGGGCCACCTGTTCGAGCTGCACGAAGTCGAGCCACTGACGCCACTCTTTGCCGAGCAGCTGGCCGGCCGGCTCGTTCGCTTCATCGATGTTCTCCAGCCAATGCTCGAAGAGGGCTACGAGCTGGGACTTGCCCCGCGAACCCCGCACCCTAGCACGTTCCACGAGCGTTTCCGTGGCCGTGGCCGGCGCGGTTAGCCCGCGGTAAACGCCTTCAGCCCCTTGACGCACTGCGTCGCGCCAGACAGAAGCATGTAAGAGTCGGACGAGGTGACGAGGAAGCGCATGCCCATGTCGTGCCAGCGCTGCATGTCGGCCGGTTCCTTCTCGACCATGCCAACCGCCTTGCCGTGCTTGCGGCCGACCTCGGTGATGCGGGTCGCGGCGGCCAGGAAGTCTGGGTGGCTGAAGTTGCCGGGGCAGCCGATCGAGATCGACAGATCCTGCGGGCCGATCAGCAGCACGTCGACACCATCGACCGAGGCGATCTCTTCCAGGTTGTCCAGCGCGGCGGCCGACTCGATCTGGACGATGACCATCCCCTCACGGTTGGCGTCCTCGATCGCTTCGACCACACCCTTGCGGATGTAGGCGTTGCGCCCGTCGCCGCCGGCCCCACGCCGGCCGAGTGGCGGGTACTTCGCATACGACACGGCTGCCTCAACTTGCTCGCGATTCTCGACGCGAGGGATGATCACGCCTTGCGCGCCCGAGTCGAATGCCCGGGCAACCAGTGAGTAGAGATTGTCGGTCGGTCGGACGATCGGGACGATGTCGCAGAGCAGCGCGGTCTGGACGAGGCCAAGCATCGTCTCCCAGTCGAACATCGCGTGCTCCATGTCGAGGAAGAGGAAGTCGAACCCGGCGGCTGCCATCAGCTTGATGCCGCCGATCGAGCGCATCTCGCTGATGATCGGCCCTGCGACTGCCTTGTCCTCGCGAAGCGCTGCCTTTACCCGGTTGTGCTGCACGGTGCGTCCTTTCATGGTGGGGGGAGACCTCACCCCACCGGCCCCCTCTCCCGCGGGGAGACGGGGGTGTCAGTAGTCGAGCGTGGTTGTTACCAATCTCAATTCGTCAATGGTGATGCTCTCGTCCCCCGTTCCTCATCCCTCATCCCCGACTGTGAACCCCGCCATCGCCTCGTAGAGTGTGATCAGTGCGGAGTGGTCGAGTTGGCCGTCGCCGCGGGCGGCCATGCTCTCGTAGAGCTGGGTGACGAGCGCCGAGACGGGCAATGGCGCATGGAACTCGCGCCCGGTCGACATCGCGATATTCAGGTCCTTGCGGTGCAGATCGATCCGAAATCCCGGCTCGAACTGGTGGGCGATCATGCCCGGGCCGCGCATCTCCATCACACGGCTGGCCGCCAGCCCGCCGCTGAGGACCTGGACGACCTTCTCGGGGTCGACTCCCGCCATCGCGCCGAGCAGTAATGCTTCGCTGACGGCGGCGTAGTGGATCGCGACGACGATCTGGTTGCACGCCTTGACCGTCTGCCCGGCGCCGGGCCCGCCAACGTGGATGATCGTCTTGCCCATCGCCTCGAACAGCGGCCTGGCCCGGTCGAAATCGGCCGCGCTGCCGCCGGCCATGATCGACAGTGTTCCGGCGATCGCTCCTTTGTCACCACCAGAGACCGGCGCGTCGAGCGCGCTGGCGCCCCGCGCGATCAGGGCATCGCTTACCGCGATCGCGGTTGCGGGGGCGATCGTGCTCATGTCGATCAGCAGATCGCCAGCGTCCATCTCGGCGAGGATGCCCGCCTCGCCGAAGACGACATCGGAGACTTCCGGCGAATCGGGCAGCATTGTGATGACGATATCGACGTCTGCGGCGACAGCGCGAGCGCTCCTGGCTGCTGTCGCCTGCTCGACCTCGGCCACGATCTCATCGACGTCGTCCTGGCTTCGGTTGTAGACGACGATTTCGTAGCCTGCTTTTGCCAGGTTGCGAACCATCGGCCTGCCCATGATCCCCAACCCGATGAACCCGACTCGTTCTGCCATCTCTCCTCCGTCTTGTCGCCGGGCGGCGCCAACGTGGGGCGGCGCACGCTGCCCGTCCGCGGGAGCATGCTACCGTCCGGAGGATGAGGGGTCAACCGGCTGATTCGGGCGGGTGATCCGCCGTGGCTGGGCTATTATTTGCCAATGTGATCGGAGATGAGGACATAGGGGCATCGTGCGTCGCGGCGACGCGCGGCGGTTGGCGGCTGAAGGGGAAACCGCGCATGACCAACATGGAGGACAGGATGTCGGACGCGTCCGGCCGGGGGGCGGCGCCGAAGATTCTCATCATCAACGACTCTCCGGAATTCCTCGACCTGATGCGTGAGATCCTCGTTTCGGAGGGCGGCTACGAGGTCGCAACCCTCGATCAGAGTGAGGGAGTCGTGCATCAGATCTCTCGCAATCGACCCGATCTCGTGATTCTCGACATCGTCTTTCATCAGCCACCTGATGGTCTCATCGTTGCCGCAATGCTTGCCGATGCCGAGCATACCCGCGGCCTGCCAGTGCTCTTCTGCACAGCTCTCGGCGAGCGCGATATCGCGGAGGAAGCCCACCGCGAGATTCACAGCCGCAATCAGCGGATTCTCTACAAACCGTTTGAGATCGACACGCTGCTGGATGTCATTGCCGATATGCTGGAGTCGCCGGGGGAGTCGCTTACGGTACGGGATGCTGCCGGGTGACAAACCGACGCATCCTGAGGGGCCGGCCCCTCAGGATGCGTTATCGAGTCGTCTGTCGCAGCCAGCCCGCCGGGCCGGTAGCCATGTCGTCGGGCAGGCGATCTTCCCGGTTCAGTCCCCGGCCGGCTGGAGCGCCCCGACAGGCTCGACGCGGCGCTTGGGGGCGCTTCCGCCAAGCAGCCGCAGGCCGTTCGAGACAACGATGATCGTGCTGCCCTCGTGGCCGATGACGCCGAGCGGCAGAGTGGTTATGCCAAGCAGCGTGCCGGTGACGAGGACAACGATGACACCCAGCGCGAAGGTCAGGTTCTGGCGGATGATTCTGCGTGTCCGCCGGCTGAGCTCGACGGCATAGGGCAGCCGAGTCAGGTCGTCGGCCATCAGGACAACATCGGCTGTCTCGAGCGCGACATCGGTGCCGGCCGCGCCCATTGCGATACCGATCGAGGCGGTCGCCAGCGCCGGGGCGTCATTCACTCCATCGCCAACCATGATAACCGTGCCGTACTGGCGCTTGAGCTCCTCGATGATGTCGAGCTTCTCCTGCGGCATCAACTGGCTATGAAACTCGTCCACGCCGGTTTGTCGGGCGATCGCTCGCGCGGCGCGCTCGTTGTCCCCTGTCAGAATGATCGTCTTCTCGACGCCGAGCGCCTTGAGCTGCTCGATGACCTCACGGGCAACCGGTCGGACGGTATCGGCGACACCGATGACACCAAGGAACCTGACGCCGTCGGCGTGCTGGATGCCGACGAACATCGTCGACTTGCCGTTGTCGCGCAGCTCGTTCGCCTCGTCGATCAGCGCCGCCGGGATGGCGAATCCGCGGTCGACGAAGAGTGCGTCGTTGCCCGCCAGGACCATATCTCCATCGACGACCGCCTCGATGCCCCGACCGATAATCGATGTGCCATCGTGTGCTTCCGGCACCGGCAGTCGCCGTTCCAGCGCTGCCTCGACGACCGCCGCGCCGAGCGGATGCTCGGAGAGCCGCTCGACCGCAGCGGTCAGGCGCAACAGCTCCTCTGGCGCTACCCCGCTGGCCGGGCGCAGGTCCGTCATCCGTGGCCGGCCGACGGTGAGTGTGCCGGTCTTGTCGAAGGCCACGACCCGCGCGACGCCGATATCCTCCAGGTGGGCAGCCCCCTTGAACAGAATGCCCTGTCGGGCGGCATTGGCCAGCGCCGAGAGGGTCGACGCCGGTGTCGAGATAACCAGCGCGCATGGGGAGGCGACCACTAGCAGAATCATCGCCTGGTAGAACGTTTCGTTCAGTGTCCGGTCGGTGGCAAGCGCGGGAATGATGGCGTAGAGCGCCGCGGCGAGGATGACGCCGCCAGCGTAGAGCCCCTCGAACCGATCGGTGAAGCGCTGGGTGGCTGATTTCTCCGCCTGGGCCGTCTCGACAATCTGGATGATCTTCGCCAGTGTGCTTTCGCTCGCCAGCCTGGTGACCTGGACGTGCAGGACACCGTGACCGTTGATCGTTCCGGCGAAGACGCCGTCGCCAGCGCGACGGACGACCGGCATCGACTCGCCGGTAATCGCTGACTGATCGACGGCCGATTCGCCTCGGACGACCTGGCCGTCGGTCGCGATCCTCTCGCCATTCTTGATGATGACGACGTCGTCGAGCCGTAGCTCCTCGACCGGAACGATCGACTCGGTCCCGTCGCGCAGCACCCGAGCCTCGTCGGGACGCAGATCCATCAGTGCGCGGATGGCGCTATAGGTGCGGCCCATTGCGTAGTGTTCGAGGGTGTTGCCGAGGGAGAAGAGGAACAGCAGGATCGCGCCCTCGACCCAGTGGTCGATGATTGCCGCGCCGATTGCGGCGACGATCATCAGCAGGTCAACGTCGATATTGCGATTCCACAGGCTGGTGAGCGCGGTTCTGGTCGCGAAGGTTCCGCCTGCGATGTAGGCGACGACGTAGAAGGCGACCTGGCCACTATGGCCGATGACGCCGGCCCTGCCGAGTCCCCAGCCGAGCAGGAGCGCGATGAGCGTGGTGACCGTTGCCACCGCCAGGCCGTAGCGATCCAGCAGGCTCGGCCGTTCCTCTTCGACCTTGTGCTGGTGCGGCCGGAGGTCGTGTTCCTCTATTGATGCGATCACGGGTGTGTCCGTGTCTATCGCCATGTGCGCCCCCGTTACTCCTCGCTGGCATCACGGTGATGCCAGTTGAGAATCATTCGCACATAGTATCAAATCTCACTCGTGACGAGGGCAACTACGGAATCGCTGATACCGTTACAGTCATGTGTCAATACGGGAGGGTGGCAGAGGCAGCCGGGAGGCGATGAGACCCCCCGGCTGGATTCGATGCGCGTGTTTCGGATGGCTGCCGGCGCCTAGGGGCCGGCCTGGACGCCGGGCAGGTCGTCGACCGGGAGCTCCAGCGGCGGCTCGGGCGCAACGGTCTCGGAGTCGACGACCGGCACGATCTCGCGATCGTCGGCCAGCAGGGCAATGGCGACGACCTCGTCCATGCTTTCGACCCAGTGGAACGTCATCTCGTCGCGGATCGTCTCCGGCACTTTGACCAGGTCGCGCTGGTTCTCGGCCGGCGCCATCAACGTCCGGATGCCGGCGCGGTGAGCTGCGAGCGTCTTGTCGCGCAGGCCGCCGATCGGCAGCACCCGCCCACGCAGCGTGATTTCGCCAGTCATCGCGATGTCGTTGCGCACCGGCCGGCGAGTGATAGCCGAGATCAGAGCGAGCGCCATTGTGATGCCGGCCGAGGGGCCGTCCTTCGGCGTCGCGCCCTCGGGCAGGTGGATGTGCAGGTCGATCTTCTCCTGGAAGTTTTCGGGAATATGGAGCTCCTCGGCGCGCGAGCGCGCATACGAGAGCGCCGCGCGGGCAGATTCCTGCATCACCTCGCCGGCCCGGCCGGTGATCGTCAGATTTCCGCGTCCTGGCATGCTGGCAACCTCGACCGGGATCAGCTCGCCGCCAACCTCGGTTGTGCCCAGCCCGATCGCGACGCCGACCTGCGCCTCGCCGATGCTCTGCTCGAATCCGAAACGTTTCGGCCCGAGGTACTCCTCCAGCTTCGTCTCGGTCAGCT
>Ga0209476_10001830_pt1 | contig 14284 bp, 12 predicted proteins | sample KloWWTrecipitate_FD_187179 | JGI IMG/M metagenome (GOLD analysis project Ga0209476, IMG submission 187179) | Active sludge microbial communities from Klosterneuburg, Austria, studying microevolution and ecology of nitrifiers - Klosterneuburg... | ecosystem: Engineered > WWTP > Aerobic digester... | reverse complement strand
CGCGGCCGATCTCACCACTGACGAGAAGTTGACGTTCTGCCTGTGGCTGTCTAATACTTCGCAACCACAGCCGTAATTACATAGGGGGAAGGCATGACTACTCTGTCGCAACTGCGCACGAACGCACGATCTCGGGCGGATATGCCTTCCACCACCTTCGTTACCAACGCCGAGTTAAATACCTGGCTCAACGAAGGCATTGCCATCGTTCACGACAAGCTGGTGGCGGCTTACGGGGGCGATTATTTGGAGTCGACGGCTAGTTTTACAACCGACGGCTCCGAATATTTGGATTTGCCAAACGACTTCTACAAGCTTCAAGGTATCGACCTCGTAAACGGGGGAACGACCTACACCTTACAGCCGTTCACAGGCAGCGAGCGCAACCTATATGCAAACTTGCATAGCGCCGCGTGGCCTACCCTTCCGAAATACAAGTTCTCTGGCGCAGACCGCATCAGACTCGCGCCAATTCCAACTTCAGGGCTGGCAGGTGTGATTTGGTACATCCCCAAAGCTACTACCTTGTCTGGGGATGCAGACACGGTTTCGTTTCCCAACGGCTGGGAACGGTACGCGGTTGTTTACGCAGCTATCCAGATGCTGATGAAGGAAGAATCCGACCCAACACAACTTCAAATGCTACTTGCCAGGTGGGACATGGAACTTAAAGACATGTTCGATAACCGGGACGCCGGCATGGCTCGTAAAACGGTGGATGTGGATTCGATTGATAACTGGTGGCCGTGATGCCGCTAATCCCGCTCACAAGACTGCACACACAGAACCAAGAACTGAACCAGGTTCAAGACCTCTTGCTTCGTCGCGTAAATCCCGCCCTGGCGGCGGTCATTTTGGACGGCAATCTAGTCGAGGACGTGGCGGTAGGCGTTGCGGCGACGAACGTGAATCACGGTCTGAGCCGAGCCTACCGGGGCTGGATAATTGTGGACAACAACACGGACTGCCGAGTGTGGAGCCCCTCGACGGGGGACACGTCAAAAGTTATAGTGCTGCAGAGCAGCGCAGCCACAACTCTTAGCCTCTGGGTGTTCTAATGCAGAAGCAACGCTTCGCAGTTCCACTGGTGGGCGGGCTGGACACCAAGCACACCGAGACGACTGTAATTCCCGGAAAATTAGTACAGGCAGACAACGTCGTGTTTTCGGACAAGGACACTATCAGCGTTCGAGCCGGCTTGACGGACATCACGTATTCGTCCCCAGCAAGCGACACGTTAGCACGATTGTGGGCTCATCGAGGACAGATTTGTGCGGATGGCAACATCTTCAACGGGACTACGCCGGTTGCGCTATCCGAAAACTATGCACTCAAGCCCCGCCCTCGATGGCTGCCGGAAATTACGTCGACCGGCATTTCGTTTGATGCAACCACCCACGCGGCCACTACGGCGTACGATTATGCGTCAAACGGGACAATCTCGGTTACTGCTGTAGCTGATGATAACTTGTCCTACTCAGGGGGCGCGCCAACACCTGGCGTGCGCGTTAGTATTTTGGATTCGTCCGGGGACGTGGCTAGAATAGAAACCTTGTCGATGCCAGCAGGTGTAACGGGCACGGTCACGTTCACGAGAGTTCTTATTACTGCGTCTAAGATATTCATCTTTTATGTCGCGGATATCGGCGGAACACTCACGCTCTACCTTCAGTTGTACGACTTGACTGCCCCTTACAACTCGTCTGGCGTGGCAACCAGCCTAGGTGCGCTTTCGTACGGAATTGATTTTGACGCCGTATATTCCGCAGCTCCGGCAACAGCCGGCGCACTGGTTGTGGGGTGGCAGCAAGCGGCTAACAATATGCGCTTCTTGTCGCTGAATACCTCTACCGGGGCTATTCTGGCAACCGATAACGTAGCTCTTACCGCAGGGACTGTTGCTGCGAATTTGAATATCTCCATGGGGCTAGGTGGCGGCACGTACCGGTTTTACGCCTTCTACACCGACACCAACGTCGGGGCTAACGATATCTCTGCCTGCATCTCCGGAATTACTGGAAACGGGACCGCATTGGCATACGGGGCAGGAACTGCGGGGGCCACAATCGCGGCCGCGGCCGTGACTACCGTAGGGGCTCTTACGGTCGTGGATGCGGGCACTACCATGTGGTGCTACTACACAGGGTACGATGCCAATAATGCAGCCGTCATCAAGAAAGCCGTCAGTACGAGCTACACTGTCCTAACGTCCGTGGGCGAAACTTTCGTTGCGGCGAATCTGGCTATTTGCGGCCGAGCAACATTTATTAACTCGGACGACATACGCATGCTGGTATACCAGCATCGCGCAGCCACGGACGCGTCCTATGTTTTCTTTGCCCGATTCCGAAGCGGCGGCGGATCGCGTTACTATAACGGCGACGTGCACATGATGGGCGTGTTCAATCCAGGAAACTCTGGACCAATGTACACGTCCTTCGCGTCTAGTAATTTTCGCAGACTAACCGGCGCTTACTGCACGGCCACTACAAACTCTACTGTCGTCCTTAAGGCCGGCGATTTGTTTACGCTGGGCGGAGTCAACGCTGCCGGGTTTTCTCTGGACCGTGTAATTTTAAATGACGGCGGACTGGGGTATGTTCCGGTTGACGACGGGACGTTCCTGCCTTCGGGGTTTCCAACTCTCGTGACACGACAGATTCACGAACACTCGTTTTCTAAGCCGCCTCAAATTGTCCTTACTGCGTTTGCAGGCGGTACGCACCTTGCTGCCGGTACGGCCTACACTTTTGTAGCTACTTACATGTACGTTGAGGCAAACGGGGACGTAGTATTTTCCGCGCCCAGCACCGCAGCGAGTCGCACGCCGGGTGTGAACGAGAACGGCACTTTCACAGTAACTTGTGACACTATCACTCGGCGCAGTGCCACTAGAATTGCTCTCTGGCGGGCCATCTCGGGGAACTACTACCTTGACAATATTGTCAATAACATTCCTACGGCAGTAACCACCACAGTTACGACCAACGGCACAGACGCCACAGTAATCGCGAACGAACCACTTTACACAAATGGAGGAGTCCTATCTAACCAGCCCTTGCCTGCTTGTCGCACAGGATGTGCTTGGGCTGACCGAATCTTCGTAACTGACGGGCTGAGAATCCATTTCACGCACAAGAAAGAGGTGAACTTTGGTTACGAATACTCAATCGCGAATCAAATTGCTGTGCCTTCCGACTGGGGTCGCGTTGTCGGACTTGCCGGCCTGGATGACAAGCTGGTTATCTTCGGAGAAAAGAAAATCGGATACATCTCTGGAGATTTCTCCCGACCCATTGCCCTCGTCCACAATCTCGGCGCCCGATGGGGAACCCACAAAGGTGTTGTAGTCGTCGATGAAGGCGTCTGGTTCCAATCACCGCGCGGTTTGCGGCTATTAACGCGGGGCATGTCTATTGCTCGACGCGAAGACGGCGTCGAGTTCGGCAGTGAGGTCGACGACCTGAATCCTGGAGTGGCCGCCAAGCCTTACTCGCAGACCACGGTAGTAAACGTTGTAGCGGCCTGCGTGCTGCCCTCGAAACCAGAAGTCCGATTCTACATGGACAACGGCACGTGCTTGGTGCTGAATCGAGACTGGAACCAGTGGTCGAAATTCACGAACCATACGACCACGGACGCCGTCGCGGCCGACAAGTTTTACCACATCCACGATACCTCGACGATTCGCTACTACGACGAAGGCAGCTCGTCGACTTCGCAACAGCCAGTCGGCGACGGGGCGGCTCGGACCGAGATACCGGTAACGCTCAAGACCGGTAAATTATCGCTTGCCGGAATTCAGGGCTTCGCCCGAATCTACGAAGCTGGTTGGACGGTAGCTACGGACGACGCGTTCACGGCCTCGTCTCCGGTATCGTTTACGTTGACGGCCACCACGGACGAGGGCAATTCTACGGCACGGTCGTATACTTTGTCCTCCCAAGGCTCGGTGGAACACTTTTTTGCGCTGCAACCGGCGTACCAGAAGTGCTCATGGATGCAATTGACTATGGAATTCGACCCGAATTCTACTGGCTCAACGGCAGTAAGCAGGTTTCTGGGGCGCATACGTTTCGTTAATTTGACGCTTTTGCTAGGCTTGAAGCCGGGCTTGTCGAAGCAGAATAGGGTGAAATACTAATGGCCAAGGAACTTGACAGAGGCATTGACGCAACTCGACCAAGGCCCGTGTATAAGCCGGCCGCGGCGCAAGCCCCGACGCCAGTCGCAGGGCAGCGTCCGGCGGGAATCATGACCACGTTTCAGCCTGGGGCCGGCCAGACCGGAACGCTAGGCGGAATGACAGCGCTGCCTCAACAAGTGCCAGGGGCTCAGCCTGGCACGGATCCAATGAAAGACGCATTTCGTAACGAGCAAATGCGCATGATTCAAGCTTTGCAGCAGGCTGCTCAAGGCGACCCGAATAGTCGCGCCCAACAACAAATGCGCGACATTTACCAGCAGCAACGCGGGCAAATATCGTCAGGCATTTCCGGGTCCAGGGGCGTAGCTGCCGGTGCAGCTCAAGAGATGATTCAGCGGAATCAGGCGGCCGCGGACCAGTCTTATAACTTGGATTCGCGCGCACTAATGAGCCAAGAGCAAATGCGCGCGCAGCAAGCGCTGCTAACCGAACTTGGGTACGCAAGGGATCAAGATTTAAACGCCGAAGAGTCCCGTCAGACACGATTCCTAGAAAATCAAGCGCTCGTGGATTTAATAACTCGCCAGACCGCCTCAAGAGAACTGGAAATGGCGGAAAAGAACAGGGAATTGAACATAGCAGCCGCTCGCGCAAAAGCTTCTCTGGATTACGATACGCAAAAGCTGGACGAACAGCGTAACAAGCAACTGCTTGAAGCAGGTGCCACGGTACTGGAAGCAGGGCAGAAAGCCTACGTAAAGAACAAAGGGGCTAAGTGATGGGAACTCCCTTACACAAGAACGTAGATGACTACAGAAAAGAGAAAGGCATTACTACTCCGAAATCCATGGCCGATCAGCGCGCCATGGACATGGAGAATTGGGAACGAGACCTAGCTGACCGACTAGGTAAAGAAAATATTACGCCGGAGATGCGTGCGCAGCAGGAGAAGATACTTGACGAGCATTACGCAGGCAAAGACGCCGCGCTGTCAGGCATGGTAGCGCCTGAGCAACAGGCCATGCTTTTCGGTATGCAAAACATAGATGCGTTTAGAATCAACCTTCCGACCGACTACGACAAGCAGAAGTATGCACTTGCTGAGCTTGCGCGCGACCGCCCGCTAGAGAGTTGGAAATACGGCAATCAGGAACCTCTTAAAGGCCAGCGGGACCTTCTTGGCCTATTGGAAATGTCTAGGGGCAAGGATACTGTCGCCAAGCTGCAAGGGCAGAAAGCGCTAGGTGAATCAGCGTATCGCGGGGCGCAACAACAAGCCCTGGGCGGGGGGCTGGCCGCAGCAACAGAAGCTACCAGGCAGTCACAGGGCGCAGTTTCACAAGTGGGCGAAGGGGCGGTTTCGCAAGATTACTCCACGCGAAACATGCAAAACTTGCTTTCTACGCAAGGGCGGGCGCAAGACTTGGCGGTCACTACCGCACAACACAAATTAAAATTAGCCGGGCAGCAAACCAACAACGCAATGGTTCAATTTTATCTTTCGCTAGGTGACGATTTTGCCACCGCTCAAAAGCGAGCAGAGATAGAATTCAATAAACTAGTAACAGCTAAGTATCTGTCCAACATCGGCGCACGGGATGCTACGGCCGGGGCCGCTGCAGGGGCCGCGGCTACTGTGCTAGGGCTCTTTAAATAAAGGTTAACTATGGCCACCGAAGACGGCATCGACTATTCTGAAGCTCCTAACCTTACGGGCCGCTCGCTCGTAGGCGCCATGAAGGGCAACATGGACGCAGCAGTACAAGCTCAAGCGGCACGGCAGGACGCCGAGGCTAACGCACTGGGCGTGCAAGTCGGCCAAGTAGAACTTGATCCGGAAATTCCGGACGGCCAGGTAGTTGACCCAGTAACCGGGGAAGTCGCCGGGGAAGTCACAGGCCAGATGCCTGCGATGGCAGATGTCAGCAACCCGTACTTGGACAAAGCGGCGCGGGCCTTGGAGTCTGGCGCGGCCAAAGAAAAAACCGGAGTCGAGGCGCAAGCTGCGGTTGAGGGCAGCAAGTCCAAGCAAAAAACCGAGGCCCTGTCGAAGGCCGACGGCGCAGTGCAGGCAGTAGGTACGCTGGTCGCACTTTAGGGGTAAACGTGGCTACTCAAGAAGAACTCGACGCTTTTTACGCCGCGCAACTAGATAACGCTACGCCGGGCGTAGACCCTAGTTTCATCCCAGTTAACTACGACACGTCAGGCAAGGTGTCTAATAGGCCCAGTGTTGTGCCGGGGGTTGCGTCGGCAATGGAGGGGACAGAAGACCAAGCCGCGATTCAAGCCGAGCTTATTGCCGAAGGCATGCCGCCGGAAGACGCCATTGCAGCTTCGCAGGGCGAGGGAGGGCAGGCTCCAGTCGACACCCAAATCTCGCCCGAGATTCTGGCCGCGGCCCAAGCCGAGGGCGCTCCGAACCCGTACCTAGCCAAGGCCGAAGCCGAGTCGCTAAAAGCTGCAGAACTCGAGCGTAAGGGAATCGAAGCACAGGCTGAGGTCGAGATATCCAAAGGTAAAGCCAAAGAGGCCGCGGGGGCGGAAGCGCAAGCCCGAGCCAGCGAGCAAGCGCTCGTACAAAAGCAGATTGCCGAGTCCATGGATCAAATGGACCGGGAATTCGAACAACGCAACCAGGCGGACGAGGAAGAAGTTCGCAAGGCTTATGCGCAGCGCGTAGACCCAGGTCGGTACTGGGCCAATAAGGATGGTGCCCAAAAAGCAATGTCCGTTATTGCTGCAGGGCTGTTTGGCTACCTGGGCAAAGGCATGGAGTACCTCAAGCGCCTCGATAGTCTCGTTGCCGAAGACGTGCAGCTACAAGAGCGGGAGCGAGCAAATAAGATTTCGATGGCTGAGAAGATTCAGGCAAAGCATGGCCAAAACTACGGAGCGCTTCGAGATGCGCGTGAAAAGTCGTATGAGAACTCGTTGCGTACCGAAGCCAAAATCTGGGCCGGAATCAAGCACACGTTCGAGCAAATAGACGTGGCCCATGCCGGCCCCGCAGCCATGGCACAAAAGGACGTACTACTAGCAAAAGTAAACGAAAATTTGGCTAATAATTACATGAAGCAGGCGCAAATCTTCGACAAGGAGAAAACCGCGCGCGCCAATTTGATGCTTCGGGCGTATGCTGCGCAAGCAAGTCAGGCTGCTAAAGCTGCTAAAGCTGCTAAGGAGACAAAAGGCGAAAAACTACCCGCCGTGACGCAGACGCAAATCGACCACAAGGTTAAGTATCTTCAGACGCTGAAGAACATGCGAGACAAAATATCCAAGGTTGGCGCCGAGGGCGGATTTATTGGAACCGCTAAACAGGTTGTGCACGGGGCGCAATCACTGGCTGGAGATACAAAAATTCAACGTCAACTGTATAATGCACTGGTTAAGGATGCCACTAAAGCTCGTTCTGAGAGCGCACTTCAGCAGCACGAAATCAACTACTTTCAAGGAGACTTCCCGGATTACGAAACCTTCTTGTCCTCTGGTCCGAAACAGCTGGACGAAATCATAGCCATGGAGACCAATAATTTGCGCACGTACATGCAACTGCAGCAAGATCGCGGGTACAACGCAAGAACAGAGGCTTTTGATAAGTTCATCGGCGCCGGTAGTGTGGCGAAAACGTCAATCAAATCCAAGAAGGCCGAATAATGGCTACCGTCTACTTTCGTAACCCCGAGGGCGAAATTCACGAAGTCGACCGGGAGTCGGCTGCAGAGGCCAAGAAACAAGGCTGGCAAGTGCTGACCCCGGACGAGTACAAAACCTTTGCCGAAAATAAAGCCTACGGCGGCGTTATCCCCACGGCCATTGCCACCGGCACTCGTGCGCTGGCCGGGTACACGGGAGGGCTCTCGGATATAGCACTCAAGGCGCTCGGAGGTGACGACTACACCGAGTTCCAAAAGAAGGCGGAAGAAGCCAGCCCTATAGTTTCGACCGCTGGATATATTGCAGGGTCGATAGCTCCGGGTTCAGTGGTAATGAGAGCAGCTGGGGGCATAGGTAAAGTAGTCAAGGGCGCTGGGCTGGCCGGGACCGCAATTCGCGCGGGGCTGACCAACACCGTGTTCGGGACCTCTCAGCTGGCCGACGATATGGTTATGAAGCGCCGCGACCCCATGACGACGGAATACGTGGCCACGCAACTGGCTAACGACTTCTTGGTTGGCTTGACCTTCGAGTCGGCGCTGTACGGAGCTGGCAAGGTTGCGAGCAAGGCTTGGGGTAAGTTGTTCGCCAAGAGCAAACAGGCAGACATTGGAATGTCGCCCCAAGTCGAAACCGGGCTTGAAGATACGATTGCCAGCAAAGGCGGGCCTGCGGTTGGGCCGTCCACTCCTTGGCACGAAGGTCAAGTTATTGGCGGCAAGACCATCGACCCTCGAACCTTGACCGACGAAGACATTGCAATGATGGCCGCTCGGAGCAGCGCGCAAGGCCGCAAGGCGGCAACTCAGGCCGCAGGGGGAGAAGGAACCAAGAATCTTCGCGCGGGGGGAGCTTCTAAGGAACCCAGACAAGTTTTTGAAGAAGTAAAACTCGAGGCGCCGCAGGGGCTAGACAAGGACGGATGGCTCAAGAAAAAGGGCGACGAGATGCTAATCAAGCGATTGATTACAACTCGCCGTGACGCAGGCTATCACGATATCGCGGAACGCCCAGAGCAGCTCGTTGACTTCGTGCGACGCAAGGGCGTATTCAAGGACGCCACTGCATGGGACGATTGGGGCTCAGCTTTAGCCAAGGCCAAGTCAACGTCTAAGTCAATCGGCGACGAGATTAATTCCGTTCTGGCCGAGGCCGAAAATATCGCCCCAGCGCGGCAATTTGCGGACGCAATAGAAAAGAGAATTACGGCCTCGGTGAACGAAAAATACTTGGGGCGTCCGCAAGCTCTTGCTGTTGCAAAGGCGCAAGTTCAACGAGTGCGCGAGTTCTTGTCAGACCCTAATGTTACTTGGGAGACCATCAAAAAGAACCGCTCTGACTTGCGTGCAGCGGCTACCGGAAAGCAAGGGCAGGTTTTAGACAACCTGTCAAGTGACGTGGTCAATCATATACAGCTTGATTTGCGAAACGCATATATCGAGGCAATCAACGCCAACGCAGGCAAAGAACTTGGCAAGCGGCTTAAACAGGCTAACAACGATTTCGAACTGTCCGATGTGCTGGAAACACTACTTGAGCGTAAAGTGCCGGCGCCGGGTAGCGGGTCGGCGCTCGCCACTGCTGGCGACATCGCTGGCGCTGGACTCGGGGGCGCCATCGGGGGCGCATTCGGCGGGGTGGGATTTGGGCTAGGTGCTGCAGTTGGAGCTGCAGCCCGTAGGGGAGCTGCCAAGTTTCACCGCGAGCGTCCACTAATCGAACGACAATTGCTTTACGGTCTCAGTGATTCGCGTATGGCGGACTTGGCAGGCTCGTTGCGAGACCGGCTAAAAAACGCCGCGGCTAATCAGCACCTGGGCCAACTTAAGCCGGTAGTCTACCGACTCATCAGCTTGTCGGACGACGAGTTGCTGGATGAGCACGCCAAGCTGTCGGTAGGTGTCGACGGCGAGGAGTACATGGGCGCGCTTGGACTTCGACACGAGGAATCTGAGGAAGAACTCGAGAAACTTGGCGAGAAAGCCGCCGCGGCTGAAGAGTCCAGAAAGATGCTGGACGCGCGCAGGGACAAGATTGCCAAATCCGCGCGCAAGTTTACCGGCAGCAAGAAAGAGTTGTCGACCGAAGTCGAAGTCAAAGAGCCGCCAGCCGAGTACGCAGGGGGCGCAACTCCGGGTAAGTACGACATTAAGGCAATTGCTAAGAAGCTTCGAGGTTATAATCCTGGGGACCTGCTTGACGCAGTGCTAACCAAGGGCTGGGGTGCTGCCCCGAGCGAGCACCTGGAGTCAATCAAAAAAGCTGACGACCGAATGACGTTTCTTAAGTCCAAATTACCGCAAGAAACGCAGGGCACTGCACTTCGCCCGGCAGTCAAGGCCTCGGCGGCTGAATGGGCCAAGTTTAAGAGGTATTACGACGTGGCCGTAGACCCGGATAGTTTCCTGGAATTAATGAACCGTAAGATGGTGTCCCGGGAAGCACAAGAGGCCATGGAAGTGCTGCACCCGGAGATGCTGCAAGAGATTAGAATGGCTACGTTTATTGAAGCCAAACGTGGCGAGCCACTGCCCGGGGACAAGCGCGCAGTGCTAAAGCAAGTAGTTGGGAATGCGGCTGTTAATTTGGACGGAGCCCAAGTACAATCGCTACAATTGATGCAACAGGCGAACGCGCAAGGTGCGCAGCAGCAAACCAGACCGCCGGACGGCCGGCAAGCAGTGGACGCAGAGAAAAATATGACCACTCAAGGTCAAAGGATGGAAGCACGATGAAGCTCAAGCACTTGTTAATTGGGGCCGCTCTCGGCTTCCCTGTTGGATTCGTAGCCTTGGCAGCGGAACCCGTAGTTTGTGCTTACGGGGTCGGAACGTCGACCGCAATCCACACGCACAAGGCCGCGTGCGACCCAGGGGACGGCGGTTCGAACTACGTTTGCGTCCCCGACGCCGGGGGCACGTGCACTTGGAGCAAAGGCTCGACCGTGCTGGTTCAATGCAACACGAATGTTTATTTCGACTCCACCACCACGGCCGGGGTGGCCGGTACGGCTACTAGCTTTGACCAACGAGTCATGTTCTTGACCAATGGTGACCCGTACCCTATCTATCTGGACAACCCGGATCAGAACATTTCGGTGCTTGCCGTTACGGACGCCGGGGTAGGCGAGTGCAAGTTCATGACAACTAAGAGGCCGAAGCCGTGGATGTGGTAGCTCTCATTTTGGCCTTCACGCCACTCGTTGGTCCGCTGCCACACTTAGAGCGCGCCGGCGCAGAGACTCGCCGATTCACGCCAGTGTCGGCGTCGCAAGCAGCACCTTATTTCGCATTCGCCACCTCTAGCGGCGTCGGCATGACTGCGGCCTGCGCTTGTACGAGCCCCACGGGGACTGCTGGCGAAGTGATGACTACTTCGCGGGGATCTTCAGCATATTGTTCCAAGGCCGGGCTGGACAAGACCGGGATTGAAGTTGGGGATTTGGTGTCCTGCGGCAATGCCCTGCCTAGAATTATGCCTGGCACTCGGGGCGGAACGCTCGGGGTTATGGTAGAAAACACGGCTACAAACCAGGCAACCTATAGCGAGGATTTTACGCATACGTCTTGGGCCGACTTTGCACTAGGCGCTGCAGCCCCGACGCGGGCAGCGGACCAGGGAACATCGCCGGCCAATACCGCGACGGCCGACAGAATTACATTTCCTGCCACCACCAGCGGACAATACACAATGCTTGCCAAGACCCCCGCCGCCGGCACAGAGACCTTTTCCTTTTACATCAAAGGAGTTTCCGGTTCGGGGAGTATCAGAATATGCCGTAGGGCGGGGGCACCATGGGTCAGTGAAACATGCAGCTTCAACAATACCACATGGACACGCTGTGTCTCTGGCAGTACGACTTCGCTATCTGTAATATATCTCGGCAACTCGTCTACAGTTGCAACATGCGGCGCGTCCACCGATGCGATGGCGGAAGCTGACGTTTACGTATGGGGCGCACAAACCGAGGACAACTCACTAGGCTACGCCACGACGTACGTTCCAGCTCTTGCCGGGTCTGCCGGTAGTAGGTCGGCAGATGTCGTGAGTTTTCAAACAGGCATCAGCACTGCAGTCGGGTCGTTTGCCGTGTCCGTGGCGCCCAGCTGGGCTACGGTAGCGGACAGGCCTAAAGTCTCCCCGGCCCGCTTCATTCTTACCAGGCAGAGCACGAACGAAGACACCTCAGCATCCGTAGCGGCGAGCTTGAGCTTGTACTGCGCAGCGGGTACGACCGGAGCGGGGGCAACAGACGTATACGCAAACGTAGCGCGCTCGAGTTCCACGAGTCGGGTGTCGTGCTTCTTCGACTTCGGCAACGTTCCCGTAATAGGGGGAGCCGTTGATGGAAGTTCCATGTCTATTGTTGATCCTACCGGCGCTTCGGCACGAACGGCGGTTACCAAGTTTTATATTGGCAGCGGATCGGGCACTGGAGAGCAGATTGACGCCGTGGTGTACAATGTTTGTGTCGACCCAGTAATCACGAGGTGCCAATGACAACTACTCAATCATCTAGTTTCTATAACAACTCACCTTCCGTGTTCCCGGTTACTGATTACGGTGCACTTGGCGACGGTGCCAACGACGACACCGCAGCTGTCAATCTAGCTATCGTAGCTGCAATCGCGGCGGGGGGTGGGACTGTTTTCTTTCCGCGCGGCGTGTACAAGTGCACCAGCACAATATCACTCCCTGTGACAGCCACCTTGGCGCTAGTAGGCGAAGCGGCCGGGTGGCATCGCCCCATTTCACAAGTTCAATTTACCCAGACCGATGGGACTTCGGGGTTTAAACTGGATGGCTCGGTAGGGCGAAGTGTGGAATCCTCGTTTTTTATGTACGGCTTGTACATTAATGGTAATAATAGCCTGGGACCTTGTTTTGAGATGATTAGTTACTCGTGGGCCACCTTCGAGCACGTTATGACGGATCGGGGCTCGTATGGCATGAAAATAAGTTCTAGTTACATAAATCGATTCGAAAACTGTAAATTTTACCGAGCAGTCAACGACGGTGTTTACATTAACGCTGGCAACGAAAACAATTTTACGGACTGCCATGTTACTGGCTGCCCAGGATACGGTGTCAACATAGTTGACGGCAACATCAACATATTTACTGGCGACTACTCGCTTAACGACACCGGGCAGTTTTGGATTCAACGCGGACAAAATAACGACATCCACGGGTACATGGAAGCCGACATTTCCAATCTCGCCGTTAAGTTTGGCAAATACACGTCTTACAATAGAGTCGACGCGTGGACCGCGGAGATGTATTTTATCGATGAGGGTTTCGGTAATACCTACCCGGCAGGGCAGTCTTGCCGGCCGGTGGATTCGGCGTTTCGTGCAGCTAGTGTGGCTAACCTTGTCCCAGATTCCAGCTTTACTGAAAGTGTAGGAAGTTGGTTTTCTACAGCAGCCACCTTGTCACAAGATACCACCACCGGGGTAACTACTGGCACCTGTATGAAAATAACTGCGGACACGACGGCAGTTAATGCGCAGGCCCAGAGTACAGTTGTAGCTGGGGGGCAAGTTGCAGACGAAGACGTATTCTCAATCTCGGGGTGGGTAAAGGCCTCCAAGGTTATGACTCGAGAAGGGACATACTTTCGGGCCGGGTTGAATTTGGGTGGAACCGGCAATTTGTATCCGGTGCACTACACAATCCCATACGCAGATACCAATTGGCGCCCATTTGAATTTTGTGCACGTGTAGAGTACCCGACTGTGACGGAGGCGATGAACGCGCACTTCATTATTGCCAATCCTACGTCAGGCGATTGGGTCAAGGTTACCGACCTGCAAATAATTAGAAATCCGCCGAAATCAGTTGACCCGTTGAAGTACCCTTACCACCGTAACGGTCTGACTGTGGAGACCTTTGGCACAATTAGCGGCGCACAGCGAGACTCGGACTCCTCGGCCAGCCCGGGTAATGCTACAATCAACTTGCTGCGAGGGAAGTCTGCCATTGCCGCGGGGGCGAGCGCGGCCACAATCACCAATAACAAAGTGCTAGCTCTCGACACTGTAATAGTTCAGGACGAGAGCGGGGACGCCACCGGTATAAGACTCAAGGTCGTACCCGGGGCAGGTTCATTTGTAGTCACCTGCCTTGATGCTGCAGGGACGCCTACCAACGCCACTGCGAATTTAAAATTTTCCTGGTATGTTTTAAAATGACCATGCACATTCTGCAGGACTGTGAAGACGTACTGCCCATAGACCCGGGATTCGACAGTAGCCATGCGGATTGGCAGCGAAACGGGTTTACGGGAATCATTAGCAACTGGAAAGCCGCTATGAAAAAGGAGCTGGAATGATTGCCGACAAAGTACAAGAAATCGTCGTAGAGGCTCTTGGACTCGCGGGAGTATTCTTTGCTACACTGATTATTAGTGGGCATTCTTGCGTGGACAAGGTGACATGTGGATCCAAAGTGCAAGAAGTGTCTCAACAAAAAGAC
>Ga0209476_10001827_pt1 | contig 14288 bp, 13 predicted proteins | sample KloWWTrecipitate_FD_187179 | JGI IMG/M metagenome (GOLD analysis project Ga0209476, IMG submission 187179) | Active sludge microbial communities from Klosterneuburg, Austria, studying microevolution and ecology of nitrifiers - Klosterneuburg... | ecosystem: Engineered > WWTP > Aerobic digester... | reverse complement strand
CGCGCGTCGCCGGGAGCTGGCCGGGGCAGGACATTTTCAACAACTTCAGCACGCTCTTCTACGTCGGCGCCATCCTCGCGCTGATCTCCGCGGGCGCCCTCATCTCCAACACCATGACCACCATGGTCGCCGAGCAGCGCCGCGAAATCGCCATCATGAAAGCCATCGGCGGGCGCCGCCGCCAGGTTGCGTTCTCGTTCCTCCGCACGGTTGCGCTCCTGGCGGTCGCGGGTTCACTGCTGGGCGTCGCGCTTGGGCTGCCGGGCAGTTATCTCCTGGCGCGCTACGTCGGCTCAGAGGCCCTGGGCGTCACGCCCGGCTGGAGTGTTGCCTGGGGAGTGGTCGTTCTCAGCATCGGCGTCGGCATCGTCGGCACGATCGCCGCCGCCGTCCCTGCCATCGTCCGGGCAACGCGGTTGTCCGTTCGTGAAGGGCTGAGCGCCTCCACCGCGGCGCCCCCGGCCGGTGCCGCCCATGTCCTCCGGGTACTTCCCCTCCCGGCGACAGCCAGCATGGGCCTGCGCAATATCATCCGCCGCCGCGCCCGCTCGCTGGGCACGGTGGTCCAGGTTGGCCTCGCTGTCGGCGTTGCGCTCGGGTTTCTGGCCCTTGGCGTCACCGTCGCCAGCCTCACGGCAAACACCTGGGACACGCTCAAATGGGACCTCATCGTCGCCCAGAGCTCCAGCACACCGCTCGATGCCGGCGCCGCCAGCGTCCTTTCTCGCGTCGAGGGTGTCGCGACCGCTCAGCCACTCCTCTACAACAACCTCATGGTTGATGGTGACCAGTACGAAAGCTGGGGCATTGGCACCACCACCCGCCTCTACGACCCTGACATCGTCGCTGGACGCTGGCTCGAACCCGCCGATGCCGCGGCCCGCTCGCGCGTCGCCGTCATTGGCCGGGCGCTCGCCAACAAGTACGGCGTCTGGGTGGGCGATACCCTGACCGTTGGCACCGCCCGCGGCGAAGTCGAGCTCACCATCGTGGGGATCGATGCCCGCCTGATGAACAACGCGACCACCTTCTTCCTCCCGCTGGAGTCATTCCAGGACATGCTCGGCCGCGATGATGTGAACGCCTACTGGCTGGTCTCCGCCAGCCAGCTGGAACAGGACATCGACAGGCTCGCCGGGGCGGCCTCCGATGCGCTCGAGGCCGCCGGCTATCCCGTTTCCACCGAGATTCATTACGTGGAGAAGGAAGCCAACCTGGCCGATAACCAGAAGATCACCGCCATCCTCGCCGTGATGGGCATCCCCATCGTCGCGATCGGGCTCATCGGCCTCGTCAACATGATGACCATGAACGTCATCGAACGGACTCGGGAGGTTGGGATCCTGCGCTGCATCGGGGCCAGCGCCCGCGACATCACCCGCATCTTCCGTGCCGAGGCGCTGGGCGTCGCAGCCATCGGCTGGCTCCTTGCCGTGCCCATCGGCTGGCTCATCGGGAAGGCGCTCGTCGTGCTCGTAGCCGAGCTATTCGATTTCGGGTCGATCGCCTACCGGTTCCCGGGCTGGTATCCGCCCCTCGCATTCGTCCCCACGCTCCTGCTCGCATGGCTCGTCGTCATTCCCCCGCTGCGGCGCGCCACCCGGTTGCGCCCGGGCGATGCACTGCGGTACGAGTAGGACGAGATGGGCCGGGGGGGGCAGGCAGCGTTACGCCTCGGCTACGTCCAGGCCCCACACCGGCCGGAAACGCCACGTCCGGATCCCCGCCACCTTGATCCCGTGCTTCTTCAAAAGCGCCTTCGTCTGCGGGACGCAGCCCGTCGGCACATAGAGGTAGAGGTTCCCGACCTTGGACATCGGCAGCCAGTCCGTCAGCGCCGATTCGTCCGTCAGCGTGTCCGGCATCTCCACCTCAACCATCATCTGGAGCCACTGGCCGGGCCGCCGCACCACCACAATGTCCGGGAAGAGGTCCTTGCCGTTATCTGAGCCCACCGTCAGCTGGCGCTTCGGCACATTCACGATCGTGTCCAGCTCCGGGTAACCGGCGCCTGGGAACGGGAACTTCACCTTCGCGATCTCGGCGATCGCGCCTTCGCGGCGCAGCTGGCTCAGGTACTTCTGGGTCACGCGGAAACTCCTTGAAACGGCGCGGTCGCTCCGATTCTACGTTCGGTCCCGGGTTGGGTCGAACCTCACGGCCCCGCCGATGCCACCTCGGGCCGAACCAGCGAGCGGAACTGCTCGAAGTTCGCACGGAACTTCTCAGCCAGCCCCGAATAGACGCGATCGTACTCATCCTTATCGGCCCACACTTCACGCGGGTTCAAAAGGCGCGTGTCAACGCCTGGCGCCGCGACCGGCACATCGAACCCGAACACCGGGTCCTTGCGGAACGTCACACCATCCAGGCTGTTGTTCAGCACCGCCCTCACCATCTTCCGCGTCTCCTGGATGGCGATCCGTTTGCCGACCCCGAACTTGCCGCCCGTCCAGCCCGTGTTGACGAGCCAGGTCTCCGCACCCGTCATCTTCAGGCGCTGTTCCAGAAGCTCCGCATACACCGTCGGGTTCAGCGCCATGAATGGCGCCCCGTAGCAGGGGCTGAACGTCGTCTCCGGGTCCGTCAGCCCCATCTCAGTCCCGGCCAGCTTGCAGGTGTACCCGCTCAGGAAGTGGTAGAGCGATTGCTCCGGCGTGAGCCTCGCGATCGGGGGCATCACGCCAAACGCGTCCGCCGTCAGCAAGATCACGTGCGCCGGGTGCGGCGCCACCTGCTGCTCGTAGACATTCCGCAGCGATTCCAGCGGGTAGCTCCCCCGCGTGTTCTCCGTCACCGAATCGTTGTCCAGGTCCACTTCCCGCGTGTGCTCGTCGAAGATCACGTTCTCCAGGATCGTCCCGAACTCGGTCGTCTGCTCGAAAATGTCGGGCTCTGCCTCCTTCGAAAGCCGGATCGTCTTCGCGTAACACCCTCCCTCGATGTTGAAGATCCCCCGCTCCGTCCAGGCGTGTTCATCGTCCCCAATTAGCAGTCGCTCGGGATCCGTGCTCAGCGTCGTCTTTCCCGTTCCCGAAAGGCCAAAGAAGAGCGCCGACTTCCCCGTCCGCGGATCCACGTTCGCCGCGGAATGCAGCGAGAGCACCCCATCCAGCGGCAGGTAGTAATTCATCGCCGTGAATACCGACTTCTTCATCTCCCCCGCATAGGCCGTCCCCGCGATGAGGATGATCCCCTCGGTGAGATTCAGCGCCACCACCGCGTCGCTGCGGATGCCATCGCCCTCCCCGTCGAGCTGCAGGAACGGACAGTGGATGATCGTGATATCCGGCTCATGCTCCATCGGCTCCGCGTCCGCCGGGATAAACATCGTCCGCGCGAACAGCGAATGGTAGGCCTGCTCCGTGATCACCCGGACGCTCTTCCGGTGATCGGGATCCTGGGCGACAACCGTGTCCTGCACGTAGATCTCACGGCCCTTCAGATACGCCAGCGCCTTTGCACGGATGCGCTCGAACGAATCGACCGGCAGCGGCTGATTGTGTTGCCCCCACCACACGTGCTCCGAGATATCCGGCGTCCGGACTACGAACTTGTCCTTCGGGCTTCGCCCCGTTCGCTCGCCGCTGAACACCGCGAACGTGCCGCCCTGGAGCAACTTGCCCTCGTGCCGCCGGACCGCGTGCTCGTACAACACCGGTACCGAAAGGTTGTGGTGAATCGCCGACGCATCCGCCATGACGGCGTTTGCGGTGTTCTTTCGAGCCTCTGAAAGGACCATCTCACCCCTGCTGGCGGGCAGTTGCCCAACCGGACAAGCCTACCGCGAGATAGCGTTTCTGTGAATACCTCGCGCTCCAGCCATAGCACAAGGCGATACCCCGCGCCGCCCCGCTGTATCCCTCACGAAGCCGCCCGCTGCACCACGCCCACCGGCGAACCCGTGACCAGCTCCATCAGTGCATCGACCTGCTTCGCAAGATTCGGGAAGTCGGGCGCCACTGTCTGCCGTTCACCCGCGGCCGGCGGCACCAAATACCCCGGCAACAGGCCGTTTGCACAAACGTACCGGTCGGCCGCCGCGACGCACCCCGCCAGGCTCCCCTCTGGCACCGCCTCATTGTGGTGGTTCGCGATCGCCTCCCGGATTGGCTCTGGCAGCCTCCACTTCGCTGCCAGCTGGCCGCCCACCTCGGCATGGTCGTAGCCCAGCAGGTCCCGTTCGGTCTGCTCGATGGGCACACTCCGCGCGATCGCCTCGGCCACCGCCTGGTCGAGCGCCGCCGGGTCCGCGTAGAACATCGCCAGCCGCCCCATGTTGTGGAGGATCCCGGCCGTGAACGCACTCGGCACGTCCAGTCGCCTGTTCTGCCCGGCCAGCTCCGCCGCCTTGAACGCAACCGCGATTGAATGCCGCCAGAACGTCTCGATCCGGAACAGTGCATTCAGCGCGTCTGGAGAATACGCCCCGGCGATGGCACTGCTGATTGCCATATTCCGCGCCTGGACGAAGCCCAGCGTGACCAGTGCCTCCTGGACCGAGGTAACCTCTCGCGAGCGCCGGTACGCCGCGGAATTGACCACACGCAACAGACGTCCGCTCAATCCCGGGTCCGAAGACACGACCAGTGCAAGGTCGCTCGCGGACGACTTTGGATTCTGGGCAACTTCCATCACGCGCAGCGCCACCGCCGGCAGTGGAGGAAGTGCTTCCACCGCGTCAATGATATCGGCGCGTCCGCGCCCTGCTGGGATCGATCCAGTGCCGGCCATGGAGGCCTCCGGTTGGCAGGTTGTCTCCCGAGTTTCCGCCGTGGACATGCCCGCTTTGGATAGGGGAGTTCCCCTGTTCGTGCCCGGTCGCTCCCTATCCCCGCGCTCAGCCCCGGATCCTAGAAGTGTTCCTGGCAGTGAGGTGGCACGTGCCACCCGAAAAGCCGCTCGGCGAGCGCGACCGCGTGCTCGCCGCCAGCGATACGTCCTGCCCGCCAGAGTGCCCAGGCACTGCCCCCGCCAAGGTAAAGGCTCCCCAGCTCCGACGCGCCCATCACCAGGTCGGGGGCCTCGTCCGTTCGCCGGCAGATCCCGTCCCCAAGCCCGGCCACCAGCTCGAATCGGCCCCCGGCGCCTTCAAGTACCGCATCCTCCACCTCAATCACGAGCCGGCCCTCGCCGCCGTATGCCCGCGCGCTCAGCGCCTTCTCCACATCCACCACCCGCAGCCAGATCGCGTCCAGCCGCCGCCGTTCGGTCCGCCGGCTGTCTTCCAGCATCCATAACAGCGGCTCGTTGCCGCTGGCGATGTCGTACTCGATCTCCTGCACCAGGTCGAGTTCCAGCACATACCGCCAGAGTGCCGCATACGCCTCCTTCGTTGCAGGCACGCACTCCCTGACCAGTGCCTTGCCACCCGGGATCCACCCCACCGAGTCATCTCGCCGCCGGTAGATGAGGTACCCGGCAATCTCGCCGCCTTCCTCGTACACAAGGTAGTTGTTCGAGCCGTATCCACCGCGGTGGTCCGGGTGGTCCCGGAAGATGCGGATCTCCCACCAGCCAGCAGTGCGGCTCACCGCCCCCGGACTCAGCCGCCGGGCACGCTCGTGCAGGGCTGGCAATAGCTCGCGCGCCTCATCCGCCGAAAGCAACCGCAATCTCCCGGCTGACGGCGGGACGTCGCGCCGCATGGCGCCATACTCGTGCGGCACACGGAGCAGTTCCATCTGTGTCGCGATGCCGTAGCCGAAGCGCCCGTAAATCGCGCTTTCCGATGCCCAGAGGATGGCCAGCGCCTCCCCGCGATCGCGAACCGCCGCAAGCTGGCGGGCCATTATCCCCGTCAGCACTCCCCGCCTCCGGTGCGTCGGCTTCACCGAAACCATGCTGACCCCGGCCGCCTTCACCGGGTCGCCACCCGGCACCGTCAACTCAAAGCTAAAGATCCCGCTCGTCCCGATGATGCGCCCATCATCGAACGCGGCCAGGCTTCGCTCTGCCTCGAAGATCTGGCGGCCCGCTTCCAGGTGGTCCGTACTGAACTCGTTCCCGAACGCCGACGCCTGGCAGCGCCGGAACTCCTCCAGCTCATCTGCCGAAACGCTCCGGATTTCGTACTCCACAATGCCCTCCGTCAGGACATCCTACGGCACCCGACGGCCCCGGAGAGCCGCTCCCCTTCACACGAGCGAAAGGCGCACTGCCAGGCTAGAGCGGAATGTTCCCGTGCTTCTTCGGCGGGTTGCGATCCGCCTTGTTCTGGAGCATTTCCAGTGCCCGGATGATCTTCGAGCGCGTCTGCCGCGGGTCGATCACGTCATCGATGAATCCGCGCCCTGCCGGGATATACGGGTTCGCGAATTTCGTGCGGTATTCGTCGATCAGCTCCTTGCGGCGCGCCTCCGGGTCCTCCGCCTTCGCGATCTCGTCCCGGTACACCACGTTCGCCGCCGCGTCCGGCCCGGCCACCGCAATCTCCGCGGTGGGCCACGCATAGTTCACATCTCCCCGCAGGTGCTTGCTCGACATCACCAGGTAGGCTCCGCCGTAGCTCTTGCGCAGGATCACCGCGATCTTCGCAACTGTTGCCTCGCTGTATGCATAGAGCAGCTTGGCGCCGTGCGTGATGATCCCGCCGTATTCCTGCCCCAGCCCGGGAAGGAAGCCGGGAGTATCCACGAGCGTCACCAGCGGGACGTTGAAGGCATCGCAGAACCGCACAAAGCGTGCAGCCTTCCGGCTCGCGTTGATGTCGAGCGATCCGGCCAGCTGGGCCGGCTGATTCGCGACGAACCCCACCGGCCGGCCACCCATCCGTCCGAACCCGACCACCATGTTGGTCGCGAACAGTTCATGCACTTCCATGAAGTCGCCATCGTCCACGAGCCGGTCGATCACTTCCCGGACGTCGTAGGGCCGGTTCGGTTCCGCCGGCACGATCGAAAGCAGATCCTCGTCCGCGCGGTCCGGGTCGTCTCCCGAAGGGACGATCGGTGCATCCTCGGCATTGTTCGATGGGAGGAACGAGAGGAGCCGCCGGACCTCCGCCATCGTGGCCTCTTCCCCAGAGATCGCAAAGTGAGCCACCCCGGACCGGGAAGCGTGAGCGTGTGCACCGCCCAGCTCGTCGTGTGTCACTTCTTCGCCCGTCACCGCCCGGATCACATCCGGTCCCGTGATGTACATCTGCCCGCTGCCGTCAGTCATAAAGATGAAATCCGTCAGCGCCGGGCTGTATGCGCCGCCGCCCGCCGATGGGCCCATGATCACGCTCAGCTGCGGCACAACACCGCTCGCCAGCGTGTTCATCGCGAAGATCTCCCCGAATCCGCGCAGGCTCTCCGGTCCGTCCTGGATGCGCGCGCCGCCCGAATCGATGATCCCCACGATCGGCGCCCCTGTGGTTATCGAAAGGTCCATCACCTTCAGAATCTTCTCGGCCACCGCTTCGCTCAGCGATCCCCCGACAAGCGTGAAGTCATACGAAAACACATACACCGGCCGCCCATCGACCTTCCCCCATCCGGTCACCACCGCTTCGCCCGCCGCGTTGTCCCCACCCCTGGCCCGCACCAGCATGTCCAGTTCATCGAACGATCCCGGGTCAAGCAGCAGATCGATGCGCTCCCGGGCCGTCAGTTTGCCCCGCGCATGCTGCGCTTCAATCCGCTTTGGGCCACCACCCAGGGCGACCTTTTCTTTCAGTTCGACGAGTTGCGCAAGCTTCTGCTCGGCAGTGAGTTGCTCGGTCATCTGGGGAACCTCTCGGGAAGCCGGATACCACCGGGTTCGGGGGTTTGCGTGGTGCAAAACGCCCGGCCCAGGCGGCCGGGCGCACGTGGGATGCACCGTCCGAAATGTAGCATCGGCCTCCCCATGGCGCTACGAATGGCACGCCATCGGCCAGCTTCCCCGCCTTCCTTCCGGAGGCGTAGCGATCAGCTGCCCGCTGGGAGCTGCGGCTTGCCGCCAGACTTCAGGGCGGCCAGCCGGGCCTCAACAGCCATGTCATCTATCTCGTCATCCAGCTCATCGAACTGCGCTTCCAGCGAGTTCACGGAAACCTCCTCCATGCCCCGGGCGAGTGCTTCCTGGCGGCGGATGCGCTCTTCGAAGCGGGCAAGATCGCTCGTCGGATCGACCACCGAGATGCTCTTCACCGCATCTTGGACCTTCAGCGAAGCCTCCGCCATCTTCGCGCGGGCAACGAGTTCGTCGCGCTTCTGCACGAGTTCCCCGCGCCGCTCTCGCATCGTGGTCAGCCCCGCCTTCAGCTTCTCGGTGAAGACGGTCTGTTGTTCGACCTGCGCCGCGAACGTCTTGGCCTGTTCTTCGAACGAAAGCTGGCGGCGCAGGGCCGTCCTGGCAAGCTCATCGAACCGGTCGGCCTCTGCTGTCTTTCCCTCGGCGCGCAGCCCGTCGGCCTTCTGCGATGCCGCCAGGGCCTTGGCAATCCACTCCTGCGAGGTCTCCCGCGCCTCCTTCAGGTCGTCTTCGAGCATGCGCAGGTTGCCAACCGTCTGCGCAACCGCCTTCTCCGCTTCCGCGATGTTCTCGGTGAAATCGCGGATCATCTGGTCCAGCATCTTTTCGGGATCTTCGGCTCTGTCCAGCATGCCGTGGATGTTCGCCCGGGTGAGTGTCGAGATGCGTCCAAGGATTGAATTTGCCACAGTTCCTCCCGTGGCCCGCACCGCAGGCCGAGTTTCGTCAGGATAATAACCGGTTGTCCCCAGGAAGGGACTACCAGCGCCCGCCTCGTGAGCGGCCCCCTCCACCCGGGGGGACAGGGAAGGCGCCTCTGTCGATCCGCCCGGGCTGGCCCCAGGCCGTACCGCCGAATCCCGCGCCGCGTCCCCGCATTGCCCCGGCAAAGACACCGCCAATGGCGCTGCCCGCCGTGCTTCCGAGGGCATCGGCGCCACGGCCTCGCGACCTGGATTCGCGGTCGCGGGGGTTCTGCCGCTCCCGGTCCGTTCCATCGCCCACTCGGCCTCGGCGCTCCTCGAATTCATCCCTGGCGCGGCTGAGGGCTTCCTGGGCCAACCGCTCGGCGAGCCCGGCTTCCGCGGTCGCCTTCACCAGATCGGCCTCCGCCAGCGAGCGCGACAATTCGAGGTGCCGTTGGGCCTCTCGCAGGCGAGTGCGGGGCTCTTCGCCCACTGCCCCCCGTCGCCCGGCGACATAATTGTCGGCCCGGTCATAGGCCGAAGCCGCACGTTGCAGGTTTGCCGCGAATGCGGCCCCCTCGCGCTGCCGCTGCTCCGCGGCTTCCCGCACGGTCACCAGCGCCGTGTCGGCCAGGCGGTTGGCCTCCTGTGCCTGTTGTAGTGCAACCAGCACATTCGGCCGTTGCGCCGCAGCCTCGCGGCGCGCCGACTCCAGGAGCACCTCCGATCGTGCGAGGTCTTCCGCGGCGCCTCCGGCGCGGCCCTCCGCGGCCACGGTCCGCGCGGCTTCCAGGTCGGCGGCGGCAGCAGCGATCTCCGTTGGGAGCGCGTTGTCCGCAGCCCGGACCGATGCCTCAAGCTGGGCGACACCATCGAGCAGGACGGTTGCCTCGGCGACCGCTGCCTGCGCGAGGCGGACGGCCATCACCACGTTCGGAGCTTCCCCTTTCGCGGGGTTGAGAGCCTCCTGGACAGTCTCCCGGGCGAACTCGAGCCGCTTTTGGGCCTCCACAAGGCTGCCTTCCACCGGTTCCGAGAGCCGTTCCGCGAATCTCTGGAGCCAGCCGTACTGGTGTTCCGCTTCGGGCAACCGCGCGGCAGCCTCACCGATTCGGCCCGGAAGCGCCGGCAATAGCTGAGGCGCCGTCTTCTCCAGGTCCCGGAGCACCTCAATCCGCCCGTGTTCGGCCTCGAGGAGCGCCTTTGCCTTCTCGGCGTGGGCCACCAGTTCGCCGAGCAGCCGCTGGCGCTCGGTCGGCGACTCCGGTTCGCTGTCATCGAGCGCCTGCCGCAGTTCGAATGCTGCTCGCATCTCCACGCGCGCCACTTCGAAGGCCTGCCGGAAAGGGGCAACGTCGGCTTCGTTGAACTGCGCCTCGGCGAAGCCGAGCTCTTGCTCCGCCTCCCGGAGGCCGTCATCCGTCTCCAGGAGCAGCGCGTTGGCACGCTGGTCGAGGCCGGCAGGTTCCCCTTGCGCCTCGCCGGCCTTCTTCCCCCTGCGGAAGAAACGGCTGGCCTTCACGATGCCGACAATGGCGAGCGGTACACCGATGATGAAGGCAAGGAATGTGAGGAGGCCCCCGGCCCCGCCACCCCTATCGCTGCCGCCAGCGGCACTCCCGGTTTCGGCGGGCTCGCTCGCCACCACTCGGCCCAGGCCCGCAGCGAGATCGGCCACGGCTGCACCGAACTCGCCATCGGCAAGCCGCGGCTCGAGCACCGCCGTCAACAGGTGGTCGATCTCCTCGTCGGTGACCGCATCCAGCGTGCCGCCCACCCAGAGCACATCCGAACGGTCCCGGATGGCCACGACAAGCAGGGCATCGTTTCCACCAAACGAATTCGCCTGGGCCACGGCGTCTGCGTAGCCCGTCACCGTCTCCGCACCTGTCGTCTCGACGAATAGCACCCAGAGTTGCACGTTGTGGTCGCGCTCAAGGTCTTCGATTGCGCTTTCGATGCGCGACCGGTCTTCGATGACACCGGACTCATCGGTCACTCGCTCTGTCAGGCGCGGGATTTCCTGCGCCCACGCGCCGGAAAGAGTTCCCAGGGCGGCAAAGAGCGCGGCCACGAGTGCCGCAGCGCCCCACCCGCTTCGTGGCCAATGCCGAAGACGTACCATCTAGAATCCTCCCGGCGGTCATCTTACGGGAATAGGCCGGCCGTCACGGCTCTGGTTGGGTATCGGCAGGTGCTTCCCTCTGCGCAACCCCCGCCGTTGGCTCTGCCCTTTGCGCCTCCCCCGCTTCGATCCCCGGCATCGGGAGCCGGCCCAACGAAAAACCCCCGCCGGGTAGCGGGGGCACGGTGGTGTGGGTGGTGGAGACGAGGGGACTCGAACCCCTTACCTCAGCGATGCGAACGCTGCGCTCTCCCAGATGAGCTACGTCCCCACAAACAACGAACCGCTCCATCGTAGGGAGCGGTCCGCAAGTGGGTCAACCGTGAACGACACCTTACGACCGGTGGGACGAACCTCGCCCGATGCGATAACTCGTCTCGCCCGTGAATTCTCGTTGCTTGCCACACTTCTTGCACTTGCCCGGGGTGAGTTCCCCTCTCGGAGGATCCAAGACCCAGTGATGGATACAGTCCGCAACCATCTGGAGCGCCTCAGCCTTGGACATGATGCAACTTCCCCCTTGTCGTTCAGTTGTCTCGCATCGGCCAGGGGCATTTCACCCCGCCACCAGCCTCGCGCAGTGTAGTCCCAGCTATAGACCGTTTCAATCGTTTATGGCGATTCGTCCAGCATGCCCGGCAAAGGTGTAATAGCTATTGTCCCGGCCGATAGATCGATTCGCCGCACGACCTCTGCAATCGCCGGCACCAGCACTTCGCCTCCCGGCCCCGCCGCCACATAGACATCGTTCGCCCCCGTCTGGAGCACCTCCGCAACCCGGCCCAGCTCACGCCCGTCTTCGGTCACCACCATCAGACCAACCAGCTCGTGGATGAAGTACGATTCGTCGTCGTCCCGCAGAACGTCGTTGTCCGCGGCCTCGATCAGCTCGCCGCGCAACGTCTCAGCCTCCGTCCGGCTCCCCAGACCGCTCAGTTTTAAGATCCAGTGATCCTGGTCCGCCCTCGCTCGCTCCACCACCCGCCGGATCCCACCCAGGTACACCGGGCGTCCGCGTTGAAGATTGCGGGCGGTCGCCGAAAATGGCGCAATCCGCAATTCCCCCCGGAGGGCATGGGGACGCAACACGCGCCCTACAGCCGTGAACCCGGCACGCGGCTCCCGCGGCGTGGTCACGATGTTTCTCGGCCGTCGGCTTCGCCCGCTCGGGGCGCCATCCGCCCCGGGTGATCCGCTCTCCCCCGTCAGTCGCCGATCTCCAGGTTGACCCGCACGTCCTCGCGTACCGCCGCCACCTTCACGAGTGCGCGCATCGAACTCGCGATCCTGCCGCCCTTGCCGATCACCTTGCCCCAGTCGTCTTCAGCCACATCGAGCCGCACCTTCACATGGTCCCGGTCGCCCGATTCCGTCACGCGGACCTCGTCCGGGTTATCGACCAGCGCACGCGCCAGGTAGTCCACGATATCGGCCATCATGCTGGCCATCCCCTAGCCCTCCGCCGGCTTGTCGCTGGCCGCTGCCTTCGCCGCTGGCGCGCCCACACGAACGACCTTCTTCTCGATCACGCCCGCCCGCACCAGGATCTTCTCTGCCGCTTCTGAAGGCTGAGCGCCCTTCCCGAGCCACTCCTTCACCTTCTCGCCATCGAGCTTCACTATCGGCGGGTTGCTGTGCGGGTCGTACGAACCGAGCGTTTCGATGAAGCGCCCATCGCGCCGATCGGGCTTGTCCGCGACAACCACGCGGTAGTAAGGATGGCGTTTCTTGCCGATACGCTTCAGCCGAATCCGGATCATGTCTACTCCCAGCAAACGTCCGCGCGTGGCGGACGGATTACGCAATTCTCATCACCCTACAGCATCCGCCCGGTATATGCAGCGGAAGCTGCCCGTGCCTAGCGGAAGAGAGGCATCTTCCCGGTGCTCAGCGTCTTCGCAATCTTCCGTGCCTCGAAGAATTGCTTCAGCAGCTGATTCACCTGCGCCGCGTCCGTGCCGCTTCCCCGCGCGATGCGCTTCCTGCGCTTCCCGTCGATCTTGTCCGGGTGGCGCCGCTCCCACTTTGTCATCGAAAGCACGATCGCCTCCGCATGGTTGAAGAATGAGTCATCGATGTTGTCCACATCAAGCTGCATCTTGATCTTGTTGAACCCCGGCAGCATCCCGACGAGTTGCCCCAGCGGTCCCATGCTCCGCACTTTGCGCAACTGCTCAACAAAGTCCTGCAGATCAAAGGTCCCCTTCTTCATCTTCTCGCTGAAGCGGTCCGTGTCGTCCTCGCCCATCGTTTCCTTGGCCTTCTCGATGAGCGAAAGCATGTCGCCCATGCCAAGGATCCGCCCGGCCAGCCGATCCGGGTGGAACAGCTCAAGGGCATCCGCCTTCTCGCCCATACCGATGAACTTGACCGGCACCCCCGTAACCGCCCTGATGCTCAGCGCTGCGCCGCCGCGTGCGTCACCATCCATCTTCGTCAGGATCAGCCCGGTCGTACCAACCTTGTCGTGGAACTCCTTTGCCGCGGTCACCGCGTCCTGGCCCGCCATCGCATCCGCGACGAATAGCACCTCCTGCGGCTGGAGTTGCGCCCGAAGGTCCGCCACCTCCTGCATCATCTCTTCATCGATGTGCAGCCGGCCGGCCGTGTCCACAAGCACGTGCGTCGCGTTCATCCGCCGGCCCTTCTCCAGGCCGTTCGCAGCGATCACCGCGGGCTTCACCGCCGTCCCCTCTTCGTGATATGGGATGTCGAGGCTCTTGGCCAGCGTCACCAGCTGGTTCACCGCAGCAGGCCGGTACACGTCGCAGGCAACCACCAGCGGCCGCTGCCCCTGCTTCTTCAACAGGTTCGCCAGCTTCGAAATGCTGGTCGTCTTGCCGGAGCCCTGCAGCCCGACCAGCATGATCACGGTCGGCGGGCGCGAGGCGGATTCCAGGCGGGGCGCTTCGCCGCCGAGAATCTCCACCAGCTCCCCGTGCACGATGTCGATCACCTGTTGCGCCGGTGTCAGGCTGCGCAGCACCTGCGCTCCCAGGGCTTTCTCTTTCACCCGGGTCGTGAACTCCCGCACGACCTTGAAGTTCACATCGGCCTCGAGCATCGCCATGCGCACTTCGCGCAGCGCCTGGTCGAGGTCCTCTTCCGTCACGATCCCCCGCGCTCCGAACTTCCGGAACGCGCCCTGCAACTTATCGGTTAGCGAGTCGAACATCGTGGTTCAAGTGTAACGAGGTATGACCGATGGGGCATGGGACCCGCCGCGCACTCGCCCGTGGTGCGCGGGATCTGCCGTTCAGCCCCCCCGCAGCAGGCTCAGGAACTCCGACCGCGTGACATCCGATCGCCGGAAGTCCCCCCGCATCGCGCTCGTTACCATTCGCGAGCCCGGCTTCTTCACCCCTCGCATCGTCATGCACAGGTGCTCCGCCTCGATCACCACGCCCACACCATCGGGCCTGAGCACCTCCATGATCGCCTCCGCCACCTGGCTGGTCAGTTGTTCCTGGATCTGCGGACGCCGTGCATAGCCATCGACTACCCGCGCAAGTTTGCTGACTCCCACAACCCGGCCA
>Ga0209476_10001826_pt1 | contig 14294 bp, 8 predicted proteins | sample KloWWTrecipitate_FD_187179 | JGI IMG/M metagenome (GOLD analysis project Ga0209476, IMG submission 187179) | Active sludge microbial communities from Klosterneuburg, Austria, studying microevolution and ecology of nitrifiers - Klosterneuburg... | ecosystem: Engineered > WWTP > Aerobic digester >... | reverse complement strand
GGTCGACCGCCACATCTGCATCGGCTGCCGCTACTGCATGATGGCCTGCCCGTACAAGGCGCGCTCCTTCGTGCATGAGCCGCACATCGACCAGAACCCGGAAGTGCCGCGCGGCCAGGGCTGCGTCGAGAGCTGCACGCTGTGCGTGCACCGCGTCGACCGCGGCGGCACGCCGGCCTGCGTCGAGGCCTGCGCCGCGGCCGGCCACAACGCCATGCTGTTCGGCGACCTGAACGACGCGGAGAGCGCCATCTCGAAGCGCATCCGCGAAGTGAAAACCACCCAGGTGCGCGCCGACCTCAAGCTCGACCTCGGCGTCCGCTACGAGGGCATCTGATATGGCATCCGCTTCCACCTACGTCGAAACGCAAAGCCGCACCGGCGCCTTCTGGGGCCTGCTCGCCCTGGGCGGCCTGTTCATGCTGGCGGCCTTCGCCGCCTTCCTGCATTTCGAGCACAGCGGCCACGTCGTCACCGGCATGGACAACCAGATCGTCTGGGGCATGCCGCACGTCTTCGCCGTGTTCCTCATCGTCGCCGCCTCCGGCGTGCTCAACGTCGCCTCGATCGGCACGGTCTTCGGCAAGCCGGTGTACAAGGCCCGCGCGCCGCTCTCCGGCATGCTGGCGCTGGCCATGATGGCCGGCGGCCTCGCCGTGCTGGCGGCCGACCTGGGCCGTCCCGACCGCCTCATCGTGGCGATGACGCACTTCAACTTCAAGTCGATCTTCGCCCTCAACATGATGTTCTACTCGGGCTTCTTCGTCATCGTCGCCGCCTATCTGGTGACCATGATGGACCGCAGCCTGAACGGCTACAACAAGGTCATCGGCTTCCTCGCCTTCTTCTGGCGCCTGGCGCTGACCACCGCCACTGGCTCGATCTTCGGCTTCCTCGTCGCCCGCACGGCCTACGGCTCGGCGCTGATGGCGCCGATGTTCATCATCTACTCCTTCGCCTACGGCCTGGCGGTCTTCCTCATCGTGCAGGGCTCGATGTATTCCTGGAACGGCCTGCATCTCGACGCGCGCATCCTCGCCCGCATGAAGAACCTGCTCGCCGTCTTCGTCGGCGCGGCGCTCTACTTCACCGCCGTGATGCACCTCACCAGCCTCTACTTCGCCAAGCAGGACGCCTACGAGCGCTTCCTCCTGCTGGACGGCGGCATCTATACCGCGGCCTTCTGGCTCGGCCAGGTGCTGGTCGGCGGCATCCTGCCGCTGGCGCTGATCTTCGCGCCCGGCGCCACGCAGACGCGCGTCATCGCCGCCTCGGTGCTGGTGGTGCTGGGCGGCCTCGCCCAGATGTTCGTCACCATCGTCGGCGGCCAGGCCTTCCCGCTGGAGATGTTCCCCGGCTACGCCGTCTCCAGCAGCTTCCAGGACGGCATCGTGAACAGCTATTCGCCGGTGCTCGGCGAGTTCGCCCTCGGCTTCGGCGGCATCGCCCTGGCCTTCCTCATCACCGTCGTCGCGGTGCGCGTCCTGCGCTTCCTGCCGCAGGACGACTTCGCCGCGCTCAAGGCCGAAGACTGAGCGCGGCGCGGCGCAGGTCGCGATAAACTGGCGGCATGCACCGCTTTCTCATCTCCGCCGCGCACAAGTCCTCCGGCAAGACGACCATCAGCCTCGGCCTGGCGGCGGCCCTGCGCGGCCGCGGCCTCTCCGTGCAGACCTTCAAGAAGGGCCCCGACTACATCGATCCGATCTGGCTCGGCCTGGCCGGCGGTCGCCCCTGCCGCAACCTGGATTTCTACCTGCAGCCCTACGCGGAAATCCTCGACAGCTTCGCCCGCCACGGCGCGAACGTCGACATCGCCCTCGTCGAGGGCAACAAGGGGCTCTACGACGGACTCGACCTCGCCGGCAGCAACAGCAACGCCGCCCTGGCCGAACTGCTCGGCCTGCCGGTGGTGCTGGTGCTCGACGCGCGCGGCATGACGCGCGGCATCGCCCCGCTGATCCTCGGCTACCAGGCCTTCGACCGCAACATTCGCATCGCCGGCGTCATCCTCAACCGCCTCGGCGGCACACGCCACGAGGCCAAGCTGCGCGCGGTCATCGAGCACTACACCGACGTGCCGGTGCTGGGCGCCGTGCTGGAGGACCCGGAGCTGGCCATCGTCGAGCGCCACCTCGGCCTGATGCCGGCCAACGAGGCGGCGGCGGCCGAGGCGCGCATCGCCGCCATCGCCAAAACCATCTCGGAACAGGTCGACATCGGCCGCCTGCTGCAGGTGACGGCCACCGACAAGCCGCTCAAGCCCGCCATCGTTGCCGCCGCGCCGGCGGCGCAACCGACCATCCGCATCGGCATCGCGCGCGACCCGGCCTTCGGCTTTTATTACGCCGACGACCTCGACGCCCTCAGGCAGGCCGGCGCCGAGCTGGTGTTCTTCAGCCCCATCGCCGACGCCCAACTGCCCGAGGTAGATGCCCTCTTCCTCGGCGGCGGCTTCCCCGAATGCTTCATGCGCGAACTGGAGGCGAACAAGGGCATGCGCGAATCGATGCGCAAGGCCATCGAGGCCGGCCTGCCCGCCTACGCCGAGTGCGGCGGCCTGATGTTCCTCGCCCGCAGCCTCACCTGGCGCGGCGAGCGGCGCGAGATGGCCAGCGTCATCGCCGCCGACGTGCTCATGCACGAGAAACCCGTCGGCCGCGGCTACGTCCGGCTGGCGCCCACCACCGCCCATCCCTGGCTGCCGGCAGGCAGCCACCCCGACGAGATTCCGGCGCACGAGTTTCACTACTCCAGCCTGGAGAACCTCGACCCGGCGACGCGCTTCGCGTACGACGTGAAGCGCGGCCACGGCGCCGACGGCCGCCACGACGGCATCGTCCACAAGAACCTGCTGGCCTCCTACACCCATCTGCGCAGCGCCGGCAACTGCAACTGGGCCGCCCGCTTCGTCGACTTCGCCCGGCAGTGTTTGACAACCGCTCCCACCCCAACCCCTGAATAGGACAGAAAAACATGTTCACCCTGACCCCCGCCGCCGCCACCCGCATCCTCGACTCCGCCCAGCAGAGCGACGCCGTCGGCATGGCCCTGCGCGTCGCCGCCAAGCTCGAGGAGGACGGCCAGATCGCCTTCGGCATCGGCTTCGACGACGAGCGCGAGCACGACCTTTCCTACGAATGCGAGGGCCTCACCGTCCTCATCGCGCCGCCCAGCCGCGACCTGCTGGAAGGCATGCTGCTGGACTTCGTCGAAGTCGAGTCGGGCGACTGGCAATTCGTCTTCCTGCAGACCGATGCGCCGGGCAGCTGCCCGCCCTCCAGCTGCGGCGGCTGCGGCAGCCGGGGCGGCTGCTCCTCGGGGAATTGAACTGTGGCGGCAGGTATAATGGCGCCCTTCCTGCATTGAACGCGGCATACGGATAAATCGCCGCCACCGCCGACACATGGATTTCCTGCCGATCTTTCTCAACATCAAGGGCGCGCGCTGCCTTGTCGTCGGCGGCGGTGCCGTCGCCGCGCGCAAGGTCGGCCTGCTGCTCGGCTGCGGCGCAAATGTCGCCGTCGTTTCGCCCGAACTGGGCGAGGCCCTCGCCGCGGAAAAGGCCGCCGGCCGCATCGAGCACATCGCGGCGCGCTTCGCCGAGGAATACCTCGCCGGCGCGGCAATCGTCATCGCCGCCACCGACGACCACGCCGTGAATGCCGCCGTCTCGGTCGCCGCCAAGGCGCGCGACCTGCCGGTGAACGTCGTCGACTCGCCCGAGCTGTGCAGCTTCATCTTCCCGTCCATCGTCGACCGCTCGCCCATGATCGTCGCGGTATCGACCGGCGGCGCCTCGCCGGTGCTCGCGCGCCTGATGCGGGCGAAGCTGGAAACCGTGATCCCGACTGCCTACGGCCGCCTGGCGCAACTGGCGCACGAGATGCGCGACCGCGTGAAGAAACATTTCGCCCATCCGCCGCAGCGCCGTATCTTCTGGGAGAAGATGCTCGGCGGCAGCTTCGCTGACCTGGTGCTGGCGGGCAAGGGCACGGAAGCGGAAAAGTATTTCGAGCAGCAGCTCACCGCCGCGAAGGACGAACCGCCGCGCGGCGAGGTCTACCTCGTCGGCGCCGGCCCCGGCAACCCGGACCTGCTCACCTTCCGCGCGCTGAAACTGATGCAGCAGGCCGATGTCGTCGTTCACGACAACCTCGTCTCGCCGGCCATCGTCGACCTGTGCCGGCGCGACGCCAGCCGCATCTACGTCGGCAAGCAGCGCAACGACCACACCCTGCGCCAGGAAGAGATCAACGCCCTGCTGGTGAAGCTTGCCCAGGAAGGCAAGCGCGTGCTGCGCCTGAAGGGCGGCGACCCCTTCATCTTCGGCCGCGGCGGCGAAGAGATCGAGACGCTCTCCGCCAACGGCATCTCCTTCGAGGTGGTGCCCGGCATCACCGCGGCAGCCGGCGTCGCCTCCTATTCCGGCATCCCGCTCACCCACCGCGACTACGCCCAGGCCTGCGTCTTCGTCACCGGCCACCTCAAGGACGGCACGATGAACCTCGACTGGACCGGCCTCGCGCGGCCGCACCAGACCGTCGTCTTCTACATGGGCCTGCACGGACTGCCGGTGCTGTGCAAGGAGCTCGTCGCGCACGGCCTGGCCGACAGCACCCCCGCCGCCATCGTGCAGCAGGGCACCACCAACCGCCAGCGCGTGCTCATCGGCACCCTGGCCAGCCTGCCGCAACTGGCGCAGGACGCCCAGCTCAAGCCGCCGACCCTTATCATCGTCGGCGAGGTATGCAAGCTGCACGACCAGTTGAAGTGGTTCGACCCCGCCGGCGCGCCCGACGTCGGCAGCTGGAAGAAGGACGACAAGGCCTCCGCCTAGGCGGAGGCCGGCCGGGACCACCCCGGCGCTTCGCCTACTCTCCCCCGCCGCCCGGATGGACCGGGCCGCCCGCGCAGGCCGACAGCAGGACGGCAACCGTCAGCAGCAACAGGGGCATGCCCAGGGAACGAAAAGTTTCGGAATACAGCGCTTCAGCAAGTTTCTTCTTCATGGCTTCCTCCTTGTCGTGGGTGCAGCGATTTCAGTATAGACCCCTCCGACAAAACAAAAGGCGCGTGAGCCTTCGCCCTCGCGCCTTCCGCACTACCCTCAAACCCCGGAACATCCCCGCCGCCGCCTGCCCGGCCGCCATGCTTACAGGCGCTGCGCGGATCGGGGATTCCGGTCATTCATGCCCGCGTTCCCTGAGCCGGGAGGGGCATCAAACACTCTTGCTGGGTTGAATGCTAAGCGCCCCGACGGAAAAAGTCCGTGAATTCCGTCACGCACCGGATTCAATGGTCAAAATCTTTCCTGGCCAGGCGCGCTTGCCATCAGTCCGTCCCGGCGCTACTATGTCTTACTATTTTCTTACCATTGCGATGTCATGGAAACCACGAAACTCTCATCCAAGGGCCAGGTGATCCTGCCGAAATCGGTGCGGGTAGCCCGCAATTGGCAGGCCGGCGTGGAGTTCGCCGTGGAAGAAGTGGCCGACGGCGTGCTCTTGCGGCCGCTGAAGCCGTTTCCGGCAACGCACCTGGAGGATGTCGCCGGTTGCGTCGGCTACAAGGGACCGCGGAAATCCCTCGAAGACATGGAGCAGGCCATCCTGAGCGAAGCCCGCAAACGCAAATGATCGCGGTAGATACCAACGTGCTCGCACGCCTCATCGTCGGCGACGATCCCGCTCAAGCCAAGCGAGCCACAGCGCTATTCCGTCATGAAGAAGTTTTCATTCCCAAGACCGTCCTGCTGGAGCTGGAATGGGTGCTCCGCGGAGCCTACAGAATCGAGCGCCCGCTCATCCTGAGGGCCCTGCTCGGCATCCTCGGCCTGCCAAACGTCACCGCCGAGGATGGCGCACGCGTCGCGTCGGCGCTTCGCGATTACGAAGCCGGCCTGGATTTCGCCGACGCACTCCACATCGCCTCCAGCATCGAAGCCAGTCGCTTCGTCACCTTCGACGAGAAGCTGCGCAAACGCGCCAAATCCCTCAAGGGCATGGAGACTGGCGCGCCCTGAGAACTTACCGCTCCCGCCCGGCCTCGTGCCAGGCCTTCTGCACGGGCGAGAGCAGGTACTCGAGCACGCTACGCGTGCCGAGGAGGATTTCCGCCGAGGCCTGCATGCCGGCAGTGAGCGACAGGCGCGCCGAGGCCTGCATGCCGGCAGTGAGCGACAGGCGCTCACTGTCCTGTTCGAGCTGCATGGCCTTCAGCGCCACCAGCGCGCGGTAGGTCAGCGGCGCGGCCTTCGCGCCCCTCTCACCGCTGCCGTTCTGCTGCCCCTGCGTATTGGCATCCGCCGCGTCCGCACTGACATGCTCCACCGTGCCTTCCACCATGCCGTACTTCTGGAAGGGAAAGGCGGCCAGCTTCAGTTTCACCGGCTGGCCCTGGCGGACGAAGCCGATGTCCTGGTTGGACACCCACACCTCGGCGCGCAGCAAATCGTCCTTGGGCACCAGCGTCAGCAGCACCGTGCCCGGCTGCACCACCGTGCCGGCGGTGTGCGTGGCGATGTCCTTCACCACGCCGGCCTGCGAAGCCTTCAGTTCCAGCAGGCCATGCCGGTGCGCGTGCTTGGCGCGCTCCTGCTCCAGCTTTTCCAGTTGCGACTGCACCTCGTTGCGCTCGACGTAAAGCTGCCGGCGGTTGTCCGCGGCAATCTGGGCAAGGCGCTTCTCCGACCGTGCGATCGAAGCGCGCGCCGATTCGATGACGTGTGCCTGGGTGGCGAACTCCTGCTCCTTCTCGATGCGTTCGCGCTTCTTGTCGGAGGCCATCAGCGGGCCGGCGTAGCCGTCCTTCGAGAGCTTCTCGAAGGCGGCATCCTGGGCGCGGTAGTGCGGCAGCGTTTCGGCAAGCTTGGCCTGCACCTGCTGCGCGGCCGCCATCTCGCGGCGCGCCTTCTCCAGCGTCGCCCGCTCCTCGGCCAGCGCCGCCTCCAGCGCAGCCCGGTTGGCGCGCAACTGGGCTTCGATCTCGCGCACCAATCCGGCCGGCGCCTCCGCCTCCGCCCTGAACCCGCCTTCGCCCAGTTCGGCATCGATGCGGCGCAGGGTCAGCGCCTTGCGGTAAAAGTCAGTCTCCAGGATACGGCGGTCGGCTTCCGACAAGCGGGTGTCCATGCGCATCAGCACCTGGCCCTCGCCGACCGCTTCGCCCTCGCGGACGAGGATCTCCCTGACGATGCCGGCCTCTGCCGGCTGCACGATCTTGAGGAAACTGTGCGGCACCAGCTTGCCCTCGGCTACGGCAACGATGTCAAGCCGCCCGAGCACCGACCAGAGCAGCAGCCCGGCCAGCAGGCCGACGAGGGCATGGATCACCCGCCGCCCCAACGGCGAGGGCGGCGAGTCCTGCAGGCGGATCAGCGGCGGGGAGAACGCCGCCGGATCGGCCTGCGGCAGTGAGAGCTTGTCGAACAGACTCATCCCAGTCTCACCGCACCCTCTTGCAGCCCGGCCAGCGGCCGCAACTGCTGCGCCTGCACGCCGAATTGCGCATCGCCCAGCACCTCCTGCGCCGCATTCACGCCGATGCCCGCCAGCGTGCCGTTGCGGCCATACTGCCAGGCCAGGTCGCCGCCCAGCGCCGCCGTATCGCTGCCAGCAAGGTGGAACTGCGTCAGGGCATTGGTGACGGCCCAGCTGGTCAGCCCGGGATTGGCCGCGCGTGCCGCATCGAAGGCGCCGACCAGGCCGGCGAAATCGAAGGTCTCCACGCGGTTGTCGCGCAGCGAGTCCGCCCCGCCGGAGTCGAAATCCGCCATCGCCTCGGCGATGACCTGCAACGTCGGCACGCTGCGGTTGTCGGTCGAGGCATACCAGTTCGCCAGCGTGATGCGGTCGGACGCGCCGATGTCTACAAGCAGGTGGTTGCCGCTCTTGCGCAGGCTGATGTCGGCGTAGGCGATGCCGCCACCGAGCGAGAGCACGTTGTCCGCTCCGACGCTGGCGGCAACCGTGTCCTGCCCGTCGCCCAGGTTGAAGGCGATCACGTCGGCGCCCGTACCCGTATTGATGCTGTCGTTGCCGGCACCGCCCAGGTAGAAATCCGCCTCGCCGTCGCCGCGCAGCGAATCGTTGCCTGCGCCGCCGTTGAAATAGCCGGCCCCGGAGACGTCCGTCAGCACGTCATTGCCGTCTCCGCCTTCGAGGAAGTCCAGGCCGCCCGCGCCGTTCAGCCGATCGATGCCGGCAGCGCCGGACAACAGATTGGTCCCGCCGTTGCCGGTCAGGGTGTTGTCCAGATCGTTGCCGGTTCCGGCCAAGTTGTCCGTGCCGCCCAGCGTCAGGTTCTCCATGTTGTCGGCCAGCAGATAGGTCATGGTTGCGATGACGCGGTCGGTGCCCTCGCCCACCGCTTCCGTCACGACATCGCCGGCTTCATCCACGTAATAGGTGTCATTTCCCACGCCGCCGGTCATGGCGTCCGCACCGGCAGACCCGTTGAGCACGTCGTTGCCCTCGCCGCCGAGCAGCACGTCGTCGCTGGCGCCGCCGGTCAGCCGGTCGTCGCCGGCCAGGCCATCGAGCGTGTTCGAGGCGGCGTTGCCGACGAGGGTGTTGTTGAGCGCGTTGCCGGTGCCATTGATGGCCTCAGTGCCCGATAGAGTCAGGTTTTCGAGGTTCTCGCCCAGGGTGTAGCTGATTGCGCTGATCACCCGGTCGGTGCCCTCGTCGGCCTGTTCGGTCACCGCTTCGCCGGCCTCGTCGATGTAGTAGGTGTCGTTGCCCAATCCGCCCACCATCGTGTCGGCCCCGCCCGAGCCGTTCAGCACGTCGTTGCCTTCGCCACCGATCAGAATGTCATCCGACGCTCCCCCGGTCAGCCGATCGTCGCCACCCTGCCCGTCGAGCGTGTTCGAGGCGGCATTGCCGACGAGGGTGTTGTTGAGCGCGTTGCCCGTGCCGCCGATCGCCACCGTGCCGGACAGGGTCAGGTTCTCGACGTTGTCGCCCAGCGTATAAGTCACCGTCGAGATCACCCGATCCGTGCCCTCGTCGGCCAGTTCGGCCACAGAGTCTCCGGCATCGTCGACGTAGTAGGTGTCGTTGCCCGCGCCGCCGACCATTTCATCCGCGCCCGCCCGGCCGTTGAGCACGTCATTGCCCTCGAAACCCTCGATGAGGTCGCGCCCGGCGGTTCCGTTGAGGCGGTCGTTGCCCGTCGTTCCCTCGACATGGCTGTCGTACAACCGCCCTTCCAGCAAGGAGCCCGCCCACACCGTGCCGTCGGCGAACTCGACGCGCTCGATGCGGCCTTCTGGAAACGAAAACCAGCCGTCCAGCGCGGCCACGTCAGCCGTTCCGCGCACCGTCAAGTAAAGGTTCCACTCGTCGCGCGACACGACGATGTCTCCCGGTGCGATGTCCGCGCCGAAACGAAGGGTATCGACATCGCTCTCGAGGCCGTCGTCTAGGATCCAGTCCATACTGTTGCCGCGATTGACCAGATACACATCGTCGCCAGCGCCGCCGTCCAGGTTGTCATCCCCGGCGCCGCCGTCCAGCATGTCGTTGCCGTTTCCACCGTTAAGCTGGTCCACGCCGCCCAGGCCGCTCATGGCATCGCCGCCGGAAGTACCCCACAGTGCCTCGTCCGCGTCGGTCCCTGACGTGTGCGCCACCAGCAACTCAAGCGCAGCGTTATCCCATACTGTCCCGTCGAAAAACTCGATCCGGTCGATCCTTTGGTCCGCCTGGTAAAACCATTCTCCCAGCGTGACCGAATCACCAATATCGCTCACGGTCATCCTGAGATCACCCCATTCAATTGTGGCAACGATTTCTGAAGGCGCGATATTGGCGGAAAAGCGAATCGTATCCATGTCACCATCTGCAGCGTCCCATTGATCAATACGATCATTTCCATCGCCGCGACCGAACAAGTAAATATCGTTCCCCGTACCCGCCATCAAGTAATCGTCGCCTGCCCTCCCACGCAGGAAATCGCTGCCACTCGTGCCCTCGAGGTAGTCCGTAGCGGTTGTACCGGCAATGACTACCGGCGAGAGCGCCAGCGCTTGCGAAGTCCAGACCGTTCCGTCCGAGAACGCCACCCGGCTGACTCGAACGTCCTGCTGGTTGAACCAATCCGGCAGTACGATGGCATCGCCCGTATCCTCTATGGTGAGCAGGAGTGCGCCGTTCTCGCGCGTGGCGAGAACCTGATCCGGCAATACGTCGCCAACAAACCGCACCGTATCGACGTCGCCCGGCAGCGCATCCGACTGATCAACGGCATCGAAGCCGCCGCCGCTCCTGAACAGATAGGTGTCGTCGCCCGCGCCCCCGGCGAGGGTATCGTCCCCGGCACCGCCATCCAGTTCATCGTTGCCGTCGAGACCGTAGAGCCGGTCACCCTCCCCGTTACCTAGAATCCTGTCCGCCAACCCTGTGCCTACGAGCGTATCGTTCCATTCCGTGCCCTGAATCAGGTTGTATTCCGGCCTGGGCGGAGCAAGGGCAAGCATCTCGGCCATCGACAGGCTGCGTCCGTCGGCAAAGCGGAAACTCTCGATCCCCCATCCCAGGTAGTCGTCCGCATTCGGCATGACGATGCGCGCGACGCTGCCTGATCCGTAGGTGATGTCGAGCGTGTCGTGAAACTCGTCGAGCCCTTCCGGCCGGGCCCGGCTCCACGCAAAAGTCAGATTCTCCGGTGCGATGCCGGGGCCGAACTCGACCGTGTCATCGGCAATCAGGCCCGCGCTTAGAAGAGAGGCCAATTCGACATGATCGTTAGCCTGGAGCTGCATCTCCTCGGGCAGCGCTTCCACAAGGCGCACTGTGCCTCCCAAAATGACAGCAGCGGCCTGGGCGCCCTCTTCCGTCTGGTAGAAATAACGCCAATCCTCTCCGCCATCGACCACCCACTCGCCGGTATGGAAATACCGTGCTGCCCAGTGGTCGGCACCCTGCTGCATGAAATACGGATCCAGCACTGAGTAGAAATATTGATAATCGCCTTCGGAATAACCGATCCACCCCGCGTCCACCACCAGGTCGGTTCCCTGGTCAGCACCGGCAAAACAATACCGGTGGATTTCAAAGGATTCCTCTTCGGAGTTGTCCCACCCCCAGAGCAGATCATCGCCACGACCGCCGAACATGACCGCCCCGTTGAAGAGGCGATCATCTCCGTCTCCGCCGTCTATGAAACCGCGCGTCGTCACGGTGTCGTTCCCCGCCCCTCCCCTGACCAGGCCACCCCCCGTAATGTCGTTGTCGCCTTCGTCGCCCTCGACGATCAGAAAGGAGCGCGTTGAATCGCTGCTGTAAAAATTGGCCCTGCCGACATTCGGAAAAAGCTGGTCCGCATCCGGCACGACGGCAGGCGGGCCGGACAGCACGGATGTGATGCTGCCGCGCGCATGGCCCGATTGATTCCAGCTGTCATTGTCGGAGGTGACCGTGCCGACGGTAGTGCCGCCTGACGTAATCCATGAGGTGCCCGACCAATGGCGCGTCTCTACGGCGGAGAGGCTGGTCGTCGTCCAGCTCATGCCGACCCATTTCTGTTCATACTGGTTGGTTCCGGCCCAATCCCACATGTCGTAAAAGTACGCCGAGCCAGACACCAGCGCGGTCTGCGTGTCGATCCGCACGTGGCGGACATCGACCATGGCATTCTGCGACGGCCGCCAGTCGTTGAGCGAAATGACGCGGGTGTCCGTTGCGCGGCGCCCGTCGAACCACTCATAGGTGTTGACCTGCGTCTGCTGCCCGCTGACGAAGCTGGCGGCGGCTTGGGTGACCTCATGCCGTCTCAGCTCGCTCGCATTGACATACGAATAGCCCTGGCCGATGAGCTCGTTCGCCAGCGCCCGCTTGCTCGATTGCTCGAACGCGTCCATCAGCGTTTGCACCCAGTCCCGACTGCTCGCCCATGTGCCGGAAAGCAGTTCTTCCGCGGTGGCGCTGTTGCCCGACGTATCACGGATTTCCCACGTCTGCTGCGTGTCGAAATAATCTCGTATGACGATGCTGTCAGCCGCCTCAGGCATGTGCAGCACCAGATTCGCCCCGTCGCGCCGGGCACTGACGCTTGACAGCGCAATCCCCGTGCCGAGTTCAAGACGACCTCCCCCGGCATCGACCAGGGTGTCGGTGCCCGAGCCGGCATTGAATTCATAAGTGTCCGTACCCTCGCCGCCCGACAGGACATCGTTCCCGATACCGCCGTTCAGGATGTCATCCCCTGCGTCGCCATGCAGAACATCATTCCCAGCCGAACCATACAGGCTGTCGTTGCCCGCCATTCCCAGCAGCCGGTCGTCGAGACCCGTGCCCTGCACGACGTCGTCTGCGTCCGTGCCGGCGATTTCCAGGCCCAGGGCCAGCAGTTCGGCAAACGTCATGCTGCTGCCGTCGGCGAAGCGGATGGCGCCGAGCGGCGCATGCTCGAAGGGGCGTTCCCGGTCGAAGCCGGCGAGGCGCACGGCATTGTCCGTTCCTTCCCCAATGCCGATCACCAGATCGCCGCCGTCGAGGCGCAGGCGCAGATCCGATGGCGCGATGCCGGCGCCAAAGCGCAGCACGGTGCCGCTGGCGGCCAGGCTGCGGATCGTATCGACGCCATCGCCCAGCCGGTAGTCGACGGTGTTGTCCGTTCCGCCCACTTCGATCAGGTCGTCGCCCCGGCCGCCGGCGATCGTGTTGCCCGAGCCGGCCACGTAGAGGTGGTCATCGCCGCGCCCGCCGGCCAAGTAAGCGTTGTTGCGGTTGATGCTCAGCTCGAGGCTGCCGCCGGCGGTGGCGTCGAGAAACGCGACCGGCGTCATCAGGGCTTCCCCGCCCGTGCCGTAGCTGCCGATGGTGCCGGCCAGGCCCTCGTCGATGACGATGCGGCTGCCGTTGGCGAGGGTCAGCACCAGGTCGCTGGCGTTATCCCCTTCGCCCTGCGCCGCCGTCACTTCGCCCAGGTCGATGCCTTCGAGGATCAAACTGTTGGCACCGCCGGCATCGCGGATGCCGGTGATCACGCTGCCGGGCGCGGCGAGGAGATCGGCCGCATCGAAGACGTAGGTGTCGTCGCCCAGGCCGCCATCGAGCACATCCGTGCCGGCCCCGCCGGACAGCCAGTCGTTGCCCTCGCCGCCGGAGAGCTGGTCGTCGCCGGCGCCTCCCGTCAGGACATCGTTGCCGGCCTCCCCCATGAGGATGTCGTCGCCGGCGCCGCCGTCGATCGCGTCGCCGCCCTCGCCGCCGCTCAGGCCGTCATTGCCGGCGCCGCCGATCAGCGTGTCGTTGCCGCCGTGGCCATTCAGGTAATCATCGCCCTCCCCACCATCGAGTCGGTCGTCCCCCATGCCCTCCGCTGCCGTATCGTCCGTGTCTCCGTATAGCGTATCCGCGCCTGCCCCGCCGGACAGCGTATCGTCTCCGCCACCGCCGATCAGCCGATCATCACCCTCGCCGCCATGGAGGGAGTCGTTGCCGATGATGGCCGGGCTATAACGTGCATCGCCCCAAATCTCGTCGTTGCCTTGTCCCCCCACAAGATAATCGTCGCCATCCTCTCCCTGTATGAAATCGTCCCCGGCCTCACCGTCTATGAAATCACCCCCCGGGTCTTGTACGGCCGTTGGGCTCAAGCGGCCATTCCTCTCGCCGGTCAGCAGGTCATTGCCGTCTCCGCCATAGATCACGTCGGCCCCGTCGTCACCGGTAATCACGTCGTCGCCGCTATCGCCGTACAGCTGATCGCTCCCTTGCAGGCCATGCATCCGGTCGTTCCCGCTTCCGCCGAACATGACATCGCCCGCACCGGCCAGCGCTGCCGCCTCAATTTGTTCCACCGTGCTGAATACGGTGTTGAAGGGATCGGGGTTGCCACCGGACAGGCCGACAGAAATTGTCCAGTCGTAACTCCGGAACGCAAGGTAACCCTCAGGAATGTCGAGTCCAATGAGGTTTGGATAGCCGGTGCTGTTGACGATGTAGTTGTCATCGCCGTCGAGCACATCGTCGCCCGCCCCGCCGATGAGCAGGTCTTCCCCTCCGCCACCGAAGAGCACGTCATTGGCAGTGGTGCCAGCGACGGTGTCCCGGCCGCGGCCTCCGCTCAGCCAATCGCCCCGTTGCCCGGAACCAGCGGCCGTGCGCGAGGCTTCCAGATAGGCCATGGCATCGACCTCCTCGCCGCCGAAGAGCAGGTCGTTGCCGTTGCCGGCCATGAGCACATCCGGATCCGCGCCGCCCACAATGACGTCGTTGCCGATGCCCCCTACGACAAAGTCGCTGAGCTGTCCGGCTTCGATCCGATAGTTCCCCGTGGCGCTT
>Ga0209476_10001825_pt1 | contig 14297 bp, 16 predicted proteins | sample KloWWTrecipitate_FD_187179 | JGI IMG/M metagenome (GOLD analysis project Ga0209476, IMG submission 187179) | Active sludge microbial communities from Klosterneuburg, Austria, studying microevolution and ecology of nitrifiers - Klosterneuburg... | ecosystem: Engineered > WWTP > Aerobic digester... | reverse complement strand
CTGGCACAGACAGCGAAGCCGACCGCGTGGCCGCCGAGCTTGCCGCCGCCGCGATGAGCGACTCACCCTATCAGGCCCGCCCGGCGAGCCAGCTGTTCGAGGACTTCGGCGGCGCGGGCGGCAAACCCGGATCACTGAACGACTTCGACATGATCCTCGACATCCCGGTGCAAATCACCGTGGAGCTGGGGCGTACCAAGCTGTCCATCCGCAACCTGCTGCAACTGGCGCACGGTTCGGTCGTCGAGCTCGACGGCCTGGCCGGAGAGCCGATGGACGTGCTGGTCAATGGCACCCTGATCGCGCAGGGAGAGGTCGTGGTGGTGAATGACAAATTCGGCATCCGCCTGACGGACATCATCAGTCCGGCAGAGCGCATGCGCAAGATCCGCAACTGAGCCCGCCCAGACTCGTGTCGCGCGCGCGCTTCCTCATCCTGCTGTCGATACCCCTTCTCCCGACCCTGGCGATCGCCCAGGGCGCGCCCGGCACCGCTGCGGGCACCAGCGCCCCATCCGTCAGTACATCAGTTGCAGGCAGTTCGCCTGCAACGGCTTCACCGGACTTCGCCGCCAGCCTGGTGCAGATGTTGTTCGGCCTCGCGGTGGTCATCGCGCTGCTGTTCGCCTGTCTGTGGCTGATCCGCCGCCTGGCCGCGCCACGCGGCGGCGGCACTGTGATCAAGGTCCTGGGTGCGGCAGCCGTCGGCCCACGCGAACGCGTGGTGCTGGTGCAGCTTGGCGAGCAGGTGCTGGTGCTGGGGGTGGCACCGGGCAGCGTGAACAAGCTGCACGAGATGAATCGCAACGAACTGCCGCTACCCACCAGCGCAGGCGCCGGCCAGGCCGGCCCCAACTTTTCCGGTTGGCTCAAGCAGGCCATGGAGCGCCGCAATGCGCGCTGAGCACACCACACCGGGCAGACGCCACACACCGGCATGGCACATCGGCACCCTGCTCGTACTCCTTGGGCTGCCCCTGCTGGCCAGCGCGCAGGTGCTGCCGGCGCTCACCACCACCACAGCGCCTGATGGCGGCACCACCTACAGCCTGACCATCCAGACCCTGCTGCTGATGACGCTGTTGAGTTTCATCCCGGCAATGGTGCTGATGATGACCAGCTTCACGCGCACCATCATCGTGTTTTCGCTGCTGCGTCAGGCCATGGGCACGCAAACCGCCCCACCCAACCAGGTCTTGCTCGGTCTGGCGCTGTTCCTCACCTTCTTCATCATGGCGCCAGTGGGCGAACGCGTTTACGCCGACGCCTACCTGCCGTTGTCCGAAGGCCAGATCCAGTTCGATGAAGCACTGGAGCGCGCCTCGGTGCCGGTCAAGACCTTCATGCTCGCCCAGGTGCGCCAACCCGACCTGGAATTGTTCGCCGGCCTGGCCAAGGTGCCGGCGGTGGAAAAGGCGGCCGACCTGCCAATGCGCGTCGTCATCCCGGCCTTCGTCACCTCCGAGCTGAAAACCGCCTTCCAGATCGGCTTCATCATCTTCATTCCCTTCATCATCATCGACATGGTGGTCGCCTCGGTGCTGATGTCGATGGGCATGATGATGATGTCGCCGGTCATCGTGTCGCTCCCGTTCAAGATCATGCTTTTCGTACTGGTCGATGGCTGGACACTACTGATCGGTTCGCTGGTCCAGAGCTTCGCAGTCTAGAGCGGCGTCGCAGGAGGATTTCATCATGACCCCCACCGCTGTCATCGAACTGGGCCGCCAGGCGATCGAAGTCACGCTGATGGTGTCGGCGCCGCTGTTCCTGGCGGCGCTGGTGACCGGCCTGCTGATCAGCATTTTCCAGGCCGCTACCCAGATCAACGAAATGACGCTCTCCTTCGTGCCCAAACTGGTAGCAATCTTCGTCACTCTGGTGCTGGCCGGGCCATGGATGATCACGCTGCTGACCGACTTCATGCGCCGGCTGTTCGAGTCGATCCCGGCCATGATCGGCTGAACGGCGCCCACCCGTGCTCAGCGTCACCGCCGCCCAACTGGACGCCTGGCTTGCCGCGCTGATGTTTCCGCTGGCGCGGCTGCTGGGCCTGTTTGCCGCGGCACCGATCTTCTCCAGCCGTGGCGTCGCGGTGAGGGTGCGGCTGGCGATCGGCATGGGCGTGGGCATTGCGCTGCTGCCGGTGATGCCGCCCATGCCGGTTGTCACTCCGGACTCGGCCATCGGCCTGATGATCTTTGCACAGCAGATCTTCATCGGCATCGCGATCGGTTTCATGATGCGCATCGTGTTCGCCGCCGTGGACATGGCTGGAGCGCTGATCGGCATGCAGATGGGCCTGTCTTTCGCCATCTTCTTCGACCCTGATGCGGGCGGCCAGACGGCAGTGCTGTCCGACTTCCTGGGGCTGCTGACGACGCTGCTGTTTCTTGCGGCCAACGGCCATCTGCTGCTGATCGAGGTGCTGGCGCGCAGTTTCGAGTGGCTACCGATTGGCACCGACGTCCTGCGTGCGCAGGGATGGGGCTACATCGCCCGCACCGGCATCACCGTGTTTGCCGCCGGGCTGCTGCTGGCGCTGCCGGTGATCGGCATCTTGCTGGTGGCCAACATCGCGCTGGGCGTGCTGACCCGTGCGGCACCCCAGCTCAACCTGTTCGCCGTGGGCTTCCCGGTCACGCTGACGGCCGGTTTCATTGGCGTGCTGTTGCTGATGACCAACTTTGCCCCGGTACTGCAAAGTCTGTTCGATCGCGGCTTCGACGACATCGGGCGGATGCTCGAGGCGTTGGCGCCGCTCAAACCGGATTAGCCGCCAGCGCTCAAAACGTTGGAAACTGGCGCGAGCGCAGCAAGCGGATCTCGCCCTGGGCCACTCGGCGCGCAAAGGGTCGCGTTGCTTCCATGCCCTCTTCGTAGCGCAGCACGTCGAAACTCGCATAGCCGCCCTCCTCGACCATGCGCCGCGCGGTGCGCAGGAATACCTGGCGCGCCTCACCTTCACCCCCGGTCACCAGGGTGCGCATTTTCAGGTCCATTACCACCCGCTCATCCCCATTGCGCTTCATGTCCACACGCCAGTTTGGCGCCAGGGGATCGTAGAAGGCGTACGCAATCAGCATGCCGGAAAGGTAAGCCGGGTCAAGCATGTCCAGATCCGAAAGCACCAGTAACCCGCCTACTGCGCCGGCCACGCTACCCCCGGACTGGCTGAGATCTTCCGCTGCGCGCTCGGACAGCGGTCGTGCATCGTCGGAAAAACTTGCACACGCGGAAAGCAATAGCAGCGAGGCGAGCACACAGGACGCGCGCGTCATGCGACGCGTGAAAAGAGGGCCTGCAAGGCGCATCGACGTCAGCTCAGGTAGTTGAACAGGGACAAGCCGGTGATCTTGAGAAAGGACTGCTGCGCCGCCTGCAGATAGGTTTCCTGCTGCTTCAGGCGCGAGATCGCCTCGTTGAAGTCCAGATCCTGCAGGCCGGACAGGGTGGTGGCGTACTGCAGGTCGAGATCGCTGCCGATGAAGCCGAGCTGCTCGACCTCGACCAGCTGCGAGCCGATCTGGGCACGCACGGTGAGCACCGTGTCCAGACTCTGGTCCAGGCCCTCGAGTGCGCCACTGACGGCCCCACTCACGCTGGCCCCCGATTCCAGCGCACTGATGAACTCGCCCAGCACCTTGAACACGCTGCCATCCCCGCCGCCGAAAGCATCTTCGCCAGCGAAACTGACCGGCATGAAGCGCGACGACGACACCTGCATCGTGCGCGTGCCCTGATCACCTTCGTAGTCGGCGCCACGCACGCTACCGTTCGTTGCTGCGGCGAACGGTGGCGTATTGGACTGATAGCCGGCAAACAGGTAATCACCGTTGGCGTCGCGCGTGTTCGAGATTGCGAGCATGGCGTCGAATTGTGCGCCAAGATCGGCGGCGATCGACCTGCGGTCCGAGTCGGACAGTGCCGGATTGCCGGCGGCCAGCACCCGTTCGCGAGCGTACTGGATGATCTCGCCCGCACCGGTGAGCTGCCCTTCGACAAGCCTCAAGGCGTCTTCGGCATAGCCCTGGTTGGTGATGAATTGCGCATTGACACTGCGCGACTGGGTGACATCAAGCGCACGCGCTGACGCCACCGGATCATCTGCTGGCGTCAGAATCTTGCGTCCGGTCGCGAGCTGCTGCCCCGTATGAAGCAGCCCTGCCGTCTGGCGCTGCATGGCGCTGACGCCCTGGTCATAGATCATGTTGGTCGATACGCGCATGATGCTCTCCCCCGTCAGCGGCCAATCGACAGCATTTCGTCGAACAGCCGCTGCGCCACCGACATCACCCGTCCGGCAGCCTGATAACTTTGCTGGAAGCGCACGAGATTCGCCGCCTCCTCATCCAGATTCACCGCCGACACTGAATCGCGCGCGGCCTGCGCCTGTTCCAGCAGGGAGGTTTGCGTGCGTTCGCCGGCCTGCACTTCTCGTGTCTTGCTGCCAATCTTGGCGACGAGTTGGGCGTAGGCATTGTTCAGCGTGGCGGTGGGTGTATTGCCGGTCGTCCCCCCACCAAACATCAACTTGTCGGTTTGCAGGGCACCGAGCAGGGCCGCGTTTCGATTGTCGGCGATTCCGGTCGTGTTGGCGCTCAGGCTGAACCCATCACCGGTAACGGCAGGGACGCCGGAAAGCTTGAATTCGTAGCTGAAGCCTGCGCTGTTCTGCAGCGTGAATACCTTTCCGGCACTCTCGGAAACGGGCGTGTAGGTATCACCGCCGACGAAGCTGTACTCACCCGCAGGCGAAACCTGCAGCGTAAATACGCCGCTCGCTTCGGTGAACGTCAGCGCCGCCGGGTTGAACACCGGAACCCCACTGGTGTTCGCCATGCCTTCGCTGCTGGCGATGCGGATGTCGGTGATGCGCGCCGTGCCGCTATTGCTCGCCGCCGCGGCGCTCACGACCGGTGCCGCAGCAGCAACGGTGCGCGGATCGCTGATGGCCATTTCGATACTGCCCGCCGCAAAGCGCGTCGGATAGATGAAGACGCGATTACCCGCAACAAGCCCATCGAGTCCTTCGAGGTTCAGGCCCTTGTACTGGAGTGTCCCACCCACTGCGGGCGTGACGGCTTGCTGCTCGCCCGTGCCGATGTCGGTCATCACATAGCGCGTGCCGTCATAGCTCAAGGCATAGTCGCTGCCGGTCAGGCCGGCGAGCTGCTCGGGGTTGATGCTGGCACTGACAGTGCCAGCGGGGTCCACCCGGACTGGAGCAAAATCGAAGAAGGCGCTTCCCATCCGCCCGTTCAGATCAACGCCGAGCTCGTGTTGCTCATTGAAGGCGGTGGCCATGGTCGCGGCCAGCAAGCCCAGGCTGCGCTGCGCTGGCTCCAGGCCATCACGCCGCACGGCGAGCAGCCCCCCCAGGGCACCGCCCGACAGCAGCGTTTCCGCGATCGGCGTTGCCTCATTCCCGGCGCTGCGAATCAACACCATCGGCCGGCCGTTCTCGTCGAGCTTGTCACCAATCAGCAGCTCTTTCGCCCGGCTGCCCATGACCAGATTTTGCCCGGAGCCGATGAACACGGACAGCGATCCATCGCGCGTTGTAACGGTGCTGACCTTGACCAGCTGATTGAGCTCGGCAATGGCCTGCTGACGCTGGTCGAGCAGGTCGCTCGCGGCCGCCCCGCCGACGTTGGCCTGTGAAACGGCAATGCGCTGATTGAGCTCGGCGATCGCCTCAGCGTAACTATTGATGCTGCCCAGGGTTGCCCCGATCTCTCCCTGCACACCCTGAGCAATTTCGGAGACTCGCGCATCGAGGGTCCGAAAGCGCGCCGTCAGGGTTTCGCCACTCGAGATCAGCGCCTGCCGGGCGGCGACGTTGGTCGGGTTGGACGACACGCTCTGCATCGCACCGAAGAACTCGTTCAGCGCCGGCGTCAACCCGGTGTCGGCATCGGCGAGCACGTTGTCGACCTGGGAGATGTACTGGTTGTACGCAGCATAGTCGGCACGCCGGCTGTCGGCGTTCATCACCTGGTTTTCCAGCAACTGGCTGTACGCACGGGTGACACCCGAAACCATCGTGCCAGTGCCGAAAAATGCGCCGCCGAGACCCTGCGGATCGCGCGCGGCCTGGGACACCGCCTGGCGGTGATAGCCCAGCGTCGCCGCGTTGGTGATGTTGTGACTGGTGGTGTTGAGCTGGGCCTGCGAAGCGTTCAGCCCGGTGAGCCCGATGTTGAGCAAGGACGACATGGTGTTTCCCTGATGCGCTGGTTTCAGCCACTACATGCAAGATTCCTGCCAGCAGCGCCTGAGCTGTCGCCTCATCCAGCCAGCGCGAGTGCGCTGCGCAAGGTGCTGCCCCCAATGATGCGGGTGAGCTTGTCCGCATACATCGGGTCAGTTGCGTAGCCGGCTTCCTGCAGGCTGCGGGCAAAGCCGCCCGCATCGGTCTGGCCGAGCACCTCGGCGTAGCGCGGGCTGCGGGTCATCAGGCTCGCATAGTCGCGGAAGGACTCGGCATACGACCCATAGGAACGGAAGTGCGCGGACTCGCTGTAGGCCTGACCGTTGGCGTACTCGGTCACGTCGCGCGCCACGGTAGGCCCGGTCCAGGCCGCGCCTGCCTTGATGTTGAAAAGGTTGTAGCTCGGACGGTCGTTGGCGTGACGCAGCTGCTTCTGCCCCCAGCCCGTCTCAAGCGCGGCCTGTGCCACCATGAAGTGGGCCGGGATGCCGGTCTGGCGGCTGGCCTCGAGCGCATGGGGCCACACTTCGGCAACGAAATCCTTCGCCTGCTGCGACACTGCACCGCCAGCGTCACGCGCGCTGCGCACCGCCTCATTGAGCCGCGCTTCAAGCGTGGCCCGTTCGTAGCTGGACACAGCGGCGGCCTCATCGATCCCGCGGCCGATGCCTAGCGCGGCAACACCGCTGGCAGCCGGCAAGCCGGCAAGCATGGCTGCGGCAGCACTTTCCGCCTGGCCTGCGCGAACGGCAGAAACTGCCGGGCGACGGACAACGCCAGCCAGGTCGAAGCCAGCACTCGCCCCACGGCTACCTGTGTCAAGTGCGCCCAGGGCGGTCAACGCAGCGCCGTTTCCGGTCGCCGCATCCTTGCCGCCGAGCTGACGGTAAATAACCTCGGAAAGGCCGGTGCCCTTGGCCTGCGACATGTTCAAGGCCATTTGCTGGTCAAGCAGACTCTGGTAGGTCTTGGTCTGATCGCTGTCCATCAGGCTGCTGGCCGGCGTTGCCTCGCGCATCGACTTCATGACCATTTGCAGGAACAAGGCCTCGAACTGCTTCGCCGCCGCGCGCAGGGTGTCTTCACCCTGACCGTCGGTATGTGCGAGACGCTTCAGGTCGCCAAGTGAGTTGGGATCGAAGGCATTGAGCTGGAAACCTGCGTTCATGATCCGATCCTCAGATGATCTCCAGTTCTGCGCGCAGCGCGCCGGCCGCCTTCATCGCCTGCAGGATGCTGACCAGATCCATCGGCTTGGCCCCCAGAACATTGAGTGCCTTCACCACATCGGCCAGATTGGTACCACCCTGCAGGTTGAACAGGACACCGCCCTCCTGCGCGATATCGACCTGCCCGGTCTGAGTGACGACGGTCTGCCCGCCTGACAGCGGCGGTGGCTGGCTGACCTGAGCCTGGTTGTTGACCGTGACGGTGAGGTTGCCGTGTGCCACCGCGCAGTTCTGCAGACTGACCCGCTGATTCATCACCACCGAACCTGTCCGTGAGTTGACGATGACCCTGGCTGCCTGCGCGACCGGTGTGACCTCAAGGTTCTCGATCTGCCCCAAAAAGGCGACGCGCGCGCCGGAGTCGCTCGGCGCACGAACCTGGATACTGCGCCCGTCCAGCGCCTGCGCTGAGCCCGGATGGACGAGGTTGATCGCATCGACCACGCGCCGCGCGGTGCCAAAATCAGCGTCGTTGAGCTCGAAGGTGACCGTATCGAGCTCACCAAGCATGGACGGCACCGCACGTTCGACGGTCGCGCCACCAGGGATGCGCCCCGCCGACAGGTGGTTGATGACCTGCGAGGCTCCCCCACCCTGGGCACCTGCGCCCCCTACGGCCATGTTGCCTTGCGCCATCGCGTAGATGTTGCCATCGGCACCCTTGAGCGGTGTCAGCACCAGGGTGCCACCGCGCAGACTCTTGGCATTGCCGATCGAAGATACGGTGACATCGATCGCCTGCCCCGGCCGGGCGAAAGGTGGCAGCACGGCCGTGACCATGACCGCCGCGACGTTCTTCAACTGCAGTTTGGTTCCGGGCGGCAGGGTCACGCCCATGTTGCCGAGCATGTTGACGATGCTCTGTACGGTAAAGGGGGTCTGCGTGGTCTGGTCGCCCGAACCGTCCAGGCCGACGACGAGGCCGTAGCCAACGAGCTGATTGTCGCGCACACCTGCCACCGAAGCGAGGTCCTTGATGCGCTCGGCGGCCGCATGCGAGGCCTCGGCGTAGAAGACGCCGGCGGCGGCCAGCACGACCAGCACACGAAACAGCAAGGAGCGAAGACCTTTCATGACCTGCCTCAGAACGGAAGGATGGCAACAAAGAAGCGTTGCAGCCAACCCATGGTGTTCGATTCGTCGATGAAACCGCTGCCCCGGTATTCCATGCGTGCATCGGCGACCTGCGTCGATTGCACGGTGTTGGCAGAGGTGACGCTGTTGGGGTTGATCACGCCCGAGAAGCGGATGAACTCGCTGCCCTGGTTGATCGCCACCATCTTTTCGCCCGACACCAGCAGGTTGCCGTTGGGATAGACGTCGATGACGGTCACCGTGATCGTGCCGTTGAAGGCGTTGTTGGCCGCTGCGCCCCCCTCGCCGGAGAAGTCCGAATCGACCCCGGCCTCGACGTTGAGGCCAGCCAGTCCACCCAGTGGCAGCTTGCTGCTCGCCGTAATGCCACCGGTCAGGCTCGAGCCGCGCGTGGCATTGGCATTGGCACTTTTTTGCGCCGTGTTGCGTTCGACGAGATTGATGGTGATGGTGTCGCCCACCGCGCGTGCGCGCCGGTCCTCGAACAGCGGGCGCGCCGCTGTAGGCTGGAAGATCGCGCCGTTGGCGGGCTGCGCCTGCAGTTGCCCCTCGGGCCGCGCGCTCATCGGTTGATGAATGGCGGTCGGCGGTGTGGGGTAGACGGACGCGCAACCCGACAGCAGGGTCAGCACGACTCCCGACAGCAGCGCAGACAACTTCATGGCGGCAGGCCTCAAAGCTGCGTCAGCCGGCCAAGCATCTGGTCGGAGGTGGAGATGGCGCGCGAATTGAGTTCGTAGGCGCGCTGGGTCACGATCATGCTGACCAGCTCTTCGGCCACGTTAACATTGGAGACTTCCACGTAGCCCTGATTGATCACACCAGCGCCGTTCGTACCCGGCTGTACCGGGGTGGCCACACCGCTGGAGCCGGTTTCATAATACAAATTCTCACCCGCGCTTTGCAGGCCGCCAGCGTTGACGAAGGTGGCCAGCTGAAGGGCGCCGATTTCCACCGGAGTGACCTGCCCGGCCTGCACCACACTCACCGTGCCGTCCTTGCCGATCGTCACCGACAGCGCATCGGTCGGAATGTTGATGTTGTCCGCCAGCGGATAGCCGCTCGCGGTCACCATGTTGCCCTGGCTGTCGAGCTGAAAGGCGCCGTCCCGCGTGTAGGCGGTGTTGCCATCGGGCATCGCAATCTGGAAAAAGCCGTTGCCCTGAACGGCGACGTCGAGCGAACCGCCGGTCTGCTGCAGGGTACCCTGGGTGAAGATGCGCTCGGTGGCCACCGGTTTGACCCCGGTGCCGATCTGCAGGCCGCTGGAAATCTGGGTCTGCTGGGTGGACTGAGCGCCCGGCTGGCGAATGGTCTGGTACAGCAAATCCTCGAAAATCGCACGCTGGCGCTTGAAGCCGTTGGTCGACACGTTCGCAAGGTTGTTGGAGATCACGTCCAGCGATGTTTGCTGGGCATCCAGCCCGGTACGGGCGGTCCACAGTGAGCGGATCATGACGAATTCCTTTGAGTTGCATTGCCGGTGCGGCAGAAAGTGCCGGCAAACTACGGCCGCTTTCGCCGCTTTTGCGGCGATGGCACTTTGTTCGATGAGCTCAGTTTAGGCGGAGGCGTTCACCAGGCATCTGGCGAAAAGCAATGCAAAAACCATGCTAATCAGACCGTGGCACGTCAGCCCTGGCCCAGAACCTGCGCCGCGGCACGATCGTTCTGCTCGGCCGTGCTCAGCATGCGGGTCTGCATCTCGAACTGCCGCGCCAGTGAAATCATCTGCACCATCTGGTCGACGACGTTCACATTGCTGCCTTCGAGATAGCCGCCGGCCACACGCACATCCGGGTCGGCCGCAGACGCAGCGCCACCCTGTGTGCGAAAAAGCCCATCATCACCACGCACCAGGCCGGTTTCGGGTGGATTCACCAGCTTCAACTGCCCGATCACATTGACCACGCCCGGCTGGTCGGGCTGCGAGGCGGAGATCGAACCATCTGCACCAATGGTGATGTCGTGGTCCGGCGGAATCGTGATCGGCCCACCCGTGCCCAGCACTGGCTTGCCATCACGCGCCTGCAGGACGCCGTTGGGACTGATGGCCAGGCTGCCATTGCGCGTGTAGGCCTCGCCGCCCTCTGCCGTCTGCACGACCAGCCAGCCCTTGCCCTGCAGCGCCACATCATAAGGACGGCCGGTAAACTGCATCGCCCCTTCGTTGAAGTCACTGGCGACGCTCGCATCCACGGTGAAGGCGCGTGTGCGCAAGGCATCGGTCTGCACATCAACGGCGCGCAGCTTGTGCAGCTCGGCGCGAAAGCCGGTGGAATTCACGTTGGCAAGGTTGTGCGCAACCGCCGCCTGCTGGTCCATCGTGCCCTTGGCACCGGTCATCGCGGTATAGATCAGGCGGTCCATCGCTTGCCCCTTGTTTCAATCAGTCGATTCAATCAATCAGAGTCAGGCTCAGCGCAGGTTCACCAGGGTCTGCAGGATCTGATCCTGAGCCTTGATCGACTGCGCGTTCGCCTGATAGTTACGCTGCTGGATGATCATCTGCACCAGCTCCTGGGTAAGCTCGACGTTGGCGTCTTCGACCATCCCCGACGAGATCACGCCACCGACGCCCTCGCCCGGCTTGATCGGCGCCGTGAGGCCGGAATCCAGCGTCGCTTCCCAGTAGTTGTTGCCCAGCGAATTCAGTGCGTTGGGATTGCGGAAAGTCTGGATCGCAAGCTGGGCCAGAGAAACGGTTTCGCCGTTGGTGTAGCGCCCGGTGATGATGCCGTTACGGCCGACCGACACCCCGGCCAGCTCGCCGCCAGTGTAGCCATTCTGGGTAAGCTCGGTGATCAGGTACGGCCCGCCGATCTGCCGCATGTTGGCGAAATCGGTGTAGAAACTCATTGGCGAAGCGTCGGGCGTGTACTCACTGGGCACCGCGAGAGGACTGGTTGCATTGGGCCCCAGCACCGGCGTCTCGATAATGCCGTTCTGGTCGAACTGCAGCGTCCACATCATGCTCGCATCCGCAACCGTACCATCCGGGTTGACACCCAGTGGATAGCCGCCATCGACGCTGGTGTGCACTTTCCAGGTGTTCGGTACGACCGGGGGCGTGCTCGTTGTATCAGGCTTGAGCTTGGTGAAATAAAAACTGAACTCATGCGACTTGCCGAGACTGTCGAACACTTCAATCGAGGTCGAGTAGTTGTACGAGCGCGCATCTCGCCAGTCGCTCGTTTCGGGCAGGGGAAAGGTGTAATTCGACCCAAACAGCTGCGGATAGGTCTCGGCCGGACTCAGCGCGTTCGCATCCATGTTGCCACCGATATTCACCTTGCTCGTGGTCTGCGGCAGCGAACCGATGATGGGGACCAGAATCTCCTTCAGCCCCCCCACCGGGGTCGGCAGCTGACCCGCTGCTGACGGGCTCTGGAAGCCCTTCAGCTTCTCGCCCGTCGGGGTGATGATGTAGCCCTCCTTGTTGAGCTCGAACTGGCCGTTGCGCGTATAGACGTCCGGTCCGTCAGAGCGACCGACGATGAAGAAGCCATCACCATTGACCGCAAGATCGAGGGGGTTGTTGGTGGTCGTCAGGTTGCCTTGGGTGAAGGTCTGGCGGACGGCGCTCAGCGTACTGCCTGCACCGGTCTGCTTGCCCGACACCGACCCGGTCAGCGACGCGGCGAACACGTCGGCGAAGATGGCCGAGCCGCTCTTGAAGCCCACCGTGTTGGTGTTGGCGACGTTGTTCGAAATGATGTCGAGGGCCTTGGAGGAAACGTTCAGGCCGCTCAAACCTTGCTGAAAAGACATGATCGGGGCTCCGGATCAGAGAATCTGCTTGATGTCGTCGTACTTGAACACGCCGAGCGAGCCCACCTGGAAGTCGGTGCCCTTGGGACCGCGAATCACGCTGGTCACCGGACCAAACTCGAGGCTGCGGCCGACGACTTTCTGGCCTTCCAGGGTGGCGCTCAATTCGAGCGTATAGACGCCGTCCGCAGCACGCGCGCCATCGTTGGCCGTGCCGTCCCAGATGAAGTTCTGGCTGCCGGCATCGACGTCGTCGATCTGGATCTGCTTCACTTCCAGCCCCGAAGCGTCCTTGATCGACAGCACCACCTTGTCGGCTGGCGCATCGAGTTCGAAGCCGCCGATGGCGCCCGACTCGGTCAGTGCAAGATGCTTGCCTTCGACCAGCACGCCACGCCCCACCAGGGCTGCCGCCTGCATCGAGTCGTTGGCGTTCTGGCCTTCCAGGAAGGCCTTGAACATCGAATTGAGACGCTCGATGCCATCGACCGTGCTCATCTGTGCGAGCTGCGAAGTGACCTCGGCGTTCTCCATCGGGCTGAGCGGGTCCTGATTCTTGAGCTGCGTCGTCAGCAGGGTGAGAAAGCGCGCGCCCATGTCCTCGTCAGCTTTCGCCACCGGCGCGCTGCGGGTGTTGATGCTGGCGAGCACGTTGGCGGCGCTCTGCGTATTGGCGGTGGTGCTCATGCTCTTCTCCTGCTTTCGGCGTATTCGGCGTTGCAGACCTCGCCAAAACCATCATTGGAACCCTTACTGGCCGATCTGCAAGGTACGTTGTAGCAAGGTCCGTGCCGTGTTCATCACCTCGGCGTTGTTCTGATAGGCGCGCGAGGCGGAGATCATGTTCACCATCTCTTCCACCACATTGACGTTGGGCATTTCAACGTAGCCCTCGGCATTGGCCGCTGGATTGTTGGGCTCGTACACCAAGCGAAGCGGCGCCGCGCTCTCGACCACCTGGGTCACCTGCACGCCGATCGCCTCCGGCCCGGCGACCGGTCTGGCAGCAAAGACCACCTGCTTGGCACGGTAAGGCTGGCCATCCTCGGCAACCACGCTGTCGGCGTTGGCCAGGTTGGAGGCGGTGGTATTGAGTCGCAGCGACTGGGCATTGAGCGCCGAGCCGGCGATCTGGAAAACATTGAGCATGCTCATGATTCAGACTCCTCATTGATCACTTACTGGCCGGTGATCGCGGTGTTCATCGAACGCAGCATGCCGTTGATGAAAGTGACGCTAGCTTCGTAATGCAGGGCGTTCTCGGCAAAGGCAGCGCGCTCGATATCCATGTTGACCGTATTGCCATCGACCGCCGATTGCAGTTCGGTGCGATAACCGCTGAGCTGCTGCAGCAGCGTGTCCGGATCGGCGCCAAGATGAGCGGGCTGCGTGGTGGCGAGCGGCATGCGGTCTCTGGCCCCGCTCAGCGCACCCTGCAGCGCCGTGCGAAAGTCGATGTCGCGGGCCTTGTAATTGGGCGTGTCGGCGTTGGCGATGTTCGACGCCAGCAACTGCTGGCGCTGCGCCTGCAGGTTCAATGCGGTCTGGTGGAACTGGATCGACTTGTCGAACTGGGTCTTCATCGCGGTGCCTCCTGCGTATATGCGGCCGACACTTCGGTCGCAGCTTTCATGCCATGCATGCTAGCGCCCACGGCACTGCGGCCTTGGAACGATAAGACGGCAAAAGCCCGGCCAATTTGGCCGCTCGCGGCTGACCGCTAAGGCCGAACTTGCCGGCTGACGGCAAACATTGCCGCAACGGCCCGGTTGCCCTGCCGGGTCGCGGCGTGTTGCAATCCGCTCCATGAACCTGCAGCTAAACCCCGCCTCGCAGCGCCGCTTCAAGCTGGTCGCCCTGCTCACCGTCGCCCTTGCCGGCCTGTGTGCGGCCGCCCCCCTCGCCGCCCAGCAAGCACCTGAGCCGATCGAGGCACGCGTGCGTGATTTCCTCCAGAACCAGGCGGCCGGTTTACCAGGCGAAGTATC
>Ga0209476_10001824_pt1 | contig 14297 bp, 14 predicted proteins | sample KloWWTrecipitate_FD_187179 | JGI IMG/M metagenome (GOLD analysis project Ga0209476, IMG submission 187179) | Active sludge microbial communities from Klosterneuburg, Austria, studying microevolution and ecology of nitrifiers - Klosterneuburg... | ecosystem: Engineered > WWTP > Aerobic digester... | reverse complement strand
GTTGCTTTCGGTCGGGTCCGCCTTGGTGAGCAGCAGCACGTCGCCCGCATCGGCGAGGCCGATGGCGGCGCGCAGACCGGCGATTCCGCTGCCGATGACCAGGAAATCCGTGCGCCGGTTCACGGGATGGTATTCTAACCGCCCGTCATGTCTGCGACCCGTATTGATGTCACGACCGCGGCGGGCTCGTACCCCGTCATCATCGGTGCCGGCGCGCTCGACTCACTCGGACAGTTGATGGACGAAGGCGGCTTGGGCTCCGACCGTGTCATCGTGTCGAGCCCACGCGTCTGGGCGCTGCACGGCGCACGGTGTTCGCGGCTGGTCGGCCGCCGGCGCCGCGAGCCGGTGCTCGTCGGCGACGGCGAGCGATCCAAGACCGTGCAAACGGTCGGCCGTGTCTACGAGGCGCTCATCACGGGCGGCGCCGATCGTGCGACGGTTATCGTTGCCCTCGGTGGCGGGGTCATCGGCGACCTCGTGGGGTTCGCCGCCGCCACGTATTTGCGCGGTGTCCGCCTGGTGCACCTGCCCACGACCCTGCTGGCCCAGGTCGACAGCGCGATCGGCGGCAAGGTGGGCGTCAACCACGCGCTCGGCAAGAACCTGATCGGCGCGTTCCATCCGCCCAGCCTTGTCGTGGCCGATCCGCTCGTGCTCTCGACGCTCCCCCGCCGCGAGTTCCGCGCCGGAGTCTACGAGGTGGTCAAGTACGGCGTCATCGCCGATCCCGACTTGCTCGATCGCGTCCGCGCGCGCCGGGCCGCGCTCTTCGCCCAGGACCCGACCGAGCTCGAAGCGGTGGTTGCCGCCTCCTGCCGCATCAAGGCCGAGGTGGTCTCGGGCGACGAGCGCGAATCGGGCCGACGGCGGATCTTGAACTTCGGTCACACCATCGGCCACGCGCTCGAGGCCGTGACCGAGTACCGGCGGTTCCGGCACGGCGAAGCGGTGGCCTACGGGATGCTGGCCGCCGCCGCAATCGGAATGCGGCGCGGCGTGACGCCGAAGGCGGTCGGCGCGGCCATCGCGGAGATCATCATCGCGCTGGGCCCGCTTCCGCCGGTGTCGGACCTGGGAATCTCAGAAGTCATCGCCGCCACGGGCCGCGATAAGAAGAGGGTCTCGGGCACGCTCCACTTCGTCGCGGCGACGCACCTGGGCGGCACGAGCGAGCTGACGAACGTGTCGAACCGTGAGATGCGTCAGGCCCTCAAGGATATCGGGCTCCGCCGGTAGAGCGGCGCTCAGCCCCGGGCGTCGGCGTCGATGCCGAGGTCCTTCATCTTCGAGTGCAGCGCCTTGTAGCCAACCTGCAGCATGTCGGCCGCGCGCGCCCGGTCGCCCCCGGCATCGCGGATGGCTCGAATGATCTTGCGGCGCTCCACTTCGGCGGCCACGCGCGCCATCGCTTCCGACAGGGTGCCGTCCAGATCGATGGACTCCCACGGATCGGCTGGCGGCACGGCGCGGATGGCGCCGGCCTGCAGGTTGAGGTGGCCCGGGTGCAGCGCATCGCCGTCGGCCAGGATGACCGCGCGCTCGACGGCATTCTGCAACTCGCGCACGTTGCCGGGCCACGCGTAACTCGACAGCAACTGCACGGTCCGATCGCTCAGGGTCAGAGTGCGACGCCCCAGATCGCGGCACGTCCGCTCGACGAAATGGCGCGCCAGCAGCGGGATGTCGCTGGGCCGGTCGCGCAAGGGCGGGATGGTCAGGGGGAACACCGACAGCCGGAAGAAGAGGTCCTCGCGGAACTGACGATTCGCCACGGCCTGCCGCAGCCCGCGATTGGTCGCCGCCACCAGGCGCACGTCCACCTGGATCGTCACCGTGCCCCCGAGCCGCTCGAAGCGCTTGGTCTCGATCGCACGAAGCAGCTTCGCCTGCAAGGGCATCGGCAGATCACCCACCTCGTCGAGGAAGAGCGTGCCCCGCTGCGCCAGTTCGAACCGTCCTGGCTTTCGCTGCGACGCGCCAGTGAACGCGCCCTTCTCGTAGCCGAACAGCTCCGCTTCGAGCAGCGTCTCCGGAATTGCAGCGCAGTTGATGGCGATGAAGGGCCCGGAGGCCCGCTCGCTCAGCGCATGAAGGGCCCGCGCGAACAATTCCTTTCCGGTTCCGCTCTCCCCTTCCAGCAGGACGGTCGTATCCGAGCCGGCCGCCCGCTGCACGGACTGGATGGTCTGCCGCAGCACGGACGACTCACCGATGATCTCGGGCATGCCGCGGCGGCGCGCCGCCTCTTCCTTGAGCAGGTTGTACTCGCTCATCAGGCGTCGCTGCGCCAGGGCCCGCTCAACCATGAACAGCAGGTGTTCGGGGTCCACCGGCTTGGCCAGGAAGTCGAGCGCCCCGTCTTTCATCGCTGCCACGGCGTCCTGAATGGACCCGTAGGCGGTCATGACGATGACGGGCAGGTCGGGATCGGCGTCCTTGGCGGCGCGGAGCACGCCGAAGCCATCGCCGACCGGCAGGCGCAGGTCGGTGAGTACGACAGACGGGAGCGAGGTGGCGAGACTGGCCCGCGCCCCCTGCTCGTCACGCGCCTCGATCACGACGAAGCCCTGGCTCTCCAGCGCATGACGAAGCATGGTCCGGAGCGAATCCTTGTCTTCGACGATGAGGATGGGCTCGGCTCGACGGCGGGACGCGTCACTGCTCAAGACGGTCGCAGCCAGCCCGGCGGCACGCCCGCACGGCGCGCCTCGTCTTCGATGGCAGAAATCGACTTGGTCTGATCCTCGATCTCCTTCTTGACGTGGTCGAGCTCGGCGAGCGCCTTGATCCGCTCCTGCTCGATGCTCGAGCGTTCAACCGGATTGTCGCGGTTGACGAAATCGGTCCAGAGCATGTCGATCCGGTTCTGCAGGGCCGTGGCAAACGCGCGGCTCCGCTCGACCTGGCTGCGGACCTCGGCAATGCGTCCGGCCCAGTACGATTGATCGCGCACCGGGGCGGCGGTGCCAGGCGACTCGGCTGGCGCGCCGGCCGGCGATGCCGTGCCCGAGGCATCGGCTGCGGCCGGCGCGGCAAGCGTCGATGGGGTGGCCCTGGTGAAGTCCGGCTTCAGCGTGTCGTTGGTGTACACCTTCGACGGCTGCGTCACATCCTCCCGGCGGGCTTCCTCCGCGCGAGCAATCTCCGCCAACGACTGCGCGTGTGCCCAGCCCGCTTCAGCCGACACCAGCGCGACGACCAACAGTGCGCGTAGCCTCATGATGATGATCGTACGCCTCACCCTGCCGGAAATCAAGGAACCGACCACCGAAGATCGCGCCAGGATTGCACACGAATACCCGGTTGGCAGCCCGGGCCGCCAGGACCCGCACGACAAATTCGCGCTGCCTCGGCCTCGAAGCCGCGCCGCCCCCCGCCCCGACCCACGGCGACGGCCCTCAGCAGCAGGATGCGCGCGCCCGCGCCACCGGTTGCGGCGCCGTCCCGATCGGGATCATCGTCTTGCTCCCGGCCGTCGTCGGCCGCCCAGACCAGCACGTAGACGGACGGGGCGCGCTCGAACGGGGCCAGGGTTGCCAGGGGTCCATACAGAAACAGCCGCCAGGTCGGGTTGTTCGCCCCCCAGGGCCGGTCGGACGTGACGGCCTGCAGCGCTCCGGCGCTGCAGGCGGCCGGCGCACCACAGTTGGCCAGGTGCGTCTGCACGTCGAGATCGATCGTGTCGCCTCCGTCGAGCCACCGCCGACCCGAAGGCGGTCCGTCCGCGTCCGGCGCGGTTTCGGTTCCCGCGAGCACGGCCTGCCAGTCGGCGTCGTCCAGCGCACGGGCCGCGATTTCGAGCCCGGCTGCCGCCGCGTAGGCGAGCGTGGCCGATTCCCGGGCGTTGCGCACGGCCAGATGCTGAATCGCCAGCATCAGGGACAAGCCGAGCCCAACCGTCCCCATGAGTACGGAAACGAGGAGCACCGCCACGAGCGCCATGCCCCGCCGCGAGGCCGGGTGTAAAGCCAGCGCACCATTCATCGGTTGGCCAACCCTACGCTGAAGGCGATGATGCGGTCTTGAATCCAGCGGGGCGCCGCGAGCGTCGCCGTGCCGCCCCTGGCGAACAGCCGGCCCGCCGGGCCGCGGAACTCGGCCGAGAGTACTTCTACGCGCATCCGGATATCGATTCGCTGGACGCGCAGCAGGTCCGCATCAAACGCCGCTGCCGCTCCCTCGAGCGGACACCACGGACCGTCGGTGAAATCGAACGGCGCCAGCCGTGCGAGCCCCTCTGCGTCTGGCACCCGTGCGGACAACCGCGACCGCGGCTTCCCGCCCGATCGATACACCATGCAGTGCTCGCCATCTGCGAACACCTCATCGTCATCCGCCTCGTCCGCGGGTGGCGGCATCAGACCCCAAGAGGCGAGGCCTGGTCCTTCGTCTGCATCCCGCAACCCGGGAACATCCGGGCGTCCCCACGGAACGACCTCGAGATCCACCACCCCGTCGACGAGGGGCTCACTGGCGCCGGTGAATGTCAGACGAGTGAGGGTCTGCGAACCATCCACTTGTCGAACCAGACCGAACCGATCGGCCCGAGCCGCCACCACCCAGGCTCCCTCACCATAAGCGCGCGACAGCGCCGCCGGCGGCGTGAGACGCGCCAGGGCATCCGACACGGCCGCAATTTGGAAGACGTCGAATCGTCCACGCCCGTCGAAGACCACCGCCACGTCATCCACACGGAAGCCGCAGACAGGCGTGGAGCGCGGGCACGGCGCAGCCCGGTCGAGCGTCAACGATCCGCCTGGTCCCGTCTGGGCCAGCGCCAGCCGGCCGACGGCACCCGGTACCGATCGCAACAGCCCGATCGCCGTGAAGCGGGCGCCGGGCGAGCCGTCGAGCGCCGTGAGCGGACGCACCACGGGCAACGTCTGGTCGAGGGCCCAGCTGCCGTCGCCCATCGCGACGCCGCCACCCGCATCCGCGATGGCATCGGCCAACGCCATGACCCCCTCGCGCGCGCGGCGAAAGGTGTCGATCGTCGCGGGCTCGACCGCCAGCGACCATCGCGCGGCGCCGGCCATGGCCAACCCGGCGCCCACGACCAGCAGGGTGATGACAGTCGCCAACAGCAACTCGACCAGCGTGAACCCACGGTCCGTCACGGCTGCCTCCCTCGTGCCGACGCAAGGCACACCAGTGGACGGGCTGCAGGCGCGGCGGGCCAGGCGAACACGCATACCTCCAGCAGCAGGCCGGCCGCGTCTACCCCGGGCTCTATCGCCCACCGGCACAACAGGCGCGGTTCGCCGGCGCCAGCGGTGACCGGCCGCCCCGAGGCATCCAGCCGTCCGTGGAACCCGTCCACGTCGCGATCGAGCGCGCCGGCCGGCGACACAGTGAGAGCGGCCACCACCGGTGCGGAGCCATCGGGATCGTAACGCCATGGCACGGCCCGGAGGCGCTCGAGTTGGGCCGATGCGGCGAGTGTGGCCACGCTCATCTGCTCGGCGCGGACGGCCAGTTGTCGGCTGAGCAACAGCAGCCCGGCCATCCCTCCGGCGAGAGTGAGCAGCAGCGAAGCGGCCAGCAGCACTTCAATGAGGGTGAACCCGCGTTGGCTGCCGAGCGTTCCCATGCCGGCTCCAGCTGCAAGCCCAACGCCACGCGCCGATTCGTGGAGAAGGCGTCGCCACCCTCCGATTCCTTCTACTGCAGCCTGGCACGGGTTGTGGGATCGGCAGAACCTGCGCCTCAGATCCACTCGGACCCGTGCGCTTATTGCCGTGATGGAATGAGGGGCAGTTGAATGCGGAATCGCGCGCCGCCCTCGGGACGGTTCTCCGCTGAGATACGGCCGTTGTGCGACACGATCACCTTCTGGACGATCGCCAGGCCCAGACCGGTGCCCTGCGCCTTGGTCGTCACGAAGGGCCTGAAGATGCGTGACAACGAGTCGACCGGAATGCCCGGTCCGTTGTCGTCGATGGTCAACACGGCATGGGGCGGCTCGATGGTGCCGTGAACGCGAATCGACGGCCGCACTCCGGCCGCCGTGCACGCCTCGACGCTGTTGCGCATCAGGTTACTCAGCGCCTGGCGCAGCAGGACATCGTCGCCCATCACGTGGCCGAACTCGCCGCCGATTCCGAGGTCCGCCGGCTCCAGGGCCTGATCGGCCGCGGCGCGGTCCACGATCGATTGCAGGTCGAGCGCCAGCATGCTCAGCGGTTCTGGCCGGGCGAAGTTGAGAAAGTTGGTCACGACCTCGCCCATCGCGGTGGTCTCCTGGCGAATCGCCTCGATGTAGGGACGGTACGGCTCGGGCAGCCGAGCCGGATCCAGCAGGCGGGCATAGCCGTGAATGGTCGCAAGCCCGTTGCGGAATTCGTGCGCCAGGCCCGCTGTGAGCTCGCCCACACCAGCCAGCGCCTCCTTCAGCCGCAGCTGCTCTTCGAGTGCAATCACCTCGGTGAGATCGGTGAACAGGCAGACGGCCGCCTGCAGGCGTCCATCGCTGCCCGACAGCGGGGAGACGCTCACGCCCAGATGCGACGGGTAGCCGTCGAGCCGCAGTTGACGGCGCGCCACCGGCACGCTGGACCGAAGCGTGTCGGCAATCACCTCGGCCAGCGGCGCGGCATCCGCCAGCAGATCCAGAATCGGACGGCCTTCGCCGCCGGCGTCGAGTCCCAGGATGCGACGCGCGGCCGGATTCACGATTTCGACCACCCCATCCGAATCGACGACGATGAGACCGGCGCCAACGCCAGTGATGATCTGGCCGGCCAGGCGTTCCGACGCCTCGGCGCGCGCGGCGGTTGCCCGCTCCTGCGCCCTGAGGCGCGTGAGCGCTTCCTGCAGCGCGCCCGACATGATCGCCGCCTCAGTGCCAGCGCTCGAGGCCGCCTTCGACCGCCGCGAGAGCCGCGTCAACGACACCAGCAGCGTGAAGAGCACCACGCCCATCGCGAGCGTGATGGCGATGAGCGCGTAGCCGGCGATGGTCAGCGTGGACACGAAGGCTTCTCGAGCGGATCGCGCGGGCCCATCACGGCACGAAGAACCCGGCGTACCACGTCACCAGCGGCTCGCCAACGAGCATCGCGGCCAGCGCCCCGACCGAGAGAAACGTGCCGAACGGCAGCGCCAGGCGCATGCCGCCCCGCGACGCCGCGATCAGGCCCACACCCACGAGGGCGCCGGAGAACGAGGCCAGAATGAGCGTCACCAAGACGGCCTTCCACCCCAGGAAGGCGCCGATCATCGCCAGCATCTTCACGTCGCCCATACCCAGGCCTTCTTCGCGCCGGACGGCGAAGTAGACGGCGGCGATGCCGTACAGAATCCCGGCGCCCAGCGTCGCCCCCATCAGGCTGGCCATCCATCCCGGAGGGCCCAGAAGGCTGAACAAGAATCCGATAACGATACCGGGCAGCGTCAACACGTTCGGCAGGATCTGGTGGTGCCAGTCGATGCCGAAGAGCACGACCAGCAGCACCACGAGCACCAGATGAGCGACGAGCACCGGGCCCACAGGCGTCAGCCAGGCCACCAGCACGAAGAGCGCGGCTGTCGCACCCTCGACCAGCGGGTACTGCGCCGAGATGGGGGCCCGGCACGCGTGGCACCGGCCCCGCAGCGCGATCCACGACAGCACCGGAACGTTGTCGATGGCGCGCAGGCGCGTGCCGCAGGACGGGCACGTCGATGGCGGCGTGAGCAGCGACTGCCCCCTCGGCAGGCGGTGGATCACCACGTTCAGGAAGCTGCCGATCGCCAGGCCGAGTACGCCGACCAGCACCAGGAGCGGCGGTTCGAGGCTCATGATGGACGTCTCGGCACGGGCACCGTTCCAGGCGCGCGCGGCTCCGACGGCAGCGGGGCGAGCGACGAATCATCCGCGAGCCCCACGCGGCCGGTCACCGGATTGATCGCAAACGGCACGCCGGCTGGATCGAGAGGAATGCCGGGCAGGCCTAGGCCACGGGCCAGTTCGGGCCAGGCCTGCGCCACGTGTCCTTCGCGCGCGGCGTAGCGCTCGGCCAGCGCATTCAACTGATCGAGCTGGTCCATGGCATCGAGCTGGCGCAGGCGATGCTCCGCGTTGCGGCGAATCCAGTCGATGTCGGTCGAATCCCGCAACTGCTGCCACAGCGTCCGCGACGACTGACGATCCCCGCCCACCGCCAGGGTCGTGGCGGCCAGCGGCGGCAGCCACGTCGGCGCCCCCGGCGCCTTGCCGGCCCGCTCGAACCACTCGGCCGCCCGCGCGTAGTCCTGGAGCCACCAGTAGTACACGAACCCGATGTCGTGCATGTACTCCCAGCGGCCGCCGTCCCGCTCGATGCCGCGCTCCAGGAGGGCAATCGACAGATCGGGCCGGCCCGGTCCGTTGGGGTACGCCTCGGTGAGAAAGATGGCGCCGAATCGGTACGCCACGGTGAATCGCGGATCGAGCGTGGTCACCAGGTCGAGCATCGGGTAGAGCAGGTCGTAGTTCCGGCTCGACACATCGTGCAATCGCTGGCCTCCGTAATAGACCACGGCGCGCATCCAGTACAAATCGGCCACCACCGTGTCGTAGCCCAGCGCCAGCCGTTTCACTGTGGCCCCCGACCGCAGCCACAACATTCCCCCAGCCGGCTCGAAGCTCCTCCGGTCGCGGTCTCGTACCGCCTGCAGGCCGATGGACGCCGCGAAGAGCACGACCATGGCGATCCAGAGGTGGCCGTTACCGGGCTTCAGGATGCCCTCCGTCGAGCCGTGGCCTCGGGCCACGTCACTTGAAGTCCCTCCGGCGGAAGACGGCGACCGCGCCGGCCAGAAGGATGGCGATGTACACGGCCGCGTACGCCAGGGTCAGGACCACCTGCGATGCCGGCACGGCCACACCGTGCACGACCTCGGCGCGGATGTTGAAAGGCGCGAGATTCGGCAGCACGTAGTAGAGCGTCCGGGCGAACAGGACGAGTGGCGTCACGTCGAGCACGGCCTCGAAGTTCCGCAGGTCGGCGTTGAAGTGCCCGGCCACCCACAAGCCGAAGGTGAAGAGGGCCGACAGCAGGGGGCTCGAAAACGTCGAGAAGAACAGCGCCACGGCCGTGACCAGCAACAGCTCCGCGATGGTCATCGCGACCGCGAGTGCCAGCCGCGGATCCAGCGCGGGAGCAGGCCACGCCGCCTTGATACCAGCCGGCGTCACCACGTCCATGTAGAGGAGCACCAGATAGAACGCCGCGGTCATCACGGACAAGTTGACGACGAGCGTCATCGCGAGGCCGGCGTACTTGCCGAGGACGAACTGGCCCCGGCCCAGCGGCTTGGCCAGCAGGGCGAAGACGCTGCGCCGCTCCACCTCCTTCGACACCAGGCCGATGCCGATGAAAATCGCAATCAGCAGGCCGAACCACGAGATGGCCGCCAGGCCCAGATCCTTGATGATCTTCATGTCCTGGCCGGCGGTGAGCTGGCTGATGAGGTACGACGCCCCAATCAGCAACACCGCGAATGCCACCATCGAGTACGGCACGCGGTCGCGCACCGATTCCTTGAAGACCGCTCCCGCCACCAGCGCGATGGTGCGCACGGCTAGAGGCCCGTCCGCCGCGCTTCGGCGGCCCCGACGGCCTGGACGAAGTAGTCCTCGAGCGTGTCGCGCAGCGGGTTGAGAGAAAGCACCTGAGCTCCACCGTCTCCGAGCTCCCGGAGCACCGCCTCGGGCCCCACTTCGGGCGGCAACTCGATGGTGTACCGGCCGTGTGCCAGCGGCGTCACGGACCGCGCCTGCCGCGCCAGCGCATCCCTGAGATCATCGGCGAGATGATCCACCACCAGTTCCCACCCCCGCAATTCGAAGGCGAGAATCTCCGACAGGCGGCCCGAGGCGACGAGCCGGCCCTGCGCGAGGATACCCACGCGGCTGCAGAGCGCTTCGGCATCCGAGAGGATGTGCGAAGAGAAGAAGATCGTGCACCCGCGGTCGCGCAGCCGGAGCATCAACTGGCGGACGTGCCGCCGGCCCAGCGGGTCGAGGCCCGACATCGGTTCATCGAGGAAGACCACGTCGGGCTCGTTGATGAGCGCCTGGGCGAGGCCCACGCGCTGAATCATCCCCTTCGAGTATTGGCGCAGTCGCAGGCGCCGCTCGGCGCCAATCCCCACATCGTCGAGTACCGCGGCGACGCGGGAGGTGACCTGGGTGCCGCGCAGGCCGAAGAGGCGCGCGAAGTAGCCGAGCAACTCCTCGGCCGTGAGGTAGTCGTAGAAATACGGGTTCTCGGGCAGGAAGCCGATGCGCCGCTTGACGCCAAGGTCTCCGACGGGCCGGCCGAGAATACGTGCCGTGCCCGTCGTGGGATAGAGCAACTGCATCAGCAGCTTGAGCGTGGTGCTCTTGCCGGCGCCGTTCGGGCCGAGAAAACCGAACACCTCGCCCTCGTCTACCGAGAGCGTCAGCCGATCCAGGGCGCGATAGGGGCGCGGACGCCAGAATCCGACGAGAAAATCCTTCGACAGTTCTTCGGTCTCGATCGCCGCCACAACTACTGGCCCCCGCCTCCCACGCGCCGCAGTTCCCACGCGATGGCGGCGTCGAAGAACTCGGGGCGGAGCCCGGGTAGTCGCAGGCCGTTCATGAAGAACGTCGGCGTGCCGGTGATCTTCATCTGGGCGCCTTGCACGGCATCACCGCGCACCAGCGCCAGGGTGGCCGCGTAGCGTGCGTCCATGTCGGTCACGCCGCCCACATCCCTGGCGGCCTGTCGTACGGTCGCCGGCGTCATCGCGGGCTGGTTCGAGTAGAGCCAGTCCTCCATCGCCTCGCCCTTGCCCTTCTCACGGGCCAGCCGCACGGCCACCGCCGCTTCGCACGCACCCAGGTGCATGTCGGCTGTCATGTTGGGATTGCACTCACGCTCGAGGGGATAGTCCTTGGCGATGACCTCCACCTTGCCGGGTGCTTCCTTCGCCCACTTCGCGAAGATCGGCTTGTACTCCCGGTAGGTCTGGCCGCAGGCCGGGCACTGGTAGTCGTTGAACTTGACGATCACGACTGCTGCTCCGTCGCCCGGCACCACGATCGGCTCGCGCGGCTGCGCGGCGAGCCAGGTCTCGAACTCCCGCACGCGAGCCTGGTCGGCCGCGGGCACGGCCGCGGCTGCCCCCTGGCCGGCGTCGGGTCCGGTCGCCGCCGTCACCGCACCGCCCGGGAACGAGAGGATGGCCGCGACCGCGGCCACGACGAACACGGCGGTGGCCGACAGCGCCGCCGGCGTGCGCACCAGGGTGCCGAGGTCGCGTGCCGCGCGCGCAGGGAGACTGGACATGGGATCCTTTGCCGCTGCTCCCGAGGTGAGGAACAGCCCGATGACGGCGACGTACGTGCCCACGCACAGCAGGCACACCGTCCCCAGAATGAAGTACGAGGCGTAGCCGAGATAGAGCACGGCCGCCAGACCGACGGTGGACGCGGCGAACACGTAACCGGGAAGGCTCGGAGCGGCGGTCGTCGAACGCGCGCACAGCGCGACGAGCCCGATGATGCCGGCGAAAAAGAGCAGGCCCAGCAGCGCGACAGGGACGCCGGCGAACGCACCATACTGGCTGGTGTACGCCTCGCTGCAACTGAGTGTGCTGTTCACGTCGCAGATGCTCACGTAGGTCGGGTCGTTCAGCAGGCGGTAGTGCACCCACGTCGAGGCCGACGAGGCCGCCAGCCCGAGTGCGGCAAAGCCGACAATCCAGCGGGACATCTGGCGAATTATACCGGGAGTGGCGGGGCGCGGAAGCAACTCCAGCGCATCCATGGGCTGTACAGGCCGCAGGCGCGGCCCCCTGGAGGAAACCGCGCCCGCGTCCTGCCCGCCCACGAGTCGCGTTACTGAATCGGGTTGCCGCCCGGCGCGTCGTCGGTGCCCACGTCCGAACCGATGGCCCCGGTGGCGTCCGCGAAGATCGTGCCGAGTGTGCCCACCCAGAAGTAGCGGGTGCCGGTCGAGCCAGGCGTGATGGGATCGGCCGTCGCATACCAGGAGCTGATGAGCGAACCCGCCGCAACGCCGTTGCACGCGTCCAGCGTCGCGGCCGCGCCGTCGCTGCCGGCCGCGAGGATCACCGTGTAGCCGCTCTTGTTGACCGAGTCAGCCGCGCCCAGGTCGGGGCTGATAAACGGTGCGCCACCCGTCGGCGGCGCAATCGCCAGCTGCGTCAGCGCCGAAGAGTAGAAGCCATTCGCACAGGTCGACGCAAACGCCTGCTGCGAGCTGCTGATGGCGCGCAGCGAGCCGATGGCTGACGCCTCGTTGCCCGAGCGGCGCGCGCTCAGCAGGCCCGGTACCGCGATGGCCGCGATAATCCCGATGATCGCCACCACGATCAGAAGCTCGATGAGGGTGAAACCCTTGTTGTCCCGAATACGCATTGTCGTTATCTCCCAGAATCGTTTGAGGTCAGTGAACCGAACCGCCCGCCATCTTCGACTTGCCGACGCCGCCGGTCCTATGCGGCGGCGCCCGCACGGTCGTCTTGATAGCAACCGATGTGCCACCAGCGGCCTCGGTCCGTGACCGCCTCTGATCGAGACGCTAAGTATCAATAATATCAATTACTTGCGCTGGTATACCGCCGTCGCGGACCCGGTGGCGGCGGCTGGCGGATTCCGTCAGCCTGACATTTCCTGTCAGGCCCACGTGTCAGCTTCTGTCACGGCATACGAAACCGTAGCTCCGCCGAATACGACATCGTGGGGGGCACCCGGATCATCGCCCCTCCGGTGCCTTGAGGCTGTACTTCTTGGCCAGATATCGGAACTGCCGGAAGCTCAACCCCAGCAGGTCCGCCGCGCGCGTCTGGATGCCGCCGGCCTGCTTGAGCGCGCGATCCAGGTGCTGGCGCTCGACCTCCTGCAGGTGACGCTCGAGGTTGAAGCCGGAATCAGGAAGGGTTCCAGGGACCGCTCCGTCTGGGCCCGCCTGGTGATTGAGGGGCGTGACCGGACGGCCGGCCTGTATCTCGTCGGGTAATCTCTCCAGCTCGATGCGCCATCCCGGCTCGAGCGCCACGGCACGCTCGACCACGTTTTCGAGCTCCCGGACGTTGCCGGGCCACTGGTAACTCTCGAGCGCGGCCAGCGCCTCGGGCGCAAAGCCTTCGAGGGACCTGCCCATCTCCTTCGAGAGCTTGGCGAGGAAGTGCTCGGCGATTAGCTGGACGTCCCCGGGGCGCTCGCGCAACGCCGGCAGACGGATGGGGATCACGTTGAGTCGGTAGAAGAGATCCTCGCGGAACCGGCCGTCGGCCACGGCCCTGGGCAGGTCGCGGTTGGTCGCGGCAATGACGCGGATGTTGGCGGCCGTCTCATCGGTGCCGCCCACGCGCCGAAACTTTCGTTCCTGCAGCACGCGAAGCAGCTTCACCTGCATCGCCGGGGTCATCTCGCCAATCTCGTCGAGAAACACCGTGCCGCCCTCGGCTGCCTCAACCAGTCCCTTCTTGTTGGCATCGGCACCCGTGAACGCGCCGCGCACGTGCCCGAAGAGCTCCGACTCGAGGAGCGTCTCGGGCATCGCACCGCAGTTGACGGCCACGAACGGCCGGTCGCGCCGCAGCGACTGCTTGTGGATGGCCTGGGCCACCAGCTCCTTGCCGGTGCCAGACTCGCCGGTGATGAGAATGGTGCTGTTGGTCCGGCACACCGTCTCGACCAGGCGGAAGACGTCGAGCATGGCTGCGCTGCGCCCGATGATGCCGGCAAAGCCGTGCTCGACGGTGGTGCTGCGCAGCACCACGTTCTCGTGCCGCAGCCGGCGCGACTCGAGGAGCTGCCGCACCTGCATGGTGACGAGCTGCACGTCGCGGAACGGTTTTTCGAACAGGGCCTCGGCCCCCATGTCCCGGGCGTGCTTCCACTCGTCCGAGTCCCGGGTCCAATGGGCGGTCATCATCAGCACGATGGCATCGGGCGCCAGCTCGCGGACCGCCTGGAGCAGGCCGATGCCGTCGAGACGCGGCATCCGAATGTCGGTCAGCACGACGTCCACATACTCGCGCGCGATGATCTCGCGAGCCGACAGGCCGTCTTCGGCGGTCACCACGTCGAAGCCGTCGCGCTGGAACAGAATGCGCAGCCACTCGCGCATCGACTGCTCATCGTCGGCAATCAGGATCCGTGGCATCGTGACACCCTACGCGGAACGCACGTGTACAGGAGCGGGTCGGGCGCGAGGGGTATCGCCACCGTCGGCCCCGCCGGCCAGCGCCGGGAGCCGGATGATGAACGTCGTGCCACGTTCCGGTTCCGACTGCACTTCAATCCGGCCTCCGGAGTCGGACACGATTCGATG
>Ga0209476_10001823_pt1 | contig 14303 bp, 12 predicted proteins | sample KloWWTrecipitate_FD_187179 | JGI IMG/M metagenome (GOLD analysis project Ga0209476, IMG submission 187179) | Active sludge microbial communities from Klosterneuburg, Austria, studying microevolution and ecology of nitrifiers - Klosterneuburg... | ecosystem: Engineered > WWTP > Aerobic digester... | reverse complement strand
GCAGCGGGTAGTTGATGGAGGCGCCGAGCATGGCGGCGGCGCCGGCCTCGTTGGCGCAGGCCTCGAAGTGCACGCCGAGCTCGTCGAGCAGTTCGCGCGCATCGGCCAGCACGTCCATGAGGTGCGATACCGGCGCGCCCTGGTAGCCGCCGACGTAGGAGACGCCGCTCTGCAGCAGCGCCTTGGTGACGGCGAGGATGCCCTCGCCGTTGAAGGTCTGGCCGGCGCCCAGCCGCAACCTGGCGATTTCCGCCTTGAAGGATCGTTCCATGGTCTCTCTGTCGGCAATGACGGCGTACCGGCATTGCTCATTCGTTGTTAGGTCGAAATTCTCCGACCAATCATACCAGCGCCGCTGGTTATCCCCCTCTCCCGCTGGCGGGAGAGGGGGTGGCTTTTAGGCCATCGCCGGGTGGCGGCCTTCGGCGAGGCTCTTGATGAAGCCGGCGTTCTTCGCCACCGTGCTTTCGATGTGCGCGACCTGCTCGGGTTCGAGGTGGCGGTACTTGCCGAGGATTTCCAGGTACTCGTCGATCGGCAGCGCGTCGTCGAGCGGACGCGACAGGCGCAGGCCGTCGCGCGGATTGAAATCCCACAGCATGACGAAGTTCGTCTCGACGGCTTTCCTAGCCACTTCGATGTTCTCGTGCGAGGGGAAGCGCCAGCCGGTGGTGCACGGTGAATAGATGTGCAGGTAGGCGAAACCGCGCTTGGAGGCGGCGATGGCGCGGTCGAGCTTGTCGTAGAGGTCTTCCATGAAGGCGGTGGAGGCCGTGGCGACGTACTCGCAGTTGTGCATCATCATCAGCAGGGGCATGTTTTTGGCGTCCTGCGTCTTGCCGTGGCCGCGCTCGCCGACCGGCGTGGTGGAGGTCCATGCGCCGAAGGGCGTGCAGGAGGAGCGCTGCATGCCGGTGTTCATGTAGCCCTCGTTGTCCACGCAGATGAAGAGGATCTGCTCGCCACGCTCGGCAGCGCCGGAGAGCGACTGGAAGCCGACGTCCGACGCCCCGCCGTCGCCGGCCAGCGCCACGGCGTTCACTTCGCGGCCCCGGCGCTTGTAGTGACGCTTGATGCCGGTAAGCATCGAAGCGGTATTGGTGAGCAGCGGGTGGAAGACCGGCACCTTGGTGCCGGTGAGGCCGTTGTAGCCGACCGAGCCCATGCCGGGGATGCAGCCGGGCGGCGCGGCGAGCACGGTGTCGGGGCCGATGCGGCGCATCGTGTGGCGCATGATCAGCTCGGTGTTGCAGCCCTGGCAGCCGGCCAGGCCCGGCACGAAGAGGTCTTCCAGATCGCCGACTTCGTTGTAGATGTTGGCGGAGGTGAGGTACTTCAGCGCGCCCCGATCGCAGGCTTTCACGCAGGCGGGATCGCCGCCGCAGGTGTCGCATTTGACGACGTGGCCGGCCGCGGCGTTATAAACGATGCCGCCGAAGGCGCAGCCGACGGTGCACAGCAGGCAGTTCACGCACTTCGAACCGTCCCAGTTTATTGTGCCGTCGCCGGCGTCCTTGCCCAGCGCCGCCGCCGGGCAGTTCGACACGCACTTCGGGTCGCCGCACTGGCGGCACATGGCCAATTCAAAGCCGTCGCCGTCGGCGACGATCTGGATGCGCGAGTTGATGGCGTCCGGCGCGCCGGTCTTCGCCGTGGCGCAGGCCGTCATGCAGGCGTTGCAGCCGTCGCAGTGCTCAGGCTTGAAAGAGATGGTGTTGTATGCGCCCATTTCAGTTCCTCAGTGCTCCGCTGTATGTGGGAGCGGCGTACTCGCCGCGATTTTGGCGGCTGCAATCCCCCAAGGGGACTTCCTTCGGGGCGTCGCGGCGGGTACGCCGCTCCTACAGGGCATGTTCATATCCACGCGTTATCTCCAGGTCTTCGACATGATCGTCCGCCCCGTCTTCTGCGGCTCGGCGATGAAGGCTTCGCGCACCGACGACAGGTCGATGCGGCGCAGGATGATCTCCCACATCACGCCCGGGTCGAAAGGCACGTTGATGCCGAAGATGCCGGTGAGGCGGTTGTCCTGCATGACGATCTTCAGGTAATGCTTCGCGTCGGCTTCCTTGCGCACTACTTCTCCAACGTCCTGGCTGCCGACGGAGACCGCCTGCTGGCCGAAAAAGGTGTAGGTGTTGAGCGGCACGCCGCCCGGATAGGGCTTCACCGCCGGGTCGCCGGCCATGGCCATGCCGGCGATTTTTCCCTGCTCCACCGCGTCGGGGAGGATGCCGTTGATGATCTTCTCGCCGTTGTAGAAACCTTTGGCCTGGGCGACGTCGCCGGCAGCCCAGATGCCGTCCACGCTGCTGCGCATGCGGTCGTCGACGAGGATGCCGCTGTCAACCGCCACGCCGGAGCCGGCGAGGAAGTCGGTCACCGGCGCCACGCCGGCGGCGACCAGCAACAGGTCGGCGTCGAGCGTCGCGCCGCTGTCCGTCGTGACGCGGGTGGCTTTCCCCGCCGTCTCGCAGCGACTGACTTTTGCGCCAAGCATGAGCTTGATGCCCTTGGCGGCGAAGGCGGCTTCGATGATGGCAGACGCCTCGGCGTCGAAATAACCGGCGAGTACGCGCGGCTGCATCTCCACCACGGTGACCTGGGCGCCGGCCTTGGCGAGGTTCTCGGCGGCGTGCATGCCGACCAGTCCGGCGCCGAGCACGACGGCCTGCTTTGTCTGCGGCAGGGCCTGGTGAAGACCGATGGCGTCGTCGAGCGTGCGCAGGACATGGAACTTCACATCCTTCAGGCCGGGAATCGGCGGCAGCAGCGGCGCGGCGCCGGTGGCGAGCAGGAGCTTGCCGTAGGCGATCTCCTCACCGCTGGAGAGCCTGGCGCGCTTGGCGGCGACGTCAACCGCCGTTACGGCGGCGCCGCGGATGAAGCCGACCTTGTTCTGCTCGAACCAGGCGCCATCCTTCAGCGCCACGCGTTCCGGCGCCGAGCGGCCGGACACCACATATGGCAGCACAGTGGGTGAATACGGCAGCGCGTCGTCGCGCGTCACCAGGGTCACGCTGCCCTCGGCGTCCTGCATGCGGATCGCCTGGAGGGCGGACAGCGCGGCGTGGCTGGCGCCGACGATGAGGTATTGGGTTTCTTGCATGTCAGGTCTCGCAATGCTCGTCATTCCGGACGCGCGCAGCGCGAGCCGGAATCCAGCATGGTTGCTTGTCATGGATTCCCGCTTTCGCGGGAATGACGGAAATTTGTGCGCTCATGAACATCAATCCTTCTCGTTCAACCAGACCGTCTCGCCGACCTGGCCGTCCTTGGCCAGCGCCTGCACGCGTTCGATGGCGCGGCCGAAGTGGTCGGTGGTGATGTCGGCGCCTGCCAGCCCGCCGATGAAGCTCATGGCGGCAGGACGTTTCGAAGCGAATTGCAGCGCAGCGATGACGTCTTGATAGAGCGGCCCGCTGTTCCAGCCGAAGCTGACCGAGCGGTCGACAACACCAACCGCTTTCAAACCGTTGAGTGCCCTGGCGATGGCCTGCACCGGGAAGGGACGATAGGTCTTCACCTTGACGAGGCCGACGCGCTCGCCTCGGTCGCGCGCTTCATCCACCGCATCCTTGCCGGCGCCGGTCATGGAGCCAAGGGTGACCAGGGCAATCTCGGCATCGTCCATGCGGTAGCTTTCCACCAGCGGTGCGTGGCGGCGACCGACGACGCGGGCCCAGTCCTCGTGCGCGGCCTCGATGGCGGCGAGGGCATTCTGCATGCCCGAGCACTGGCCCTTGCGATAGCGCACGAACAGCGACGGGCCAGGCCCGCCGGCGCCGCCGGTGAGCGGGTCGATAGCCATCGGTCGCGAGGGATCGAGGGCAGCATGCCAGTTGACCGAAGGCGGCGGCAGGAAGGCGTCGACCTCCTCCTGCGAGGGCAGCTCGACACGAGTCGCACCGTAGGAAAGGTAGTTGCCGTCGTGGCAGACGTTGACCGGCAGCATGACGTCGCGGTGCTCGGCGACCTTGTAGGCCATGATGGTGGTGTCGAGCACCTCCTGCACGGTCTCGCAGTACATCTGGATCCAGCCGACCTCGCGCACGCTCATGGCGTCCTGGTGGCCGCCCCAGACGCTTTGCGGCGTCAAGGTGTCGCGGGTGACGATGGACATCACCATCGGCATGCGCAGGCCCGGCGTGCGCAGGTAGGGTTCGAACATGAAGGCGAGGCCGGGGCCGCAGGTGCCGGTGTAGGTGCGCGAGCCGGCGAGCGTGCCGCCGTGCAGCACGGAGAGCACCGAGTGCTCGCCCTCGACATCGACGATCTCGGCGTTGAGCTTGCCGTCGGCGACGAACTTGGCGAGGTACTCGACCAGCGAGGACTGCGGCGTGATCGGGTACACCGCCACCATGTCGACGCGCGCCAGCGTCACCGCCCAGGCGGCGGCCTCGTTGCCGTCGCAGACGATGGCTTTCGATTTGGGTTTAAGCACGGCTGACATGACAAGCCTCCACGAAAAAAACACTCCCCCCTTTGAAAAAGGGGGGCCGGGGGGGATTTCTTCCGACCGTCGTCAACTCACCGCCGCCGATAAATCCCCCCTCACCCCCCTTTTGCAAAGGGGGGAATGGTACGTGGTACTTGCAGCCGCTCATGCGCCCTCCCCCACCATGGTGATCGCCCGCTGCGGGCATTCCGTGGCACAGATGCCGCAACCCTTGCAGGTAGTAAGGTCGAAATCGAACCAGGCGGCTTTTTCGATGACGCACTGCACCGGGCAGTAGAGCCAGCAGACGGCGCATTTCACGCACTTGGCGCGGTCGACCACCGGTTTCACGCTGCGCCAGTCGCCCGGCAGCATGGGGTTCATCTTGGTGGCGATCGGGCACAGGTCGCCGGGAATCTGCGACGAATCGAACATGGGGTAGGACTGTTGTTTCATGCGGCGATCCTTTTCTCCATGTGATGCACCGTCGTCTCATTGTAGCCGCGCTCCAGTGCCAGCAGGTTCTGCTGCAGGCCGGCGTCGCGGAAGTCGGAGTCCTCCACCGCCGCGCGCAGGGAATCGAGGGACACCAACCCGGTGGTTTTGGCGAAGGCGCCAAGCATCAGGGTGTTGGTGATGGGCCGCTTGAAAATTTCCAGCGCGATGGCGACGGCGTCGCAGAGGCCGACGGTGGCCACCTTGTCGGGCACCTGCAGTTCGGCGATGGACTTGCCGGTGGTCTGGATCCAGGCGCCGTTGTCCCGGATGCCGTCGAAGACGTTGACGGCGCGGCCGACCGTGGGATCGATGCACAGCACGCAGTCGGGCCGGTAGATGTTGGTCATCTGGCGGATCTCGCGCGTGTCCATGCGCAGGAAGCTCGCCACCGGCGCGCCGCGCCGCTCGAAGCCGAAGGACGGCACGGCAACGACGTATTTGCCTTCGTTGACCAGGGCGGTTGCAAGAATGCCGCCCGCCATCACGGCACCCTGGCCGCCACGGCCGTGAATCCTGATTTCGTACATCCCCGTTCTCCTTGTGGAGATTCTCTCTGGGGGAACTATCGTGGCCGGTCGAACCGGCTCTATTCCATTTATTTGGTCCAGCCCGGCTTGACGCCCGGCTGTACTTCGCCCTGCCCGCGCACGGGCAGGACCGGCAATGCGTATCCTTGATTGTAGGCCGCGCGCGCGACAATGGTGAACTTCATCCACCAGCCGCTCGCCACCGCGACCAGGCCCGCCAGCACGGCGAAATACGGCAGCACCTCGCCGTAGAAGATCCCCGCGACGACCAGCATCTCCGGCGCCAGTTGGCCGATCATCTCGAATTTCGCGCCGAAGGGGCGCAGCACCTCCATGGCTTTTTTCGGCAGGCCGTTCTTTTCCAACGCCTTGAAATACAGCATCCAGGCAAGGCGGCGCAGCACCAGTGCGCCGAGCAGCGCGCCGATCAGCCAGCGGGGCGAGGCGCCGGGGAGGACGGAGGCCAGGGCCGTGGCCAGCCCGGCGCCCTCGGTGAAGCCGGTGGCGAGGATGAGCGAAACGATCTTCGGCTCGCGCCAGGCGGGAATGCCCTTGGCGGCCAGCAGGATGCGTCCCTGGCAATAGAGGAAGACCACGCCGAGCAGCGCGGCGATGCCGACCAACGCCCCGCCGCCGAACCAGACGGCGGCCAGAGCGCAGAGGAACAAGGGCACCGCGACGATGCCTTCGCGCGTCATCCAGGAGGTCTGCGGATGAAAGAAGACGTTGATGGCACGCAAGGGCCTGCCGATCTCCAGCCAGACGCAGGTCAAGCCGCCGCCGACGAAAGCCAGCGCGATCAGGGCCATGATGCGGTAGGCGTCGACCGAAGCGGAGGCCACGGTGGCGAAGAACAGCAGTCCGGTGCCGGTGCCGCCGCCGATGAAGTTGCAGGCGGCGCGCCAGTCCCAGTTGGTCTGGTGCCAAGGGGTGATGCGGCCTGGGGAAATCTTCTGGTCACTCATGTCGCCTCCGCTGGGCCGCCCCGAGGAGGCGACAGCCAACTACATGGAAGCCGCGAAGCGGCTGAACCTTCGTCACCCCCGCCCTCGGGGCGGGGGATGGGGGGTGGGTAGTCATTTCTTGTCGAAGATGTAGTACATGCCCGGATCGGTGCCCAGTTCCTCGTGCATGCGGAAGAACTGGTTCTCGGCGAGGAGTTGCGAGACATTGCTGTTCGCGTCCTCGCGGTCGCCGAAGGCCAGCACGCCGGCGATGCAGGAGTTGACGCAGGCCGGCGTCACCTCCGGATCGACGCCCGGCGTCAGGCCCTTTTCCTTCGCCAGATCGACGCGGTCGCTGCAGAAGGTGCACTTGGTCGCCACCTTCATGCGCCGCGCGTCAAAGCGCGCCGCCTCCTGCTCGGTCGGCTTGTCGCCGTAGGCGAATTCGGCCTTGTGCGAGATGTAGCGCGCCTGGTAGGGGCAGGCCACGGCGCAGTAGCCGCAGCCGATGCACAGGTCGTAGTTGATGCCGACGAGGCCGTCGTCGCGCTGGTAAGTGGCGGTCGACGGGCAAACGTGCATGCAGGGCGGATCGCCGCAGTGCATGCAGCCGACCGGGACGAAGCTCCTGCGCACGTCGGGAAATTCGCCGGTCTCGATGTCGAGCACCTTGCGCCACTGCACGTCGGGCGGTGTGGCGTTGGCATGGCGGCAGGCGACGGTGCAGGTCTGGCAGCCGATGCAGCGGCGCAGGTCGACGGTCATGATGAAGCGCGCCATCAGACAGCCTCCCTGTAGGAGCGGCCTACCGGCCGCGATTGCCCTTTGTGGGAGCGGCCTACTGGCCGCGATATTGATCGACCTGATCGCGGCCGGTAGGCCGCTCCCACAGATCCCACAGCTCCCGCAAAAGTCAGTCTCCTCATGACGCCGCCTCCAGTTTCTTCACGCCGACGCGCACGATATCCGCGCCGGAGCCGGTGGAGTCGGTGAGCGCCATCGACATCGGGATCAGGCTGTTCATGCTCGGCTTGTGCAGTTCCTTGGCGTAGGGCGTGGCCCAGTGGTCGAACTGGCCCATCATCAGCAGGGTGTCGGCGCGAATGCCCTCGGACAACATCGCCGGTCCCCGGGTCGTGCCGACATAGGAACTCACCTCGATCGGGTCGCCCTCCTCGATCCCCAGTTCTCGCGCTTTCCGGCTGTTGATGAGCACGCCTCTGTTGCCGCGCACGTTGCCGGCGACCTCGTTCATCAACTGGATGCCGACGTTGCTGCCCCAGGCATATTGCATGCTGCGCGAAGTGATGAGCCAGAACGGATAGGTTTCCAGGGCGCCGGCGCCGCCCTGCTTGATCGTCTCCTGTTCCCATATGCCGGGAAAATCCATGACCTTCGGCAGCCCGCCGTACTCCTCGAGCTGCACGTCCCACCACTTGATGCCCTGCTCGTGCAGGCGGTTGCCGAGCTCGACGCCGACGCGATAGAGGCGTTCCTGAAACGGCATTTCGAAGCGGATGCCCTGCTTCCTCAGTTCGGGGAAGAGGTACCAGGACAGGCGCGAGATCGGGCGGGTGCGCAGGCCGTGCTCCTTGAACCAGTCCAGCCCGTCGCTCTCCTCACCCTCGGTCAGTTCGGCGCTGGCGGCGCGGCAGGTGCGGTCCCAGATCGTTTCGGCATCGTGTCGCTGTTTCGGATCGAGAGAGAAGTCATAATCCTTGGCGGCCAGCCGCACACAGGCCGAACCGCGGTTGATGGCCTCGTTGTATTTCTCGAGGAGGCCGGCCCGCACCGCCAGCTCCGTGGCGATGTCGGTGAAGTCGCGCGTCTCGCCTGCCGGCTTCACGGCAGGCTGGCGCAGGGCGAAACCCTCGTGGTCCCAGAATTGCTCGATGAACTTGCTGTTGCCGATGCGGATCAACTGGGTGCTCTCGATGTCGGTGCGCTCGGGCAGCAGCACGTCCGCCATGTGGTTGGTCTCGTCGTGGTTATAGGCGAACGCCACGATGAAGGGGAATTCGGCGATGCGCTTGGAGAGTTCCTTGGTGTCCCAGAAGGAGATCGAAGGATTGGTGCGATAACAGAACCAGATGTCGGGCGCGGTGACCTTGGGCCAGTTCTCCGGCGACTCCTTCTGGAACATCCAGGAGAAGTGGGTGGGACCGAGCGCCGTGCTCCAGGGCGAATTCGCCGACAGCGGCACCATGGTGTCGTGGGCATTGCGCACCTTCGGCTTCGCCGCCCAATTCGCCTTGTCGGTCGGATTCATCGGGTAATACATGAAGCCGTCTTCGTTGATCTTGACGCTCGCCTGCCGGGTGGTTGCCGGCCGGTTCAGCCGCACCGTCGTGCCGAGGGTGCCGCCCGGCACCTCCAGGCCACCGATCAGGCAGGCCATCAGGGTGCGCGCCCAGCAGCATTCATAGGCGCCCCAGCCGTTGTTCACCGTCCTGCCGAACTGGATGGACACCGGCCGGTAGGGTAGCGTCTCGCCGTCGATCACGACCGTCGCGCCCACCTGGGCCTGCTCGACGTACTCGGCGGCGATACGGCGCACCGTACCTTCACGGACGTCGCAGGTTTTCTCCGCCCACTCTGGCGTATACGGCTTGACGCGGGCGGCCAGCTTGCCGAAAGCCGTTTCGGCGGTAATGCCTCTGTGCGTCCACATCGCCTCGTCCGCGCCGACTTCGATGGCGTCGAGGGTGAAGGCGCCGTCGAGGGCCGGGTCGGTGTCGGGCGTGTCGAAAGACACGGCGGCATTGCGTTTCAGGTCCCACAGCAGCGGCTTCTTCGTCGCCGGGTCGCGCAGGTAGAAGCCGTTGGGGCCGATCAGATAGGGCGAGCCGGTATGCTGCTTGAGGAAAGGCACGTCGAGCTTTTCACGCGGCATTTCATGCAGCAGGACGTGGATCAGGCTGAAGAGGAAGGCGGCATCGGTCTTCGGCTTGATCGGCACCCATTCGGCCGAAGCGGCGCCAGTGACCGACAGGTGCGGCTCGAACTGGATGCGCTTCATGCCCCGCTCGCGCGCCACGCCGTGGCGCCAGGCGCCGACGACGCCGCCCGAAGCTTCGATGTTGGCGCCAAAGGAGAGCACGTAATTGCAGCTCGGGGTATCCGGGCAGACGGTGAAGGCGCGATGCCAAAGCTCGCCGTAGAGGTGCTCGGAGTGCGTGCAACTGACGCCCTGGCCGCTGCCGAAGCTGAAATCCACCGGCCCCCAGGCGGCGAGAAACGCCGGGAAGGTGCCCATGTAGTAGGTGGGAATGCCGCCGCCACCGAAGCTGGCCGCCGCACGCGGATAGCCGTGCTCGTTGAGCAGCCCCCTGGCGCGGATGTCCTGCATCTTCGCCCCGATGATGTCGAAGGCCTCGTCCCAGGAAATCGGCACAAAGCCGGGATCCTCGTGACGCCCCTTTTTCGGGTTGGTGCGCTTCATCGGCTGCAACAGCCGGTTCGGGCTGTAGGTCTTCTGGATGATGCCGTAGGCCTTGACGCAGCATTTGCCGGCACCGGGGTGCACGTCGCAGGCGGAGAAGTTCGGTTCGATCTCGGTGGCGACGCCGTCCTCCACCTTGACGGTGAGCAGATCGGGACCGGCCACGCACTGGTAGCAGTACTGCGGGACTTTCTTGACCGATTTGGCCGCACCCGCGCTCACGCCGCTGCTCCGCTTGTCGTGATACGTTCTTGCGCAAATATCGCGCACGCAATGCTGTTCATGCTCTCCTCCTCCTCGACGCTGCCGACCCGCTCTTGATGATTCTTTAATAGCGTTTATACCTGTTAATTTTGTATCATTTGGCCACGCAAGGCAAGCTCGACGTTTGACCAGGATCAAACAAGACGGAAATCCCGGTTTATGGGATAAACTTTTGAAAATGAGTGAGATATACGAAACGGTCGAGCGTGCCACCCCGGCCGAGCTTGCCGCCCTCCAGTTCCAGCGCCTGAAAAACACCCTGGCCCACGCCTGGCGGAACGTCGCGCCGCTACGCCGCAAGTTCGAGCACGCCAACGTGCGGCCGGAAGATCTGGCCTCGCTCGCCGACCTGGCGAAGTTCCCCTTCACCACCAAGGCCGACCTGCGCGACGCCTATCCCTTCGGCCTGTTCGCCGTGCCGCGCGAACAGATCATCCGCCTGCACGCCTCCAGCGGCACCACCGGCAAGCCGACCGTGGTGGGCTATACGCGCGCCGACCTCGACATGTGGACGAGCGTCATGGCGCGCTCCATCCATGCCGCCGGCGGGCGGCCGGGCGACCTCGTGCACAACGCCAACGGCTACGGCATGTTCACCGGCGGACTGGGCTTCCACTACGGCGCCGAGCGCCTCGGCTGCACGGTCGTTCCGATGTCGGGCGGCCAGACCGAAAAGCAGGTGCAGCTGATCCACGATTTCCAGCCAAGAATCATCTGCTGCACGCCCTCCTATCTGCTGACGCTGGCCGACGGTTTCGCCGAGCAAGGCATCGACCCGGCCTCGACCAGCCTGAAGATCGCGCTGGCCGGCGGCGAGCCATGCACACGCGAAATGCGCGCGGCCATCGAGGCGCGCATGAACCTCGACGTCGTCGAGTGCTACGGCCTGTCGGAAATCGTCGGCCCCGGCGTCGCCATGGAGTGTCTGGAGACCCGGGACGGCCTGACGATCTGGGAGGACCACTTCTATCCGGAGATCATCGACCCGTCCACCGGCAAAGTGCTGCCCGACGGGGAATTCGGCGAGCTGGTCATCACCACGCTCACGAAAGAAGCGCTGCCGATGATCCGCTACCGCACGCGCGACCTGACCCGCCTGCTGCCCGGCACCGCGCGGCCGATGCGGCGTCTCGACAAGTTCGCCGGCCGTTCCGACGACATGCTGATCATCCGCGGCGTGAACGTCTTCCCGAGCCAGATCGAGGAGCTGATCCTGAAGAGCCCCGCCCTCGCCCCGCACTACGTCATCGAGGTGGCGCGGCCGCACAACATGGACGAGGTCGAGGTGCAGGTGGAAATGCAGCCGGAAGCCGACAGCGAAACCGCGCGCAGCCAGGCTGCCGCCGAGTTGCAGCACCACATCAAGTCCTACATCGGAATTTCCGTCCGCGTGCGCGTGGTGCCGACGGCAAGCATCGAACGCTCGCTCGGCAAGGCACGGCGGGTGGTGGACAAGCGGTAATGCTCGTCATTCCCGCGAAAGCGGGAATCCAGAACTACGCAGAAAACCCTGGATCCCCGCCTTCGCGGGGATGACCGGCTATTTCTCAGCCGCCGGTCGCCTTGGCCAGCTTGGCTTTCAGCCGCTGCGCGGTTTTTTCGGTGCCGACGATGAAGCGGCTGTGCTTGCCGCGCGCCACTTCCTCGAGCGCGTCTCGCGCCGTGAATTCGAAGGAAACGGCAGGGCCGTTGACTTCCTTCAGGGTCACGGTGATTTCCACCCACATGCCAAGCAGCGTCGCGCCGACGTGGTCGAGCTCGACGCGGGTGCCGACGGAATCCTTGCCCGATTCGATGTGCGCGAGCAGCAAGTCGCGACAGGCAATCTCGATGTCGTAGAGCAGGCTCGGCGTCGAATAGACGCGGCATTCGTCGCCCATGAAGCCAATGGTGCGGGCGGCGTCGATGTCGACGCGGGTGGTGGCCGTGAGACCGGGTTTCAGCGTGTCGCTCATTTCAGTATCCTCAAAAGTCAGTCCCGCCGGGACGGCGGTGTTTCAGGTAGTCGGCATTCTGCCGCGCCTCGACGTAGCGCACCAGCGCTTTGGTGCCGCGCGCGCAATTGCGGAAGATACAGACGCCGCGGTCCATCAGGAGGGCCGCCATGGCGTCGTAGAGCGTGCCGCCGTCCATGATGCCGATGAGCGGCTTGTCGTTGCGCTCGACGATGGGCGGCATCAGGTGCACCGTGCTCTTCGGATCGCTGAGATCGTAGCCGGGGCGCAGTTTGCTCTCCACCAGCGCGCGCACCGAGGGCGCGGTCGGGTCGAGGCCGACCACCACGGCGTCGATGTTCGGATCCTGCAGGAAAGCTTCGGAAATCTGCAGGTGGGCTTCGTCGTCGGCGCCCGGATTGATGTCGATCGGATTGCGCACCTCGACGAGCTGGTCGAGCTTCTTGGCGACCAGTATCTCTTCGATCTTTTTCACCGTGGCCTCTTCCAACGCACCCATCTCCAGGGCGAAGCTGTCCGACTCGATGTTGTCCGCCACGCCGACCGCCTCGAAGCCGGCGCCGCTGATGGCGCCGATGCGGTGGCCGCCGATCTTCTTGCCTTGCAGCACGCCGGCCATGTAGAACAGGTCGTCGAAGCCGTTGAAGTCTTCGGCGACGATGGCGCCGGCGTGGCGCACCACCGACTCGAACAGCGTCAGGCCGCCGGCGATGGAGGCAGTATGGCCCATCACGCCGCCCTGCCCCGGCGCCGTGCGGCCGGACTTGTAGACGACGATCTGTTTGCCATTCAGCACAGCCTTCCTCACCGCCTTGGCGAACGCCAGGCCGTCGAGGTCCTTGAAGCCCTCGATGTAGATGCCGAGCGTCTCGATGCCCGGCAGCGCGGCAAAATAGCTGAGCATGTCGCCGTGGGTGAGATCGGTCTGATTGCCCAGCGCCAGCATGTAGGCCGGATCGAGCCAGGGGTTCTGCGACAGGCGCGTGATCATGAAGGCGCCACTCTGCGAGAGCATTACCGAGTTGCGCACCGGTTTCTTCTGCGGCTTGGGCAGGCGTTCGAGCGGGATGAACCAGGAATCGTAGGTGCCCGGATGCGACACCACGCCGAGACAGTTGGCGCCGAGGAAGATCGGCCCGCCGCCGGGCTTGCCGTGCGCGGCATTGATGCGCGCCGCCAGCGCGGCCGCCGGCTCGCGGCTCTTCTTCGTCTCGCCCAGGCTGCCGGGGATCAACATCACCGCCTCGACAGCGTCGGACGCGATGATCTCGTCGACCAACTCGTACACCGCGCTGGCCGCCACCGCGACGATGAGCATGTCCAGCTTGCCGTCGAGCGCCTTGAGGCCCTCGACGCACTTGACGCCGTCGATCTCCGCCTCGCCCGGCTTGAGGATCAGCAACTGCTCCTTCGGATAGCCGCTGCCCATCAGGTTGCGCAGGATGATGCGGCCGAAGTTCATGCTGTTGCCCGAGACGCCGATGATGCCGATGCGCTTCGGGTGGATCAGTTTGTCGATCTTCTCAATCGGACGCGCCAGGCGGCCGGGCTGCGGCGCGCCAAAAGAGCACTGCGCGGCGCTCACGGTGATTTTGCCGCCGGCCTGCACCGGGTTCATCTCGAGAGACTGCAGCACGAAAGGCGCATCGGGGTTGCCCGGCGCGAAGTCCTTCGCCAGCTCAAGCAGCCGGGCGAAGCAGTCCTTCAGCGCGCCTTCGGGCGAAGTGCCTTCGCGCCGCGCCACGGCGGCGAGCTTCTGCCAGGCCAGGGTGCGCTGAAAGAGCCGTAGAAAATCCTCGGCGTCGGTCAGCGCCGCTGCGGCATACACGGAAGCGCGATCGCGCCGGAAATTGCCCTCGTCGAGATCGGCTTCCAATCCGCCCAGCCCGGCGCTGATGACCATGCCGAACTCGCGCGTGCTGTTCAGACTGATGCGCACCTCGACCGTCCCGGCCGGCACCGCGACGTCGAAGGCGAGACCAAGGCTGTCGAGCAGCGCCTTCGTCTCATCCGCATCCAGGCTGCTGCGCCCCCGTCCCGCAGCCTGGCGGAACAGCGCCTCGGCTCTCGTCGATGATGAATTGCTCACGTTACCGTCCTCCTTGATGGATCATGTCGTGTAATGCCGCTACAGGCCTGGTGACAGAGGCCGCTTTTTTGTTGGCGGACAACTATATCAGATACAGATTTTCAAGAACAATGCAGAATGGTTGTATCAGTTGATCCCGGTCAATC
>Ga0209476_10001819_pt1 | contig 14310 bp, 14 predicted proteins | sample KloWWTrecipitate_FD_187179 | JGI IMG/M metagenome (GOLD analysis project Ga0209476, IMG submission 187179) | Active sludge microbial communities from Klosterneuburg, Austria, studying microevolution and ecology of nitrifiers - Klosterneuburg... | ecosystem: Engineered > WWTP > Aerobic digester... | reverse complement strand
AGCTCGGGCAGAGGGGGGTGTTCAGTCCTGGGCGATTTCAGCTGCGTAAGCAGCCGCGTCCATCAGTGCGGTGACGTCGGAAGCGTTCTCGGGCTTGAGCTTGAACAGCCAGTTTGCGTAGGCGTCCGCATTCACGCTCTCGGGTGCATCCACAACGTCCTGATTGGCAGCAACGACTTCCCCCGCGACCGGCGCATAGATATCGGATGCCGCCTTGACCGATTCGATCACGGCACAGGCTTCGCCGGCAGCCAGGCTGCGACCGGCTTCGGGCAGGTCGAGAAACACGACGTCGCCGAGGGCGGCCTGGGCATGGTCGGTCACTCCAATGGTCAGGCTGCCGTCGTCTTCGACGCGGATCCATTCGTGGGACTTGGTGTATTTCAGGTTGGCGGGAAGATTGCTCATGGAATTCTCCGGATGGGATGGGTGGGGACCGTGTTTCGAGGAGGCGCTGCCGGCATGGGCAAGGTCTCAGGTGGCTCAGGCAAGGGCCTTTCCGTTGCGCACGAACGGGAGTTTGACGGTACGAGCTTTCAGTCGTTTGCCACGGATGTCCACCTCGACGGTGTCACCAGGCTGGGTCGCAAGCGGAACACGGGCAAAGCCGATCGAACGCTCGAGCGTCGGTGAAAAGCTGCCACTGGTGGTTTCGCCTTCACCTGCAGCGGTAAAAACCTTCATGTGTGCGCGCAGCACGCCCTTGTCTTCGAGAATCAGGCCGAGCAGGCGGCGGGTGGCGGGATTGGCTTCGAGCGCAGTGCGCCCGACGAAGTCGCGGTTGTCATCCTTGAGGTCGATGGTCCAGGACAGCCCGCAGTCCAGCGGTGACACGGCGTCGTCCATGTCCTGTCCGTATAGATTCATTCCTGCCTCGAGGCGCAGTGTATCGCGCGCACCCAGGCCGCAGGGTTTCACCCCAGCGGCGAGCAGTGCGTTCCACACGGCTTCGACGCGATGTGCGGGCACGGTGATTTCGAGGCCGTCCTCACCCGTGTAGCCAGTGCGGGCGATGAACAGGTCGCCCGCGCGCACGGCGCTGAAGGGAGTGGGAATGCCGCGCACCGTGGACAGTTCGGCAATCGCGACGATGGCGCGCTCGATGGCACGCGGCCCCTGAATTGCAAGCATCGCCAGGTCGCGCCGGGCGTCGAGGGTCAGGTTGACGCCCGTAGCGGCGATGCGCTTGCGCATCCATGCAATATCCCCGTCGGCGGTGCCGGCATTGACGACGAGGCGATAGTCGCTCGGGCTGAAGCGATAGGCGATCAGGTCGTCGATGACGCCGCCACGCTCGTTGAGCATGCACGAATAGAGCGCCTTGCCAGGCTCGCTCAGCTTGTTCACGTCGTTGGCGAGCAGGCCGCGCAGGAAGAGGGTCGCATCGGGACCGGCGAGGTCGAGCGAGAGCATGTGCGACACGTCGAACATTCCCGCATCGCGGCGGACGGTATGATGCTCTTCGATCTGGGAGCCATAGTTGACCGGCATGTCCCAGCCCGCAAAGTCAACCATGCGGGCGCCGGCTGCGACGTGGGCTGCGTGAAGCGGGGTGTGTCTTGAAGGTGTACTCATCGAAACCAGGCTCCGGTAGTAAACAGAATGGGGCGACCGCGGCCAACGTGCCGGATTCGCCCCATCTGTCCCTTGTACCTGAGAGATTTCGCGTCGAGCCGGCCCACCAGAATCATATGCGGCGTGAGGTCGAACGAGTGCCCCTTCGGTGGGTGCGCTGCACGATCAGGTGCTCGCACCGCTCTCCAGACTTGTATTTCGCACGCGGTCCTTTTGCCTGAGCGGTTCCGGGGGGTTGCGCCTTCGGCGACTCCGAGCTGGAGTTCTCTTCCGCGTGTCGCGCGGACGATAACACAAACACCCCTTGGCTCGGGCGTGCCTGATGGCCAGCTTCCCCCTGAAATGCGGTCGATCAGGAGCAGAGTCCGATCTTGGGGCGAGGGTGACTGACGCGAATGCCTTCACCGCGCAGCATCGCTCCAACTCTCTATCGGGCCTATCCACGACACCGTGGCGTTGAGCTGAGCAAGGGCTTTGGTATGATGATTATCATTCTCGCCACGGTCGTTTTCGTGTCCAGCCTTCGTGGCTTGCTGTCAGATGCGGGATGCGAATCCTGCTTCAGCGCCCAGTCAAAGGATAAAACAACCCGCTTCGGCCGGCTTTTTGTCATCACAGGCTGGGTGTCTCGGACCGCGGGGCCGCTGTGCTAAAATTTTAAGTCTTACAGCCGCGATGGCGGCTCTTCTCTTGGGTTTCAAATGCGCATTCTGGTCAGTAACGACGACGGCTATTTTGCCCCCGGACTCGCAGCGCTCGCCGAAGCGCTCGGCACCTTGGGCGAGGTCACGGTGGTGGCTCCCGAACGTGACCGCAGTGGCGCCAGCAACTCGCTGACACTGGACCGTCCGCTGTCGCTGCGGCGCACGGCAAGCGGCTTCTACTATGTCAATGGAACGCCGACCGACTGTGTGCACCTCGCGGTGACCGGCATGCTCGATCACCTGCCTGACATGGTGGTGTCGGGCGTTAATCACGGTGCCAACATGGGCGACGATACCGTGTATTCCGGTACGGTCGCAGCTGCAACAGAGGGATTCCTGCTCGGCGTGCCGTCGATTGCGGTCTCCTTGGTCAGCAAGTCGGCTGCCGACTTCACAACTGCAGCGCGGGTCGCGCGTGACCTGGCCGAGCGCTTCATGCGCGAACCGTTTCCACAGCCTGTGCTGCTCAATGTGAACGTCCCGGATGTGGCCTACGATCGCCTGCAGGGCGTCAAGGTCACGCGTCTGGGCAAGCGCCACAAGGCGGAGCCAGTGGTGCGCAGTGTGACGCCGCGCAACGAGACGGTTTACTGGATCGGCGCTGCGGGCGCCGCCGCCGACGCAGGAGAGGGCACCGATTTTCACGCGGTGGCCAATGGCCATGTGTCGGTCACACCCTTGCAGCTCGATCTGACGCATACCGGGCTGATCTCCCCGGTCTTTGACTGGCTCAAGCGGTGAACATTCGTAGCACCGATGCCGGCCAGGCGATGCGCGCACGCGCACGCATGGTCGAGCGTCTTCGTACTCAGGGCATTCGCGACGAGCGCGTTCTGGCGGCAATGCAGGGCGTGCCAAGGCATCTGTTCGTCGAGGAAGGGCTGGCCTACAGCGCCTACGACGATACGCCATTGCCGATCGGCTTTCAGCAGACCATCTCGCAGCCCTTCGTCGTTGCACGCATGATCGAACTGCTGCGCGCCGGCCGCGAACTGGGGCGCACGCTCGAAGTCGGAGCGGGCTGTGGGTATCAGGCTGCGGTGCTCAGTCAACTGGCGACCGAGGTTTATGCGGTTGAGCGTATTCGACCGTTGCTGGATCGCGCGCGGGCCAATCTTCGGCCCCTGCGCCTACCGAACGTCAGGCTAAAAGTTGCGGACGGCAGTCAGGGTCTTCCTGAAGCCGCGCCGTTTGACAGTATCATCGTCGCTGCGGCGGCCATTGGTTTGCCACCCGCACTCAAGACGCAGCTCGCGCCGGGCGGGCGTCTGATCGTGCCGGTAGGGGGGGGCGAGCAGCGTTTGCTGCTGGTCGAGCGACAGGGCAATGTTTACCGGGAAAGCTGGCATGAGGCAGTGCGCTTCGTGCCCCTTCTCGCAGGTACGGAATGAAATACGCAATTCGACTACATACTCCTGCTGGACTGCTGACAGCCACGTTGGCTGCGGTGCTGCTTGCGGGCTGCGCCTCGACGGCGACCGCGCCGGTGCGCGACGGCAGCGGGGCGTCATCGGCGGCCGTGACCGAGCCTCCTGCGCAGGCGGGCATGCACGTCGTCAGGCAGGGTGACACCCTGCTCGGCATAGCCCGCCAGTATGGCGTGACACTGCCGGACCTGGTGAGTTGGAACAGGCTGATCGACCCCAACCAGATACAGGTCGGGCAGTCCTTGCGCGTCGGGCCAGGCGACCTGGAAGGCGGCGAGTCTGCCAGCGTGATCCCGATCGGGCAGGAGGCGGTCGCCGTACCGATTCCTGCACCCGGCAGCACGGAAGCTGCCGCTGCCCCGCTGAAGCAGGGACCGGTTGGTGGACGCCAGCCCTATTCCGATGAGGCGTGGGCCAAGGCAAATCCGGGCGCAGCGCCCGTGTTGACGCCCCCGTCGGCAATGCCGGATGAAGCCGCGAAGCCAGCGAGCTCGGGCGAATGGCAGTGGCCCTCGGCCGGACGTTTGCTGGCTGCCTACAATGAGGCTTCGAACAAGGGGCTCGACATCGGCGGCAGCGTCGGCGACCCAGTGCTGGCTGCAGCGGCGGGCAAGGTCGTCTACGCTGGCAGCGGGCTGCGAGGCTACGGCAAGCTGGTTGTCATCAAGCATAACCAGGAGTACAACTCGGTCTATGCGCACAATGACAAACTGCTGGTGAAAGAAGACGATCAGGTTATCCAGGGGCAGAAGATCGCCGAGCTGGGAAGTTCTGAATCCGACCGCGCCAAGCTGCATTTCGAGATTCGCAAGCAGGGCAAGGCGGTCGATCCGATGAAGTATCTGCCAGCACGCTGAAGGGGGGAGCATGGAAGACCCGGTAAGTCTCGATGACCTTGAAAGTCATGAACCGGATCTCCCGCCCGAGGTGGAAGTGTTTGCCAGCACCCAGACTCAGGTGCGGGAAAATGACTTCTTCAGTGACGTTACTCAGCTCTATCTGAACGAAATCGGTGCCAACCCGCTGTTGAACGCCGCTGATGAATTGCGGCTTACGCGAAAGGTGCGCGAGGGCGATTTCTCTGCCCGCCAGACCATGATCGAGCGCAATCTGCGCCTCGTCGTCAATATCGCCAAGCACTATCTGAATCGCGGCATTCCCTTGCTGGACCTGGTCGAGGAGGGGAATCTCGGGTTGATGCATGCGCTGGATAAATTCGATCCCGAGCGCGGCTTCCGCTTCTCCACCTATGCGACGTGGTGGATCCGGCAGAACATCGAGCGCGCGATCATGAACCAGTCGCGCACGATTCGACTACCAGTGCATGTGGTCAAGGAGCTCAATCAGGTCTTGCGCGCCCAACGCAGCATCGAGGCCGCGGCCAACGGGGAGTCTTCTCTGGAAGCCATCGCGCACCGGCTGGACAAGACAATCGATGAGGTGCGCAGCATTCTGCGGCTCAGCGAGCACACTGCCTCGCTCGATGCGCCGCTCGACATCGATCCCAGCCTGTCGATTGGCGAGTCACTGGCCGATGAGCACGCCTTGACGCCCGAGGCGCAAATCCATATGTCCGAGGTCGAAGGGCTGGTGCGCGACTGGATCAAGACACTCAACGACAAGCAGCGGCTCGTCATTCGGCACCGCTACGGCATTGAAGAGTGCGAACTGCTTACCCTTGAGGAGCTGGCGCTGCGCCTGGAGCTGACGCGCGAGCGGGTTCGCCAGATCCAGCTCGAAGCCCTTGGACATCTGCGCCGCATTCTGAAGCGCCACGGTATTTCGCGCGACGCACTGTTGTGAGTGCCCCGCGCTTGGCGGGACCCCGCTCTGGCCTCAGTCGCGCGGATAGGTCCTGAAGTACAAGTCGCGGCTCGCATACGCCATCACCGGCAGCGTCACCAGCAGCAAGGGCAGGATGATTGCGCTGATGATGATCACCGTGGCCAGCAGGCAGGCCCACGCCATGACGACGCCGAAGCGGCTGAAGACGGCCCTGACGCTGGCAACCACACCCGACACCAGATCGGCTCGACCGTCGTAGATCAGTGGAATCGAAAAGGCGGATACGGCAAACAGGATGAAGGCCAGTACCGCGCCCGCCATCGAGCTGAAGAACACGAAGCGTTTGATGGCGTCATCGGCCGTCAGCATCCTGGCCAGCTGGGCGGGCTCGCGACCGATCATGAAGCCGTAGAGTGTGCTTGCGTCGGTGATCCAGATCAGGAATAACAGGGCGCAGACAAATGAAACCACCCAGCCACCGCGTGGCATCTGCCTGAACCCCTGCCAGATGTCGCCTGCGACCGGCTTTTGACCAGCGCGCTCGCGGTCGGCAAGGGCGAAGAAACCGGCCAGCAGTGCGGGGCCGATGAGCATGAAGCCACCCGCGAAGGAAAGACTCAGTGGCGCGACCGCCATTGATTCGAGGGCCGCAAACAGGATCGCACCGAGCACGGCAAACGCCGCGGCATAACTCATGCTGATGCCTGGCATGGCGCGGAACGCCCGCCAGCCGGCACACAGCGCCGAGCTGATGTCAGCCAGGCGAAGGACGGCGGGTTTCAGTGGTGAAAAGGCGGCGCGTGCGGGAGCAGACATATCGGCGAGGTCTCCTCGAGGTGATCGGGATGATGATGCGGAAGGCGACGACTTAGCGACTAGTATTGGGCATCGGACGCTGCGCTCCGATCGCTCTGGGTCTGTTCGCGCTGGGCTCGAATGCTGTCGACGAGACGGCGCTGACGCAGCGTCTCGGCCAGCTCGAAGACGGACATCGCATAAAAGCTGCTGCGGTTGTAGCGTGTGATGACGTAGAAGTTGCGGTAGCCGAGCCAGTACTCGGTATTTGCCCCCGGGGTCTCAAGGTCGACCAGCGTGGCACGGTCGGCAGCGGCCGTGCCGTGCACTGTCGTCACCCCGGCCTGTGTCAGTCGTTCGGGCTCCAGTGTGGGCTCGATGCCTGCTGCCACCAGCGCGCTTGCGTCTGCTCCGGCAGCGAGGCGTGCGCGATCGGCGATCGGCGCTTCGGGCTGCCAGCCGTGTGCATGCAGATAATTCGCCACGCTGCCGATGGCATCGATGGGGTCGGTGTCGAAATCGATATGGCCGTTGCCATCGAAGTCGACTGCGTAGGCCCGCACGCTGCTGGGCAGGAACTGCGGATACCCGAGCGCGCCAGCGAAGGAACCGATGTATTCGGCTGGATCGCGCCCCTGTTCGCGCGCGAGTAGAAACAAGGCCTCGAGTTCGCCCCGGAACAGTGCTGCCCGCGGCGGGTAGTCGAAGGCGAGTGTGGCCAGTGCCGAGAGCGTTTCGAAGTTGCCTGCATGACGACCGTACACCGTCTCGACACCGATGATGGCGATGATGATTTCCGGCGGGATGCCGAACTGGCGCGTGGCGCGATCGAGGTCGATGGCGTGTTCTTCCCAGAAGGCGACGCCGCCGTCGATGCGCGTGCGGTCGAGGAAACGGGCGCGGTAACTTTGCCACGAGCGCACGCCTTTGCGCGCAGGAGGTGTGATCAATCTGATGACGGCGGGCTCGTGCTGCGCGCGCGCCAGCGCTGCGCTGACCTTGGCCGGGTCGAAGCCGTGACGTGTCGCCAACTCTTGGGCAAAGCTCTGTGCTTCGTCACGCTCTGCATAGGACGACAGGGCAGGGTCCGCCGGCAGCATTGCGATCAGTGCCAGCCCGCAGCTGACAAGGCCGTGCCACAGGCTGCGCGTTGTCGGGCGATCGAGAACTGGGACAGAGCTTTGGAGTGATTTCATGGCAATCGAAGGGCTTTGATTTTTCGGCTCAGTGCGCCCACCTGCGCCGTATTCGAGTGAGGGCCGTAGCGCAAGCGGGCGTAGTCGTCACCAAGGGCTCGCATCACGGCTGCGAATTGGGGGAGGGCCAGGGACACCCGCTGCATATAGTCATGCGGCCCCTCCCAGGGCTGGCGCGCAAGCCCGCGCGCTGCGAGCTTGTCACTCAGTCCTTGCCACGCCCGATCAAGCGGGTCTGCGGCCGTTTGTTTGCGACTTACCCAGATGAACAGGGCAGCGAAAAATATGCTTCCACAGGCTGCCAAGGCACCCGCCAGGGCCCACGCACTGTCGCGGTCGAAACCGAAGCGCGACAGCAATTCGCGCTGACGATCTGGATTGTAGCCAAGAACGCGCTGGTTCCATGCATTGGATAAGGCTTCCATGCGCAATCGCAGGCTGCGCGCCCAGTTATTGTCTGCCCGCAGGGTGAAGGGCAGGGACTCGCCGTTAGGCAGGGCGGCAGCCAGTCCGTCGTCGATGCGGCGGGGCGCCGAAAGGTAGGTGGGATCGACCCGCACCCAGCCTCGTCCGGCCAGCCATACTTCGCTCCAGGCGTGGGCGTCGAGCTGGCGAACCACGAGGTGGTCATCGACCGGGTTGATCTCGCCTCCCTGGTAGCCGGTGACGACACGCGCCGGTACGCCTGCCGCACGCATCAGGACGGTGAAGGCGGAGGCAAAGTGTTCGCAGAACCCGCGCCGGGTCTCGAACAGGAACTCGTCCACGCTGTGGCTTCCGAGCAGCGGCGGGTTGAGGGTGTAGAGCAGGTCTGCGCCCCGCAGATGGTCGATTGCGCGCTGCAAAATCTGGGCGGCTGACTTGGCGCCTGACGCCAGTTCGGTAGCGAGTGCCAGCGTGCGGGGGTTGAACCCAGCGGGGAGCTGGCGGGCTGCGGCCAGCACCGGTTCGCGTTCTTCGCGTCCGACCGGGGTGTCGGGATAGGCACTGAGTTCGTGCCGTACGCGTGTCTGTACCGGGCGTCGATCAAGCAGTTGATAGTCGTCCGTATGGCGCAGCGCTTCGCCCGTTGCGCCGGGAAAGTCGAGTGCCAGAAGCCAGCGTTGGTTGTGGGGCTCCAGAGTCAGCGTGTAGTCGATACGCGGACCGACAGGCGTGTAAAAGGGGGTGGCGGCCTCGGTGACAGCGCCTGCACGCCAGTTGCGGCCGTCGAATCGGGTGAGCACGGGGCCACGCCAGTAGCGCTGCGGACGCGGTGGTGGCTCGCCGGCAAACCGGGCTCTGAAGGCGATGGCGCCCGATTCGCTGAGCTGGCTGATCGATCCCGGGCTCATCGTGTCGGAGAGGCCGGTGCGTGCGCTGAAAGCGTCGGCGGGCAGCCCCCACAGGGGGCCTTCGATCCGCGGGAAGAGCACGAACAGCACCAGCATGAAGGGCAGGCCCTGCGCCAGCAGCGTGGCGGCGACGCGCAGGCGCTCGCGGTCGTGTCCGCGCGGGTCGGCGAGGGCCACCAGCGCAACGAGTGCGAGCAGCGTTGCGCACAGTGCGAGCACTGCGATGGGCACGGACTGGTCTTCGAAGAAGATCGCCAGCTGCAGGAAGAAGCACAGCATCACGGTGGCGCGGATGTCGCGGGCGGCCTTCACTTCGAGCAACTTCAGGCCCAGCAGCACGGCCAGCAAGGCCACGCCCGGATCCTTGCCGAAGAAGTGGCCGAACTCGGCACGCACGCCGGCTGCCGCTGCGACGGTCAGCAACAGCAGAATCAGCCGCGGCGGCGGCCGACTCCCCTGCCACAGCAAGAGCCCGCGCCAGGCAAGCAGGGTCGCACACAGTGCAGTGACCCAGGCTGGGAGCCAGCTCGCATGCGGGGCCACGGTCAGCGCTGCGGCCGCGGTCAACCAGAGCCCCTGGCGACGATCGAGGGTGATCGCAGCGGGCGGCTGCCGATGCGCCGCCGGGCGTTTGCGGAGCGCCTTGGGGATCATGGCTCGGCGCTCTCCGTGTGAGCGCCGAAATGCGCCAGTTGGTCGAGGCAGCGTCGAAGCTGATCGCTCCCGCTGCCCGGGGGAACGACGGTCTGCCCAAGCTTCAAAGCATAGGGCCGCCCGCTGCGTTCGGCCTCGAGCAACCAGGCACTCAGACGCGACAAGCGCTGTTCGACATCCAGTTGTGGCGGCAGGCTCGCCCAATTCAGTGCCAGCTCGGACCCTTGCATCCCGGAAAACTGTTTGGTCAGCAGTGGGCCGCCGCGCGCCAGCACCTTCCACGCGACGTGGCGCGGCGAATCGGCGCGCTGGTGCCGGCGCAGGCCGGCGAAGTCGTCGTCACCGGGCAGTGTCGATGGGCCGCCGTCGCCCTCGATGGCCAAGGCTTCGGGCAAAGGGGGCGCGTTCTTCTCGGGTGCCGGATAAACGGTGCAGCTCAGGTCGGGCACGAACACGCTCCAGGCGCGGATCAGGCCGAGCGGCCAGTCGGTTTCGAGCACCGTGCGCCCGGCGGCGAAGCGGCCGCGTTGTGTGCTCAGGCAGCTGAGCTCGACACCGAGGGTATGTGCGGGGACGAGGTCGAATTCCGTTTCCGCCTCGTGCATCCTGATTCGCAGCGCGGGCCGGCGCGCGGCGCGCGGATTGTCGATGAGGATGCGAAAGCCGGCACTTTCCCCGGCGAAGACCGGCTCGCAGCGTCCTGGCCGAAGTCGCAGGCCGACGAGGTTGCGGTAGGCATGAAGAATGCTCGCCACCCCCGCGCCGGCCAGCACGAAAACCAGGCCGTAGCCCAGGCTCAGGTTGTAGTTGATCGAGGCGATCAGCATGACGAACAGGACGAGGGCAAAGGCCAGTCCGCTGCGTGATGGCAGGACGTAGATGCGACGCCGGGTCAGCTCGATCGGCGCAGCTTCGGGGGCACCGAGGCGAAACAGCCAACGGTCGAGCAGGCGGCGCAGCGCGATTGAGCCGGGCAGGCCGGCCCTGATGGGCGCTCGATGCGAGGCCTTGCCGCCCGCAACCACGCTCAGGGTAGCGCCACCGCCCGGATCAGGCGCGTCAGTGTGGCGGGTGGCACCGGTCGCGCATCTCCGGCGAGATGCAGGCGGTGGGCGGCAACATGCGGGAACAGGCCTTGTACATCCTCGGGCAGGACGTGATCGCGGCCATGAATCATGGCCCAGGCGCGTGCCACGGCCAGCAGTCCGAGTCCGGCGCGAGGGCTGAGTCCTGCCGCCAGTTCGGTGTCGTTCCGGGATGCGGCGAGCAGGGCCTGGACGTAGTCGATCAGACGATCGCCAACATGCAGCGTTTGCGCGCTGCGCTGCAGTCCGATCAGTTCGTCCGGAGTGATCACCGGCGTGCGCCGTTCAAGCAGGGCACGGCGGTCTTCGCCCATCAGCAGGGCACGTTCTGCGATGGGGTCGGGGTAGCCCAGCCTGATCCGCAGCAGGAAGCGGTCGAGCTGGCTTTCGGGCAGCGGAAAGGTGCCGATCTGGTGTGCCGGGTTCTGGGTGGCGATGACGAAGAAGGGTTCAGGCAGATCGAAGGTGGTGCCGTCGGCGGTGACCTGGCGCTCTTCCATTGCCTCGAGCAGGGCGCTTTGGGTCCTGGGTGTGGCGCGATTGATCTCGTCGGCCAGTACCAGTTGCGCGAACAGCGGGCCGGGGTGGAAGCGAAAGGCGCTGCTGTCGCGCTCGAAGACCGATACGCCGATGATGTCGGCCGGCAGCAGGTCGCTGGTGAACTGCACGCGCTGAAACTGCAGGCCGATCAGTTGGGCGAGGGTGTGAGCGAGTGTCGTCTTGCCTACTCCAGGTACGTCCTCGATCAGCAGATGGCCGCGCGCGATCAGGCAGGCGAGGGCGAGACGGATCTCATGCTCCTTGCCCAGAATGATCTGATTTGCAGCCTCGATCAGGCGATTGACATGGGTTGTGGGCATCAATAGGGCACTGTGAAATTGACCACGAAGCGGTGATAATAGGCGACAAAGATCTCGCTTTCGCCACCACGTCTGATGCGCGATTGATGAAAAATGAAAGCGGCTCCCAATAGAGGGGCGGCGGCTTCGAATGTTCAATACAGGAGAGGGAGGAGTATGACGACAACGGCATTCATCACGCATCGCGATTGTTGGCTGCACGATATGGGGTCCATGCACCCCGAATGCCCCGACCGTCTTGCCGCGATCAACGATCGCCTGATCGCGGCCGGTCTGGATATGTACATCTCCTTCTACGATGCGCCCGTTGCCACCCGCGAGCAAATCACGCGCGCCCACCCGGAGAGCTACTTCGACGAGTTGTTGGCCAATGCCCCCGAGCACGGCATTCGCCACCTTGACCCCGATACCGCCATGAGCCCGGGAACGATGAAGGCGGCGCTGCGTTCGGCCGGCGCGGGTGTAATGGCCACCGACATGGTGATGGCGGGCGAAATCGAGAACGCATTCTGCGCGATACGCCCGCCCGGGCACCATGCCGAGCGGGCGAAAGCGATGGGTTTCTGTTTCATCAACAACGTCGCGGTTGCAGCGCGGCATGCGCTTTCCGCTCATGGGCTCGAGCGTGTTGCAATCGTGGATTTCGACGTTCATCACGGCAACGGTACTGAGGACATCTTCCGCGACGACCCACGCGTGATGATGGCGGGCATCTTCCAGCACCCCTTCTATCCCTACAGCGGTGCCGACGATCCGCCTGCGCACAATTGCAACGTGCCGTTGCCGGCCGGTACGCGCGGGGACGGCTTCCGTCAGGTGTTCGGCGACATCATCGTGCCTGCGCTGCGCAGTCACAATCCGCAAATGATCTTCATCTCGGCCGGTTTCGATGCGCACTACGAGGACGACATGGGTTCGATGGGTCTGCTCGAAGCCGACTACATCTGGGCGACCGACCAGATCAAGGGTGTGGCCGAGGACTGTGGTCACAAGCGCATCGTGTCGCTACTCGAGGGCGGATACTCGCTGTCCTCGCTGGCGCGCTCGGTCGTTGCGCACATCAAGGCGCTGGCTGATCTGTGAAGCTGAAATATCCGCAAACATCATCGCGTCTGGCACGGGTGCGCGAAAATGTGCGCCGCGCTAGCCGCGGCACGGCGATCGGTTAGAATCTGCCTTTTCAAGTTCTGCCCAAGGCCATGATTACCGGATCGCTTGTCGCAATCGTCACGCCCATGCTCGACGACGGGAGCCTCGATTATCCCCGTCTGCGCAGCCTTATCGACTGGCACGTCGCCGAGGGCACCGACGGCATCGTCATCGTCGGCACGACCGGCGAATCGCCCACGGTCGATGTCGAGGAGCACTGCGAGCTCATTCGCGTTGCCGTCGATCATGCCGCCGGCCGTGTCCCCGTCGTTGCCGGCACCGGCGCAAACTCCACCGCCGAAGCGGTCGAGCTCGCCCGCTTCGCCAGTCAGGCAGGCGCTGCCGCGCATCTGTCGGTTGTACCCTATTACAATCGCCCGACGCAGGAAGGCCTCTATCGCCATTTTCGCACGATTGCCGAATCCGTCGAATTGCCGCTGATTCTCTACAATGTGCCCGGGCGCACCGTTGCCGATATGTCCAACGACACCGCGCTGCGTCTGGCCGAGGTGACGAACGTGGTCGGCATCAAGGACGCAAGCGGCAACCTCGATCGTGCCTGCGACCTGATCGAGCGTGCCCCCGAAGGGTTTGCCCTGTACAGCGGTGACGACATGTCCTCCGCGGCCTTCCTGATGCTGGGTGGCCACGGCCTCATCTCGGTGACCGCCAACGTTGCACCGCGCGCAATGCACGAACTGTGCGTCGCAGCGGCGGCGGGTGACATGCGCCGGCTGCGTGAAACGAATGCTGCGCTGACCGGCCTGCATCGCGACCTGTTCTGCGAAGCCAACCCGATTCCGGTGAAGTGGGCGGTGGCAAGGATGGGGCTGATCGGCGATGGTATCCGCCTGCCGCTGACCCAATTGTCCGAGTCCTGTCACGAGCGCGTGCTGAAGGCGATGCGCAAGGCCGGCATTCAGGTCTGATCCGAAACTTTCTCTGCAGGAACCTCATGAATCGCTCCATGCGCACTTCCGCCTCACTCATCGTGCTGTCCGCCGTGCTTGCCGGCTGCTCGACTTCCCTGTTCGAGTCCAAGCGCATCGACTACAAGAGCGCGAAGCAGATGCAGCACTCGCTCGAGATTCCGCCTGATCTCACCGCGCCGACGCGCGATGATCGCTTTGCCGTGCCCGATGTTTCGCCACGTGGCGTGGCCACTTATTCCGCGTATACGGCGGACCGCGCCGGCCAGCCGGCTGCCTCGAGCGGCCCTGATGTGCTCGCGACGCCTGACACCATGCGCGTCGAGCGCGCCGGCAGCCAGCGCTGGCTGGTCGTGGCTGGGACGCCCGAGCAGCTGTGGCCGCAGATCAAGGATTTCTGGCTTGAGCTGGGCTTCATCCTCAACATCGACAGCCCCGATATCGGCGTCATGGAAACCGACTGGGCCGAGGACCGCGCCAAGATTCCGCAGGATTTCATTCGCGGTACGCTGGGCAAGGTGCTCGACGGCGTGTTTTCTACGCCAGAGCGCGACAAGTTCCGTACGCGGCTCGAGCAGGGCAAGGACAAGGGCACGGTCGAGGTCTATATCAGCCACCGCGGCATGATGGAAATCTATCCGACCGAAGCGAAGGATTCGACAATCTGGCAACCGCGTCCGGCCGACCCCGAGCTCGAGGCGGAAATGCTGCGCCGCCTGATGGTGAGCCTGGGTGCAGAGGAGACCCGTGCCGAAGCTGCGCTGAGCGCCGCGCCGGCCCAAGAGCGCGCCCGCATTGCCGCCGGAAGCGACGGTCA
>Ga0209476_10001812_pt1 | contig 14342 bp, 13 predicted proteins | sample KloWWTrecipitate_FD_187179 | JGI IMG/M metagenome (GOLD analysis project Ga0209476, IMG submission 187179) | Active sludge microbial communities from Klosterneuburg, Austria, studying microevolution and ecology of nitrifiers - Klosterneuburg... | ecosystem: Engineered > WWTP > Aerobic digester... | reverse complement strand
GGCGGTGAGATTCGAACTCACGGTAGAGTCACCCCTACGGCAGTTTTCAAGACTGCTGCCTTAAACCGCTCGGCCACACCTCCATTGAAACAACTTATAGAGCGAATCATACCTTTTAGAGCGCTTTTTGGCTAGTTATTAAAAGCCTAAATTTTGATTTTTACTAGAATGGCTATCATCTTTCTGCGCACACTTGGATTGCAAGCTCGGCAATGATGGCAGATCTGTGTGCATTTAATCTACAGTGGGTAAGAACACATGAAATCCTGATGTTTGCACAGCTTAGCGAACGAGGGAGCCATGTGCTGCCAGAAATCACCAACCTTCCCGGTAAATCTGCATAAGACTCACTGCATTATTAAAGAGCCTCGTAATACTATGCCGGTTGAACCGTAGTTCATCCAGGTCTAATGATTGGTCAGGCATGACTTCTTTTGAATCAAAATCAAACTGAATCAGGGAGGTTACATGATCGGCATTTAAATAAAACTTGCCGGTTTCGTCAGTGTTGGAAACCGGATCGTGAATATCGCCGATAACATAGATTAATTCCTCGAGTTGCTCGGTGGTTAAGGTGATCGGATAGTTATCAAAATAATCATCAGGGACCGGGGAAGAATTAAAAGCGAAAGTTTCTAGTCCCAATACCGAACCGACTGCCTGCGCTAACCCACCACCCAGTGAATGTCCTGTCACGGTAATTTTACGCCCAGGATATTTATTGACCATTTCTTGAGCAAAATTAAATGCGTGCTTGAATTGATTATCAACAAAGCCGGCTGTTAAAGCGGCATCGGTTGCTACATCCAGTAAATAAGCTTTTGTTTCACTGAAGGAGCAGGGAAAATCACAGGCTTCAGTGCCACGAAATGCCAACACCAATTCACTGGTTTCAACATTATTGTAAACGCCAGCCTGCATGCCAGAGCTTTTGCTGATATGCTCGATCAATTCCCAATTGTCGACAACTACATTATCAAAATCATAGATTGCATCGGAAAGTTGAGCATAAGGGATCGAACGCCCCAATAAATCAACGGCTCGACGTTCTTCAGGAATCAGCATGCCATAAGGCTTCCAGGTAACATTCGGAATATAATCCGGATTATTAAATACCGTAGCTTTTGTCAGTTTGAATAGTGTGACGGTGGAATCTTCAGTATTCGGTACCAAAGTCAAATTGACAGTGTATCGTTCCGTACCGAATAGTTTGGGAATATCAACTTTGGGTAAAGTCAGTAATCCATCAACCCATGAAAAGAGTGGACTGTGAATTCCAGAAGCGCTATCAAATTCAACACCTAACAGACTAAACAGGTCTGGATTATTCATGCCTAGCCACTGTAAAGATGCTTTGTAGGGCTGATTGTCTGTTGGATTCGTTACAATCAATTTTTGCAAACACACTAAACCAATCGTTTCAAGATAGGTAACGGGAGCTGTTAAACCCTGGCAATCATTGGGTAGGGCTCGTGCAATGGGCGCGGTGCTTATCAGGACTGCAAAGCTTATTACTGCAATCAAATACTGAAACTTGATTTTCATGGATGATTCACTGAGTTAGTCAGTTGGTTTGATAAAAAACAGGAGTAAATCATATCCTGTTTTTCACTGATCAATAATGAGAATTTTAAAATCGGATTTGTGATCGGTTTTGCTAGAATAAGTTTAGTAACATTCTGATACCCAAGCCATACAGCAGCACAACAAAGATTGTTCTCAGTACTGCAGTTTTTGTGGAATGCGTCAGTTTTGCACCGAGCGGTGCGGTTAGCATACTGGCTAGTACGAGCCAGAGAAGTGCCGGCAGATAGACGTAACCTAAGCTATAGGGAGGCAGCGTTTCTGTTTGTAGATAACCATTCACAATATAACCTACCGTCCCCGCCAGTGCGATGGGAAAACCGATCGCTGCCGCTGTGCCTATTGCATGCTGAAGTTTGACATTGCAAAGTGTCAGGAAGGGTACTGACAATAATCCACCACCAATGGCAACCAGACTGGATAGCGCGCCAATGACGCTGCCGGTTAAAATCAAGCCGACTGTTCCAGGAAGCTGAAAAATGGGACTGGGGCGAAATTGCAGCAGCATTTGCGTGGCAGCATAAAAAATAAATATGACAAAAATGATGCTTAGAATCTGTCCGGTCATTGAGCTTGCCAAAGCAGCCCCGGCGAAAGTGCCGAGCAAGATTCCCGGTGTTATGTTTCTTACAATTTGCCATTGAACGGCTTGATGCTGATGATGTGCGCGCAAGCTGGCTGCCGAGGTGAAAATGATGGTGGCCATCGTGGTACCCAGCGCCAGATGTATGATGTGATCGGCGGGGAAGTCCTGTGCGGTGAATAGTGAAATCAGCACAGGGACAATGATGAGTCCACCGCCGATACCGAGTAAACCCGCAAAAAAACCTACAAATACACCGGTCAGCAGGTAAATTAGCCACCATTCCATGAATCAATCCTTGTAAGACTTAATAGAAAAAATGAAAAAATTGGTTTGAATTACAGAAGATTCATAATGAACCACCATTCCACCGGGTCAATCGGAGTGATCGATAATCGGTTGCCTGTTTGTAGCACGCGCATTCTGGATAATTCCGGATATTGCCTTAATTCTTTGATGGGAATGAGGCGAGTTATACTCGTCAGCGTAATTTCAACATTAAACCACCGTGGATTGTCTGGTGTTGCTTTAGGGTCAAAATGCCTATTCTGCGGATCAAATTGCGTGGCATCGGGGTAAGCGGCCTGACTCACTGTGGCAATACCTACAATTCCGGGTTCCTTGCAACAGGAGTGATAGAAGAAAGCTTGATCACCAACAGCCATTTGATTGCGCATGAAATTACGCGATTGATAATTACGAACGCCGTCCCATGCAACCGTCTGATTAGGTAGTGCTGAGAAATCATCAATACTGAATTTATAGGGTTCCGATTTCATTAACCAGTAACGCATTTTTATGATCGATTGTAATGTTTTCACCAAACAGGATCAGTTTACTGCAAATTTGGCTTAAATTCTTTTTATGACTTCATTGAAATATGTTATTTTGCCACGATGTCGGGATATGTCACTGAGACAATGTGAGCACCCATTTCGTAAGCAGTTTTTGTTGCTTTGCGAAGCGCACACATTGTTAATATTGACCAGTGTGATTATCGCCGAGGGTCTTTTTTCAATACTGCTGACAATTCTATACATTCATTCTAACGACAGTCACAATGATTAATTATTCTCTTTCTGATATTTCCGTTGATACTTGGGTTCAAGGCGAACCAGGCACACTAAACAATTTGGCTGGTTCTGTGGTGTTAATCGAGGTTTTTCAGGTTAATTGCCCTGGTTGCTTCATTTATTCTCTACCTAAGGCTATTGAACTGCATGAGAAATATCATGATAGGGGATTGGTTGTCATTGGTTTGGCGACTGCATTTGAAGATTATGATAAAAATACGTTGGCAAACTTACGCAAATTAGTTGAAACAGGGGAAGTGATCGGTCAAACTTTTAAAGCGTTGAATCAATATGGCCTGCTGTCTGAAGGCAAGCTTCAATGGAAGATACCTTTCGCAGTTGGAATGGATCGCGTGGTGACCGAGACTGAACCTGTGACGGATGAAAGAGTGCAGCGTTATGCACGCGAGTTTCTACCTGATTTTGAGAGTTTCAGTAACGAGCAGCAAAAATCTGTATTGCAGCAAGTCAGACATTACCTGGAACAAAAATCTATGAAGGCCGAGACTTTTGAACGTTTTGCTTTGCAAGGAACCCCTTCATGCATTTTATTCGATCGTAAAGGTCAGCTAAAAGATGTTTCATTTGGTCAGGTAGAGCATAAGCAAGCGATGGTCGAGCATTTCCTGGCAGAAGTTTGAACAAAGGATAAGTATCGTTAATGAATTTCTGCACAGATATTGCCTATCGCGTTAATAAATAGGTATAAATTATTGGGATATCAAGGCTTGTTCAAGCCAATTCTCAAAAGCCTGATGATTATTTAGATCATATTCCCAGCATTGAAAACCTGCTTCTCGACCAGATGCGATATTTTGCGGTATATCATCAATATAAAGTGTCGACTTGGGATCAAGTTTGAAATGATCGATTGCATATCGATAGATTGCAGGTTCCGGTTTCAGAATTCCGATCTGATAAGATAAAATTTTATGCTTGAAATATGAAAATTCCGGATATGCAGAGAATATCCAGGGGCAATGAATGGCATTAATATTCGAAATTAGAATTAATGAGTGTTCTTGATTGGCAAGCTGGTGAACACAACGCCACATAGCTTCGTTGACAGTGAAGATTTGCTGCCATGCATGATAAAACTGTTTTGTGGTGACATGACTGCCCAGTATCTTCAGTGCCCAATTGGCATAGTGCTCAGGAGCGATTAATCCGGATTCAAGCGCATCTTTTTTCTCAAGAATACATTGAATACGTTCTTGCGGGTTGTCAATGCCCTCAGGAATCAGCTTTATAAGCGAGGATTCAAAATCAAAATTGAGTAACACACGCCCAATGTCAAATAGAAATGTTTTTGAATAGCAATCGGAACGAGTGTTATTCTTTTGCGGCATGTTGCAAGCTCATCGAAATAATAAATCAACAGGCACAAAATGAAAGAACAAGGAATGCTTAAACATTCCTTGTTCTGTAAGAGCTCCCCACATATGCCGTCAGATCTTCATCTTGAACCATGAGGTCCAAGGCGGTTGCTTCACGGATACATCAGGCACGTCTAATAAAGATGCGCACAACAGTATCACTAAAGTCCACAACCATTTTCTAATACTTGGTTCAAAGAATATAGATCTTAACAAACACAGCAGGGATTAAACTTTTGTATAAAACTAACTTTCTTTTTTGATAATGACTTCATCAACTTTCTTTTTCAATAATGCAATTCTACGCTTAAATTCATCCATGTCAAAACTCGTTCCATTACGTAATGTCAGTAGCTCATGGGAAATACTTAAGGCAGCAATAATCGCTATGCGATCAGAGTCAATTACTTTTCCTTCGGCTTTGATTTCTTGAATTTTTTTGTCCAGATAGGTTGCAGCAAGCCGAATATCCTCTTGTTCTTCATTCGGGCAGGTTATACAGAATTCCCTGCCCATGATTTTTATATTCAGCGTTTTACTATTCTTCATCGGGTATATTTAACAATAGTGTTTCAAGGCGGGCAGCCACCGTATGAATTTTTTCATTTAATTTCGTGTTTTCAGTCAGTGTATCTGCAAGCTCTTTGCGCAGCTTAACATTCTCTTTACAAGTATCGTGATATAGACGTAAAAGCAAAAAAACTTTTTCTTCTAAAGATTTTAGTTCTTTTTCCATGGACACACTATATTTATGTACCACTAAAAGGTTAATGGGTAACCAAGTTTAATTCTGTTTATTCTAATCGTGCAGCATACTCGTTCAAATCATGGGACTATTTTTTTAAATAATGTAGTAATCAGAATCTTACAGCTTGCGATGAGTGCCGTCACAAAAGGGAGCGTTATTTGTCTTTTTGCAAGTGCATAGCCAAGCTGTTTTAGTTTCGGCAATACTAAATTTCTGGGGAGTAAATTCTGTATTTTTATGCGACCCATCACAAAAAGGTTGAGACTTACTCCGACCGCAAGTGCACCAATAGTAGTCTTTTCCTGCTTCCAATTTAACTTCAATGGGTGAAAAAGATGGTCCTTGGTTAGAAATTTCACTCATTCTTATCTCCAGGCTAAATAATAGAATTCATTTAAAGCGTAATGATCCCGTCAAAAAAACGATTATGATCATTATTGCATGATTGGCACTAATAAATAATATCTAACTTATTGTTCTGCTAACTTAATTAGAAATTTATCTTATACAAATAGGCGCAATGCACTTGCACTGCCAGCATTAATATGATTTTTCTTCATCAAGGATTGTATTTCAACCAATTGTTGCTTACTTTTCTGAATGCCACTGTCACTCAATGGAACGCGATTGTCATCGACGAGGATACCACCAAGCGTATTGGAGAAAATTTTTGCCAGATGAGTCATTTGATCAAACACTCTCTCTCCATGCGCTACTCTGGGAACATCGAGCAAGAAAGTTACGCCGTGCGTTGTCAGCGATTTCATATTTTCTGACAAAAATTGAGGTGATTCATAATTACTTAATGTGAATAGAACATTATTACTGTCATCGCGATATTTGAACAATCCATCCGATTCAAGTTTGAATCCGGAAGCCTCCGCCAATGCGCGAATCTTAGTGCCGACAAATGCGCCATCATCCTTGCTAATAATATTGATACCTATCATCACATCCACTTCAGCGCAGAATTTATCGAGGATAACCGCTTTTTCATGAGTGGCGACTATATCAGGACAATCGGCAGTCGCGTGCACTTGCGTTGCGAAATCTTGTACCAAATCACGAAACTTGGATAGATTGACTTCACTGATAGGGCCTGCCCGGTCGGCAAGTTGCAGGCATCCTTTTAGGCAGATGTAACCGTCGCTTTCGACATTGGATTCATTGGTGATTTCTTCCCATGATTCATCTTTATGCCGTTGACCCAGCCAACAAACGGATTTTCCAAAATCAAATTTTCTCTGTAACAATTTAGCAATGTAAGTATTGGCAATAATTGATTCTGATCGGATATTGACGATGTAATTGGTGACGCTGTCATAATCCAAAATAGGCGAAGTGGACGATGAGTGTGTTGAAATATGGATGGATGAATTGGGTGCAACGAAAGGTTTTTTGGTGTCAGTATGCGCAGCCGGTAGTTCATTAGGCATCAATATGTCAAACTGATCATCAGAAACCGGCGTTTTATTAAATTTCGGTTCAATGCGTTGAGCGCTATCTTCAGAGTGATGAGGATCTAAAAGAATATCATCGTGTTTATGATCGAAAGCTGCTTGTACTTTGCGTCGATAACGCAGTTGTTGTAGCCAGTTGAATACAGCGACACCGGCGATCACTATAATGCCGATGATAATCAAGCTCATCTGCAAGTCACTCATATTTAATATCTCCTAAAAATACCTTTATGCAAAGCACACGAATTAGATCATGTCAGCTCTATATGATCAACCGCGATTGTTTAATGAATCACAGATTGTTTATCGCGTTTGCCCATTTTAATGGCATCGGCGATGTCAACCGCGACAATTCTGGATACACCTTGTTCTTGCATTGTAACTCCAATTAATTGCTGCGCCATCTCCATGGTGATTTTATTATGGCTGATGAATAAGAATTGAGTTTGTTTTGACATATTTTTTACTAACTCACAAAAGCGTCCGGTATTACTGTCATCCAAAGGCGCATCGACTTCATCCAGTAAACAAAAGGGTGCGGGATTGAGTCGGAATAGTGAAAAAATCAGCGCTAAGGCCGTTAGAGCTTTTTCTCCACCTGACAGCAGATGAATGGAGCTATTTTTCTTTCCGGGCGGTTGAGCCATTAACAATAAACCTGCATCCAGAATCTTACCATCGCATAGCTCAAGCCTGGCTTGTCCACCCGCAAATATGACGGGAAAGATCTCGCTTAAATACTGATTGACCTTGTCAAAAGTTTCCTGCAGGCGGATTTGCGTTTCACGGTCTATTTGTTGAATGACATTTTCTAGCGTCATAATTGCTTCGTTCAAATCCTGCAATTGGCTAATGAGAGTGGACTCACGGGTGCGGGCATTTTCCAATTCTTCAAGTGCCGCAAGATTGACCGGGCCCAGCTTATTGATGTCAGTATTCAACCGGCTAATTTCAGTTTGGAGGGTTGTCACACTCTTTTTGCCCAGTAATGGGAATAATGAATCCGCATCAATTTTTGCCTCACGAATGAGATCATCAAACTGGGCAGCGGTGATGCTGGCAGCTTGTGCTTTGAGACGCAGCTGATTGACCGTTTCTTTTAATGCATACGATTTTTGTTCTGATGCCATGCGTGTGCTTTCTAATTCACGCAAATACTTTGCGGTATCCTCGACTGATTGGCGCACTTGCAAGGCGGTTTGTTCAATGGATTTGCGTTGTTGCCGAAGCGTTTCCAGTTGATTATTCAATGATGTGGTGCCCAGGCTTTCTTGCTCTTTGAGCAGATCAGAGCGATTCTGCGCTAGTGTCTGCAAATCCTGCAGAACTGACTGTGCAGTGTGCTCAATTTCATCGATTTTGCTCTGGCACGTTTTTATCTGAAATACTGCTTCCTGCAATTGTTTTGTGCATTGCTGTACGCTGTGTCGCTGATTGGCAAGTAATTGATTGGCTGCTTCCCAAGCAGCCTGAGCTTGTAGCTTATGCTTTTTTAGCGTGTCAATTTGTTCCAAGTTATTGGTCAGTTTCGCTTTTGCAGATTCTTGTAGCGAAATTTCGTGATCCAATGCTTGCTTAATTTCCGTTAATTCGGAACTAATCTGCTGATTGCGATGAGTTGTTCGTTCATTGATTTGTGATAATTTTACCAGTTCGAGTTGTAAATCATGTCGACGCTGCTGTATTTGCTTGCTGTACTGATTGGATGCATGAATGGCTTCGTTTAGTTGAGTATTGTCATGTTTGGCGTCTTCCAGTAGCGCATGCTGTTTTTGGAGCAGAGACTCCAATTGATCGATTTCTTTTTGGATATTTTTAAGCTCTTGTTGTCTCGACAAAACGCCGTGTAATTGAGTGTCAGGCGCATAAAAAGTCAGACTCGTGCGCGTGATGATATGACCTTCCGGGGTGACGAGCATTTCACCGGTATGTACAGCGATTTCTTGCTGAGTCCTTCCTGGATATCTGTGACCACATAGGTTGATCCCAACCAATCTGCTAATGTGTGCTGAACCTCTGGCTGATGAATGGTTACATGGTCAATTAATTTTGGACCATTGATTGAATCTGAAGCAGTTGATTGGATGTGCTCGGGGAATGCCGTTTGCGCATTTTCGAACAAAGTCCATTTTCCAGAGGGCAGGTCATTGAGTAAGTTTTGCATGGAATCAATTTGTTCGACTTCAATACTGTTGAGCCGCTCACGTAAAACAGCCTCTAATGCATTTTCCCATTCGGGCTGAATTTGTATTTTTTGCCACAAACGTGGTAGGGCATCCAATTGCTGTTTTTTTAACCAGTAACTTAAATTCTGATTGTTATCCAGTTTCTGTTGAAGATTTTGCAGTGCTTTGAAGCGTGCTGTAGACTGGGATAAGGCATGTTGCAGTTCTTGGGTTTCGTTTGTGATTGTTTGTTTCAGTTGAATAGCTACAGACAGCTGGTGCTGCATATCCAGATGTTTTTGTTGTTCCGCTTGCAAAGCCAGGTCAATTTGACTGATCTCTGATTCCAGCGCTATCAGGCGTGGTTGGTCTATAGCAGCAAGTTCAGTTTGTTCCTTTAATAAGCGCGAGTGGCGGGTTTCAAGTTGTTGAATATTTTTGGTGGCGTGGGTGAGATGGCTTTCTTCCAGCTGGTTGGCTTGTTCGGTTAAGAGTAGATGATGCTTGCATTTACTGAGTTCCGCCTGGCAACGATGAAATTCTGCTTCAATCTTAGGCAGTTTTTTAATTACTTCATTATTGATTTCAGTGTGCTGTTGATGAGCAAGTTCGGCTTTTGTTTTTTCCTGGCGCCACTGGATTAAGTTTTCCGAGCCGGCTTGTTGTATTTGTTTATTTCTTTCCAACTGATGATCGATTTCCCGAAGCTGCTGTGACAAGCGTTCACGGGTATTATTCAGAAAATGAATTTCTTGTTCGACACGCCCGATTTCCGCATTGGCTGTGTAAAGCTGTCCTTGTATTTGGAGTAGCTGATCATTAATGGCATATTCTTTCGTTCTGGTTTCTTCATAAGTATTTTCAGCGTTGTGCTGATTGGATAGCGCAATGTCTAATTCTGTTTCAAGTCGCAGGATGTCCTTTTCTGCCAGTGTGCACTGATGAATCGCTTCATCCCTTCGCTGTAACCATAATATGGCTTGTGCAGTGTGTAGCTTTTCTTGCAGTAATTGAAAGTGTCGGGCAGCCCCCGCTTGAGCTTCAAGATGGTGTAACTGGCTTTCTAGCTCTCGACAAATATCTTCCAGGCGGGTTAGATTCTTGCGGGTATCGGATAGGCGCAGAGAGGTTTCGTGTCTTCTTTCCCGATATTGCGATATTCCTGCGGCTTCTTCCAGAAAACTTCTCAACTCTAATGGCTTCGCATCGATAATGCGTGAAATCATGCCTTGTTCGATAATTGCATAACCACGGCCACCTACACCGGTTCCCAAAAAAATATCCGAAATATCACGTCGACGTACTGGAAGATTATTAATGTAGTAACTGGATACGCCATCACGCTGGAGCACGCGCTTGATCGCAATTTCCGCATAACTAGACCATTGGCCGATTGCCTTGCCGGAGTGATTTTCGAAGACTATCTCAACGCTGGCGCGACCTATGGCTTTGCGATTGTCGGAACCGGCAAAAATAACGTCTTGCATAGAATCACCGCGCAAAGCGGATGCTTTGGATTCGCCCAGTACCCAGCGTACAGCATCAATAATATTTGATTTTCCGCATCCATTGGGTCCTACGATACCTACTAAATCTTGGGAAACTGGAATGGCAGTTGGGTCAACAAATGATTTGAAGCCGGCAAGTTTGATATGGGCTAAGCGCAATTTTTTTGTTTAGAAGACAAGACGGTTATAATAGCGATATTACTTATCGAGAGATCTGTAATACATCATTGTAACCGAATTAATCTAACTATGAGTACGAAGAATGGCCAGCAAACCTGAGAAGAATCTCGATACCTTTCCTAATCCTTTTATCGATAGGGATTATCATATTCATATGGAAATTCCAGAATTCACTTGCCTATGTCCCAAAACAGGGCAGCCTGATTTTGCAACTTTAATTCTGGATTATATTCCGGACAAAAAATGTGTTGAATTGAAAAGCCTTAAACTTTATACCTGGTCATATCGTGATGAAGGTGTATTTCATGAGGCAGTGACGAACAAAATCCTGGATGATCTGGTTGCAGCTTTGAAGCCAAGATATATACGCCTAACAGCACGCTTTTTTGTACGTGGTGGCATTTTTACCAATGTTATTGTAGATTTTCGGAAAAAGGGTTGGCAACCAAAACCAACTATTTTTCTTCAAGAATTCGATACTCAATCGAATATTCGTAGCTAGCTTATAATGTGATGCTAGAGGTAGTGTTATTAACTATATGATATATAATAATTGTTATTAATTTATAAAAAAAATTATGTAAGAAAACAGTTTGCAAAGATTAAATTTTTATATATCCTGTTAACCAGGATAAAGATGAAAATAATCTATGTAAATGATTTTTATAAGAAATAAACTATTTGCCTTACTCATATCATTGCTTTTTTGGACTTGTACTTCCATATCCTTTGACGCATCGGCCGAAAGACTCGTACAAAACAAGAACCAATATCATGCAAATTTGTGGAGTCGCATAAGAAGTGGATTTGCATTAGCACTGCCACCAGATAGTAAAGCAATACGTAAAATTGAAGCTCTGTATGCTCAAAATCCGGAAGCATTTAACCGGATTGTTGCGAGCAGTGAACGATATTTATATTATATTGTTGATGAGATTGAGCGCCGTGATATGCCGATGGAAATTGCACTCCTGCCGGTGATTGAGAGTGCATACAATCCAATGAATAAATCCCATCGGCAAGCTGTTGGGCTGTGGCAATTCATACCAGCAACGGGAAAAGTTTTAGGCTTAGCGCAAAACGTATGGCATGACGATCGACGTGATATCGTCGCATCTACTCAAGCAGCTCTTGACTATCTGCAATATCTTTATAAAAAATTTAATAACTGGAAATTGGCTATTGCCGCCTACAATTTAGGTGAGGGCGCGGTTAGCAAAATATTATCTAAGAGTGTTCATAAAGGAAGGTCTGTCAATTTTTACGATCTAAATCTTCCTACTGAAGTAAAAAATTATATATTCCGTCTGTTGGCTGTTAAAGATATTATTGTTAACTCAAAAAAATACGGCATACAACTTCGACCGGTGCCGAATCGACCGTATTTTGATACAGTGCAAATACGCGAACCCATCGATATTTCTCTAGTTACTCGCCTTGCTAACATCTCCGAAGCTGAATTCAACGCACTCAATCCCGCTTATAATCGTTATGTAATCAAAGTGATGAATGAGCCGCGTACATTGTTATTGCCAAGAGGCAATAAAGAAGTTTTCTTGAAGAATTTGGAGACTTATCAGGATCCGAAGGTTTCATGGCAGTTCTATCGGGTTAGGAAAGATGAAAATATTCATGAGATTGCAACCCGTTTTGGAACCACAGTCAAACAATTGCAAACCATTAATGGAATCTCTCGAAATAAGAATCTTACACTTGGCCAGAAGATATTGGTTCCTCAGTCAATTGGTGAAATTTATGCGGAAAATACTGCTCTTAGGAAAAAACAATTACAGAATTACCGGTCGGGAATTTATATCGTCAGAAAGGGCGATACTCTATCTGAAATTGCAAAACGGCATGGTACGACCGTTGATCAAATTAAATTGTGGAATGATAGTGATGAAAACTTATCCATTGGTCAGAAACTACAACTTTCAAGAAGTTAGTTGAAATTACGGAAGTTGTGTCTAGCACGCATTCTGCATCAGCATCAATCAATGTGACTAAGAAATTCGATGGCCCAACTGACACCAAATCCTGTAACTTCACTGTCAACAGCGCCTAGACCGTTTTTATGACTACTGGCTGATAGATCCATATGTAGCCAGGGCGTATCGTTCACAAATTTTCGCAGAAAACAGGCGGCGAGAATATGATCAAAGTCTCCGCCTAACTCACACTGCTTGATATCTGCAATATTGCTCTCAAGGCTTTCTTCATAATCGATGTCCATTGGAAACGCACAAACCCGTTCTCCACTTTTTCTGCCTGCGGAAATGGCTTTTTGAGTCAAATCATCGCGATTGCTAAAAATACCGCTATAACGTGAGCCTAACGCTGTTTTCATGCTGCCGGTCAAGGTGGAAAAATCGATTATCAGGTCTGGCTTGAGTTTGGTCGCCAAGGTGAGCGTATCTGCTAAAACCATTCGTCCTTCAGCATCAGTATGAACGATCTCAATAGATAAGCCACTTAACGCTGAAATGATGTCATTTTGTTTGTATGCCTGCGGACTGATATGATTTTGCGCAATCGCAAGCCAGCAATCAATTTTAACTGGGATTTCAGCGCGTGTGGCGGCTAGTAAAATACCAAGTGCAACTGCGGAGCCGTTCATATCTTCATGCATTCCCTGCATTGAGCCGGCTGGCTTTAAATTGTGGCCGCCGGTATCAAAACAGATGCCTTTTCCCACAATTGCAATACTTTTGCTGGAAGTATTCTTTTTACTGCAGTTATGCTGCAAATGAACAATGGCCGCATCCTCAGGGTCGCTTCCTTGAGCAACGGCTACAAACGCACCAGCTCCCAATTCTCTCAAAGTCGCCAGATCAAACTCCTGATACTCCCAACCTTCGTTCTCAGCCAATTTCTTAATCTGTTGACGATAAGTTTTAGGCGTTAGCTCATTGGCTGGCAGTACTGTCAAGCCACGGGCTAACAAGTTACCTTCAGCCATTGCCCGTTGTAACGTAAAGTTTTCTGTGTCCTTGTAGCCATACAGAAATATATTGGTTACTGATTTTCTAACGGGTTTATTTTTGCGTACTGGTAAAGCTGCGCCATTAACCCAGGTAGCATAGACGGCTAATTCGGAAAATATTTTCCTTTGATGCATCGTTCCATAAACAGCAATGTGAATTTCAGCAGGATTTTCTATAAGCAGTAATTGGATAGCTTTGCGTATGCAAGTTTGTAGATCAAATGTGGATTTGCTCGTATTGAGCATCACCCAGCTACACAATTCACCATTTGCAAGATTTGCGCTCACCGGTGTCTCACAGAGGTCAGTCAAAGCCATCTCGCGACGCAAAAGCAACTTTCCCAAGGTTTCTTCGCCAGGGATATCGTATTTCTTGGGTAACTTTTCTAGTTGGGGGAGTATTACGAAAATGTGTGATGCTTTAATAGTTTGATCAATAGGTGATATATTCTGGAAAAGTGATGCCAGCATTGAAAGCTTTCCTGTCAAATAATTTTTTTTGAATGACGATATCGGGAGTCATTGCATAAAGAATGATTGCTGATAATCTTTGTATTATATACGTCTTATGTGCATTATGGCTGAGATAGGCATTAACGGATAGAATTTATTCTGGCTTCAATAAAGGGATTAAAATAAGAATGCGGCAATATCTCGAATTAATGCAACATGTTATTGATCA
>Ga0209476_10001810_pt1 | contig 14351 bp, 16 predicted proteins | sample KloWWTrecipitate_FD_187179 | JGI IMG/M metagenome (GOLD analysis project Ga0209476, IMG submission 187179) | Active sludge microbial communities from Klosterneuburg, Austria, studying microevolution and ecology of nitrifiers - Klosterneuburg... | ecosystem: Engineered > WWTP > Aerobic digester... | reverse complement strand
CGAGTTCGACCGTGAGCGGCACCCGGCTAGCCCTCCGCCATCTGGCGGCCCTTTTCGACCGCGCTTTCGATGTTGCCGACCATGTAGAACGCCTGCTCCGGAAGACCGTCGTGCTGGCCGTCCAGGATTTCCTTGAAGCCGCGAATCGTCTCGCGCACCGGCACGTAGGCGCCGGCCGTACCGGTGAACTGCTCGGCCACGAACATGGGCTGGGTCAGGAAGCGCTGAATCTTGCGCGCCCGGGCCACCGTCAGCTTGTCATCATCCGAAAGCTCTTCAATACCAAGGATGGCGATGATGTCCTGGAGGTCCTTATAGCGCTGCAGCACCGTCTGGACGCCGCGGGCGATTTCGTAGTGCTCCTGACCGACTACGCGCGGTTCGAGTGCGCGGGAGAAGCTGGTCAGCGGGTCCATTGCCGGGAAGAGCGCCTGCTCCGCGAGCGAGCGTTCGAGTGCCACGACCGCATCGAGGTGACCGAAGGTGGTGGCCACGCCGGGGTCGGTGTAGTCGTCGGCCGGCACGTAAATGGCCTGGAAGGAAGTGATCGAGCCCTTCTTCGTCGAGGTGATGCGCTCTTCGAGGTCGCCCATTTCCGTTGCGAGTGTCGGCTGGTAACCCACGGCGGAAGGCATGCGCCCCAGGAGTGCCGAGACTTCCATGCCGGCCAGCGTATAGCGGTAGATGTTGTCCACGAAGAAGAGGACGTCGCGCCCTTCCTCATCGCGGAAGTACTCCGCCATCGTGAGGCCGCTGAGGGCGACCCGGAGGCGAACCCCGGGGGGCTCGTTCATCTGGCCGAAAACCATGGCCATCTTGGGGAGCACGCCGGATTCCCGCATTTCGTGCCAGAGGTCGTTGCCTTCGCGGGAGCGCTCGCCCACGCCAGCGAAAACGGAGAAGCCGCCGTGCTCACGGGCGATATTGGAGATGAGCTCCTGGATGACGACCGTCTTGCCGACGCCAGCCCCACCGTACAGGCCGACCTTGCCGCCGCGTACGAGGGGGGCAATGAGGTCGATGACCTTGATGCCCGTTTCGAGAACGGAGGGGGCGGTCTCCTGCTCTTCGAACGAAGGCGGCGTGCGATGGATGCCCCAGCGCGGCGCCTCCGTGGGGTCGGGCAGGTTATCGATCGGCTTGCCGAGCACGTTGAACATGCGGCCCAGCGAGAGCTCGCCGACCGGGACCGAGATGGCCTCGCCGGTATCGACCGCGCGGGTGTTGCGGCGAAGGCCGTCGGTGCTATCCATTGCCAGCGCGCGCACCCAGTTGTTGCCGAGGTGCTGTTGCACCTCGGTCACGAGCACGCTGCCATCCTCGCGGATCACGTTCACAGCGTTGTTGATGGCCGGGAGGTGCTCCGGCGGGAACTCGATATCGAGCACCGTGCCGATGACCTGGACGACACGTCCTTCATTGGTGGCAGTCATGACCATGGGAGAACCTCCGGGTTGTTCGCGATGACCTGGTGCAGCGCGGCTTCTGCCGCGCCACGTACTGTGCTGTTGCTCATGCCGCCACCCCCAGGATGGCGCGGAGTTCGACGTCGCGAAGCGACTCGAACTCGCGGTGGGGCCCCGGCAGGACCAGGCCCCGTGTGTACTCGGTCCGGACAGCCCAGACCGTCATTCCGGCTCGCTTCGCCGACTCGATGCCCGCCGGCGCGTCCTCGAACGCGAGGCAGCGCGACGGATCGACCCCCAGCCGCTCGGCCGCAAGGAGGTAGATATCGGGTTCGGGCTTGCCGCGTTCCACATCGCTGCCGGTGACCAGCAACTCGAAGTGCGTTCGCAACCCGATCCGGTCGAGGCAGGCCTCTACCCATGGCTCGATGGACGAGGATGCCACGGCCAGCCGCTGCCCGCCGGCATCCAGCGCCCGGACAAGCTCTGCCGCGCCGGGAAGCGCCTCGCTTCGTTCGCGGTAGCGCCCGAGGATTATCTCGCGGTAGCGCGCACTGTATTCGGCCTGCGGACGCGAAAGGCCGTAGTCGCGCATCATGTCGGCCCAGCCGGTCTTCGTCCCCATGTAGGGCTTGTAGGCATCGAGCGAGATCGACAGACCCTCTTCGCCCAGCAGCTCGTTGACTGCCTCGAAATGCAGCGGCTCGCCGTCCACGAGGACGCCGTCCATATCGAAGATGACTGCTGCGTACGCGGCCAGCCTAATCCTCCAGAGCCGCGGCGCCGCCAACGATATCGAGCAGTTCCTTGGTGATCTGCTCCTGGCGGGCCTTGTTGTACGTGAGCGTGAGTTCGCGGGTGATGTCGTGGGCGTTATCGGTGGCATTCTTCATGGCCACCATCTGGGCCGATTGGAAACTCGCGGCGTTCTGCAGCACAGCCTCGTAGATCTGCATCTCGATGTAGCGCGGCAGGAGGCCGGCCAGCACCACATCGGGCGATGGCTCGAAGATGTAATCGGCGAACGGCTCGCCGCCGGCATCTGCCGAAGCCACGGGTGGCTCGATCGGAAGCAGCTGCCGGATGACCGGCCGCTGGTTGGCAGTCGATACGAACTCGGGGAAGCTCAGGTAGACGCGATCTACCTTCTCGGCCAGGTAGTCCTCGATGATGAGGCGAGCGACCGCCATTGTGTCGGATTGCGTCGGGTAGTCCCCAAGCTCGGTGAACTCGGCCGAGAGGTGGACGTGCGCCCGGACGAAGAAGTCGCGGCCCTTCTTGCCCACGGCGACCACCTGCACCGGCTCGTGTTGCATGGCCACGAAGGTGCCGCCGCTGCGGTTGATGTTCGAATTGAGGCCGCCGCAGAGTCCCCGGTCCGGCGTGATGTGCAGGACGGCAATGTTGTTCACCGGGCGGGAGACAAGAAGGGGGTGGCGTGCGGCGTCGGCATCTTCGCCCGATTGGGCGGCAAGCCCGGCGAGCACCACGCGAAGCTTCTGGGCATACGGCTTCGACTGTTCGGCCCGGTCCTGGGCGCGGCGCATCTTCGATGCGGCCACAAGCTGGAGCGCATTGGTGATCTTCGCCGTGTTCTTGACGCTCTGGATGCGCCGCTTGAGCTGCCGGATCGTCGCCATTGCTGTCTCTCGTCCCCGGTTTCGCGGGCTGGCCGGTCTATCTGGCCTGCCCGGGCTGGGGCGGGCATCTCAGCCCGCCGCGGTTGTTCGCCGGCCCTAGTAGGGAACCGTGTCCTTGAAGGTGGAGATGACCGACTTCAGACGTTCCTGGAGCTCGGGCGTCATCACCGGGCTGGCCTGGATTTCCGCCACCAGGTCGCGCTGGTTGCTGCCAAGATACTTGCGAAGCTCGGCCTCGAAGGCGCCCACCTTGTTCACAGGCACATCATCGAGCAGGCCGCCGGTCAGCGCGTAAATCACGACGACTTCTTCGGCCAGGCTGAGCGGCTGGAACTGGCCCTGCTTCAGGACCTCGGTTGCGCGCTGGCCGCGTTCGAGCTGGCGGCGGGTCGCGGCGTCGAGGTCGCTCGTTCCGAACTGGGCGAAGGCGGCGAGTTCGCGGTACTGCGACATGTCGCCCTTCAGGCCACCGGAGACGGCCTTCATCGCCTTCGTCTGGGCGGAAGAGCCCACCCGGCTCACCGAGAGACCGGTATTGATCGCCGGCCGGATACCGGCGTTGAAGAGGTCGGACTCCAGGTAGATCTGGCCGTCGGTGATCGAAATGACGTTCGTCGGGATGTACGCCGAAACGTCGTTCGCCTGCGTCTCAATAATCGGAAGCGCGCTGAGCGATCCACCGGCTTCGAGGCGCGCGGCGCGTTCAAGCAGGCGGCTGTGGAGGTAGAACACATCGCCCGGGTAGGCTTCGCGCCCGGGAGGCCGGCGAAGGAGGAGCGAGATCTGGCGGTAGGCCCAGGCGTGCTTGCTCAGGTCGTCGTAGACGATGAGCGCGTCTCGCCCGCTCTCCATGATCTCTTCGCCCATGGCGCAGCCGGCATAGGGAGCCAGGTACTGCAGGGCGGCGGATTCGGAGGCGTTGGCAGCGACCACGATGGTGTGCTCCATCGCGCCCGCTTCTTCGAGCAGGCCCACCACCTGGGCTACCTTTGCAGCCTTCTGGCCGATGGCGACGTAGATGCAGACCAGGTCGCCGCCCTTCTGGTTGATGATCGTGTCGAGGGCGATGGCTGTCTTGCCGGTCGAGCGGTCACCGATGATGAGTTCGCGCTGGCCGCGCCCGATCGGGAACATCGCGTCAATCGACTTGATGCCCGTCTGCACCGGCTGGTTCACGCTCTTGCGAAGCGTGACGCCGGGGGCGATGCGTTCGAGCGGCCGTGTCCGGTCGGTGCGGATCGGCCCCTTGCCATCGATCGGATTGCCCAGGGCATCGACCACGCGGCCGATAAGGGCATCGCCGACGGGCACTTCGATGATGCGCCCGGTTGAGCGAACCTCGTCGCCTTCCTTGATATCGGAATAGCCGCCGAGCACCACCGCACTCACCGATTCTTCCTCAAGGTTCAGGGCGATACCCATCGTCCCGTTCGAGAACTCGAGCAGCTCCGAGTACATGGCGCCCGAAAGCCCATGGATGCGGGCCACGCCATCGCCAGCCGCGATCACCGATCCGACGTCAGTCGCGGTGACCGTGCTCCCGAAGCTCTCGATCTGCTGGCGCAGGATCGAGGCGATCTCTTCAGCACGTACTGCCATTCCGGCCTACCTCTTCTTCAACTCATCCGGGCACACGCCTCAGCGCGCACCCTCCAGTTCGCGCCGGAGCTGCTTGAGCCGCGTCCGGACGCTCCCATCGACCAGCTTGTCGCCCACGCGGACGACGATTCCACCAACGATGGCCGGATCAACAGTGCCGGTTGCCCGGACCTGCTTCCCCACAGCCTCGCCAATCTGTCGGGCGATCGCCTCCAGCCGGGCTGGAGCGAGCTCGACAGCGGTGGTCACCTCGGCATGGGCGATACCCTCGTAGTCATCCGCCAGCCTGCCAAAAGCCCCGGCAACGGCGCGGGCTTCGCCCGCGCGCCCCTTCGCAACCAGCAAGCGGGCGAGGTTCAGGACCATCGGGTCCACGTCGAGCGCGCGCTCAACGAGGGCCGTCCGCTGCTCCACCGGCAGGCGCGAATCCACGAGCACCGGCGCCAGGCCTGATTCAGCCAGTGCGGTCGCCACGTCATCGAGCTGCGATCGCCATGTGGCGACCGTACCGGAATCGCGGGCGATACCGAACGCTGCCTGTGCGTACCGCTTGGCCGCATCGAGATCTGCCATCGCCTAGTTCCCGCTGAAGCTCGACTCAGCGAGCGTCTCATCGATGATGCGCTGGTGCGCCTGGGCGTCGAGCGACTGATTGATGACCTTTTCGGCCGCGGAAACGGTGATCCCGGCAAACTCCGTGCGGAGCTCCGAAATCGCCCGGTCGCGTTCGAGCTGGATCTCGTTGCGAGCCCGCTCGAGGGCGGCTTCGCGGTCCTTGGTGGCCTGTTCCCGGGCATCGGCCTGGATTCTCGTGGCGACGTTCTGGGCATTAGCCACAAGCTCCTGGCCATCCTTCCGCGCTGCATCGAGCTGCACCTGGATGTTTGCCTGGGCCGAGGCGGCCTCGGCGCGAGCGATCTCCGCCGCGTTCAGTCCCTCGGCGATCTTCTGCTTCCGCTCGTCGAGCATCTTCAGGATCGGCTTGTAGAGCGTCAGCCGAAGAATCACGAGCAGGACGAAGAAGTTTGCCACCTGCGCAATCAGCTGCGGCGCGTTCAGGCCAAGTGCTTCGACTGCTTTGTCCATGCGGGAACCTCGGTTCCGGCTGCTGCCGGGAACTAGATGACGAAGGCGATGATGAGGGCGGAAAGGAGCGCGTAAATGCCGATGGCTTCAGCGAACGCGACACCAAGAATCATGTTTGTCTGGATGGCGGCGCGAGCCTCGGGGTTGCGGCCCAGGGCTTCCATCGCCTTGCCAACAAGGTTGCCGATTGCGAGCGCCGGGGCGAAACCACCGACCGACATCGCGATAGCGGCACCGATTGCCTTGGCGGCATCTGTCTCCAGGATGACCAGGAACGGCAGAGCACTCAAAAAGTCCATGTCTGACTAGCCTCCGTTGCACCTCTCCGGGGTGCGTTTCAGATTTCCGTTTGCGAACACAGGCCCTAGTGAGCCTGGACTGCCCCAGTTTCGGGTTGGCCATGGTGGTGAGCATCGGCCTCGCCACCTTCGTGACCATCGTGGTGGTCCTCATCGCCGTGGTGTTCGACCGCTCCCACGGCAAACACCAGCGTGAGCAGCGCGAAGACCGAGGCCTGGATGAAGCCCACGAAGAGCTCCAGCCCGTAGATGATGTCGACGAACAAGAACGGCATCAGGAACGTCAGCATCAGGATGAGCACTTCGCCCGCGAACACGTTTCCGAAGAGACGGAAGGCGAAGCTGATGACCCGGATGAACTCCGAGAGGAGCTCGAGAATACCGACGAACGACATGATGCCGTTGAGGTTGAAGAACTTCTTGAGGTAGCCGAAGCCGAGCGCCTGGAAGCCCCAGAACTCGATGCACAGGAACGCGACGATGCCCATCGCCAGCGTGTTGTTCACATCGCTGAACGTGCCTCGGAAGAACGGGATGACCAGCCCCAGCTTCTGGCCGGGGAACTCGATGTGCTCCACATCGGCGCCGAGCGCCGCGCTGGGAATGGCATGGTGAGCCGCATCGGCGGCGCCGTGTTCTTCGGCGCTGTGCGCATCGTCCGCGGCGTGCGCATCGGCGAGGTGCACCTTCGGGGCATCCGGATCGGCCTCGAGAGCCTCGAGCGCGGCATGGACGTCAGCTTCGGAAGGCGCCGCCTCGTGGTCCTCGGGGCCGTGGTAGTCAGTGAACTCCTCGGCCAGGAAGATGATGTAGCGATCGGTCGCGACACCCGCCGAGTCGCCGGCGTGGATTTCGAACTTGACGGCCTTCGCGCCGTTCTTCGCGACTGTCATGCCGCCCGTGTTATCCATGAACCAGGCCGCGTGGTGTTCGCGCTCTTCGTACACCGTGTCGTCGGCGGCGTGCCCGGCAATCTCCTCGAAGACGTGGTGGTTGACGTCCTCGGTCTTGCCGAACGCCCCGAAGAAGGGCATGAGGCCGAACCAGTTGTTGACGATCACGTAGATGAAGATGGTCGCCACGACCATGAAGAACCGGCGCCCGTTCTTCTCGCCGGCGATCTCCTCCACCTGGCCCACGAGGAAGGCGATGACCGCCTCGACGAAGTTCTGCATCCCGGAGGGAATGAGCTTCATCGACCGGGTGGCAAGGATAGAGACGAGGATGATGAGCGCCATCACCACCCAGGAGGTGATGAGGGTATTGGTGAGGTTGAGCGGCCCGACCCTGGTGATGACTTCGGCAGGGACAATGATCTCGGGCTGCGGACCGCGGGCGACTAGCAGGCCGACGGCGAGCCAGCCTATGACAACGGCGGCAATACCAGCGATCTTCAGGAGCTTCAAGTCAACCCTGCTCTGGACCGTCTTCCCCAAGCCGGCGCATTAGCGGCCGCAGCATTCGGTAGCCACCAACCGCTGCAATAGCCAGCCCGAGGACGATCCCAATCAGTGTAAATGCGGGCTCAAGGCCGGTCTTCTCATCGGCCCAAACGCCAATGATCACACCCAGGATGACCGCGGTGGCGAAAAACCAACCCGCGCCGAGCAGTGAGGCAGCCGGAACCATCCATCTGCCCACACACGCCTCCCGGGCGCCGGACTCCAGACCCCGGGCATCATAGGCCGATTGTGAAGCAATGCGCAAGCGGATCGGGCCAAAAAATGCACGCTTTCAGGGATTCCGCGCGGCCCCCTCAGGGCGTCTTCCGCTGGTCAAAATCGTCAAGGTCCAGGCCTTCGATAAAGTCCTTGAATGCGCCCAGCCGCTCCAACTCCGCCGGATCGACCGGCCGCGCCGGTTCGGACGCCGTTGGCCCACCGGCCGCCTGGTCGTCTTCGTCTTCGAGCACCACGCCCGCGCGATCGAGCACTTCATCCGCGGCGTAGATAGGCACATCCACCCGGACTGCGAGTGCAATCGCATCCGAGGGGCGGCTATCCACCTCTACCGTCTCGCCATTGACATCCAGGACAATCCGCGCAAAGAACGTATCGTTGGAAAGATCGTTCACGACGATGTAGGCAACCCGCCCGCCAAGTTGCTCGATCAGGTTTCGCAGCAGGTCGTGGGTGAGGGGCCGCGCGACCGTCACGTCCTGGAGGCGGACGGCGATCGCATCGGCCTCCGCGGGGCCGATCCAGATGGGCAGGTACCTGTCCGAATCCTTCTCGCGCAAGATGACAACGCGCTGGTAGTTCATGAGGCTGAGCCTGATGCTTTCGATGCTCAGCTCTTTCACGTGGGGACCCTCCGGGCACGCAGGCCCTGCCTCGATGATAGGTTCGGCCGGATCGGCGAGTCAACGCGCGGACTACCGGACCAGCGGCCCGCGACGGCCGTGCTCCTTCGGTGCCCGCAGGTTGGCTATCGCCACCAACCCCGCGAGCGCCGCCACCAGGGCCATCACTGGAGTCACGCCCACCGCATCCGCCATTGCACCCGCCACCAGGACCGGTACCGACGAGGCAATCGCCGCGAGCGCCGCCTGGGTCGATCCTACCCGTCCACGGAGAAAGAGCGGTACACGGTCGTCCATCACCGTCTGGCCCGCCACCGAGACGACCGCATAGGAAAACCCGAGCGGGAGCATGATGATCATCGCCATCACGCCGCCACCATCGAAGTTCCCGATCTGCACCGAATTGAGCCACCCGAACATACCGAACCCGCCAAGGAAATCCGCCTCCTTGTTCACGAAGGCCAGGAGCGCAAGACACCCGACGAAGATCGTGAAGCCGGTCGTGCTGAGCAATCCATGGGGCACCCGGTGGGCAAGGAAACCGGCGACCCGCAACCCGAAAACGACGCCGGCAGCCGCCGGGATGAGCACGAGCACGCCGATATCGACCGGGAGATCCAGCACTTCCTCGATGTACGTGGGGACCAGGCCGCCGAGGATGATCAACACCGTCGAAATCAGCGTCAGCTCGACAACTGCGTGAAAGACGGCCCTGTCTGCCTGGATGGTGCGCCAGCCGGCCAGCCACCAGGGACCGCCTGGCTCGCCGCCGATATCGACTCGCGCCACCGGGTGAACCCGCCCGATGAGCACGGCGAAGAATGCGGCCGACAGGAACAGCGCCGCACAGATGGCAAAGAGCGCATCGCGGCTATCGAAGACGCGCAGGACCAGGGGAGTGAGCAGCCCCAGCCCAACGAGCTGCGCCGCGCCGCCAACCGCCTGGCTCAGAGCATTGGCCTTCGCGAGCTCAGTCCGGTCCACAATCGCCGGCATGATTGCGCCTTCAGCCGAGCTGGCGAACTGGCTGGCAGTAGCCAGCAGGACAGCCACCGCGTAATAGGCTGCCACGCCCCCATCATCACGCAGGAAGTACACGCAGATGAGTGCCCGGGCGATATCGCCGAGGAAGACCAGCGCCCGCCGGGGCAACACATCGGCGGCCGTGCCGGCAACGATCCCTGCCACCGTGGAGGGAACGACCAGCGCAAGGACCAGCAGCGAGCTGAGAAACGCCCGGCCAGTCTCTTCGTTGATGAGCAGAACGAGGGCGAAGTTCAGCGCATTCTGAGCGACCCGCGAAAAGAACCGGGTGTAGCTAAGCATGCGGAACGGCCGCTGCTCCCAGAGCCCTGGCGCGGCGTGGCCGATCCGCTCACTCATCGCGCCGAACGAGCACTTTGATGCGCGCTTCGAACCGGCGCCGCTCCACCATCACGCGCCGCTTGCAGGTGAGGCACTCGATACCGATATCCGCGCCGGTGCGGTACACCTTCCACTCCCAGCCACCGCACGGGTGTTGCCGCCGCATCCTGTACACCTCGCCGGGGTGGATCTCCGCGATCATGCCGGCATCGCAGCCGCCGCGCGCAGGTCATCGCGGAGCTTCCGTGCGGCCGCTGCCGCCGCGGCCGCGAAATCCGCACCCTCCGAAGCGTAGAGAACCCCCCGGGAGGCGTTCACCACCATCTTGCCGGGCCGGTAGCCCGCGGCTGCCACCACATCCTCTGCGCGGCCACCCTGCGCACCGACCCCGGGAATGAGCAGCCCGGCGCCTGGCGCCAGCTCGCACACCCGTTTCAGCTCCGCCGGCGCAGTCGCCCCAACCACCAGTCCGACATCGGGCGACCATGCCGAGGCGGTCAGGGCCACTTCTTCGAAGAGCATCCGGCCGTTGGCCAACCGCAATTCCTGGAACTCGCGCGAACCCGGGTTCGAGGTGCGGCAGAGCACGAAAACCCCGCGCCCCTCGTAGGCGAGGAACGGCTCGACCGTATCGCGCCCCTGGTACCCGCTGACCGTGACCGCGCCGAAGCCCCACCGCTCGAACATCGCCCGCGCGTACGCTTCCGCGGTGTTGCCTATATCGCCGCGCTTCACATCGCCGATGACCGGTATGCCCGGCGGAATCGCCGCGAGCGTCTCCTCGAGCGCGCGCAACCCGGGGATCCCGAACTGTTCGAAGAAGGCAATGTTGGGCTTGAAGCAGGCCGCCTCAGGCGCCGTCGCCTCGATGATCTCCCGGAGGAAGCCCGCGATATCCTCGACCCGGTGTTTGCGATAGTCGGGATCGAGCCCAACGCAAACGAGCGAGTCGATGGCCCGGCTCCGCTCCTCAAGCTCCCGAAAGAACGTCATTCGCGCGCCTCCACTGCCGCGGACTCGAATCCAAGCTGGTGCATGGCCGCACGGAAGCTCTCCCGGTCGCCGGAGACGATGAGGTCGATTTCTCCCGGCGCGTTTTCCGGGGCGCGCAGGCCGCGCTCATCGAGCACCTGCACGGTCCGCCGGGCAACTGCCTCGGCCGTGTCGATTATCGAAACAGCAGGGAACTCGGCGGCGATAGCGTCGCGGAGAAACGCGTAGTGGGTACAGCCCAGCACAACCGTATCGGCGCCGGCCCGGATTTCAGCCTCCAGGAGATCCCGCAGCACGCGGCGGGCGAGCTCCGTCGTCGCCTGGCCGGTCTCCACCAGGTCGGCGAGCCCGTTCCCGGGAATGGTCGTGATCCGCGCTCCCCGCCCGAAATCGCTGACCACGCGGGCGAAGAGCTCGCCATCGAGCGTCCCGGGCGTGGCCAGGATCGCAACCCGCCCCGTCCTCGATTGCAGCGCAGCCGGCTTCACCGCGGGGACCATGCCGACAAACGGGAGATCCACGGCCTCGCGGAGATCCGGGAGGGCGGCCGCCGAAGCCGTGTTGCAGGCCACCACGATGAGCTTCACATCCGACCGCAGCAGCCGGTGCACCACCGCGAACGAGCGCTTGCGCACCTCCGCCGGGGGTCTCGGGCCATAGGGAAAGTAGGCGGTATCGGCGAAGTAGATGATGCGCTCGTGGGGCGCCATCCCGCGCAGTTCGCGCAGAACGCTGAGACCCCCGACTCCCGAGTCAAACATCCCGATCGGCCGCTGGTCCATGCTGACAAGAGGATAGCACGGAGTGCTCGCAGGGCCGGGCCGGGGCATCCTTGGGCGCATGGTTTCCCGTATCGAAGTCGCAGCCCTCCCTGCCGAGGCCCTCCTCATCCCGTCCGATTGCTACATCGTCATCGATGTAATCCGCGCAACAACCACCATCGCCACCCTCTTCGCGCGTGGCGTGGGCAGCCTCGTCGTTTCCGATAGCCTGGAGCAGGCGCGCATCCGTGCCGCTGCCGAAGGGCGCCTGCTCTTCGGCGAAGTCGGGGGTCTCCCGCCCGATGACTTCGATTATGGCAACTCGCCTTCCGTGGCCGCGAGCCTCTCACTCGGCGGGTCGACCGCAATGCTCTACACAACCAACGGAACGACGGCACTCTGTGAGCTCGCCGGCAACGGCGCCACGGTCATCGCCGGGGCGCTGGCCAACCTTACGGCGGTGGTGTCGGCCGCCGGGGCGTTCGAGACGGTCACCCTGGTCTGCGCGGGCGGCAACCGGGGCACGCGCTTTGGCCTCGATGACTTCGCGGCCGCGGCGGCGTTCATCCACCCACTCGTCGAGCGCTTCCCGTCCGCCGAGCTTGGCGATATGGCGCTTCTCGCGAGCGAAACGAAGGAGATCGAACGCCTTGTGCTGGGTTCCCACCACGCGGGCATCATCCGCGGGCTCGGGCTCGCGCGGGATCTTGATTTCGCGCTCACCAGGGACTCATCCCTTGCGGTACCGGCCGTCACCGCCCACGGGATCGGGTGGGCGCTGCTCGAAGACGCCCGCTAACGCTGGTCCCGCCAGCGGCGGCGCAACTCCTCGATGACGCGCGCGTCCGGCTCGCGCCCGGCATAGCGAGCCTCTTCGAACGCGAAGGTTATTTCGTCAGTCACATTCGTGGCGAAGGCGTTTTGGAGTTGCGGGAGATATTCGCGGGGGGTGGTCCCACCGGGCCGCGGGTAGCCTTCGTGCTCGGCGCGCTCAACGACCTCCAGGTAGAGCCGGGCCGCCTCGGAGTTCCCGGCGTCGTGGTTTCCGCCGCCTCGCGCTACAAGCGATCGGAACCATCCCCGCAGGTCATCGCCGAGGTTTCCCGAGGCTCCTGCCACCGGCCCCGCCAGTGCGCGGGCAGCCTGGCGGCGCCGTACACGCGCATACAGCACGGTGATACCGACAATCAGCCCCGCCATGGCGGCCAGTGCCAACACGCGCAGCAGGTAGACCGCCATCTGCCCGGCCGTCGAAGGATCGCCCGGCTCCCCCTCCGCCGCCTCTGCCCGCCTGTTGGCAATTCCCTCGCTGAGGTCCTCCAGCGGCTTCGCATCCTGCATGAGGAACTGGACGATCTCCTGCACGATCCAGGCGAAGGGCGTCAGCAGGATCGTGAGCGTGACCTCGATCAGCCGGCTGATGACGGGACCGATGATTGGGCCGGCGATCGGGGCCAGGACGGTGAAGACAACCAGCCCAACGGCAGCCACGCCGGTCGTGGCGGCGAGCAGAACAACGGTCGCGCTGCCGGCCCGCAGGTCGCCGAACGTTTGCCCGCTGAGCGAAAGCTGCGACCCCGCCAGGGCAATCACAGCCAGCGCGAAGAACGCAGCCCCTGCCCGGCCAACCTCACCCGAACGATCGGTAGCAGCCCCCGCAACAACGATTGCGATGGCGACGAGGAAGGGGAGGGTAGCCCACTTCGGGAGCGTCTCCATCGCGATCTCATCACCCGCCCGGTAGGACGCCCTCGCCCAGGTGAGCGCCAGCAGGAGGGTGCCCACGATCGCGCGTCCGCCGCCTTCAAGCGCCGCTGTCGCATCCCGGATGAACAGTGTCGCCCAGGAGAAATCCCAGATCGCCACGTCTCCGGCGACCTCGATGCGGATCAGCAGGTAGATGAGCGCGAGTCCAGGCAGTGCCGTGAACAGGTAGGCGCGGCGCGCGGAAAGCTCCCACCCGGCGACGAAACGCGGAACCACGAACCCCGCCACCGCCACCAGCGCAAACGCCCACCATCCGATGGCGTGAGGAGCGGCGCCATCGTAGGCCGCCGCGGTGAACTCGGCGTAAGCCGCGAAGACAAACGCATCCGCGAGCAGCGAAGCGGCAACCGCGATGGCCGCGATCACGAGACTGCCCCCGTGCGCTGGAACATCCCGCCCACCTCCCGTATGCCGATGCCCGGCGGCAGTGCGCTCCGCACCCGGTCCGAGGTGGCGATGACGAAGATGTGGTGGCCCTCATCTCGCAGGCGGGCAAGCACTCCGGCCAGCGAGGCCGGCAGGAGCGAAGCGACCACGACGAGCGTCGATCCCTGTGGCAGCCTGCCGCTCTCCCGCTGGATCGCCCCCGCCAGGTCCCCCATCGTCAGCGGCTGGATGACGGCCAGAGCCTCGAGCAGCCGCGAAACCTGGTCACGCGATCGTGAGGGGGGCAACCGGATCGGGCGGTCGGCATCGGGGAAGGCGCCGTTCGCGAGCAACCCCACAGCGTAGCGGGCACCGGCCGCCCACACGCAGAGCGAGGCGCTGACCGAGACGATCCGTTCGAGCTCATCGCGCAGATAGCCTTCCCACGAATGCTCCATCGTATCGATGTTGACCAGCAGGTAGATCTGCTGCGTCGCCGAGGGTTCGTACACCCGCGAACGCAGATCCCCGGAGCGGGCGGTCGCCTTCCAATCGATGCGCCGGAGCGGATCGCCGGGCCGGTATTCGCGCATCCCCGCGATCCTCAACGGGTCCTCGAAGACGCGGTTGCCTCCCTTTCGCTCGCCAAACGGCCGATCGGAAGGGAGGCCCAGGTCCTCCATCGAAAAGACCCGGGGGAAGACCACCAGGTGGTCGCGCTGGTCATCTTCGATACTCCGCGGGAATGCGCCGAGCAGGTCGGCCGA
>Ga0209476_10001807_pt1 | contig 14378 bp, 14 predicted proteins | sample KloWWTrecipitate_FD_187179 | JGI IMG/M metagenome (GOLD analysis project Ga0209476, IMG submission 187179) | Active sludge microbial communities from Klosterneuburg, Austria, studying microevolution and ecology of nitrifiers - Klosterneuburg... | ecosystem: Engineered > WWTP > Aerobic digester... | reverse complement strand
GAAAGATGCAACTGACCCTCGGCGTGACAGGTTTGATGCCGCTGTTCGAAGGTCGCATCTACTCAGGGTCGGAGGTGGCACGCGGCAAGCCGTGGCCCGACCTGTTCCTGCACGCGGCAACAACAATGGGCGCCGACCCGATCCGATGCGCAGTCATCGAGGACAGCATCAACGGCAGCAAGGCTGCGGTGGCCGCGGGCATGACGTGTTTCGGTTTTGGTGGTGGGCTGACGCCCGCCGCCGACCTGGCCGCGGCCGGAGCCATGGTCTTCGCCGAGATGAGCGACCTCGAGACCCTGCTCGCCTAGACGCTCTCGACCTGTCCCCGCGCCACGTTGAAGACGGTGCCGTCCATCCTCAGCGAGGCGTCGGTGTCGTAGCGGTTGCGCAGTTCGTCGATGTGGCTGTCCGGGTCCGTGGTGAGCGCGGCAATTTCGTCGAACAACTGCAGCTGCTGGTCGGTGGGTTCCTCGCCCGGTTCCCAGCCTTCTCCCCACACGTCCCACGGCAGCATCTCCACCTTGTTCAACGAGGCAAAGTCGAGACGCAGGTTCCCCGCAATCCAGTGCGCCCCGTGCTCATCGATCGATGACAGTCCGCAGCGCGAGTCGTCGAGTTCACCGCGCCGCCACGCCTGCCACGCATGCCCGGCAGTGACGAACTGTTGACCGGTGATACGCAACGGATCGTCGATGGCCGTGATCAGCGGCAGCCAGACGTCGTCGAGCTGCGCGTCGACCATCTGCCAACGCGACTCGTCCGCGTCCCAATACTCGGCGACCCAGTGGTCTTCGAACCAACCAGGCCGAAAGTACGCACCGAACCCGCAACGGGCGCGAGCCGGCACACCTGCTGCCCGCAACAGCGCGACCGTGAGCCGGCTGTACACATGGCAGCGGGCACCGACACGGTTGGCCGCTGGGCGTGGCTCGTGGAGTGGACGATCATCGACGGCACGTGCGAGCGCCAGCAGGTGCGCCGTGTCGCGTTCGTGGATTGCCTCGCTCTGAGCGACAGTGAGCCGAGCGCCGTACAGCGACTCTGCGACCAGGTCGTAGACCAGCAGACCTTGCACCGACGCAACGACCTCGCGAATGTCGCCGGAGGTCGCGTCGGCCGCGTCGAGCGTCGTGAAGCGGCCTGGCGCTGCGTAGAAGTCGCGTGACTTCATGCTGGATGCAAGCGGCGTGCGAAGAACTGCAGGATTTCGTCGCGCGCGGCGACCGTTGGCTCGCCGACCTCGTCGATCAGCTGAGTGGTCACCACGCTGTGCGGCACACCGGTCCAGCCCCCTGGAGCGGCCGCCGAGTCGGGCAGCGTGCGCGCCAGGAGACGGTCGCCGAGCGCACGGTCGAACGACTCGAATCGTTCCGCCTTGCAATACGTGTCGCCGGCGAATCGGTAGGCCAGAACGGTGAGGTCCTCGTCGTCGAGACGACGCCGGATGGTGACCATGTCGCCGTCGAGGATGCCGGTGCTCGCCGAGTCGTCGAAGGGCAGTGACGGCTGCGACATCACCGGTGCCAGCACTGACGGTTCCAGCATCATGCCAAGTGCGAAGTTGCCGGTGAAACACATGCCGATGGCACCCACACCCGGGCCACCGCACTCGGCGTGCGCGTGCGCCGCCAACTGCCGCAGCCATGTGACCATCGGGCTCGGGCGACCCTCTGCGAAGGAGGTGAACTCGCGACGCACGCACGGCAACGAGAGAACTTCCGTCGCCACCTCCATCGTCGGCACTGCGCCGTCGGGACCGAAGAGGCTGGGCATCCACACGGTGAAGCCTGCGTCGCGAACCCAGCGCGCGAACCGAGCGACGTAGGGAGTGATGCACGGCATCTCAGTGATGACGATGACCGCCGGGCCCGAGCCGGCGACATGGATCGACTTGGTCGCGTCGTCGTCATCGCCGAAGGTCAACGATCGCTTGTCGAAGTCATCGAGCGGGTCCAGTTGATCGAGTGCCTGGGTCATGAGGAGCAGTCTCGCGCGGCTGGCAGCGGAGTTCGGCGGGTCTGCGCCCACCCTCAGTCGCGATGCTCGATCTCTCCCTGCTCACGGTCGACGACCTTGCGTTCGGTTCGCTCGCTCTTCAACGTCATATCGACCGGATGAAGGCATTGCACGCGGCAATTGTGAATGCCGCTGATGCAGGCAGGGTGTGGCAGGGCACTGGCGCACGGAACATGGCCGACTGGCTGGCAGGCGCCACCAATACGTCGTACGGCGACGCCGCCAGTCGCGTCCGGCTCGGCGAAACACTCGACCAGTCACCCGAGCTCGCCGAGGCCGTGCAAAAGGGCGAGGTGTCCGCCGCCACTGCCGAGACATTGCACGATGCCGTCACCAATCCGGTGGCCGACGCCGACGTGAAGGACCTCATCGACGCCGTCAGAGGTACGGGCCCCAGCGATGCCAGGGCGGCCGCCGAGCGGTTCAAGAACGACCACTCCTCCGAGACCGCCGAGCAGGCACAAGAGCGGCGGCACGAGAAGCGGTCCGTTCGCTCCGCGCCCGCTACCGATGTCATGGTCACCACCACCGTCACGTTGCCCGAGCTGCAGTCGCGCGAGTTCCACAACGCCATCGGCTCCGTAGCGGGCAAGCCGACCGAGGCCGACAACCGCACCACCGAGCAGCGGCTGGCCGACGGTCTGGTCCAGCTGTGCCAGGCCTACGCAAAGGGCCAAGTGCTGGGAGGCCGCGAGAAGCCCACCATTCTCATCACGATCGATGCGCTGTCGTTCGCCGGGGGCGCCAACCACGACGGCACGACGGCGCACGGCGATCGCATTCCCGCCCACGTCGTTCGCCATCTGGCTGAGCACGCCAACCTCCAGCGGGTACTGCACGCTGGTGCGCTGGTCCTCGACCTCGGTCGCGAGGTTCGCTACGCCACCGAGGCTTAGTATCGGGCGCTCGTCGCGCGCGACGGCGGCTGCCGTTGGCCCGGGTGCCACATCCCCGCCGCATGGTGCGAGGCCGACCATCTGCAGGCATACGAAGACGGCGGCGCGACCGACCTTTCCAACCTGGTGCTGTGGTGCTCGCACCATCACCACGAGAAGCATCGGCCCGGCGTGCGGGTGCTCGGTGATGTGGCCGACCTGCAGCTGCAACTGGCCAACGACACGGTCGTCCACTGCCCACCGCGCGGAGCCCTGACCAGACGACCAGCCTCGGCGGCGGCCTGATCGCACGGAGTCCGGTAGGTGCCCAGGCGGCAACCCCGGTCAGCGCAAGTGCAACCCACGGCTCAACCGGTCGTGGGTATCCGTGCATCTCCGATTGAGTGCTCAGGGACTCGCGCGGGCAGACTTCGGGTGAGTTCGCAGCCGCGAGGAGCCCGTAATGCCCAACACCACCGCCGTCATCGTTGACGCTGTTCGCACCCCGCTGGGGCGTCGGAACGGGAAGTTGAAGAACTGGCACCCGGTCGACCTGGCGAGCGAGACGCTCAAGGCGTTGCAGGAGCGCACCGGCATCGACCCCGGCCTCGTCGACGACGTGATCATGGGGTGCGTGATGCAGATCGGCGAGCAGGCTGTCAACGTCGCGCGCAACGCGGTGCTCGCCGCCGGGTGGCCCGAACACGTGCCGGGTACCACCATCGATCGCCAGTGTGGCAGTAGCCAACAGGCCGCCCACTTCGCCGCCCAGGGGGTCATGGCCGGGGCGTACGACATCGTGGTCGCAGCCGGTGTGGAAGTGATGACCCGCGTTCCGATGGGCTCTTCGATGGGGGATGGCAAGTTCGGTTTCCCGTTCGGTCCCAAGGTGGGCGCTCGCTACGCCCCCGAGGGCGGGCTGGTGCCGCAGGGCATTTCGGCCGAGATGATCGCCGACAAGTGGGGGCTCACCCGCGACGACCTCGACGAGTTCGGTGTTCGTTCGCAGCAGTTCGCCCGTCGCGCCACCGACGAGGGCCGCTTCACCCGTGAGATCCTTCCACTGCTCGGCGACGACGGCGCGATGATGACCGTCGACGAGGGTCTGCGCGACACGACACGCGAGTCGCTGGCCAAGCTGAAGCCGGCCTTTCGCACCGAGGAGGACGGGGGTCGTATCACCGCCGGCAACTCCTCGCAGATCACCGATGGCGCCTCGGCGATGCTGATCATGAGCGAGGCCAAGGCCAAGCAGCTGGGCCTCACCCCCCGTGCTCGCTTCGTCGATTTCAGTCTCGCGGGTGACAACCCGCGCATGATGCTCACGGCCCCCATCCCCGCGACGCACAAAGTTCTCGCGCGGGCGGGCCTCTCCATCGACGACATGGACCTCACCGAGATCAACGAAGCGTTCGCCTGTGTCGTGCTCGCTTGGGAGAAGGAACTCCACCCAGACATGTCCAGGGTCAATGTCAACGGTGGCGCAATCGCGCTCGGTCACCCGCTGGGCGCCTCTGGGGCACGACTGATGACGACATTGCTCTACGAACTGGAACGCACCGGCGGCCGCTACGGCCTGCAGACCATGTGCGAGGGTGGCGGTATGGCCAACGCCACCATCATCGAACGCCTCGGCTGACGGCGACCTGAACCGCGACCTGAACGACACAGCAACCCTCAAGTACACGGTCAGATAGCCTGCTCGTATGCCTGCGTTGTCCACCATCATCTGGGTGCTGATCGGTGTCGCCGGCGGCTATGTCCTGTGGAAAAGTGGCATCGGCATGCTGCGCAGCTTCACGACGCCGATGCCAGCGCCGCCACCCGCCGGCGAGATGCGCAAGGTCAACGTCAGGTACCGCTGCACCGTATGTGGGCTGGAGCTGAGGATGATGTTGGCCCCTGACGAGGACCCGCCACCGCCGCGTCACTGCCTCGAGGACATGGTCATCGTGGCCCCACTCTTCGAGTAGAAGTTACACACAGTCTGTGGATAACCCTGTGATGTAACTACATCACTGTCATTCAGCTTTTGTGTCAAACCTTCAGGCTCACAGCCGCTGGTCAGAGCCCGACAGCCTGTACGTACAACGTGGTTGGGCAGGCTATTTCCACTTGGTGGCGACGAACAAGCCGGCCAGCATGAAGCACAGACCCACCAGCACGGGGGTATTGGTGTTGTTGAACGAGGGCACCAGGTAGCGCGAGATGATCGCCAGCGCACCGAGGCCGATCAACGCCAGCATCAAGATGGGCACCCACTTCGGGCTCTCGTAGAACTCCTTGGGCGTCGGCGGCGTGTAGCGCGATGTCTGACCAATGGAGCTGTCGTGGTGCGGGGCTTCCTTGGCCATCGACGTCACCTGCCCGGGCTTGGTGCCCTTGGGTGTCACACGGCCAGTTGATTTGCGTTTCGGAGGAGCCACGGCGGGAGAGTCTAGGCCAACACATTCGACAACGGCCGGTCTCACCGGGCAGGCTGTGGTCGTGCCGCGTGTTCTCGTGATCGACAGCTACGACAGCTTCGTCTACAACCTCGTTCAATATCTCGGCGAACTCGGTGCCGAGCCGATCGTGGTGCGCAACGACCAGGTCACCATCGAGGAGGCCCTGGCCCTGGAACCCGGCGCCGTTCTGATCTCCCCCGGCCCCGGCCGCCCAGAGGACGCCGGCATCATCTGCGATGCAATTCCTGCCTTCGCCGCCGCCGGCGTGCCCGTGCTCGGTGTCTGCCTCGGCCATCAGGCCATCGGTCACGTGTACGGCGCAGCGGTGGTTCGTGCACCATCGCTGATGCACGGCAAGACCTCACCGATCGAGCACGAGGGCGTCGGCGTTTTCGAAGGCCTGCCGTCGCCGCTGATCGCGACCCGCTATCACAGCCTGGTGATCGACCCGGCAACGATGCCGACGTGCCTGGAAGTGACAGCGACGTGCGACGGCATCGTGATGGGTGTCCGCCATCGCGAACTTCCCATCGAAGGTGTGCAGTTCCACCCTGAGAGCATTCTCACCGGCGCCGGTCACGACCTGTTGCGCAACTTCCTGCGTCGTATCTAGCCGCCCCCACCCAACCCGCAAACAGGTCTGTGGCACACCACAGAAGTACGTGCGTTTGTGGTGGGCCACAGAACGCTGCTGGGCTGGGCTGGGCTGGGCCTGGGCTGGGCCTGGCCGCAACAGCGCTACACCGTGGTGGTGGTTACCGCGACCGTTGTCGTCGTCGCGATGGTCGTGGTCGTCGGGGGAATCGTGGTGGTGGTGGGGGGAATGGTCGTCGTCGTCGATGTGGTCGTGGCGACCACCACGGCCTTGCCGACCTTCAATTTGATCATCGTTCCCGGCGGTATGTCGGTACCCGAGGCAATGCTCTGCGTGATGACCTTGCCATCCTTGGGGTCGCCGTCGGGAACGTTCTGGTACGTGACATCCACTCCCAGACCCAGACCGTTGAGCTTCGTCCGGGCGGCGGCTTCGGTCAGACCCTCAACCGGGGGCACCTTCACCGGTGCGGCTCCGCTGGACACGAAGAGTGTGATGGGGCTGCCCTTGGGGACCAGCGCGGCGACGGCGGGATCAGTGCGAATAGCCGTGCCCGAGGCCACCGTATCGCTGGCCTCGGGGATGACCGTGACCACCAGGCCGGCGTTCTCCAGCGACGTCCGGGCGTCAGCTTGGGAAAGCCCACTGATCGGTGGAATGGCCACCTGATTCGCGCCCGCAGAAATGACCACCGTGACTGCGTCGCCCTGACGCACCTGCGTGCCGGTTACCGGCTCGGTGCGAATGACCTTGCCGGCCTCCACATCGGGATTGTCCTCGGTCACAATCGGATTGAGGAGCAAGCCCTTGCTGTTGAGGTAGTCCGCAGCTTCCTGCTGGGTCATACCCGCAAGGTTGTCAAGAGAAAACGGTGTGCGCACCGGCACGTAGAAAACGGTGACGGCCTGGCCGCGTTGCACAGCGGTGCCGGCGACGGGGTCGGTGCGGGTGATGGTGCCCTCCGGCCAATCGGCAGCCGGAGCCGGGTCGATCTGCGCTGGATTGAGCTGCAGACCCTTGTCGATCAGTACTGCGCTGCCCTCGTCGAGTACGGCTCGCGTCACATCGGGCATCGCAAAGTCGCTGGGCGTCTTGTCCTTCGACAACGCGTTGAACAACACCAGCCCACCGACGACAAGGGCGATGAGTGCCAGGAAACCAATGACGGCATACATGCCGCCGCGACCCTCGGGCTGCTGGGGTTGCTGCACCATGACCGTGCGCGGCACAGCGCCGGTACCGGGTGTGCCGGGCATGGCTGTCGTGCGTGGCAGGCCGACGGTCGCAGCCGGCGCTGCGGTGCGCGTCATCGCGGTGGTGGCCGGAGCCGCACCACGTGCGTTGGCGAGCGCCTGCACCGGCTCGCCGCTGCGGAAGCGACGCAGATCGTCGCGCACGGCCTCGGCGGTGGGATAGCGAATCTCGGGCTTCTTCGCCAGCAGCTTGGCAACGATTGCTTCGAACGGCTTGGGTACGTCGGCTACCAGTTGGTTGAGCGGCTGCGGCTGCTCGTGCACCTGCTTGTAGGCGATGCTGACCGGGTTCTCGCCGCTGAACGGCGGGCGGCCGGCGACCATCTCGTAGAGCACGATGCCCAGCGAGTACAGGTCGCTGCGCGGGTCGGGGTTGGCACCCTGCGCTTGCTCCGGCGAGAAGTAGGTGGCAGTGCCCATCACCGAGCCGGCCTGCGTGAGGTTGCTCTCCGTGGGAGCGTTCATGGCTCGGGCGATACCGAAGTCGGCGACCTTCACCTGGCCGTTCGAGCCGATGAGGATGTTGGCCGGCTTGATGTCGCGGTGCACCACACCATTGCGATGTGCGAAGCCGAGCGCTGCCGCGATCTCGCTGCCGATTTCGGCCGCCTGCTGGCTGTTGACGTGGCCGTTGGCGCGCAAGATGTCGGCGAGGGTGCGGCCCTGTACGTACTCCATCGCCATGAAGTAGGTGTTCGCGTACTGACCCCAGTCGTACACCCCGACGATGTTGGGATGATTCAGGTTGGCGGCACTCTGCGCCTCACGACGGAAGCGCTCCACGAAGTTGGGGTCGACCGCAAATTCGGGGAACAACACCTTGATGGCCACAGGGCGGTCCAGCAACAGGTCGCGAGCGAGGAACACGTCGGCCATGCCGCCGCGCCCGATGCGCTGTTGGAGTTCATAGCGGTCGTTGAGAACGGTCCGCTCGTTGTTGCTGCTCACTGCGCTGCTTTCTGGCTGAAATCGCCACCCGAGGATAGCGACCGAGCCGTCGCAAGAGGAGTCATGTCACAGGCCCGAGGCAAACAGGTAGTCGAACACTTGCTTGGCGATGGGCCCCGCCAACTTGCCACCGGTGCTCGCACTGATCTGATCGGTCGTGCCCTTGATGACGACCGACACCGCGTAACGGGGTGCCTCGGCGGGGGCAAAACCGATGATCCAGGCGTGTGAACGCTGCGGCTGGCCCTCCACATAGTTGAGCTGAGCGGTACCGGTCTTGGCCGCGGCCTGGATGCCGTTCGCCAACTGCATCGCTCTGGCCGTGCCGTTGTTGACCACTCCGACCATCAGTCCAGTGAGGGTGGCGGCGGTTGCAGCGGAGATCGGCTGCTTCCATACCTGGTCGGTGGGTGTGCGCGAGATGACCGTGCCATCGTGCTTGAGGGTGGCAGCGATGACATGCGGCGTCATCATCCTGCCGCCGTTGGCGACAGTGGCTGCCACCATGCACATGTGCAACGGCACCATCAGGTCGTTGCCCTGACCGAAGCCGCCGATGGCCAACAACGGCAACTGATCCTTGAAGTAGTCAGCGTCACACGGCAACACGTTGCCGCAGAAGCTGCTCGCCACGGCGCCCGGTAGGTCGATGGGCAGCTTCTCACCGATGCCCCACGAGCGCACACCATCGGTCATTCGCTGTGGCCCGAGTTCCGTGGCCATACGCGCGAACGGGATGTTGCAACTGCGATAGAAGACCTCGGCCATGGTGCCGCCACAGGCACTACGGCCGTAGTTCTGGATGGGATCGCTGGTCTGCGGAGGAGTGAACTCGGTCTCGACTGGCCAGTCGCGATCCAAGTTGGTGATTCCGTTCTCCAAGGCGATGCCGGTGGTGACCACCTTGAACGCGGAGCCGGGCATGTAGTTCTCCTGGTAGGCATTGGCCAGGAGCGGCTTACCCGGGTAGGAGTTCAGAAAGTCGAGGACATCCTCGGCGGCCTTGGTGTCGTGGTCGGCGATCTGGTTCGCGTCGAAACGCGGCAGGCTGACCATCGCCAGGATCTCGCCGGTGCGAACATCCATCACCACCACCGACCCCTGCACCGTCTCGGTGGCACCGTTGGCGATCTGGGCCGCATTGAAGTCGTCGATCGCTTTCGCCGCCACCTGCTGCACGTCATCGCGCAAGGTCAGTTGCACGCTGCCCGTGTTGTCGCTGCCACCGAAAACACTGTCCACCTTCTGCTGGGTGGTGTCGCCCATGAGCACGTCGTTCTGTGTCTTCTCCAGCTGTGTACTACCGAAGCTGTACGTGTAGTAGCCGGTGATGCTGCTGAACAGATCGCCGGTGGGGTACTCACGCTGGTATTTGTAGCTCGATGACGCGTCCGGATTCGGAACGCTGCGGGCCACGACCACACCGTCGGCGGTGATGATGGGACCGCGCATCCGGTTGAAGTCGCGAATGGTCTGACGATTGTTCTGCGGCGCCGCATTCAGCTCGTCCTTCTTCGACACCTGGATGACGTTGAGCGCCGCGAACAGCGCGATGTACAGCACCAAGAACCCGGCAGCGAGTTTGCGAATCTGCTTGTTCATACGGCGCCGGCCTTGCGTGCGAGGCGGCGCAGTCGACGGGCCTCGAGACGTTCCGAGAACGTCAGCTCGTCGGGCGTTTCTCCGCGTCGGCGTGCGCCCGAATCGCTGATGCGCAGCAGTAGCGCGAGCAGGATGTAGTTCGACAGCAGGCTGCTACCGCCGTAGCTGACGAATGGCAGCGTGATACCGGTGAGCGGAACCAACCGCACCACACCACCGATGATGATGAATGCCTGCATCGCGATGATGGTGGTGAGACCGGTGGCGAGCAGCTTCTCGAACGGTCGATCGGCCCGCATCGCCACCCGCAGACCGCCCCCGAGCAGCAGCAGGAACGCAATGATGACCGCGGTTGCCCCGATGAGGCCCATCTCTTCGCCGATCGCTGCGAAGACATAGTCGGTGCTGGCCGCAGGGATCTTGGTGGGGTTACCCAGCCCGAGACCCGTGCCTGCCGTGCCACCGTTGGCGAAGGCGAACATTGCCTGGGCAGCCTGGTAACCCTTGCCCTCGTAGCGCGCCCACGGGTCGAGCCAGACGTTGACCCGGATCTGCACCACCTCGAACAATCGCCAGGCGACGTACGCCGCGCCGGAGAAGATGACCAGACCCAGGATCAGATAGATGGCTCGTTCGGTGGCGACCCACATCATCACCATGAACAGCGTGAAGAACAGCAACGCCGAGCCCAGGTCCTTCTCCGCGACCATCACGACGACTGCGAATGCCCACGCCAGGGTGATGGGCAGCAGGAAGCGCAACTCAGGGATGCGGATGAACCCGACGCGGCGCGTGCCTGCGGCGATCAGTTCTCGGTTGTCCGCGAGGTACGACGCGAAGAACAGCGCCAGCGCGATCTTGGCGAACTCGCCCGGCTGGAAGTTGATCGGCCCGATGCTGACCCAGATCTTCGCTCCACCGACGCTGCTGCCGATACCCGGCACCAGCGGCAGCATCAACAACCCCGCGCCGACGAACAGGAATGTCCACTTGTAGCGCGCCAGGTCGGGGGGCCGCTGCACGACCAGCAGCGCGAGCACGAAGGCGACAATCGCGATGAACGACCACGTCGTCTGCAACGCCGCGCGGCGTTCGCTGAGCCGAGCGATCATCACGTAACCGATGCCGTGCAGCATGATCGCCAGGGGCAGCAACGTGCCATCCGCACCGCGGGCCAACCAGCGCGTGGCAACGTGCGCGGCCAACAGCATTCCCAGGAGCGCGACCAGGAACGGCACCAGCGTTGCGGGCATCGTGGAGTTCTTGCCCAGCGAGGCCAGTACGAACGCGACCGCGGAAATGCCTGCGGCCATGATGACCAGGCCCAGCTCACTGTTTCGGCGGGCAGCAGCGACGGGCGACAGCTGGCTCATTGCGTCATGTACCAGTAGCTGTTGGCGAGGAGGATTCGATGGTTGTCGCCGACGACGCGGTCGTGCTGGGCGCGGTCGTGCTGGGCACAGTCGTGGTGGGCGGCGTGCTGCTGGTCGTGGTGACGATCGTGGTGGTGGGCGCCGGCTGGTTGTCCGCGTTGTGGCGGACCACCAACACGAAGACGATGGTCAGCATCCCGATGATGCCCACGGCAAGCCCGAAGAGCAGGGCACCCACGCTCAGCCTGCGACGTGGCGCAGCGACTGTCACGGGTATCTCGGCGGTTGCAGTAACCGCATCACCCGGCGGGACAGATGCGCTTCCGGCCTCAGCGTCGATCAGACGTTCCGGCTGCGCGTCGTCCCATGCAACGTCGGCGTCGAGATCGTCCGACTCCGACGGCGGTTCCTCACCCTCGAGCACGTCGACGACGACGACCGTGACGTTGTCGCGCCCGCCGTGGTCGTTGGCCGACGCGACCAGGGCGTCGGCTGCGTCCTGTGGGTCTGCATTCGCCAGCAGCAGTTCCAGAATCTCGACGTCGTCGACCTCGTCGACGAGCCCATCGCTGCACAGCACGTACCGATCGCCGATGACGAACGGCAGCACCCATGTATCGACGCGTACGTTCGGCTCGATGCCCAGAGCTCGTGTGACGATGTTGCGCCGCGGATGGCTCCGGGCCTCGGCCTCGGTGATGTGCCCCGTGGACACCAGCTCCTGCACATAGCTGTGATCGACCGAGACGCGGCGCAGACGGCCGGCGCGCATCACGTACGTTCGGCTGTCACCGACGTTGATCATCGCCAATCGCCGCCGACCGGCGCCATCATCGAGCACCACCATCGCAGTGAGCGTCGTGCCCATGCCACGCTGCTCGGAGTTGCTGTGCGCCCCTTGGAAGATGGCGGCGTTGGCCTCCACGACTGCGGCAACCACGACATCGACCGATTCTGCACCGCCACCCAAACGGTCGCGCATGGTGCTGGCAGCGATAGCGCTGGCGACCTCACCGGCAGCATGGCCACCCATACCGTCGGCAACGCCGTAGACCATGGGCAACGCGACGAACGCATCTTCGTTCTCTGTTCGCACGCGGCCGGTATCGGTGGCTGCACCCCACGCGAGCGCCGGTGTAGTGGGTTGATCGGTCATGTGAGCCTTACTGCGCCTCGAAGATGGTGCTGCCGATCTGCAGGCGGTCGCCGATCGCGAGCTGCAGTGGCGCCGACAGGCGAGCGCCGTTGACGTGCGTACCGTTGGTGCTGCCCAGGTCTTCGACCCACACCGCGCCGTCGTGCGGGAACACACGGGTGTGCAGCTGTGACGCAAACGTGTCGTCGGGGATTCCGATCGAGCAGGTCGGCGCGCGGCCCAGGGTCAGTTCTGCCCTGATGGCGTATGCCGAACCCTTACGAACCTTGGGCTCGAGCACGACCAGCTTGCTGGGCACACCACGCTTCGCACGACTGTTCTTGCGCGGTGCGGCTGCAGCGGCAGGACGCTCGGCAGGCGCCGTGGGGTCGGGTCCGGAACGGCTGACAACCTGTTGCTGGACTCCCAGGCGCGGCCCGCGGACCTCGCTCCACACCGCCCACAACACTCTCGCGAAGAACAGGTAGAGCAGCGCGAGAAGGCCGTAGTTCAGAATGTTGAGTTGCGCCTCGCTCACGAAGCCTCGAACCGCAGATGTGTGCTTCCGACGCTGACGATGTCGCCATCTGCCAACGCCCGCTCGCCTTGAATGCGAGTGCCGTTGACCTTGGTGCCGTTGGTGCTGCCCAGGTCGACCAGCACGAACACGGTGCCTGCCGGACGAATCTCCGAGTGGGTTCGACTGACGTTTGCGTCGTTGACCGGAATGGTGCAGCTGGGCAACCGGCCGATGGTGACCACCTGTTGGCCGAGCGTGACTCGCTCGCCACTTGGCAGTACCAGCGAGCCTGCACCGACGCCACCACCTGCCTCTTTCATCCGACACGTGGTGGTGAATCGGCCCGACTTGAGATTGTTGTCGACCACCATCTCCACCGCAACGGGGCCCATGAAGTGATACCCCTCGGCACGCGCGTATTCCCGAGCGGTCTCGCGTAGTTCCGTGTTCAGCGCTTCGTCGATATCGGCAAACGCCGCATGATCGCGGGCGCTCAACCGGATGGTGAACACGTTGGGCACGATGCGCCGCCCCTTGACGTCGATGCTGCGATGGTCGTCCATGTCGCGCAGGACGCGACGGCCCAACTCGACCGGACGGATGCTGGAACGTGAACCGCGAGAAAACACGCCCTCGACCATACGCTCCAAACTGTGCTCGAACGACTGCAAACCCATGACGGGTTCCAGGCTAGTCGCTGCGCGCGTTGGCGTCTCTGCGCCCGCGTGCATGCAAACCTGAGCAGATGAACGGCGCGCCACGCCCCCTCATCGCCCCACCGCCGTCGCGTTGGCAGCTGCCATCCCCGGCCGATGCAGACGCACACGGCCTTGTGGGTGTCGGTGCCGACCTCGCGCCGGGCACGCTGCTCGCCGCCTATGCCGGCGGGCTGTTCCCGATGCCGATGCGCAAGAAGCTGATCGGCTGGTGGTCGCCAGACCCGCGGGGTGTGCTGCCGATCGACGGACTCATCGTCTCCCGATCGCTTCGGCAGAGCTGCCGGCGGTTCGAGGTGCGTATCGATACGTCCTTCACCGAGGTGATGCGGCGCTGCGGCGACCCCCGGCGACCGCACGGCTGGATCAACGAGGCGTTCATCGATGCGTACACGTTGCTGCACGAGATGGGCTGGGCACACAGCATCGAGACCTGGCGCGACGGCGAACTCGTCGGAGGGCTCTACGGCCTGCTGATCAATCGATTCTTCGCCGGCGAGTCGATGTTCCACTCGGTGACTGATGCCTCCAAGGTTGCGGTCGTTGCAACTGTCGAACGGCTCCGCGAGGCACACGTCGAACTGTTCGACGTGCAATGGAGCACCAGCCATCTCGCCTCGTTGGGCGTCATCGAGATCGCTCGCGATGAGTACCTGCGCAGGCTCGCACTCGCCGCGACTCCCGTAAGCACCGCTAATGTTCGCCGATGAGCACTCCAGCCACCATTGGCAGCGGCACGGCCGCCCTGGACGATCTGTTGGGCGGGCTGATCGCTGGCGACAACGTCGTGTGGGTCTGCGACGACGCCGATGTCTGGCAGGCCGCCGCGACTCGTTTCCTCGCGCTGTCGGCGCGTGAACGGCCGACCCTGTTCGTCGCGTGCGCTGCCAGCGACATG